>Ga0102589_1002981_pt1 | contig 18278 bp, 17 predicted proteins | sample AraplaMF_Col_mLB_FD_76858 | JGI IMG/M metagenome (GOLD analysis project Ga0102589, IMG submission 76858) | Arabidopsis root microbial communities from the University of North Carolina, USA - plate scrape MF_Col_mLB | ecosystem: Host-associated > Plants > Roots > Endosphere | place: USA... | reverse complement strand
TTTTAGTTTATAAAATATATTATTGTATGTCTATATCAACGGAATAGGCGTCATTCTTAGTCATAAAGTAATAGGGACTTCGAATGAAAACACATGTAGGTGAAAACTTAGCTGTTTAATGGGAGGAAATGAAGATGACAAATGTGATCAAGGCTCGTCCAAAGCTGTATGTGATGGATAACGGCCGCATGAGCATGGATAAGAACTGGTTGCTTGCCATGCATAATCCGGCTACGGTTCTGAATCCGAATGCGGCGACCGAATTTGTGGAGTTTCCTGTCTATACGGTGTTAATTGATCATCCAGAAGGCAAGATTTTGTTCGATACAGCTTGCAATCCGAATGGAATGGGCAAGGAGGGCCGGTGGGCTGAATCGATACAAATGCTCTTTCCGTGGAAAGCCAGTGAGGAATGTTATCTGCATAATCGACTGGAACAGTTGAACGTATCTCCTCAGGATATCAAGTATGTAGTGGCTTCTCATTTGCATTTGGATCATGCAGGATGTCTGGAATTGTTTACGAACGCGACCATTATCGTTCACGAGGACGAGCTGAACGGAGCTTTGCAAACGTATGCCCGAAACGAAAAAGAAGGGGGCTACATATGGGCCGACATCGATGCCTGGATCAAGAATAACCTACAGTGGAAAACGATAAAGCGGACAGAGGATCAATTGGAGCTAGTCGAAGGCATTACACTGCTGAACTTCGGAAGCGGGCATGCTTGGGGCATGTTGGGCTTACAGATCGACATGCCGGAAACGGGAGGGATCATCCTCGCTTCCGATACCATTTATACGGCGGAGAGCTATGGTCCACCGGTGAGACCGCCAGGCAATCTGTATGACTCGGTTGGATACCGGAATACAGTCGAGCGAATCCGTACGCTAGCCGAGCGAACGAAATCCCAAGTATGGTTCGGACACGATGCCAATCAATTCAAGGGACTTCGCAAATCTACTGAAGGATTCTACGAATAAGAAGGTATCCCATTTCTGATGATGATTGACACCATCCCCTTCCTGGTAGAAATGAAAAAGGAATTCAACCTGTGAATCCTATGATGAATTCCGTTCTGTAGACCGGAGGGGGATTTTTGTCCATTTAAGAATATAACCAGCTTTAGTATAGAGTAGGAATTGGCGGACACGAAACCGCATTAATAAGCCTTGGATCGAAGCCATAATACGACCAAAATAATCCACTCCATCGATATCCCGACACTGCGTTGTACTCAACCTGCGTGGGGTAATACCAAAAACTATCCCCATTCCATAGCCATACATACGTATATTGATATACGCAGTCAACGATATAAGATACAGCAGGCTTTGGAGGGGCGTAGGGAGGAGGAGGAGGCAGTGTTAGCATGGTTGATCCTTGGGGTACTTGCTGAGGTATAAATGCCATTGAGATCGCTCCTTCATTCTTGCGAGTTCAATCATTTCTCTTCTTTTCTTGAGACATAGTATGTAGGTGAATAACTATATGATTGGGCGGTGCTCCATTCAAATGACAACTGATATCATTCCTTCTTGAGTGATAGTAATAAAAAGGGAGTCCATCTTGTGATGAACTCCACACTGTATACCGATTTAATAAGAAAGCATTGCCCCTCGCTCGTCAAACACGGAATCTGGATTCCAAGCGACTTCCCAATAGTTGTTCTCCGGATCTGCGAAGTAAGCAATTCTTCCTCCCCAGAAGGCATCGCTCGGTTCGCGGAGAATGCGTGCGCCTGCAAGTCTAATTTGCTCAATGGTGGAATCGACTTGTTCAGGGGCATCGACATTGATAGCGAACGTGACTCCACGGAACACATTTGTCTCCTTCGGCACTTCAACTCCTGCATCTTCCGCCAGCTTCTCAATCGGGAACAGTGAGAGTATGACGCCTGCCGTCTTGAATACGGCATATTCATCCGAACTTATTTCGGTTTCTTCCCATCCTAAGCGCTGATAAAAGGCTCTTAGTTCAGGCAGGTGATAAGCGCCCACCGTGAGAAGACTTACTCGTTGCGGTACCATATGTACGCCTCCTAGCAAGGAAATAGATATCCTCATCCTCATTGTATCCCAATCACAAATTCAACTTCAATCCTAGGACCTTAGGTGATATGCACCACACAGAAATGGGTCTTGTTTCCAATAACTCTGCATTTTATAATCTCCTTGTATGTCAGAACTACAAAGAGAAAAGCCGAGGTAGTATATCATATGAAGAGATTGCTTTTGTACATGACAGTTATATTTATAGGTATGGGTATTGGATTCAATATCCCTGACGTCTATGCTTCTTCGCTTCGAGTCGAAGTGGATGGAAGGGAAGTAGCCTTCCCGGACGAACTGCCTTATGTGGACGCTGCTACCAATCTGACCATGGTTCCTGCCAAATTCGTGTCCGAGAAGCTTGGCGCATCCGTGAAGTGGAACAGGCCGCAGAACCAGATCTTATTTACCTATAAAAATGATACGATCGCGCTGGGGCTTGGAGAAAATCATGCCATTGTAAACGGGGAAACCGTAACCTTCGGTGGAGGCGCTCTGGTCAAAAATGGACGCACCATGGTTCCGCTGCGCTTCATTAGCGAGGCCTTTCATGCTCAAGTGGAATGGCAGCCGAAGTGGAATCAGGTTAGCATCATGACGGCTGTCAGCAATGTTCCGAAGGGGACATGGATATGGGACAGCCAAGTGATCGTAAGGGATTCAGACAAGGTGATAAGCTTTGCTAATGAGCGCAATGTGACTACCGTCTACCTTCAAATTAATACCGATATGGCCCCAGCGATATATGAAAGCTTTGTTCGCAGCGCCAAGGAACAGGGGATTCAAGTAGAGGCGCTAGAGGGACGACCCGAATGGGCTTATAAGAAAAACCAGGATAAGATAAAAAAATTCATTGCTTGGGTCAACGCCTACAATGCGTCCGTCGAAGCGGAGGCAAGATTTGCGGGACTACATTTCGATATTGAGCCTTACCGCTTAAGCGAATGGAAGAAAGACAATAAGGTGCTTTTGGAAGGCTGGATGGACAACTTGCGACTGATCGGGAAGGAAACCAAGAGGAACGATCTCAAAATTACGATGGACGTTCCGTATTGGCTGAATACGATTAAGGTACCGGGGACGGATTACAGCATGAGCGCATGGCTTTTGGAAAAATTCGATTGCCTCGTAATCATGAATTATCGCAATCACGCAGTAGGCAAAAACGGAATTGTGGAAAATGCACAGGCGATGCTGAGAGAAGCCTCCACGCTGAAAAAGCAAATTGTCATTGCCGTGGAGACGGCAAAAAGTAACGAAGGGCCACGGACATCCTTCTTTTCGATGAGCAATGAAGCAATGGAAAAGGAAATGCAAGCTGCCCATAAACAATTATCACGCTATATGAGCTATGCTGGATTTGCTGTTCATGATTTTAAAAGTTGGCAGGCTATGAAATAAGAACTAGCTAGACAGGGTTATTATTTTGTGACGTTTCCGGATATTGTAATGTTGATGGGACTTTGATTTCAATGCTTAGCTTTGATATAGTTAGCTCTTAGGTCGCAAATTAAGGATTAAAACCAACCAGGTACAGGGAACTCTATATACAAACAATCATGGAGTGATTATATGAGCAAAGCTAAGGGTAAAGGCGGAACAGGTAGAGGAACGGACAAAAAGGGTTGGACTAGATGGCAAGCTAGTGAACGGAGAGCAAAAAACAAACCAAAACCTTATACAAGCAAAGGCACTAAAAAAGCGAATGGGCCAAAGTCGGATGGCGCAAAGAGCACAAGCAACAATAATAAAGGATAAAGGGAATGGTATCGTTAGATAGAAGCCTGCACTTTTATCAGAGTAGATAATCAGCAATTTTCAAAATATGATTACAACATCCAAATGAAAAAAATGAGAGAACACTTCTTTTTCTAGCATGGTTTGCACCTAGCAATTCCGAGTTGGCTGAAAGAGGTGTTTTTGATTATATATCCAATAATTAACTTCGAAAAGAATGAGTCACTCTCTCCTGAATGGAAGAGAAGCAGCCGTGCCTGTGAAGAAAGGCATCGCTGCTTCTTTGCTTGTTATTCGTCATCATTTGATTCAACCTAACTGCCATAGAATTCTTGGTACTGGCTCGGCGTGACATGGGCGTACTTTTTGAAAATGCTGATGAAGTACTTGTAGTCGCTGAAGCCAATATCGTGAGCAATGTTATAAACTTTGTTGTCGCCTGATTTCAGCAGGTCGATCGACTTTTGGATGCGATAGCGGTTCAGGAACTCGTTGAACGTATAGCTCGTCTCGGCTTTAAATTTCTGATTCAAGTAGTAGGCACTCAAGTCGAGCTGCTCCACAAGATCGTGGATGCTGATTTTCTTCGCATAATTCTCCTGCACGTAGGCGATCATTTGAGAAACATACTTCGAAGTCTTCGTTTCTTTCTCCATAAATTTGCTGTTCAGTATCTCTTCGGCTTCTTGCGGATGATTCGAAATGACTTCATATTTGCGCTGCAAATCGACCTTCGTCTTGGCCGATTCTAGGGCGGCGATCAATTGATCGTCCTCCAGCGGCTTCACGAGGAATTCGGTTACTCCCAATTGTAGTGCCTGCTTGGCAAGATGAAACTCATTATAGCCGGAAATAATAATGCTGCTAAACGTATGCTGCTGCAAGCCCTCACGTATCATGGAGATGCCGTCCATAATGGGCATGTTAATATCCGTGATGACGATATCCGGTTTAAGCTCGCAAATTTTCTCATAACCGTCCTGTCCGTTCAGCGCTTCTTCTATCACGATGCAATCATACTGCAGCCAATCGATGCTGAAGCGTATGCCTCTGCGTATCATATCTTCGTCTTCAACTAGCAGAACCTTGAACATCGTCTTCACTCCATTCGTAAGGAATTGTTAGTGTTATACAAGTGCCAGTCCCTTGCTTGCTGTTGATGTGGATGCCGGATTCCTCGCCGTAGAGCAGCACTAAGCGGCGGTGAACATTGTAGAGCCCGATATGCTGTGTCGTATTGTTTTGGCTGTGTAGGATTCGGTTCACCTTCAGTAGTGTCTCCGCGTCCATGCCTTGTCCGTTGTCGCATACCTCCAGCATCAGCTTCCCGTCAGAAGGGTAGATGCGGATTTCGATAAGTACATTGCTTTGATTTTGGTAACCGTACTTGATAGCGTTTTCAATGATTGGCTGCAGCAGCAGCTTAGGTACGTATACATGATTGGTTTCCTCTTCGACGGTAATGCGGTATTCCAGTCGCTCGTTGAACCGAATTTGTTGCAGCTTCAAATAATCACGCACATAATTCATGTCATCCTTCAACTGGACGCTCCGATCATTGCCGATGCTGTATCGCAGCAGTCTCGACAGCAGAATAACGATTTGCTGCGCTTGATTGGCGTCCATCTTAATGGCGTATCGCAGTGTCTCCAATACGTTGAAAATGAAATGCGGATGGAACTGCGATTGCAGCTGCTTGACCTCGATAATCGTGCGTAGCTCGGACAGCTCTTTATTTTTCATCATCAATTCCTTCAACCGATCCAGCATCACATTGTACTCATCGCCGAGTATCTCGAACTCATCATTCGTGTGAATATCGACATAGCCGTTGAAATTCCCTTCGCGCAGTTGGGTCAAGGCCAAAATTAATTTATCGACCGATTCGGAATTGCGGGCAGACATTTTGTTCGATAGGAAATGAATGATGACCCACAGCAGCAGGCTGGCAGCGAGAATAAAGACAGACACCGTGTAGTAGGTGTATTGCTCTGACTTGTAGGAATTGAGCGTGACCACTTGAATCGGTGTGCCTGGTATGCGCTTGGTATACATGTAGTACGTACCGTTGTTCAACAGAACATGTCCTTGCTTGTCCAGCTTAGGACTGAATTTGTTCAATACGCCCTTGGTGACATTGCTGGTAGTGGCAATGATCGTGTTATGCTCGTCCGTGATCATCGCAATCTCATTGTTTTGTTCGAAAATGAGCTTCTGCATGTCAGATTCGTAGAGCTGGTAGATGATATAGCCAATCGTCTGCTTGTCCTTGACGATCGCTTTGCCGAACGTGTAGCTTGTGTCGCGATCATGGGAATAGCGGAAGCTGTTCATTTCAGTCAGCGTGTTGCCGGATTTCTGTTCAATCCGGTTGATGAGATTGCCGAAGGCAAAGCTGTTGTAGAGTGCATCCGGCGAATCGGAGCTGGATCGGAAGATGCCGTCTGTGTCGACGATATGGAAGATGCTCTTCACCTTTTGCCGATTATTGAAGTCATAGAATTCGGAATACACTTTGTCGCCGCCTAATCGTGAAGTCATATAATTCATAACGGCAGGTGAGATAGCCATCCGACTAATTTCCTCGTGATACTGTTGAAACACCTTCGCCATTGATTCACTGATCGACTCGGCGGCCTCCGTCGTTTTTTGCGTCAAATTCATCCTTCCATTAATGATCGTAAAGATGAAAAACAGCACGATCAAAATCAAAAACGGAATCACCGCATACAGCTGAAATAAGTGACGGGTTGACTCCTTGAAGGTGCGAATCTTCTTCTGTTTCATGTCTCCCTCCAGTGTCGGTAAGCCCTTTCATTCCATATTATACTGGTTCGTTGTTGAAAGAAGATCATCCAAATACAACCAAGCCGGCCCTCCAGATGAGGTACCGACTTGGTGTAGGTGCAAAACTATTAAAATGCTTAATCAAAGTCGGACTTTTTGAACTTCCTCTCTTATAGGGAGACTTCTTTTTGTCCGGACAACTTCAGGAAGACGAGCAGCGATATGACTGTGATGACGGTTAGGATTGTAGATAGTGCTGCTGCCACGCCATAGTTACCGCGAATAACTTCGGTATAAATGGCTACCGTAACGGTCTTCGTCTTACCTGTATACAAGATGATCGAGGTACTTAATTCAGTAATGATTGTGATCCAGCTTAGAATTGCACCGGAGACAACGCCCGCGAGCATCATCGGCAGTGTAATCTTGAAGAATGTCTTCATCTGAGAAGCGCCCAAGCTGATTGCGGCTTCCTCAATACCGCCGTTAATTTGATGCAAAATGGCCGCACTGGAACGAATCGTATAAGGCAAACGCCGGATGACGAACGAGATAATCATAATGAATGCTGTTCCGCTCAGTGCCAGCGGCTTATCGTTGAACGTAATCAACAAGGCGATACCTAAGATAGAACCAGGAACGATGTAAGGGAACATCGTGAAAATATCGATTGTGTTCGTTAATGCATTCTTTCTACGAACGGTTACGTAAGCAATCAGAATCGCAAGCAGGATAATGATGACGAGCGACACGATAGCCAGGATGAACGTGTTCGTAATGACACCGCCGATGCTATTGAAAGCATTCTGATAGCTTTGCAGTGAGAAGCCATCAACGAAGACGCGGCCATTCGATTTCAAGAATGAAGTATAGATGACGTACAATTGCGGCAGCAGCGCGATTAACGTATACAGATAGATGACAGCATGCGCCGCGATATTGCCGATGCCTTTTTTCTTCTTCGCTTCAAGCGGGTGCAAAGCACTCATTGTGATGGACTTGCGGTTGGCGATGAACTTCTGCATCAGGAATACCGCTGTTGCGAACAATACAACGATGACACTGATTGCGGCAGCAAAGCCGTCGTCGCCGCCGACTTCACTGATGAATTCAGTAAAGATCAGGACAGGAACGGTCTTGTAGCCTTCACCGATCAGCATCGGCGTACCGAAGTCGGCCAGCGCGCGCATGAATACGAGCAGCCCGCCTGCGAGCAAGGTTGGTGTGATGAGCGGGAGCAGTACCTTGCGCATCTTGTTGATGCCCTTGTAGCCCATGCTCTCTGCCGCTTCCATAAGCGATTGGTCAACATTTTTGAGTGCCCCGGATACGTACATGAAGATAAGAGGCACCATTTGCAGGGTCAAGACAACTAATATACCGGTAAAGCCATATATGTCAGGCATTTGGAAGCCAAATGTATTGCTGACGAATTTGGTAATGACGCCGTTTCTTCCGAGTAGAAGAATCCAAGAGTAAGCACCGATGAATGGGGCCGACATGGACGAGAGCAGAATCAAAATCCGAATCGTTGAGTCCCCTTTAATCTTAACGGTAGCCATTATATAGGCTAGCGGTGTTGCGATGAGCGCCGCAAGGGCGGTTACGCTGACGGTAACTTTAATACTGTTGAATAGTGCATTGGTGTAATACGGCTTGCTGAAAAACTTCACGAAGTAGGCGAGTGAGAAATCGCCTGTTGTACCGTTGAAAAAGCTTTTGAACAGCATCGTAAACAAAGGCAAGGCTAGGAACAAAAGATAGAAACCAAATATCAGGAACGAAATGTTAGTCCAGACGTCAAATCGTTTGCGCGTCCCCCTCATAGTTGACCGCCCCTTGTATAGTTCAATTCACCTGCAGCATCGTATACATTGATTTTTTCCTTTTTCACCTTCAAATGAACGACTTGGCCAGGATCAAGAATTTGTGTTGTCTTCGATTCCTGTGTAATTTCCACGCGCTGGCCGGATTCCAGATCGACGAAGTAATGTGTGTTCTGCCCCAAAAAGACGCTGTGCACGATGGTTGCCTTCATGCCCGTCTGATCCTCAGTAATGACGAATTCCTCTGGGCGAACCGAAATTTTGACATTCAATTCATTTTGCTTCGTTGAAGCCGGAAGCTGAATGTTCGGGAGCTCTTCTGAATACCCCGTACCAAAGTTCACCTTATAGCTGTCACCCTGACGAGTTAAGCTGCCTTCGATAATGTTCGTGCGGCCGATGAATGTAGCTACGAACACGTTGGCTGGGCGTTGATAGATTTCCTGCGGTGTGCCCAAGTGCTGAATGACGCCCGACTTCATAACGGCGATGCGATCGGATACGGCCATAGCCTCTTCCTGATCGTGTGTTACATACACCGTTGTAATGCCGACTTCGCGTTGAATTTCCTTAATCGCGTTCCGCATATCGACACGGAGCTTCGCATCAAGGTTAGATAACGGTTCGTCCATGAGCAGTACATCCGGGTGGATGACGATTGCACGGGCAAGCGCGACGCGCTGCTGTTGGCCACCGGACAGGTTCTTCGGCATGCGATCTTTATATTGCTCGATTTGTACGACCTTGAGGATATCTTCTACTTTGTCGTTGATTTCGGCCTTGGACAGCTTACGGTTCTCTAAACCGAATGCAATATTTCCCTTAACGGTAAGGTGAGGGAAGATGGCATAGCTCTGGAACACCATCCCGATATTCCGCTTGCCTGGCTCAACCTGATTAATGACGCGCTCATTGAAGTTGATTGTTCCGCCTTCAATGCTGTTAAAGCCAGCAATCATGCGCAGAAGTGTCGTTTTGCCGCATCCGGAAGGACCGAGAAGTGTGAAGAATTCACCTTTCTTGATCTCCAAGGACAACTCTGGAATGACGGTTGTGTCGCCATACTTTTTGACTAGGTCTTTTATCTTTATTGTTACGCTCATTGTTGTCACCTAACCTTTTTATAGGTAGTCAAAAAGCCCGATTAATCAAAAGTGGTGCTGAGAACCGGACTTTTTGACACGCATATTTTGATTCTGAAAACCGATTATTTGCTTGTGAATACAGAGATGTAGCGTTCTACGATTTCGGATTTATGCGCACTTACGTAGTCTGTATCTTCGTCAATCATGTTGATCTTGTCGAGTGGCGTCATGTAGTCGCCGAGCTGCGTATCCTTGCGAAGCGGACGGTTCGTCAATTGCGTTCCGAATGCGTCTTGTGCTTCCTTGGACAGGATGAAGTCGATGAATTTCTTCGCATTTTCCATGTGTGGTGCGTCTTTAATAATGGCGGATGCTGCATCCAAGAATACGGCGCCTTCCTTCGGATACACGACTTCTACAGGTGCACCGTTTCTTACATACGTGTTAGAAGGATCTTCGTATGTTAAGCCAACAATATACTCGCCGTCTGCGACACTCTTATGAACTGCACCGGAACCGCTTGCAATCTTGCCGTCGAGGTTCTCGATCAGCTTGCTGACATAATCCCAGCCCTTTTGATTTTCATAGTCGCCGCCCATTGCTTTCAGCATGTTCGTAAGCTGAGCGAAGGCGGAGCTGGAGCTTGCTGGGTCAGCGGATGCGATTTTGCCCTTCAGCTTCGGATTGAGCAAATCTTCATAACCCTCAATTTTGATATCGCCGATCAGGTTCTTGTTCACGAGCAGCACGCTGCCGTCTGAAACAAACGGAGTTGCGAAGCCTGTCTTATTGCGATGGCCTTCAATCAAGTTCGCATCTTCCGGAGATACGTAAGGCTCATACAGGTCAGCATGCTCGCGGTAGCCCGCCATGGAGCCGCCGAACATAACGTCCGCGTAAGGATTTTTCTTTTCAGACTGTAGACGCTTAACAATTTCCCCTGTACCAGCTGTTACGAGCTCAACCGTAATGCCTGTTTTCTTTTCAAACATTGGGATGATCGTCTTGATGATTTCTTCGCTGTTCGGACTGTAAATGACCAATTTATTGGATGAACCCGAATCCGATTCACTACCGCCACAACCGCTTAACACTCCGACAAACATCATGCAAGCCGCTAGCATCAAAGAAAGCCTTTTCATTTGTTTATTCCCCCTTGAGCAATGTTCATTGCGTTGTGTGTCTATTGTAGCAAGTATGGTACCGCTTACAAATCCCACAATCCGCAAACATCGTCTAAAATACGCAAGTGAATTTTGGGAGAATTCGTCCCCTAGAGTTTGAAAGACAAGGTAAGTAAATATTAATACAATCTTGTAGCCTAATATAATAGGGGACAGAGTATTGAAAGGACATCTTACTTAGTAACAATGGAGTCTGAAGCATTTGGAATAATATGCACCAAATCTCTTGAAATTGCAGGTAAGGATGCTCTGAGTATTAACTGTGTTAAGCCTAATGATAGAGGTGAGGAATTCTTAATTTTGTGGTGTATACGTTTCAAGAGTGTTACATGAAGAATTAATTTCAAGTTTTGTTTATCTTGGTCTATATTGAGTTGAATCAGGTGAATATTACATTTTCAGGGGACTAACGACATGTTCATTGTTACTAGATATTTCGATTACATAACAAAAAAGCCAATCAGATGTTACAAGCAAGAATAATTTCCATAGGGAAAACCCATTGATATAGTTATTTTCTCCCTATCAATGGGTTTATTCTACTTCTTGATCAAGCTTTTTTAGTTTATATTGAAAAAGTAATTGCTTTAAATAATTAAAATATTCTTTAGTCTCTTCATCGTTGGGATTGACATTTAATATAAAATTTGCAGTGCCCAAAAGATGATATAAGTATCTTATTTTATTGTCAAATTCAATTTTCGAAATATGATCTTCCAATCCATAGCGTTTAATATAGTATATTTTTTGTCTTAATGACTTTCTATATTTTTTAGAAGCCTGTAACTTTTCATTCACTACAATGCCTGTTACTTCTTGTTGTTGATTTTGCTTGCGAACTCTTGTCTTTTGTTCATTAATTAAAAAACCATCCGACAATAGAACTTTCCTTACAAAATTTATAACGATACCTTCCTCGAAATCACCTGAAAATGTTAAGTCGTCGGCATAACGTGTATATCTGATTTTATTCTTAGAAGCAAACTTTGCTATTCTAAGATCAAGTCTTTGTGTTATTAAATTTGATAACATTGGACTTGTAGGCGCACCTTGAGGTAACTCATCATCTAAAGTACAAACATTCGCAAGAACCACTGAAACATGTTTTGAATATCCAAGTGATCTAAAAAAATTATATACTTTTTTATACCCAATTGATTTGAAGTAATCTTTAATATCCAAATTAAGAAGTTTTTTTTGGTTCCTGTGATACTTTGCATTGTCCTTTATGGAATAGCCAACTCTAAATGCTTTGCTATAAGGACTTGGTTTTAGTTTGTTTAATATTTCATCAAGGATCCACCGTTGGATATTTTTCAAATTTGGGAGCGGCTCACAAATGTCCCTATATTCACCTTTTTTCTTTTTAGGGATTTTAAACTCTCTATAAAATGATCCTTGAGAATTGCTTACTTTCATTATATAGGCTTCTTTATATCCCACTAATTTGGAAAAATGGGTGACGTCATAAATGACGGGGATATCTTTTAAAAATAATTTTTCCGCGTAGTTAAGACAACTATCAATATAGTTATCATCTTTATTATCATATTTAGCAAAATGATAGAACCTATTTTTGTAATCATCCCAATTCATTGTACTCACCCTAATAAGCATAGGTAGCCCATATTACCAAATCAGATTTTCTATCTTCTCACTTGATTGAAATTAAAGTTGCCTTTTGAAATACATTCAGTCTAGCTTCTTACTTTAATTTCAATCAAGTGTCACGTAGGCATCAGCCGGAGTGGTGGTCATAACTTTTTCTGTAGACTCCGTCGGAGGGAAAAGTTATGATCACCAAGGCTTGTAAATAATGTTCTTCTTAGCTTGACGACTCGCCAAACCTGTGGCATAAAACCACATAAAGTTCTAATAGGGCTACCTTAGTTGTTTAATGTTAGAAGGTAAATAAATTTCATATTTACCGATCTTACTAATTTTATATTCTGCTTGTGGACTTATCATTGCTTCAGAATTTTTCCGACGAAGGTTTCTGTTAAACAATAACAGCGCTTCTTCACCTTCATTGGATAGGGTTAGCCCTGTATCTGTATAGTAGGCTAAATTTTTTTCTATTACAAAATTTATAAGATTGGCAATTTGAGAATACTGGTATCCTTGTTTATGAAGAGACTGGATATTACCATTTCTTTTTAAGAGCTGTAGTAAAAGGACAAGATCCTCATCTGTTATCATGAATTTTACCTCGGAAAGGGTGCTGTTCTACCTTTTTTCTCCTTCCAAAATACTGGGAAGGTATTGTTCGGCGTACGAATCATCTTAACTAGAGCTTCAGACTGACCATAACCTAATTTTTCGTTTCTATGCACTTTGATCTTGTTTTCTATTGATTCCATTAGAGTAAGCTTAGCTGATAGTTGTGTACCAGAATAATACTCACTTATTCCTTTGGAACAAATAAGTGAAGTGAATACTCGAACTCCTAGATCCAATATTTTAGTTATCCCTTGGTTAAGGGCAACAATTGATATGACAATAACCCTAGTATTAGTAATGTTTTTATTCTGAAATAAATAGTTTAGAGCTGAGCAAGCGGTATCACCTGTACCGATAAAGTCATCCACGACAAAAAGAAGACTTTTATCGTTATTAATATGTGAACTTTCAACATCTAATCCATTTACAAACCGAATATTTTTATGTGCAAAATAAGGATTATAATGAAATTGCTCTTGAAATGAGTATTGAACAAACACTGAACTTTTAGTTTTTCCAATATCCTCAGGGGCAATTAATGGTGCGATATAGATATCATCTATACATGATAAATCTATGTTGGGATCAGTTGCTAATTGATCCAGTATCTTCCTGATGTGAATTTTGTACTGATCAGAGGGAATTCTTGTGAATCTTTCAGTAAGCTCTATAATAAGTGCTTGTTGTGGTTCTGTCAGTTCAGATAAGAGAGTACAAAAGCGATTAAAAAGACTTAGTTGATTTAAAGCATCATCTTCTATTTCCCAAGATTTCTCGTTAAAAATTTGGGAAAGCTTCGCAATTGTATTTGCATTTAAATTTTTTTCACCAACTCTAAATTTGTCATTTCTCTTCTTCACAATAATTTTCCTCTTCTTATTCAAGAACATAAGGGGCTATTATAGACATATTTTAATAACAAATTATTAACAAATTCGAGTGCTTTTGTTTTGATTCGACAAATTAGTACTATATTCCTGCTTTATATAATATACCACACTTTCTAGTCATACAATCCCTTACGAAATGTCGTATAATAGATTATTTAAAATTTCATTTTAAATAATCAAAATAGAATGCTATAAAATTACTTTGAAAGTAGAAGAGAATTACTGTTGAAATTACATTATTCAATCATAGATAGTCTCTTTCGTTATGTATTCAGAGTAAATTTGCAAAATGATTATGGTTCATGTATCAGGAGATGTAGACACGATGAAGATACTGAGAAGAGTATTAAAGGTAGAAGATGTAATTGGTAGTTGCGTTTGGGTGACTGGAAGATGCATTCGGCGATTTTGAAGGCGACGTCGATCAGTTTGGAACGATTGACTTCTTCATAAAGAAAGAAGTTGTACTTGTTGAATGGGTTATCAATGAAAAAATGTATTTCAATAATAATTTAATGATAAACATTAAATTATTATTGAAATACATATATTTACCTGTTATGCTCTAGTCATCATAATAAAGGAGCAGTAATCATATGAGTACCCTTAAAATTCAGAAGACGAGCAAAATATTGGCTGTTTGTTTGCGAATGCTATGTATTATTCTGCTGGTAGTAACGATGGCGGAAATTGCTGCAATCCTGTGGCTTACTCAGGTATCAGGGGATGAAACTCCAGCAGCAATAAACACTATGAGCTCTATATTCTTACAACATACCGACCATAGTGATTACGTCAAATCCGATCTGATGATTACATTCAGTGGGGATGTAGTGAGGCTATGTCTAATCATGGTGATACTATTTATTGCCGGGTGGATTTTTAAAGATATTAGTAAGGACTATACACCGTTTGTTGCCAAGCATATGAAGCGTTTGAAACGGATATCCTTGCTCATAGCTGGGATGGCCATTATTCCTGGGGTTGTTGAAATGGCAATGATACAAATAGTCACCCCAGCGGCCAAGGTAAATGTGTCGTTTGAGCTGTTTTATATTTTGGTTGCGGTCGTATTCTTTTGCCTAGCTCAAATATTTGATTATGGCAGAATGCTGCAACAGCAATCCGATGAAACTCTGTAAGGATGTGTGTGTATTATGGCTATTGTTTTGAGGCTGGATCGTGTGATGGCAGACCGTAAGATATCTCTGAACGAGCTTGCGGCGAAGGTAGGAATATCAAATGTTAATCTCTCAAATATAAAAACGGGGAAAATAAGTGCGATTCGTTTCTCTACACTTGATGCGATTTGTAAAGTACTTGATTGCCAGCCTGGCGACATTCTAGAGTACAAGAGAGAGGAGTAATAGAAGATGACTGTTCCTGTGTTGGTTTCATCACTTATACAAGTAATCCTATTTAGTGTAATTCCTCTGGTATCTTGGTTATTATTCGCTAGAAAGAAGCAATCTTTTTTTGAATGGATTGGATGTAAACTTCCTGTTATCGAGAAAAGAAACAGCTTTTTCATCCTGTTCTTCTTATCGCTTCTCTTGTTCGTATCTCTTGGGTGGATAATTATTTTGTTTTTCACTAATGGCACCGATGTTGCTGCTTCGCAATTTTATGGAGTAGGCGTTTCAGGAATAGTCGCGGTTTTGTTGCATGCTTTCGTACAAACCGGTTTATCTGAAGAAATATTATTCAGAGGTTTTATCGGGAAAAGGTTAATTTCTGCGTTTGGGTTTGTAACAGGGAACACGGTTCAGGCGATATTGTTCGGGTGTTTGCACGGGGCTATGTTTTTTTCGAAAACTGGAACTATCAATGCTGTTATCATAACGTTATTTACTGCTTTAATAGGTTGGTTTATGGGGTACATAAATGAGAAATTAGCAGGAGGATCCATTATTCCAAGCTGGATGATGCACGGATTGGCCAATTTGTTCTCGGCGATGACGATGATGTTCAAATTGTTATAGTGAGCGTGATAGATTCAAGCCTTAAGGTCCGCATATTATTGTTGAATGTTATCCTAAAAAAGAAAGCGACCCTTGAACACAAGAGTCGCTATCTGTATTGTCTTGCATCTATACATTTTCATTCATTCCAACATCACTACTCAACGGACTCCATCCAGAGCCGATGTTGCTTACTTGCCACCCCGTTCCAATATCGCTACTCAAAGGTGACCAACCAGAGCCAATGTCACTGTTCGATGGAGACCAACCTGTACCAATATTGCTCTTCGGTGACCATCCCGAACCGATATTGCTCACATGGTAGCCTGATTCAGTATCACTGCTTGTTTTAGACCACCCCGATCCAATGTTGCTAACAAGCCATCCCGAACCGATGTCAGCTAGATTCGCTGCCGAAGATACTCCGGTAGAACCGAACAAGAAAAGAGCCATGGACATCGTGATTAATACTTTTTTCATTTGAATCCACCTCATTTAATAGAATATGTGTGAAACGGCTTTTGTTTTCTGCAGAAGCATGTATCTCATACTCTTGGAAGATAAGAACAGCCATTCCGACATACTGCATATTTTTGAATGTAAGCGCCAGTTCCAACGATAAGGCATTGTAGTCAAACCCTAATTCATGTTGGTCCGATTTCAAGTAATACTGTGCCAACGCATGTGTAAGGCGTAATTTGTGTTTTTCGTGAAAAGGATCTTTTCTAGATAATAAATCGTCGACCTGAAGCTTGTATTTCTCGATATATTGAGCAGCGTCTTGGAAAGCTCCATTGCTGATATAACATTCTAACGCGATAGGAAGTACAAGAAGCAATTGGTCACCTTCAAGCATAGTCATGAGTTTATCGATAGCCTCTGTTTGCTTCATCTCAATAAAAATATAGAGACGATTACATTGAGATAGCCAAGCATAATGATCCCCATAAGAAACATACTGCTGTGTTGCTTTTAAAGCACCCTCATAATTTTTCATTCCCATTAGTGCAAACGATTCATACAACCAGCCTTCTGCCACGAAGTCATTTTGCCCTACCTCAAACGCAACAGCACGCAACTCTTTGGCATACTGGAGCAGCTTTGCCCAGTTCTCTACGACATTGTAGTATGTAAGAATACGATAGTAGGCGTCGAGCCTTAGTGAATCAGGCAGTATAGGCAAATATTCAATCAGCTGGCATAAGGCTTCGTTGCCGGCTCCACTCGTATCCAAGTCTCTCAAAATGAGAAATCTTCTGTAGTAGGAGATGGCTATTTTCTCGCTGCGGCTGTATCCATTGCGGATGATGATGTCGTAGAACGGGAGTGAGTAGTTGCGTTTCGGTGACTGGAAGATGCGTTCGGCGATTTTGAAGGCGGTGTCGATCAGTTTGGAACGATTGGTTTCTTCATAGAGGAGTTGTACTAGCTGTTTGACCAGGTCATACTTTTCTACTTCAATACAGTGGAGAATAAAATCGCTTGTCTTATCAGGCCGCAATCGGCCCAGTTCGTTGCAGCATTCCCCTATGAATTCTTCATAGAAGGTGTCTATTGGTAATCCGAATGCGTGATTGATCGCGTGGAGCTGAGGCAGCATAAGCGATTGCTTGTTGTTGAAAATATAACTGATGGTTGAGCTGTCGATGCCGGATGCCTCTGCTAACTCTTTCTGCTTCCACCCCCTTATGCTCAATTCATCTTGTAACCTGTGGCGGAGTTCCATCGGAGCTACGTGAAGATTGCTTGTCATGTCGAATCCTCCTTATTTAGTAATTCAGCATAACAATTCGAAATCCTTCCTGAATTGACAATTTATTTAAGTTTCTGTTGGTTTTTAGTATAGATGAAGATGAAGTAAATGGCAAATTGACATCTGGTTGAATTTCTATACTATTTTTGTCGAAAAATGGAGGGCCGTACTTCGATCAGGTTGGCATGCAATAATTATCAATTGATGGTATTCGCACAAGCAGCTTCACCCATAGGTTCATAGGATAGGAGGACAAATTACAGATGAAGCATTTATCGGGGAATCCATGCTGTAAGCAGTACTAAGGGATTACGGGGCTGCAACCTAGCGTCCCTTACACTCCCTTGTACCTCCTATCTTCTCACAAAAAGGTGATGACATGTCCATAGAAGCGTTTCAAAGGCTGGTCAGCAACGCGACTTCTGTCTTTGTGGGTACGAACATGGATCAAGCTGCGCTGAATGCGGCCAACGGTACAGGCACGAATGCTAACCAAGTAGCCCGCACCCTTGCTCCTGTAGCATGGCCATTATTGGAGAAGTACGATAATGATAACAGCCTGCAAGCGTATTCTCCATTCGGGGGCGTTCCCAATCCGGAATACGTATGGAAGCTGCCAGTATCTGATGGTCAGACATCGGCTTTTGCAGCAGCTTCTGCACCATTTCTGATTCCTGCGGGTGCAAGTGTCTCGTTCAGCTTGTTTCTCAATGCCTTTGCCGACAATGCGATGGAGGCGAGAATTGAGCTTTTTGAGGATACGGGCGGTGCTGGGACGGGGCCC
>Ga0102589_1002977_pt1 | contig 18299 bp, 13 predicted proteins | sample AraplaMF_Col_mLB_FD_76858 | JGI IMG/M metagenome (GOLD analysis project Ga0102589, IMG submission 76858) | Arabidopsis root microbial communities from the University of North Carolina, USA - plate scrape MF_Col_mLB | ecosystem: Host-associated > Plants > Roots > Endosphere | place: USA... | reverse complement strand
CCTCGCCCTCACCCCAACCCCTCTCCCGCGCGCGGGAGAGGGGCTCAAGCGGGCTCGCGGGGAGGCCGGAGACACCGGTGCTGCGCCGCAGCAGCCAGCCGCGTAAAATGCCCGGCCGCATATCTCAATCCCCCGCCCCGCCGTCCTGGCGCGGCCATCAGAAGTTGGAGCAACGCATGGGCCTGGACCTCGTCCCCACCGGCAAGAACCCGCCGGATGAGATCAACGTCATCATCGAAATCCCCAAGGATGCCGAACCGGTCAAGTACGAAGTCGACAAGGCTTCGGGCGCGATCTTCGTCGACCGCATCCTGTCCACCCCGATGCGCTACCCGTGCAACTACGGCTACGTCCCCCACACCCTGTGCGGCGACGGCGACCCGGCCGACGTGCTGGTAATCCTGCCGCTGCCGCTGGTGCCCGGCTCGGTCATCCGCGCCGTGCCCGTCGGCGTGCTGAAGATGAGCGACGAAGCCGGCAGCGACGAAAAGCTGATCGCCGTGCCCGTGCCGAAGATCTTCGGCGGCTACGCCCACATCACCGACATCGAACAGGTCTCGCAACACTGGCTCGATCGCATCGGCCACTTCTTCGAGCACTACAAGGATCTCGAGAAGGGCAAGTGGGTCAAGATCGAAGGCTGGGGCAATGCCGCCGAGGCCAAGTCGATCCTCAACGACGCGATCGCCCGCTACAACGAAACCTCGGACGAAGAAAAGCCGAAGTTCTGAGCCACGCCCGCAAGGTCGTGCACGACGAAGGCCGCCGCGAGGCGGCCTTCGTCGTTTCCGGACAGACGCAACCTGCTAGCCGTTGTCGCCGACATCGCGCTGCGCGGCCGCCGTCGCCGGCTGCGACGCCACGCCGCCCAGCGCGACCTTGCCCACGAGCGCCGTCAGCACCGTGTACCAGCGCAGTTCGTTGCGGAGCATCAGCGGCTGGCTCGGCACGCGCACCTCCTCCATGAAGCGCTCGAGCACCTCGCGGAAGGCCGGCCGCCCTTCCTCGCGCTCACCGTGCTCGAACCACAAGCCCTGCCAATGGCGCGCGAAACGCGTGGCGATCTGCCGCACCTGCGGCAGGTTCGGATGCGGCACGGCGTCCGCCAGCAGCAGGCCGAGGTGGCCGCTGAGTTCCCACGGCGACATCACCGCCGGCACGTTCACCGACTCGCACGCGAACGTCGCCACCACGCCCGGCTGCACCGGCACCGCGTGCTGCTGCCAGCCGGCGCGCGGCCCGTCGTGCGGACGACCACGGCCGACGAGGTCCCAGAACGCACCGCCGCCGACCGTGTCCACCACCAGGTGCACGCGCTCCTCGACGGCATCGTTGAGGACGCGGTGCTGGCGCCAGGTGTCGAAGATCCAGCATTCGCCGGCGGCCATGTTGATCGCCGCGTCGCCACACTCGAAACGCACCGTCGGCTGCGTCACCACCGGCACGTGCACGCGCACGCGCTCGGCCCAGTAGTAGCCCTGGTCGGCATGGCGGGTGACTTCGGCCATGCCCGACAACCGCATCAGGCGGCTGCGACCGGCGGTCACGCCAAGGCTGGCGATGACCTGGGTGAGATAGGGACAGTGCAGCAGCTCCGGCGTCGGCCGCATCGGCCCGGCGAAGGCCTCGTCGGCGGGGTCGCCATTGACCGCCACCAGCGGCAGCATCGAGTTCCCGGGAAACCCCTGCGGATGCGGCCGCCACGGCGCTTCGCCCAGCGCGGCGATCTCGGCGGCGAGCGCACCGGCGTCGAATGCCAGCGGCAACTGGATGAAGGGCACCTGCAGTTTCATCGCGGATCCGGCCGGGAGACTGCGGCTATCGTACCGTCCGCCGCGCCGGGCGCCAGAGGCCGGCGCGGGCCGGGCGATCCACGCGGGGCGCACAAAAAACTACGGCCCCTTTCGGGGCCGCAGTGGTGTTACGTGTTGCGTTTCAGCCTATCAGAAGCGCTGCTGGTACTTCAGGTACACGAAGCGACCGATGTCGAAACCACCGTAGTACGGGAAGTCGCTCGAACGACCCGAGGTGTTTGCGAACATCAGCGGACCCTGGTGGTCGAACACGTTGTTCGCGCCGATGGCGACGGTCGCGTTCCACGGTGCCTGGTAGGAAACCTGCAGGTCGTGGAAGGTGTTCGAACCCGAGATCTTCTGCGGAGCGGCTTCGCCGTTCTGGTAACGATCAGGCAGGGTGCAGACGCCACGGCCGACGCACGGCTCCTTCATGTCCGAGTAGTAACGGGCCATGTAGGACACGTTGAAATCGCCCATCTCCCAGTTCACGCCCATGTTCGAACGGACGCGGAAGATGCCGGTTTCGCCAACGCGACCGATGGTGATTGCGTCGCCGTCCGAGTTCTCACCCTGTTCGTCGTACTTGCTGACGTACGAGGTCTGCCAATCCACCGAGAACTTGCCGAACGAGAACTCCGGCAGGCGGTACTTGACGCCGAGGTCGTAGCCTTCCGTCTCCATCTGGCCGAGGTTGGCCAAGCCGTAGAACAGGTCGGTGATGTGACCATCCGGAGCGCGCACGATGCCATCGCAACGGCCGGTGTTACCCAGGACGTAGCAGTCGCGCAGGATGCGGTCGACGCTGTCCGAGATGATCATGTTCTCGATCTTGTACTTGTACCAGTCGAGCGACAGGTCCAGACCCTCGACCCAGCGCGGGCTCCACACCAGGCCAGCGGTCTGGCTCTTGGAGGTTTCCGGCAGCAGGTTCGGGTTGGAACCGGAGATGAACTGGTCCGGCGTCTGGCACGGGAACGTGGTGCAGGGCACCAGGCCCTGGCCCAGCTGGACGTAGGTCGGGGGCACGCCGGCGCTGGTGCACGCTGCGTTGCCAGCAACCGAGCCCGGCGAGGTACGGCCGCACGGGTCAACGTACGACTCGAAGCTCGAGCCGATGCCGCCGTACAGGTCGTTGATCGTCGGAGCGCGGAAGCCTTCAGCCCAGGTGCCGCGGACGAGCAGCTCGTCGATCGGGCGCCAGGTGAAGCCGAACTTGCCGTTGGTGGTGTCGCCGAAGTTCGAGTAGTCGGAGTAACGACCCGCGATGTTGATCGTCAGCTCCTTGGCGAAGGCGACGTCAGACAGCAGCGGCACGTTGAGCTCTGCGTAGACTTCGTCCAGCGAGTACTCGCCAGCGGTGGTCGTGGCGGCCAGGCCGGTGCTGTTGCCCGACTGCGCGAACGCGTCCGGAACGAAGCGACCTTCTTCCTGGCGGTGCTCGACGCCGACTGCCAGGCCGACTTCACCTGCCGGCAGGTCGAACAGACCACCGGAGATGTTGGCGGTGTAGCTGGTGGTGCGGGTCAGGCCGGTGTCGGTGTACTGCGGGAACAGGAAGGTCTGCAGTTCCGGGTTAGCCAGCGAGCCCTGGCCTGCGACGCCGTACGGCAGCAGCGGGTTCCACGGCACGCAGCCGGCGATCGGCTTGGCAGCGGTACCGCACTGTGCGACGCCGTTGGCATCGATGAACGACGGGCCGAGCGCCTGCTCGGTGGCCAGCAGGCTGGCGTCGCCGTGGGCGGTCTTGGTGGTGGTGTTGCGGTTCAGCAACGCGCCCACGTCCCAGTCCCAACCGCGGCCGCCGAGCTCGAAGAAGCCGTTGAAGCCACCGGCGAAGCGGTAGGTCTCAAGGTCGCTCTTGGTGGTGCGCGGCACTTCCCACAGACGGCGGCGGAATGCGGTGTTCTGGCCCGGGATCGGGTTGAACGCGCTCGTCGGTGCCAGCGGGGTACCGAAGGAACCCGACTGGTACGGGTAACCGGCGATCTGCTGGTCGGTGGTGCGGTGGTTGTAGAGGATGTCGGCGTTGAACGTGATGTTGTCGGTGATGTCGTAGTTGGCGTTCGCGAACACCGAACGACGCTCGATACCGGTCATCAGGAACATCTGCTCGTTCGAGTTTGCGTACTCGGCCGACGTGATGCGGTGGTAGTCGGCACGGTTGGCCGGGTTGCCGCCGTCATTGAGCGTCCACCACACAGCCGAAGCGGTCGGGGTGCACGGGTCGCAGAACGAGCCGTTCTGGCTGACCGGGCTCCACGCGCCACCGGTGTTGCCGTCCTTCGAGAACCAACGGTCCTTGGCGGCCACCGGATCCTGCTTGTAGTACTCGACCGACAGGGTCACGCCGCCGCGATCGCCGGCCGAACCCATCGTGAAGGAGTAGTCCTGCGTGTCGCCGTCGCCTTCGCCGAACTGGCCGAGGTATGCGCTGGCTTCCGCGCCTTCATAGCGCTTGCGGGTGATGATGTTGACCACGCCGGCAATTGCGTCGGAACCGTAGATTGCCGATGCGCCGTCCTTCAGGACTTCGATGCGGTCGATCGAGGACATCGGGATCTGGCTCAGGTCCTGCAGGCCCGAGGTCGATGCGCCAAGGCGCTTGCCGTTGACCAGGATCAGGGTGCGCTGGGCGCCCAGGTTACGGATGTCGATGTAGTAACCACCGACGTCTTCGCCCGAGGCCAGAGCGTCCGAACGCGAGATCGCCGGCGAACCAGCCGAGGTCAGGTTCTGCAGCACGTCGGCAACCGACGTGAAGCCCTGCTTGTCGATGTCCTGGCGGGTCAGCGTGATGATCGGCTGCTGCGTTTCCATGTCGGAACCGCGGATGCGCGAGCCGGTGACTTCGATGCGGTCAAGAGTGGTAGCACCCTGCTGCTCGGCGGCAGCTTCCTGGGCGCTGGCAAAGGCCGGCGCCAATGCGATCGCGATGCCGGCCGGCAGCATGCCGACGCGCATCGCGGTGCGCAGATTGCGGTGGTTCATTTATCTCTCTCCAGATAACTGTTATGAGCGTGTTAAACGCCGATCAAACTTACGTTCCGGTGCGCTCCACCGCTTTGCACCTAGCGTTGAGAGACTTTGCCGAATCGGTCCTCGAGGGCACTGCCGCGCTCCGGCTTCGATCTGCTGGACGCAATGAAAAAGGCGGCCATTGCGGCCGCCCTGGTGTCGTGCTCGATGGATCAGACGTGCGTCAGGTACCGGCGCGCTCGATGGCCTTGCGTGCCGTGGCGCCGGACTTCGCGTTCGCTGCGCGGCTGGTCACGGCCGCGCTGCGGTAGCGGGTTGCGGACTCGCCGAAGCGGGCACGGAATGCACGCGCGAAGCTGCAGCAGTTGTCGAAGCCACTGGCCGCGGCGACTTCGCCGATCATCATCGAGGTGCTGGTGAGCAGGTCGGCGGCATGCTCCAGGCGCATGCGTGCCGAGGCGGCCTGCGGGCTTTCCTCATAAAGACTGTGGAAGGTCTTGGAGAAGTACCAGCTGGAGAAGCTGGTCAGCTCGGCCAGTTCGCTGATGCGGACCACGCGGTCGCAGTTGCCTTCCAGGTACAGGCGGGCGCGCTGGAGGCGACCGAAGACCTGGCGCTTGCGGCTGCGCGAGCGGCCCGGGCAACGCGGGATGCGTGCCGCCAGCTCGCGCTGGACGCCGGCCAGGTGCAGCAGGATCGGGCGCAGCGACGCGGCATCGAACAACGTGGAGGGGTTCTCGGCCAGGCGGGCCGCGGCCTCGCGCCACAGGCGCAGGGCGATGCGGGCGTCGCGGCGCGGCATGTTGCCGCGACCGGCGTACAGGCCGCGGTCGGCGAAACGGGTCATCTCGCGGAGGGCATCTCCGGAGAGGGTGAGACCAACGCAGACGCCGGTGCGGTCGGCCTGGACGGTCGGCTTGGAGTCCTTCTCGAAGGCAATCCAGTCACCGCCGCGAAGGCGGAACTTGCCCTCTTTGGCTTCGACCCAGGAGCTGCCGTGCAGCTGCACCCAGATCGAGAAACCGCCGGCGACCTGGACGCTGCCCAGCCTGGACACGCCGATGCAGCCACCCTGAATCGCGCTGTCAGCCGTGTCGAGCTGCAGCAGCTGTCCACGGTCCGCCCATTGCACTTGCTCCATTGGTCCACCTCATGTGCCGAGAATGGTCAATGGATTTGCCTGACAAGGGCTTCTACATCAGGAAAGTTGGCGGAGACTTATACGAATTCGCAACGAATGGACAACCGAAGGAGTTCCGAAAGCAACTTCCCTATATCTATCAATCAGTTGATCCAGCCCGGCACAAAGGCTTTCGGTTCTTCCGGCAGCTCCATGTAACCGATATCGGCACCGTCCCATTCGATAAGTGCGACGTACGCCACATCTCCGCGCGGGCCACCGAGGCTGAAACCGTTGATGGCGGAGCGCCGGGTCTGGTCCATGCAGCTGGCCGGGGCGTCGGTCTGGACCGGCAGGATCCGGCGCAGGCTGGCCGCGCAACCCTGGAGCTGCTCGAGGTAGCGGACTTCGCCATCGGGGGCGACCGACCACAGGCGGTAGCGGTCGGAGGTCGGCTCGGACGCGTCGATGCGGACGATGCTGGCGGCCGTCAGGTCCAGGTCGGCCTGCCACAGTCCGCCCTCGGTCAGGCGGGTGAACAACACCCGGCGCCGGCCGGCGTCGACCTTGTAGTTGGAGACGCCGCCGATCCGCGCCAGCGACCGCCAGGGTTTGCGGCTGCGGTCGTACAGGCGCAGTTGCGGGTGTCCGTCGCTGTTGGCCGAGAGCACCAGCAGCCGGTTCGGATCGGGGGTGTACTGGGCCTGCAGCGGGTCCGGCTCCGGCACATCGAGGCGGACGACCCGCCCGCTGGCCGGCGAGACTTCCTGGAGGATGCCGTGACCTTCGCTGTCGACACCGGTTACCAGCAGGCGCTGGCTGTCGCCCGACCAGGCCGGTGCGTAGCGCGAGCCCGGCCGGACGCCACTCATCATGCGCAGCGTGTCCGGCTGGCCCAGGTCGCCCCACCACAGGCCGCTGGCCCCGGAGCGGTCGGATACGAAGGCCAGCTGGAGGCCATCGGGGGCGACGGTCGGAAGCACGTCGCGCGAGGTCGACGGGAACAGCGGCTCGACCACGTGCACGCTGCCCTGCCCCGAGGTTCCGAGCGCGACCCGGTACAGGCCGAAGTACGGGCGGCGCTGGACGAAGGCCATGGCGCGCCGGCCCAGCGCCGTCACCGGCGACTGCGCATCGTCGAGCCCCATCGAACGGACGTCGCCGGTGCCGGTGTCGAGCCGGAACATGCGGTAGTCGCCGTCGATCATCACGCTGAACAGCAAGGCCTGGCCGCTGGGCAGCCAGTCCCAGCCCTTCATGTCCGCGCGCAGCCGGCTCAGGCGCTCGGCCTTGCCGCCGCCGGCCGGGATCCGCCAGAAGTCGCCAAGCGGCGCGTTGCGGACGAACACGACCCACTTGCCGTCCGGCGAATAGCGCGGCGAGGAATCGAGGTCGTCGGAATCGTGGTCGTAGGGAATCTCGCGCCAGTCGCCGCTGTCCAGGTCGAGCAGGCGCAGGCCGAGGCTGCCGCTGTCGCCGGGCATGCCGCCGAACAACAGGCCGTTGCCGTCCGGCGTCCAGTCGAACGTCGGCGGGCTGCGGTAGTCGCAGGTGCCGACCTCGTGCTCGCCGCGGGCATTGGGCGTGACCACGCGGATGCTGCAGGTGTTGCCGGCGATGCGGATGAAGGCGACCCAGCGCCCATCCGGCGACCACGCCGGCGCGCTGTCGTCGGCGCCCGCGGGCGGCCGGGTCAACAGCCTGGGCTGGGTCTGCTCGGTGGTCTGCACCATGATCGCGGTGCCGCGCTGGCCTTCGGGAATGGCCACGTAGGCGACCATGCCGGCGTCGGGCGACAGAGTCGGCGCCAGTTCGAATCCCGGCATCGAGGTGATCAGCCGGTACGGCCGCTCGCTGCGCAGGCCATGCGAGACCGAAGGCGCCAGCGGCCCACCGTTATTGCGCGCGGTGTCATCCCCGCGAACCATCGCCCAGGCCAGCAGTGCCGACACCAGCACCGCCACCGTGCACACGACCGCGGCGATCGACCGCCAGTTGCCGCGCGGCATGCTCGAGACCGGGAACGGCACCGGCGACAACGGCTCACTCGGGTCGGCCGCCGCGATCGCCGGGTATTTGGACGTCGTCCGCGACGGATCGGCCCAGCGCTCGTCCTGCGCCGGTTCCGCTGCCGCATCGCGCGGCGAATACAGCCATTCCACCGGCGCGAGCAGGCGATAGCCGTTCTTGGCGATGGTCTCGATGTAACGCGGATTGCCGCGCTCGTCGTCGAAGGCCTTGCGCAGCTGCGTGATGGCCTGCGTGACGACGTCATTCGTCGGCAGCGTGTCGGGCCAGACTTCGGCCATCAGGGCGTCGCGACTGACGACGCGTCCGGCCTGGTCGATGAGCACCAGCAGCACGGCCATCGACTTGGGCGTGATGCGCAGCGGCCGGCGCTTGCCCGGCGCGCGGATTTCCCGCAGCGGGACATCCACCAGACAATCGCCCACGCGCATCCGGTCGGACGGCGGTGTCGGCGGTATTGGCTCGGTGGGTCGGGGCATGGATCCGAAATGGTGAACAGCAACCTGAACAGCCGTCATGTGCCGTTCGGTCCGATTGCATCGAACGGACCGATCCGGCAAACAGCCCGGGCGTGTAAGGGCAAGCGCTGCTCAGGTCCCCATTCTAACGTCTGAAAGGCTTAACCCCGTTCATCCCGGGGTGGCTCCAGGCCCTCTCTCGCCGACGTATTACAGAAATCTCTGTTCCAGAATTCGCGCTTCGGCGCGATTTTTTTGCCTGCGCCTCGCGTGGAGAGGGTCGCGGGCTATTTGCGCAGGAATGTCAGCCCGATCAGGCGCGAGACGACCACCGCAATGTAGGCCACGCCGGCGAACTGCTCCAGCATCACCAGGACCCGCGCCGGCGACGACAGCGGCAGGATATCGCCCAGGCCGGTGGCCGACAGGGTGGTGAAGCTCAGGAACAGCAGCTCCAGCCAGGTCCGCGGCTGGTCCGGGTTGACGGCACCGGTGAAGCTTCCCGGGTACAGCGCCTGGCAAACGAAGTAGACGTACGCGAAGCCCCACGCCAGCAGGGTGAACGTGGCACCGGCGGCGAACAGCTCATCGGTCGTCACCTTGTGGTCGCCCAGCATGTAGGCGATCAGGCTGCAGGCGGCATAGAGGTACAGCAGCGCTTCGAGCGCGGACGAGATCGTCACCAGCGCGTGGTCGTCGAGGGCGACGGCGACGATCGACAGCAGCACCGCCGGCGCCGCCAGCACCCATGCGATCCAGTTCTTGGCAGGACTGTGGTCGACCACCAGCACCGCCAGCATCATCACCACCACGCCAAACGCGCCGAACAGCACGCGCCCGGCGCGCATCTCGTCGAACAGCGGATACAGCACCAGGCTCAACAGCTGCGCCGCGAGCAGGAACGCCGACGGATTGCGACGCGCCTTCACGCGCAAGCGCAGCCAACCGATGCGGTTCTCGCCCATCTCGCCCTGCCCTGTCCGTGTGGTCGCGGCCGAGCGTATCAGGCCTTGTGGTAGACCTGCGCGCCCTGGGCGAGGAACTCGGCCGACTTCTCGGCCATGCCTTCGTCGAGCGCGGCCTGTTCGTCCACGCCATGTTCCTTGGCGTAGTCGCGCACGTCCTGGGTGATCTTCATCGAGCAGAAGTGCGGGCCGCACATCGAGCAGAAGTGGGCGACCTTGTGGGCGTCCTTGGGCAGCGTCTCGTCGTGGTACTCGCGGGCACGTTCCGGATCCAGGCCGAGGTTGAACTGGTCCTCCCAGCGGAACTCGAAGCGCGCCTTGCTCATCGCGTTGTCGCGCGCCTGCGCGCCCGGGTGGCCCTTGGCCAGGTCGGCTGCGTGCGCGGCGATCTTGTAGGCCATCAGGCCTTCGCGCACGTCGTGCTTGTTGGGCAGGCCCAGGTGCTCCTTCGGCGTGACGTAGCACAGCATCGCCGTGCCGAACCAGCCGATCATCGCCGCACCGATCGCGCTGGTGATGTGGTCGTAACCCGGCGCGATGTCGGTGGTCAGCGGACCGAGCGTGTAGAACGGCGCTTCGCCGCACTCGGCCAACTGCTTGTCCATGTTCTCCTTGATCAGCTGCATCGGCACGTGGCCGGGGCCTTCGATCATGGTCTGGACGTCGTGCTTCCACGCGATCTTGGTCAGCTCGCCGAGCGTTTCGAGTTCGCCGAACTGGGCCGCGTCGTTGGCATCGGCGATCGAGCCCGGGCGCAGGCCGTCGCCGAGCGAGAAGGCCACGTCGTAGGCCTTCATGATTTCGCAGATGTCTTCGAAGTGCGTGTAGAGGAAGTTTTCCTTGTGGTGCGCCAGGCACCACTTGGCCAGGATCGAACCGCCGCGCGAGACGATGCCGGTGACGCGCTTGGCGGTCAGCGGCACGTAGCGCAGCAGCACGCCGGCGTGGATGGTGAAATAGTCCACGCCCTGTTCGGCCTGCTCGATGAGCGTGTCGCGGAAGATCTCCCAGGTAAGCTCCTCGGCGCGGCCGTCGACCTTCTCCAGCGCCTGGTAGATCGGCACGGTGCCGATCGGCACCGGCGAGTTGCGGATGATCCACTCGCGCGTTTCGTGGATGTGCTTGCCGGTCGACAGGTCCATGACCGTGTCGGCGCCCCAGCGCATCGACCAGACCAGCTTTTCCACTTCCTCGGCGATGCCCGAGGACACTGCCGAGTTGCCGATATTGGCATTCACCTTGGTCAGGAAGTTGCGGCCGATGATCATCGGCTCGCTTTCCGGGTGGTTGATGTTGTTGGGAATGATCGCGCGGCCGCGGGCGACTTCGTCGCGCACGAACTCGGGCGTGATGATCTTCTGGATGTTGGCGCCGAAGGTTTCGCCGGCGTGCTGGCGCAGCAGGTGCGCCTCGCGGATCGATTCCAGGCGCTGGTTCTCGCGGATCGCGATGAACTCCATCTCCGGGGTGACGATGCCGCGACGGGCGTAATGCATCTGGGTGACGTTGGCGCCGGCGATCGCACGGCGCGGCAGCGGACGGTTGCCGAAACGCACCGCATCGAGCTTGGGATCGTGCTCGCGCTTGCGACCGAACTCCGACGACAGGCCAGCGAGAGCTTCGGTGTCGCCGCGCTCGGCGATCCACTGCGCGCGCAGCGGTGCCAGCCCTTGGGCGAGGTCGATCACCGCATTGCTGTCGGTGTAGGCGCCGGAGGTGTCGTACACCGCCAGCGGCGCGTTGTCCTCGCCGCCGAACATGGTCGGCGTGCGTGCCAGCGCGATCTCGCGCATCGGCACGCGGATGTCCGGACGCGACCCTTCGACATGGATCTTGTGCGAGCCCGGGATCGGGCGGGTAACGTCGGCCGACAGCTGCTCAGCCTGGCGGACAAGTTCGGAGGGCACTGCATTCATGGCGTTCGTCCGGATGGGGGCGGGACGAAGCGGCGGCGCGCACCGCAGCCGTGGCGGTGTCGCGAAGCTTCCCTACGGCGGTCTCAACCGCATCAGGTTCGAAGGGTCTGTCTCAACCGGCGCCACCTGGCGCAGGTACCCCCGCTTCAGTGCGCATTTGACCATGACCCGGCCGCGACGGCCAGCAAGTTGCCGCCCGTTGACCGCCCGGGGGACGCCATGCCTAGTATTCAGCCGGCCGGGAAAGGCACCTGACTGGGGGTTGGGGACAAATGACGGAATGGATCCTGGGATGGACCCGCTGGCAAGGTCGCCTGCGGCGACGCAGCCTGCTGTGGCGGGCGATAGTCGCCAGCGCGGTGTTCACCGTCCTGTATGTGTTTCTCGAGCGCGTGGCCGGCAGCGCCAGCACGCTGGTGCTCTACCTGCCCTTCTTCGCGGTCCTGTTGTCGCTGTCGGTACGGCGCCTGCACGACCAGGCCCGTTCGCCGGCGTGGCTGCTGGCGTTGCTGGTGCCGGTGCTCGGCCCGCTGCTGGTGGCCTTCCTGCTGGTGTTCGCGCGCGGCACCGCCGGCGACAACCAGTACGGCGAGGATCCGCGCACGCTGGGGCGCGACTACCTGAAGGTGGCCGCCATTGAACCGGGCTGAGCGCGCCGGGGTCATCGTCAACGACGTGACCGGCCTCAATCCGGTCCGCGTGTGGGCGGTGGCGACGCCGACCAGCATCGACGAAGTGCGCGAGGCCGTGCGCCGCGCCGACGGCCCGATCTCGGTCGGCGGCGGCCACTTCAGCATGGGCGGGCAGACCGCCAGCCCGGGCAGCCTGCACCTGGACATGCGCGCGCTCAACCAGGTGCTCGAGTTCCACCCCCAGGATCGCGTGATCCGCGTCCAGGCCGGTTGCCGCTGGTGCGACATCCAGCGTTTCATCGATCCGCATGACCTGTCGATCCAGATCATGCAGACCTACGCCAACTTCACCGTCGGCGGCTCGTTGAGCGTGAACGTGCACGGCCGCTACGTCGGCCTCGGCCCGCTGATCCTGTCGGTGCGATCGATCCGCATGGTCCTGGCCAATGGCGACCTCGTCGAGGCCAGCGCGGACCGGAACAGCGAGCTGTTCCATGGCGCCATCGGCGGATACGGCGGACTCGGCGTGATCGTCGAAGCCGAGCTGCAACTGACCGACAACACGCGGGTTCAGCGCGCGCATGCCTGCATGCCGACCCGCCGCTACGCCGGCTATTTCCACGAGCGCGTGCGCAGCGATGGCGAGGCGGTGTTCCACAACGCCGACCTCTACCCGCCGCATTTCGAGCGCGTCCGCGCGGTGACCTGGCGACGCACCAGCAACGCCGTCACCGTGCCACAGCGCCTGCAGCCGCTGCGCCGGCACTTTCCGCTGCACCGCTACTTCTTCTGGGCCTTCACCGAGTCGATCGGCGGCAAGTGGCGGCGCGAGCACCTGCTCGATCGGCTGATCTACTTATCCAGGCCGGTGCACTGGCGCAACTACGAAGCCGGGTACGACGTCGCCGAGCTCGAGCCGGAATCGCGCAAGCGCAGCACGTATGTACTGCAGGAGTACTTCGTCCCGGTCGCGCGCTTCGACGAGTTCGTGGCGCGCATGGCGGAGATCCTCAGGCGCCACCGCGTCAACATGGTCAACGTGTCGGTCCGCCATGCCTTCGCCGACCCCGGTTCGATGCTGGCCTGGGCGCGCGAGGAAGTCTTTGCCTTCGTCCTCTACTACAAGCAGCGCACGCGGGCGAACGCCAAAGCCCGGGTCGCGGTGTGGACGCGCGAACTGATCAATGCCGCGATCGCCTGCGGCGGCACCTATTACCTGCCCTACCAGCCCCACGCCACGCCGGCGCAGTTCCACCAGGGCTACCCGCGCGCCAGCGAGCTGTTCGCGCTCAAGCGCCGAGTCGATCCCGATTTCCGCTGGCGCAACGTCCTGTGGGACACCTACTACACCGCCACGCCCGAGAACCCGATGAACCAGGCTTCCAGCATTCCCCTCGGCGACTTCGAGGCCGTCTACGGCAACACGCGTGGCAACGACGACTTCTACCGCTTCCTGCAGACCATCTATCGCCTCTACCCCGAGGACCGCTTCCACGCGCTGATCCAGGAAGAGACGCGTGCGCAGCGCCATGACGAGGGCATCTACCGCGCGCTGCAGTCGCGGCTGCCGTCGATCAAACCGTTCCTGTCGGAGCTGACCTACGCGATCCCGTCGCTGTCACGGCAGAAGCGCGAGATGTCGCGGCAGACACTCGAACTGCTGGGGCAGCGCCGGCGCTTCGACGGCTACATGGAGATCGGCAGCACCGGCCGCTACGTCAGCGACCTGCGCCGCCACCTCGCCCTGCGCGGAGACCTGGTCCTGGTCAACGACGTCGCGCCCGGCTTCTCGCCGGTGGACATCGTCGAACGTGGCCGCCTGCGCAAGCTGGGGCGGTTCGTGCCGATGGACGACTACGCGCCGATCGCGGCCAGCGTCGGCGATGCCAGCATCGAGCTGGCGACCTGCTACATCGGTCTGCACCACATTCCGCTCGACCGTCTCGATGCGTTCATCGCCTCGCTGCAGCGGGTGGTCAAGCCCGGCGGCCTGCTGATCGTGCGCGACCATGATGTCGGCGACGACTACATGCGGGCGCTGGTGTCGCTGGCGCACGCGGTGTTCAACGCCGGCCTGGGCGTGTCGTGGGAAACCAATGCGCGCGAGCTGCGGCACTTCCGCACCATCGACGAGTGGGTGGCGATCCTGAAGCGGCATGGCTTCGAGCTGACCGGGCCGCGCCTGCTGCAGGACCACGATCCGACGCTCAACACGTTGCTGTGCTTCCGGCGGAGCTGATCCGATGACGTTGGCGCGCATGAAGTCACTGCGATCGCGCTTGCTCGCGGCCATCGTGCTGCTCGCGTGCGCCACCGCCGCCTTGCCACAGTCGCGGACAGATGCGCTGACGGCGCTGGAGAAGGACCGTCGCGGTGCCGACCAGACCTACCTCACGTTCCCGGAATGGTTCCTGGTGTTCAGCCCGGACGAGTACGCGAACGTGCTGCAGGCGTCGCAACCGGCAAGCACGTTCCCGTTCTTCAGCCATGTCGGCCAGTTCTGGGGTGCCTACCGGCAGATCATCGGTGCCACCCAGGGCAAGTATCCGTTCAACGGCGAGTACCACACGATGATCGTGGTGATCGGCGTGAGCACGACCGTCGAGTACGCGATCAAGGGTGCCTACGAAACCCTCGTCGGCCGTCTGACCGAGCTCACCTCGTCGCCGAACGCCACGCCCGAGGACCGGCTTGCGACCGAGCAGGCACGCGCGTACGTCGACTTCATCCGGGTCCGGCCCTGGTACGAGTTCGATTTCGTCACGCCGTTGAAGACGCTGTGGACGCAGACACCGTGGTGGGGCCACGACGCGCTGCGCAAGTGGGAGCGTCGCTACGCGCTGACCAGCGAGTGGATCGTCAAGGCTGGCTATGCCGCGCTGATCAAGCAGGCGACGCGCTCGACGTTCGAGGCGCCGCGCGCCACCACCGTGGCGGTGGTAGAAGGCCTGCCGGACGGCATCGAAGGCAAGCTGCCCGAACTGCGGCGGTTGTACCAGGGCAGTGGCCGGCAGGCGCTGGTCGAAGTCCCGCGCTACCAGGCATTCACCGATTACGCGACGACGCTGTCGCAAGGTGGCAGCCGCTTCGTCGAGATCGCCGGCAATCGCGGCCTGATCCTGGTCAGCGTGGTGGCGCCGGTCGCGCAGCCGGTCCACCCGGATGCGCACGTACTGATCCGGCAACCGATCCTGACCCGCGCCGGTTTCGAGCGCCGCGTGCTGGAGGTTCCGGTCGCGCGGCTGGATGCGCTGCTGACCAGCCAGATAGCCAGCGGCGAGCCGGTGGAGCACGTCTTTGACTACTAGCACCCGCCGTGCTTTCGCCTGGCCCTTGCGCGTGCTTGCACTCCTGCTGCTGGTCCTGGCGCTGTACGTGCTTGCCAGCCTGGCTTATGGCTTCATTCACGAGCGTGGCGCGCTGGTCGCGAGCGCGCCGGCGGGAGGCACGTACACCAGCGTCGATGGCGTGATGGTGCATTCGCAGGTCACAGGCCGCGCCGGCGGCACGCCGCTGCTGCTGGTGCACGGCACGGCCGCATGGAGCGGCACCTGGTTCAGCCTGATTCCGGCCTTGAACCGGGCCGGCTACCGCGTGATCGCCGTCGACCTGCCGCCGTTCGGTTACTCGGACAAGTCGGTCGATGTCGATTTCAGTCGCGCCGCGCAGGCAAGGCGACTTGAGGGCGTGCTCAACCACCATGGCGTCGACCGCGCGATCGTCGTCGGCCACTCGTTCGGTGGCGGTCCTGCACTGGAGCTGGCACTGGCCGCGCCGACACGCGTGAGCCAGCTGGTGCTGGTCGACGCCGCACTAGGCCTCGATTCGCGACCGGCGCCCGATTCGGTTTCCTGCCGCGCGTTTGCTGTCGCGCCTTTGCGACACACGGTGCTCGCCGCCACCGCGACCAATCCGCTGTGGAGCAGGACGCTGCTGGCGAGCTTCGTCGCCCGCAAGGAAGCGATCACGTCGGCCCGGCTCGCGCAGTACCGCCGACCGTCCAGCGTGGAAGGTGCCACGGGGGCTCTGGGCGCATGGGCCTACCATTTCGCGTGCATGCCCGAACAGGGTTTGAGCACCGAACCGGCCGGCATCAGCCGGTTGCAGGTGCCGCTGACCCTGGTGTGGGGCGCCGAGGATTCGGTCACGCCGATGTCGCAGGCCCAGCGGTTGCAGGCGCTGGTGCCACGATCGCAGTTGCGCGCGATCGACCGGGTCGGGCATATCCCGCACATCGAAGACCCCGTCGCCTTCGAGTCCCTGCTGGTGCGCGAGCTGCACGAAAGTGCCAACGCCCCGACAGTCGCGGCATCGGTCCACTGTCGCAGTGTGCGCCCGGCCAAACGCGGGCCGGGCGCGAACGACGACATCAGGGGTTGCGAAACGTCCCCGAGCAGTACCTGTAACCGCCCTTCGACAAATTGAAGCGACCGCAGTCGGTGTCGTAGCTGTCGCCGATGGCCGTGATCTGGAATCCGGACAGGGTCACGCCGTTGAGGTGATGGAAGCTGCCGTTGGATTTCAGGGACCAGTGCTGGTGCGGCCCTGTCGACTGGCCGCCGTCGCACAGCGCCTGCTGCCGGTTGTTGGCGGGATTGGCGATGGCGGTGTTGGCGGCGACAGTCGCACCGGTGCCATAGCGGATGTTCGCCAGGTGGTAATAGGTCGTCGACCAGCCGCCGTCGTGCACCACCTCGGCGAAGCACGACGAGTGGCGCTTGAACTGACCGCCCGCCGACGCCGCCACCCACACGTTGCCCTGGTCGCTGCCCCAGCCGCCGCCCAGCGACATGTCCAGCGACGACATCGGGAAGCTGCCCGAACCGGTATTGGTATGCGCGCCGCCGACGTGCCATCGCTCGCCGCGCGGGAATGGAAACTGCAGGAGGACCTGGCCTGCTCCGGTGTTGGCGCTGGCCTGGAAGCGCGGTGAAGGCACCCTGACCTGTCGACGTCCGTTGAACAGTCGAGCGTAGACCTGCTGGAACTCCGCGTCGCCTCGCAGGACAGCGTCGGCCCGGCCTGCTCCAGCCAGGGCGAACAGTGACTGCAGCGGGTTCGTGCGCGAGAGCGGCACCGGGCCGGTGGTGCCGGCGAAATCGCGTTCGTACATGGCCTCGCGCAATGCCAGTGCCATGTCGCGGGTCTGCGCGTTGAAGTCGTCGCCGTCGGCGAGGGCGCCGAACGGCCGCCGCATCGCGTCGGGACTGGCGCGCTGGCCGGACACCACGCCGCTTTGCAGTTCCATCAGCGCGATCAGCACCTTCGGGCTCACGCCGCTGTAGCCGGACCAGTGCGAGATCGATTCGGCGTGACGGCGCAGGTGCGGCGCGCGCTTGGCCAGATAGGCGTCGATATCGAAATCGAACATTTCGTCATACGAGTAGACGAGGTCCTCGCTGCCAAGTTCACCCGCCCGCGCCGCGCCGGGTGCGCCGGCGAGAAAGCCCAACATGCCGCACACGACGAGTCCCTTCGAGAAGATCCTTTTCATTGCATGCTCCCGTGGATGATGAGCATGCCGGGCATAGCATGCTCATCCCCATACATCGGTGCCTGCGGCTGGAACGCGACATGCGCCTGTGGATCAGGCCTCGAGCAGTAGCACCGGCACGATGTCGGCCAGCATGTGCGCGAACACCACGGGCCACAGCCGGCCGGTGCGCATGTAGAAGACGGTCACCGCCAGACCGAATGCAAGGATCCACAGGACGCCGACGGGCCCCTGGTACAGGTGGTAGAGGATCCGCACCAGGACAGATGCACCGATGGCGATCGAGGCACCATGTCCCCGGAGGCTTCGGGCCAGCACGCCCAGCAGGAACACTTCCTCGAACGTGCCGTTGACCATGGCCACCAGTATCGTGGTGGACATCGACATGCTGCTGTACGAGAACGCCACCGTGCCGGCCGTCCCGTCCTCGCCCGCAAACGGTGCGGTGACGACATAGCCCGCCAGAAAAACCGCGGCATACAGCACCGTGCCCGCCACCGCGCCGCGCCAGTCCGGCCGTGGATACAGCGATGCGATGTCGAAGTCCCGGCCGCGCAGGTACACCAGCGCACATGCCGCAAGCACGACCTCGATCACGACCGTCGTCACGTTGGAAGCATCCGAGAACGTGGCCTGCGGAAACCCGGCCAGCACGGCCTGGATGGACCACACGATGAAGAGGCCGAAGCAGATCGTCGCGACGGTCGCCGCTTCGCCGATGCTCAAGGTGGATCGAGGCATTGACTGGTTCAAGCTGATGGCGCCTGTGCAGGACCGTGCACGGGCGCGCGCCCGTGCCGTGGTGTTGGACGATGGACCCCATTCGTGCCACCGGCGTTCGCCGCGGCGTCCCCTTGGGTATCCGCCACGATGCTACGTGGCCGGCCCCGGCGGACGCAAAAGGGCGTTGTCTT
>Ga0102589_1002972_pt1 | contig 18314 bp, 18 predicted proteins | sample AraplaMF_Col_mLB_FD_76858 | JGI IMG/M metagenome (GOLD analysis project Ga0102589, IMG submission 76858) | Arabidopsis root microbial communities from the University of North Carolina, USA - plate scrape MF_Col_mLB | ecosystem: Host-associated > Plants > Roots > Endosphere | place: USA... | reverse complement strand
CGGCAAACTCTCGCTCGACGACCTGATCAAGGGCCTCACTCCCGAGGAACGCGTCTACCGCCTGCGTTGCGTCGAGGGCTGGTCGATGGTGATCCCCTGGCTGGGCGTTCCCCTGGCCGCGGTGCTCAAGCGCTTCGAACCCACGTCGCAGGCCAAGTTCGTGGCCTTCACCACCCTGGCCGATCCGCGACAGATGCCGGGCGTGGCCTATTCCGCGCTTGATTGGCCGTACCGCGAAGGGCTGCGCATCGACGAAGCCATGAACCCGCTGACGCTGCTGGCCACGGGCCTCTATGGCAAGCCGCTGCTGCAGCAGAACGGCGCGCCGTTGCGGCTGATCGTGCCGTGGAAGTACGGGTTCAAGTCGATCAAGTCGATCGTCGCGATCGATTTCGTCGAGAAGATGCCGGAAACGGCCTGGCACGAGGCCCAGCCCAGCGAATATGGTTTCTTCTCCAACGTCAATCCGAGCGTCGACCATCCGCGCTGGAGCCAGAAGAGCGAGCGCCGCATCGCCGGCACCGCCAGCAAGCTGTTCGCCGAACGCATCCCGACACGCATGTTCAACGGCTACGCCGAGCAGGTCGCCGGCATGTACACCGGCCTCGACCTGAAGAAGTGGTTCTGACGGCGTGGCTGGCGTGAAAGTGTGGCGACCCGGCCCGCGGGCCCTGTTCGCCAGCAAGACCCTGGTGCACCTGCTGGCGCTCACGCCGGCGGCGATCCTGGCGTGGCAGATCCGCGACGAGTTCCTGACCGGCAGCGGCGGCCTCGGCGCCGACCCGGTGGCGGCAATCGAGCACCGGCTCGGTCTGTGGGCACTGCGGTTCCTGATGATCACCCTGGCGATCACACCGCTGCGGCAGCTCAGCAACCAGCCGGCGCTGTTGCGCTTCCGCCGGATGCTGGGGCTGTACGCCTTCACGTACGCGACGTTGCACCTGAGCGCCTACCTGGTGCTCGACCTGCGCGGCTACTGGACCCAGATCTTCGAGGAGATCGTCAAACGCCCCTACATCACCGTCGGCTTCGCCGCGTGGCTGCTGTTGTTGCCGCTGGCAGTCACCTCGACACAGGCGGCGATCCGCAGGCTCGGCCGCAACTGGGCCCGCCTGCACCAGCTGGTGTACCTGATCGCCGTGCTGGCGGTGCTGCACTTCTGGTGGCTGGTGAAATCCGACATCCGCGAACCGGCGCTGTACGCCGGCATCCTGGCGGTGCTGCTGGGCTGGCGTGCGTGGAAGAAGCTGCGGGCGATCAACGCGCGCCGTACAGCAACAGCAGGCTGAGCGCGGCGGCGATCAGCAGCGCCGCCAGCAGCAGCCACGGCATGCGCCGGACCGAACGCGGCAAGGCCGAAGGTGCCCGCGCCTCTTCCACCGGCAAGGACCGCACCGGCGTCGGCGCACTGGCCTCGACGCCGGCAAGGCGTTGCACCGGGGCCTCGACCACAAAGCGGTGCTGGTTGCCGAACACCAGCTGGTCGCCGGGCTGCAGCAGCGCGTGCCGTACCGGCCGACCGTTGACGATGCTGCCTTCGACCGAGCCCAGGTCGCGCAACACGACGCCGTCGGCATGGGCCTCAAGGCGCGCATGGCGATCGGCGAACGAGGCTTCGTTGATGCGGATGTCGCACTCACCGGCGCGGCCTACCGTGCGCGCGCGGTCGAGGGTGAAACTGCGGCCATGGTGCGGGCCACCGACGCCGCGCAGCAGCATGCGCGTGTCGGCGCCGCCGGAGAATCCGTAGTCGACCGGTGCCGGCAGCGGATCGGCAGCGAGCAGCAGCAGTTCGATGCCGTCGACGAAGATGGCGTCACCGACCCGCAGCATCGCCATCCGCCGCACCGGGCGTCCGTTGACGTGGAGGCCGCGCGCGCCTTCGCGCACCTGCAGCCAGACCCCGCGGCGGTCCACGCAGAACTGCACCAGGGCAGCATCGATGGAGCCCGGACGCAGCGCGCCCTGGCTGTCGTAGCCAATGGCATGCACACCCGGGCTCAGCGCCAGGTCGGCATGTTCTCGGTTCTGGAATCGCAGTCTGAGGGAATTCACGCCCGCGCAATCTAGCATGCGTCACACACTTGGATGCAGGGGGTGGTGCCCGCACAATACCGGCACTTCGGAGGACCCAGCCATGTCGAACATCGATATCCACCACGCCCATTCGCTCTCGCCCGACCAGGCCCGCCAGGCCGTCACCGAGGTCGCCGAGAAATTGTCCGAGCGCTTTGGCATGGAGTACGCCTGGGACGGCGACGTCCTCAACTTCAACCGCAGCGGCGTCGACGGCCACATCGCGCTGGAACCGGATCAGCTGCACGTCACGGCGAAGCTTGGCTTCCTGCTGAGCACGATGAAAGGCCCGATTGAGGCCGAGATCAAGCGCGTGCTCGACGAGCGTTTCGCCTGACCAGGCAGTGCGGCTAGACAATCTGGCCGCGGAACGGATCCGGATCGCCGGCGAACAGCCGCCGCGAGACGTCGCGTTCGTCGGCCTCGATCTCGGCGATGAAGCTGCGCACGTCGCCGAGCTTGGAGAAGGCGTCGAAGCCCCGTTCCAGGAACCCCTGCAGCTCCGACACACCGGCCGCCCTGGCCGGCCCGTGCGAGAGCTTGAGCAGCATCGAAATGCCCGGCAGGCGCAGCGCGTTCCCCAGGCCCAGGCCGACGCGGGCAATCAGGTCGATCTGGTGGGAGCGCAACCGCGGCAGCCCTGCCTCGCGGTAGGCGCGTGCATACAGGCCGGCATCGAGCTTGCGCCGCTGCCCGCCGACCTCCTGCAGGACCCGGGCCATGCGCAGGTCGAAGGCATGGGTCAGCAGGCCCAGTTCGATCGCATCGGCCACCGTCTCCAGCAGGCCCGTCGGCAACAGGCGCTGCATCATCGGCAACACCTTGGCGATGTCGGCATCGCGGCGGCTGAAGTCGTGGTCGTTGTAGATGTCGCTGAGGAAGAACTGGGCCGCCGGCCGGCGCTTGGGGTCGCTCAGGAACCGGTCGAAGCTGGCTTCCAGCCGCCGCGCCTGCCAGCGCCTCACTTCCGGCAGCCAGCGCAGCTTGTTGCGCGGCTCCTGCGCCGGGTCGTGCAGTGCGTGGTGCTCGCTCAGCAGCCACTGCAACCGCTGCGCCAGTGGACGGCGACGGTGGCGGCCTTGGGGGGTATGCGGGGGCATCGGGGGGCGATGATACCTTCGGCCCGCCCAGGGGCTGTGAGCGCTCCTTGACGGCGGCACCCGGCCCGCCGAACCCGGCTACACTCGGGTCATTCCCGCGACACGTGCTTCCATGCTGTCAGTCCATTCCGCCCGGCACCGGCCGCGCAACCATTCCGATCGCCCGAGCCGCATAGGCCTGGCGGTCGCCGGCGGCGGCCCCATCGGCGGCATGTACGAGCTGGGCGCGTTGCGCGCGCTCGACGAAGCCCTCGAAGGCCTCGACCTGACCCGCCTCGACAGCTATGTCGGCGTCAGCAGCGGCGCGTTCCTCGCGGCCGGGCTGGCCAACCGCATGGACACCGCGCAGATGTGCCGGATCTTCATCACCGGCGACAGCGACGACGTCCAGTTCCGCCCGGAGACCTTCCTGCGCCCGGCGATCTTCGAGTACCTGCGCCGTGCGGCCGGCCTGCCGCGCCTGGCCGCGCAATGGGGCCAGGACATGCTGTTCTCGAGGAAGGAAGCGCGCTGGTCGGACCTGCTGATGCGCTTCGGCGGGCTGGTGCCGACGGGCCTGTTCGACAACAGCCGGGTCGAGGAATTCCTGCGCGACGTCTTCACCCGGCGCGGGCGCAGCAACGACTTCCGCGACCTCGAAGCCGCCCTCTACGTGATCTCCGTCGACCTCGACAGCGGCGAAGTCGTGCGCTTCGGCGGCGAAGGCTGGAAGGACGTGCCGATTTCCACCGCGGTCCAGGCCAGTGCCGCCCTGCCCGGCCTGTATCCGCCGGTCGAGCTTCGCGGTCGCCACTTCGTCGATGGTGCCCTGCGCCGGACCATGAACGCCTCGGTGCTGCTGGACCGCGGCATCGACCTGCTCATCGGCGTCAACCCGCTCGTGCCCTTCAACCAGGGCGATGCCGGCGTTGCCGTCAGCCGCGAGCGCAGCCTCGCCGCCGGCGGATTGCCGGCGGTGCTGTCGCAGACCTTCCGCACCCTGCTGCAGTCGCGCATGCAGGTCGGCCTGGCCCGCTATGCCCAGCAGTACCCGGACATCGACCAGCTGATCTTCGAGCCCAACGCCGAGGACGGCGAGCTTTTCTTCACGAACGCCTTCAGCTTCTCGGCGCGTCGGCGCATCTGCGAGATCGCCTACCGCAACACCATGGCCGACCTGCACCGCCGCGCCGACACCCTCGGCCCGCAGCTGGCCGCCCACGGCATCCGGCTGCGCACCGAGCTGATCGCCGACAGCGGGCGCTCGATCCTCGACGGTCTGGACACCGCGACCCGCCACACCGAAACCACCGCCCGGCTGGAACGTGCGCTGGACGACGTCGGCCGCCTGGTCGCTACCCGCCGCCGGCGCTGAGTGCGGCGCTCTGGTGCAGCAGCCCCTCGCTGGTGTGAAAGCTCTAGAGCGCGGCGCGAAGGTGGGAGCACATCAGCCACTCCCACCGAGGGAACCCGCATGGCGAAGTTCAAGAAGGCAGCCAAGAAGACCAGCACCGGCCGCAGCAAGGCCAGCAAGGCCGATGCCCAGAAGCAGGCCGAGCAGCTCTCTCGCAGCCTGAGCGAATCGGCGCAGCAGATCTGGCTGGCCGGCGTCGGCGCGTTCTCGCGCGCACAGGCCGAAGGGACCAAGCTGTTCGATGCGCTGATCAAGGAAGGCATGACCCTGGAGCAGACCGCGCGCAAGTTCGCCGGCGGCCAGGCCGATGTCGTCCGCGATGCGGTCGAGTCCAAGGTGGGCCAGGCCCGCGATCGCGCCGCCGACACCTGGGACCGTCTGGAAAAGGTCTTCGAGGAGCGCGTCAACCGCGCCCTGGTCAAGCTCGGCGTCCCGGGCCGCGATGACCTCACCGAACTCAGCCGCAAGGTCGATGCGCTGACCGCCGAACTGCGCCGCCAGGGCGGCAAGCCGGCCGCCACGCGCAAGGCACCGGCGGCCAAGAAGGCAGCAAAGAAGGCGCCGGCCGCGCGCAAGCCGCGCAAGTCCGCCGCGACCTGAGCTGACGCTTCAACGCTTTAGCGCGCGGCCGACCGCCGCGCGTACAACCTAAGCCCGCCAGTCCGTGCTTCCGTATGCTCCCCTCCCCTTACGGTTTCGGACTGGCGGGCTTTCCATTGGCGCCGCCACCGGCGTGATCGTCGCCACACGAGACGGCATGAAGCTGGCGTATATTCGCGGGCCCTGACCCAACAGAGTTGCGCATGCTGGCCGGCTTTTCACCGTTGATTGCGACCGTCGTCGTTGTCCTTTCCGGCGCCCTGGCGACGGCATACCTGTGGCTGGTGCGACAGCGCCAGGCAGAAACGACAGCCGGCATCGAGGCACTGGCCGCGATGCGCTGGCGCGAGTTCACTCGACTGGTGATCGAAGCCCTGCATGCCCGCGGTTTTGTCGCCGAATCGGTCGAGCAGACGCTCGAGCACGGGCCGCAGGCCGAGATCCGCCTCCTGCGCGAAGGCCGTACCTGGCTGCTCGCCTGCAAGCAGGCCGGGGCCAAGTCACGCCTGGGCACGGCGAGTGTGCGCGAGCTGAGCGAAGCGGTGCGTTTCAACGGCGCCGCCGGCGGCATCCTCGCCACGCCGGCCCGGATCGAAGCCGACGCACGCAAGCTGGCCGGCGACCTGGACCTGTACGACGGCACCGCGCTGTGGGCACTGGTCAGTCAGATGCTGCCCTCCTCGCTGCGCGAGGACCTCACCGCGAACGCGCGCAAGCGCAGCGTCCGCGAGGTCGCCATGGCCTGGGGCGGTGCCCTGTTGCTTGGCCTGGTGGTCGGCCTGGTCCCCGGCATGATCAAGGGCGGGAGCGAGTCCGATACGGTCGTCGATGCCGCACCGGCCCCGACGTCCAGCCCGGCCAAGCCCGCCTCGACCGCACCGGCGCCCGATCCGGCCCTGACCGCGGCAGCACCGGCGGACCCCAACCGCGAGCAGTTCGAACGCGGCGAAGTCATCCACGCCGTCTCCGCCCTGCCCTGGGTCGAACGGGTGATGTGGTCGACGGCATCTACACTGGTGATCCAGCAGAGCGAAGACGTCGAGCAGGTGCACGTGGATGAAGTCTGCGCGGTGCTCAACCGCTATGACTCCCTGCGTGCCTCACGCCTGCAGCTGCAGCCGCCCGCCGGTAGCCAGCGGACGGTGCGCTTCCTGCAGTGCCGGAGCTACTGAGCCTCAGGCCTACCAGTGCACGCCGCGCATCAGCGACGCGAAGGCGATCTGCTCGTTGCTCGGCTTGACCTCGCCGCGTAGCGCCTGCTTGTCGCCGCGTGCGGCGGCCGAGTCCGGGAACAGCTCGAACGCCGTGCTCATGATCACCTCGTAAGCCTTCGGCGCGAGCGCATTGAGCACCGACGCGGTGATGCCCAGGCGGGTGGCAATCCGGCTGGGACGCTCAATGATTCCCTTCACCACCAGGTCGGCGGCCTCGTCCGGCGTCAGCGTCGGCACCGAGTCGTACATCTTGGTCGGCGCGATCATCGGCGTCTTCACCAGCGGCATGTTGATCGTGGTGAAGCTGATGCCCTTGCCCGACAGCTCGCCCTGGGCGCAGCGGCTCCAAGCATCCAGCGCCGCCTTCGAGGCGACGTAGGCCGAGAAGCGCGGCGAATTGGCCAGGACACCAATGGAACTGATGTTGATGATGTGGCCCTTGCGCCGCTGCACCATGCCCGGCATCACGCCCATGATCAGGCGCAGGCTGCCGAAGTAATTCAGCTGCATGGTCCGCTCGAAATCGTGGAAGCGGTCGTAGCTGAGCTCGATCGAGCGGCGGATCGAACGGCCGGCATTGTTGACCAGCACGTCGACTCGGCCGTGCTCCTCGAGCACTGTCTTCACCAGCCGGTCGCAGTCCTCCATGTCGGCCAGGTCCGCGGTGTAGGCGAACACCTTGCCGCCCCTGGCCTTCATCTCGTCGCGCGCCTTGAACAGCTCGTCCTCGCCGCGCGCCACGATCACCGTGATCGCGCCGGCCTCGGCCACGCGCTGCGCGGTCGCCAGGCCGATGCCCGACGAACCACCGGTGATGACGACGACCTTGTTGCGCACCTTGCCCTTGAGCGAACGGTCGATGAACAGGTCCGGATCGAGGTGGCGCTCCCAGTAATCCCACAGGCGCCAGGCGTAGCCATCCAGCTTCGGAACGTGGATGCCGCTGCCCTTGAGCGCGCGCTCGGCCTCGCGATTGTCGAAGCGGGTCGGATAGGTCAGGAACTTCAGCGTCGCCTTTGGGATCTTGAAGTCGCGCAGCAGCATGCCGACGAAACGTCGCACCGGCGGCAGGTTGCCGACCATCCCGCGCACGCTGCCGGGGATGAAGGCGAACATGCGCGCGTCGATGCGCATGGTCATCTCCGGCGAATGGCCGGCGCGGGCGAAGGTGTTGAGTACCTCACCGACGCGCATCGGCTCGGGGTCGGTCAGGTGGAAGCAATGACCGTCCAGGCGCGGCTTGTGCGCGATGTGGTCCATGGCATCGACGACGAAATCCACCGGCACGATGTTGATGCGGCCGCCTTCCAGGCCGAGCATCGGCATCCACGGCGGCAGCATTTCGCGCAGCTTCTTGAGGAAGGTGAAGAAGTAGTAAGGCCCGTCGATCTTGTCCATCTCGCCGGTCTGCGAGTGGCCCACGACCATGCCCGGGCGATAGACGCGCCACTTGATCCGGGTTTCGCGCCGCACCAGTCCTTCCGACTCGTGCTTGGTGCGCAGGTAGGGATCGTCCAGGCCCTCGGCCTCGTCGAACATGTCCTCGCGGAACACGCCCTGGTACAGGCCCGCTGCCGCGATCGAACTGGTGTGGTGGAACACCTCGGCTTTCAGCGCGACCGACAGGTCCAGCGCGTTCTGCGTGCCGTCGATGTTGGCCGCACGCTGCGATTCCGCATTGGCGGTGAGGTCGTAGATCGCCGCCAGGTGGAAGAAGTGCTTGACCTTGCCATTGAGCGCGCGCAGTTGCGCGGCACTGACGCCGCACTTGGGCTGCGTCATGTCGCCGTCGACCAGGACCACCCGCTTGCTGTCCCAGCCCATCTTCTTGGCGATGGCTTCGAGCTTCTTGTGCGAGTCCTTGCGCACCAGCACGTACACGGTGCCCTTGCGCTTGAGCAGCTTGCTGACAAGGAAGCGTCCGATGAAGCCGGTCGCGCCCGTGACGAAATAACTCATGTCCCTCTCCCTGACCTTGAGCATGCCGCTGGGCGGCGTAATGCGCCTACGTTGCCAGAGCCGGTGTCGCGCCACAATTCCCGGGCGTATTGACCACCCCTGCGGTTGATGCGGTAATGCCGCCACCACCTTGGCCGCCAGGAGGGGCGACCCATGTCCGATCTGCACACTGACTTCGAGCAAGCCGCCAAGGACGTGAAGACGCTCACCGAGCGCCCCGACAACGACACGCTGCTGCGCCTGTACGCGCTGTACAAGCAAGGCTCCGAGGGCGATGTCAGCGGCCCCAAGCCGGGTTTCTTCGACTTCGTCGGCACGGCCAAGTACGAGGCCTGGGCCAAGCTCAAGGGCACCGGCAGCGACGACGCCAAGAAGAAGTACATCGACCTGGTGAAAAGGCTGCGGTCCTGATTTTCACCTGGCAATCACGCGCGACGCGTCGCGCCCCCCTCCCCGCCCGACGAGTTGATTGATGGCGAAGCAGACCCGCCAGCGCATCCTCGAGAGCGCGTTGACCATGTTCAACGCGCTGGGCGAGCCCAATGTCACCACCAACCATATCGCCGACGAGCTGGAGATCAGCCCCGGCAATCTGTACTACCACTTCCGCAACAAGGACGACATCATCGAGCAGCTGTTCGCGCGCTTCGAAGAGCGCATGGACGGCGCGCTCGCCGCGCCGCAGGGACGACTGCCCGGCCTGGAGGACATCTGGTTGCAGCTGCACCTGGTGTTCGAGTGCATATGGGATTACCGCTTCCTGCACCGCGACCTGGTCGAGATTCTCAGCCGCAACCGCCGCCTGCGACTTCGCTTCGCCCGCATCCTTCGGCGCGCCGACGAACAGGCGCACGCGGTCATGCGCGGCCTGGTGCAGGCCGGGATCATGCGTGCCTCGAAAGACGAAGTGGCCGCGACCGCGACAAACGTGCTGGTGATCGCCACGTTCTGGCTTAACTATGCCGCCGCGCGCGGCGACAAGGACGAACACGCGGCAATCCGCGACGGCATCGTGCAGGTGATGATGCTGCTGGCACCGTTCCTGCGCGATGCGGAGCGGGTGCATCTCAATACGCTTACGCGGGCTTATCTGGATTGACGTTGCGGGGACCCGGGTGCGCTTCGCTTACCCGGGCTACGCGATGGGTGTAGCCCGGGTAAGCGAAGCGCACCCGGGAATTGCAATTAAACCGCCAACCACGCCTTACGCGCGCGCCGCCCGCTTCGTCGCCTTGCGCGCCTGGCGCTTGGCCTGCTGCTTCAACCCCAACTTGTCGAGCACCGGCGCCAGGCGCGCTTCGACATCGCTGCTGAACTGCACGACGCACGGCTCGACTTGGCGCACCCGCGCCCCGGCATCACCCACCAGCGCCCGCACACGGCGCCGGGACACCGCGACCAGGCCGAGGCCGGCCAACCAGACATGACGCAACGTGGTCTTGCTCGCTGCACTGGATTTACGCTTCACAGCCGCCATCAGGGGCACTCCACCTCCGGACGGAGGTCCGGCTCAGGTGCACACTGTCGGGGCGGGCGATCGAGCAAACACACTAGGCCGCGCCCGACTTGCGCGCCCCTCTTGCCATGTTCCGGCCGCAAGCGAGATGCTGCCCGTCCCGACCCGCCGACAAGGACCGCAGATGGCCGCCAAATCCAGCTGGGCAGCGTTTCCGCATGATGCCAAGGGCTACGCCTACGCAGGCGACGCGCTCAAGAAGGCCTGGCCGAAGCTGCATGCCGGCGACACCGAGCCCTACCCGGACAGCAAGCGCGCCGCGGCCCTGATCGCCGCCGCAGGCAAGGCCGCGCCCAAGGGCCTCGACGCCGACGCCCTCGCCGACGCCCTGCAGGACGCCTGGCGCAAGTTCCACCATGGCGACTTCAAGGCCGCCTTCGACGCCGGTGAAGCGCTGGGTGCGGTGGGCGCATCGGTCGCGGTGAAGGCGATCGGCATCCACGCGACGTATCTGGCCGATGACGACGCGGAAAAACTCAAGCGCTTCGAACAGGCAGCGAAGCTGGCCGAAGGCGCGGTCAAGGCGCTGCCAGACGACGCCAACAGCCACTATCGCCATGCCTTTGCACTGGGCCGCTACAGCCAGGGACTGAGCATCGCCAAGGCGCTCAAGGCCGGCATCGCCGGCAAGGTCCGCGGCGCGCTCGACAAGACGCTGGAGTTGTCGCCCAAGCATGCCGAGGCGCATACGGCGATGGCGCTGTACCACGCGGAGATCATCGGCAAGGTGGGCAGCATGATTGGCGGCCTGACCTACGGCGCCAAAACCGCCGAGGCCGAGAAGCACATCAAGACCGCGCTCAAGCTCACGCCCGATTCGCCCATCGCGCATATCGAGCACGGCAACGTGCTGATGCTGCTGCATGGTGACAAGCAGGAAGACGCTGCGGCGGCGGCTTACGAGAAGGCTGCGAAACTCAAGCCGGTGGATGCGATGGAAGCGTTGGATGCGGCGTTTGCGGCTTCGCAGTTGGAGTAGGCGCGGCGGTGGACCCCGGGTGCGCTTCGCTTACCCGGGCTACTCGCCGCCGACCGTAGCCCGGGTAAGCGAAGCGCACCCGGGAACCAGAAGCCTCAATGGCCCCACATGGCCAGCAGGCCGCGCTCGCGCGCGATGCGTGCCAGCTCGCCGACGGTGCGCGCGCCGAGCTTCTCCATCAGGTTGGCGCGGTGGCGGTAAAGCGTCTTCACGCTGATGCCCAGCTCACTGGCAATCGCCTTGGGCGGCAGGTCCGACAGCAAACCGCGCAGCGTTTCGGCTTCCCGCGGCGTCAGTCGCGAGGCGAGCGGCCGGTGGACAGTGGCGTTGAGGTCACTGCTCAGCACCACCTCGCCCTGCATGACCCGGTCGAGCACACCGACCAGCTCATCGACGGCGGCGGCCTTGGTCACGTAACCATGGGCGCCCAGGTCCAGCGCACGCAGCACCAGCCCGGGGTCGTCATGCATGCTCAGCACGACCCGTCGCACGTCCGGCACCACCGCGGCCAACTGACCGAGCAGGGTCAGGCCGCTGTTGCCGGCGCTCAGGCTCAGGTCCAGGACCGCGATATCGGGCGAATGGGCACGAGCGGCCGCAACCGCATCGGACACGGTCGAAGCCTCCGCGAGGACCTCGTAACCTTCGGTGTTTTCGAAGAGGCGCTTGAAACCCTCTCGGACGATGGCGTGATCGTCGACTAGCAATACCCTGACCATGCCCTTAGTCTGACAGCCCTCGCGCCCCGCGGGTTAGAAAAAGTCTCCGTCCTGGCGTATGGGGACCCGGGTACCCTGCCTGCCGATGGATCAGAAATTGCGCCCGTCCGACCTGCCTCGCCCGCCCGCATCGCCAACCACTCCGGCGCGTCTGAACGGCGCACTGCGCGAGTTCGGCCTCGGCATCCTGGTGATGGCCGCGCTGGTGGCGGTGCACGTGCCACTGGGCCTGGGCGCCTTCTTCCATTGGAAGATCACCAACGGCGTCCTGTTCGCAGCACTGTGGTGCATGCCACGACGCTGGTGGCCCTGGCTGTTCGCCGGCACCATCCTCGCGCGCACACTCACCTCCGCATTCATCAGCGCCAATTCGGGCGACCCTGGCGCCTTCCTGCACTACTGGCCGGGGCCGATGCAGTTCGTGCTCGCCAATGTCCTGGAGCCGTTCCTGCTCGCCACCGGCGTGATCCTGCTGCAGCACTGGCGCGTGTTCCCCAGGGACCCGATGAGCCTGGATTCGATGACCCGGATCCACATCGCCACTGCTGTTTCCGCGCTGGCGATCGTCAGCAAGGACCTCGCCTACGTGCTGATCGATGGCCGCATCGGCGACCAGCAGCTGGACCGCATCATCGACATGGAGCCATTGGTCGGTCCGAGCTTGAGCGCGATGATCGCCGCGTTCCTGCTGAAGAACTTCCTCGGCAACTTCATCGGCTGCATCCTGATCGTGCCGCTGGGCGCATGGATCTGCTGGCCCGCGCACTACTCGCCCTCCAAGCCGATCATCACCAGCGCCATCCGCTACCTGCTGCCGACCATGGCGCTGTACCTGGTGCTGAGCCTCAGCCGCCCCGGCAGCAACCTCGGCGAACTGTTGCGGCTGCTGCTGATGGTCGCGGTGGTCGTGTTCGCCATGCGCCACGGCTGGCGTGGCGCGGCAGTGTCCGTGCTGGTGGCCAGCATCGCGATCGCGGTGGAAGAGCATGTCGGACTGCCCGTCTACACACCACTGCGCTTGCAGATGTTCATCGCCATCACCGGCTCGATGGCGCTGCTGTTCGGCGTCACCGTCGACGACATGCGCCGCAGCACCGCCCTGCTCCGCCAGGCCAATGCTGAGGCAGCAGCGCTGACCACGAAGCTTCACGCATCCGCACTGCGCAACCTGCAGGCCGAGGAACGCGAGCGCCGGCGCCTTGCCGCCGACCTGCACGATGAATTCGGTCAGAACCTCACCGCGTTGCAGACCCACCTCAAGCTGGCCCAGCGCGACTTCGTCGCCAGCGGCGGGACCGCCGTGGTCGACAACCTGCTCGAACTGACACGCAGCATGCGGCGCAACATCGGCACGGTACTGGAGTCACTGCGACCGGCTGCGCTGGACGAGCTGGGGTTGTATGCGTCGATCGAACGCGGACAGATTCGGCGCCTGGTCGAGGAGGCGGGGCTGGAGTTTGATGCGCACTTGGAAGGTGACGCGCGGCTGTTGTCGATGCTGGCGCCGGTGCATCGGCATGCGGCTTATCGCGTGGTGCAGGAGGCGGTTACCAATGTGGTCCGCCATGCTCGCGCGAGCCGCTGCGAAGTTCGGCTGCGCATCAACCTGCGCAATGATGCGATCTGGTTGTTCATCCATGTACGGGATGATGGCGTCGGTGGCGTTGACGGCATGCGGGCCAACAATGGTTTGACCAATATTTTTGACCGCGTGGTGGCCCTGAGCGGCTCGTTGAAGCTGGCGGATATGCATCCTGGGTTGCGGGTGCATGCTTTGATTCGGCAGCCGTTTGCGGAGTTTGAGTGAGGGCGAGCCCTCCCAAGCCAGCAATCAAGCCAACTTTGCCAACAGCAGCGACTCGTACTCCCCCAGGATATCGACCCAGCGAAAGCGTTTGGAATGAAACTGTTTGGCAAGCAATCCAAGCTCGGCTGGCAGCGCGTCGCCGACCTCCAACCGAGTGAACGCCTGGCCGGCAGCTTCTGCGCTATCAAAGTAGACCGCGGCGGCGCCAGCGACCCAGCGATTGAACTCGTTGTCGTGTGCAAGGACCGGCGAACCAGCACCAAGCGCTTCAACAAGAGAGGGGTTCGTACCTCCAACAGTGTGGCCATGGACATAGGCAAACGAGCCAGCCCTGATCTCTGCCAACATCCGTTTGTCATATATGGCGCCAGCGAAGATCACATCCTCATTCGCGGCACGCAGGACCGCTCGATGATAGTCGTTCGAGCCGTCATATGACCCAAGCACCAACAACTTGTGCTTTCTCGGCGCCATGGCAAAACCCTCAACGATCTCCAGGATCGAGTTCTCGGGCTCCGGACGGGCAATCACCGAATAGAAGCGATGCGGCTCGACACCAAGCCGCTCAAGCTCGTCGAAATCGCGCACCGAGACATCGTCTGCACCATACGGGATCATCGAGATCTTATGACCGACACCGTGCCGGGCGTTGAGGTGCTCGGCAATCCCAGGATGGTCTGCGACAAGATGGTCTCCGAGCCACGCTCCTGCCCACTCATTGATGCGGAACCATAGCTTCGCGATCCTGCCCCATTTCGCGCGCTTCCACTCAATGCCATCCATGTTTATGACGTTCCTGACTCCACGCAACTTCAACCGCGCGCAGAAGACTGCCGTGTTGTATCCAAGTGTCAGAACCACTCCAGGCCTGGTACGCAACAGGTGGCTAATACACCGCCAGTCAAACTCAATCGTCGACAACGCCCCTGACGACCGAACGGGGATGTGGACTCTCGTCACACCATTCCAGCTATCCACCTCCACCGAACGGCTTTCGGACCCTTGGCAGTAAACGACGACTTTCCAGCCACGATCCTTCAGATACAACGCCAGACGTTCCGCGAACGTCTCAAAACCGCCATGCGCGGCCGGAATTCCGCGTGTCCCAATGATCGCGACCTCTCTCTCCACCGTCATTTCACATGCCCTCCAATGGTCCGCAGAAAAGTAGACATGCGCTGATACTGCGTCCGCCTCGAGTATGCTGAGTCATCACAAGTAAAGATCCACTCATCGGTGGATCCACTTTCTGCGATGACAGCAAGCGCGCCTTCGAGCGCCCCAGGTGTCCGCGGATCCACTACCACGCCAAGCCCCTCGTCTTTCACGATCTCTGGCGCAGCACCATCGCCAGCCCAGATGCACAGGATTGGCCGCTTGGTCCGGATGTAATCAAAGAGTTTCGCGGGCACAGGTTCCTCGCCCGTCTCCCGATCTGTATGCAACACCACGAGCCAATCCATGCGGCGCATGCAATCCATAGCAGCCTGCTGCGAGAGATTCCCGTGAAACACGCAGTTGCGATACTCGGACCGCGACCGCTTCAACTCGATCGGACCGAAGCAGTGCAAGGTCACCTTAGATCCTGAAGCGCCCACTGATGTAAGTAGCGGCCCAATGTCGCGATACGACCGATCATCCTCCGACGCCGCCCCGAAGTAGCCGACGTTGACAGAATCAAGATCAAAGTCGAAAGAGATCGGATCTGGGCATTCATCCTCCGGAACCCAGCCATTCATCACAAGCTGCCCTTTGTGCGCGAGATCGAACTGAATCTCCCTCCGCAGCAGCGCAGGAAACTTCGGTGAAGCGTATGTGACGCCGTCCGCCCGTTGCAGCAATGCCCTCTCCAGGAAGCGACCAACTGCCACGCCGAACCGCGTCTTCGGCCGAAAGATCCTCTGGGACATCCAGCCGTCCCGATAGTCCAGCACAACCCGGACATTCGGCCAGAACCATTTGACCCAGAACACGTGGAGGAACAGGCCATGCGGAGGCCCGGAGATCAGCAGCGTGCAATTCCCCGCCGTAGAAATACGTGCACGCAGTTGCCGATAGATTCCAATCGAGTCAACTATCGAGTAGTCAGGGAACACCCTCTTTGACAGGCTCTTGGCAATGCCACCGAGAAAGCGACGAAGCGCATTCCCTGCCGATGCCTCAGCAGTGGCAGCACCTGCTCGCCCGCCTCGCACTCGGTTTACGCACGAGCGAAATCGATGCACTGAGATTCGCGAAGCGATGCGTTCAAGCCCGAACCACCCCATGAATCGGCCATCCGCGACTACAAGCTCGACATCCTCACCTTCCGATTGAAGGTGATGCGCGAGGTACAGCATTCGCTGACAAGCACCTATGGAAGCGGCATGCGGGACGAAGTCGTAAGTCAGGATCACAACACGCCTACTTTGCACGACCACCTCCAAGAAACATGACCCAGCACAACATCAGGTAATCCGCTCCACCGGCCAAACCCTGCTCCACCACGGCTATAGCCATCAGGAACAAAGCAAGAAAGAATCCGAAGCCCTTGCGTCCAGAGCCGATTACTCCCTGCCTTATCGCTCGGAGGTAGATCCAGCCGTAAACAAATACTCCAATCACTCCAAGCTCCATCGCGCCATGGAGCAATGCGTTGTGCGCGCTTGTCGTCGTCCAACCTGAGGCATTTGAGTAGTTCTCAAGCAAGTAGGTGTCGGCAGCACCGAATCCCAAGCCAAGGAACGGCCTACTGAGAATCTCCGACCACGCAAAATCCCAAACGTACACGCGTCCCGACAAGGTCAGCACGTCGTTGACGTCATTCCTCGAGAGGCCAACTATTGCCTGGTCGACGATGTCCGCCGGGGCAGCCAGCAGCGCGACGCCCGATCCAACAACAGCGACTGCAATCGCAATGCGTGCCCCAACGTGCCGACCAAGCCAAACCAGCATTAGGAGCGCCAGGATCAGTAGCGACTGCCTACTGTAGGTCTCCAGGATGCAGAAGATCACGAAGGGAAGGAAGATGATTCCGATGATCTGCGACCGGCCGACGAAGCGATCATTCATCAGCATCAGCGCAGCCACTCCGATCAATGCAGCTCGAGCCAAGGCATGCGAACCATAAGTGATTCCGGCAAGTCGGTAACGCTCGTCGCTGTAGTCGACTACGGCCTGAGGCATCTTGTAGTAGGCCACCAAGGACGCGAGAACGACGGCCATACAACCCAGAGAGATCGACCAGAGCACTTGCTCTGAAGTCAATCTCATTTGCCTCGACGTCATATAGAGCACGTAAACGGCAAGAAGCTCCGTGAGCGCTTTCAGGGTTTCTGAAATTGAAACCGTCCACAGCAGCGAGAGCCCGCCAAAGAGAATCAAGCACAGGTAGGGTGTCGCCGGCCGGACGACGACCAAAGAACGCGTGACAATTGCGCAGACGCCCATCACGGCAATCGCTAGGAGGACGTGCGTCGCCTTGAGTGCAAACTGGACTTCCGCACCCGAACCGAAGAACCGTTCCAGCTTCATAATCGAAAGCGGAACGTACGCGGCGATTAGGAGAAGTACGACCCACCCAAGCAAAGTCGGCGCCGCCTCCGCGCCTCGAGGGTTAGCTACACGCATACGTCCTTACCAACCAAGCTCTTGCGCACCAAAGAGCCAATGTAATTGTCAGGACTTCAACTGCGGATTCGGTCGTCAGCACGACCAAGGCGCCAACTGCGAGCCCGCCAGCGGAGATCACGTTCGCGCGAAGCTGGCCCGAGATGCTACCGAATGCTGATACGTGACCGGACAATGGGGCATAAGCCATCCTGGCCGCGACCAACAGCGCCGCCAGCGTCGCCATCACGAAATCAAACTGGACCTGCCTAGATGTCAGGCTCAAGAGTACCAACCAGGCCAACGCGCCAGCCGCCCCAACGGAAGCATACGCGCCGATGATCCGACGACTGGGCGGACGACCCGTGGCAGCCTTCTTCTGGTCGGCCGAAGAAATGAATGCCAGAACCGACGAAAGCACTCCCGCCGGGAGAATCGCCATGTTCACGAACAACACGAAATTCGCGAACTCCGATCCAGCCATTCCAGAGAATGACGCCGCCAGTCGTTCAAACGTGGCAAGCGCGGCCATCACAAAAGTTCCGACAACGAGCCCGAAGCTGCTGCCAAGTTTCACTGCTTCACTAGACGGCGCGAAGGTCGTAACCCGGCCTCGAAGCGTCAGCCGTCCCCACATGAATATAATTGCCAGGCCCGTCGCCGAGCTCGCAGCGAACAGGTTCATACCACCGAAGCCTGCCCGCTCCCCGAGTACCCATATGAGGATCGGGTAACGCCATGCCCCCATCAGGGCGATGGCGGTGGAGGTCTGGCCGGTCAACCTGAACACCGACGACAACCACAAGCAGAGCGCTTGCGACAGAATCAGCGCAATCACGGCCGGAAGGCATTCTGCCAATCCGTGAAACCCCAAGTATCCCGCTGCGCAAGCGACACTCAGAGCAACGGACCCAGCGACTCTCAAAGCGGGCATAGCAGGGACGCGAACCCCGGCGGCATCAACTTGCCCAAATCGAAACACGAGCTGTTCAAGAGCCAGCATTGCAACCGGTGCGGTGAAGGACGTGATGGTCGCGACATGACTAACGGCAATGAACAGCGGCGACTGACCATGCGCGGAAGCCAGATAAAGCGCAAGGACGAGGGCAGTCGGCGATGCCACCGCAACGGCGACAACGATCAGCTTCTCATAAAGAACGCCGCCTCTGATTGGTCCCACGAAACGGGCGAGTTTCCGTGAAGCGCTGTTGCAACTTGGTTCTGCGGACACGAGTGGTCAGGTCCAGATTCCACGACAGTCGATAACCTGCCTACCCGCCAACCACTCACGAGGAACTCGCTTGAACTCCTTGTGATCCACGAGCATCACCAGCAAGTCGGCGCGTTCGAAAGCCTGTTCGAT
>Ga0102589_1002970_pt1 | contig 18340 bp, 18 predicted proteins | sample AraplaMF_Col_mLB_FD_76858 | JGI IMG/M metagenome (GOLD analysis project Ga0102589, IMG submission 76858) | Arabidopsis root microbial communities from the University of North Carolina, USA - plate scrape MF_Col_mLB | ecosystem: Host-associated > Plants > Roots > Endosphere | place: USA... | reverse complement strand
CACCTGCTTGCCCAGCTCCACGCCGAACTGATCGAAGGCATTGATCCCCCAGATCACCGACTGCAGGTAAACGCTGTGCTCATACAGCGCCAGCAACGCGCCAAACGCCTGCGGCGTCAGTGCCTCGAGCAGGATCATCGTGCTCGGACGGCCACCGGCATAGGCACGTGCAGGATCGTCGCTGGCCTGGCCATTGGCGAAGGCCTCGGTCTGCGCCAGCAGGTTGGCCTGCAGCGCGCGGTGGTTGTCCGGGTATGGCGCATCGGAACGGATCACCCCGATGAAATCCGAAGGCACGATCGACGTGCCCTGGTGCAACGCCTGGAAGAAGCTGTGCTGGGTGTCGGTGCCAGCACCGCCCCACCACACCGGCACGGTGTCGACCGTGACCGCGGAGCCGTCGGTGCGCACCGACTTGCCCAGGCTTTCCATCACCAGCTGCTGCAGGTAGTTGGACAGCAGCTTCAGGCGCTCGTCGTAGGCGAGCACGGCCTGCGTGGCATAGCCGAGGCCGTTGCGATTCCAGATCGCCGTCAGTGCGTGCCACGCGGCAAGGTTCTGCGGCAGCGGCGTTTCGAGGACGTGCACGTCCATCTGCGAGGCGCCATCGAGCATCGCTTCGAACGCGTCCATGCCGATCGCCAGCGCAATCGGGAAGCCTACCGCCGACCACAGCGAATAACGACCCCCCACCCAGTCCCACATCGGCAGGATGCGCTCGGGCGGAATGGCGAAGGATTCAGCGGCGCGTTCGACATTCGCCGACACCGCGTACAGACGTTCGGTTCCGCCCAGCCAGTCGCGCAGGATCGCACCGTTGAGCAGCGTCTCCTGCGTGCCGAAGGTCTTGGAGATCAGCACCGCGGCGGTGCGGCGCGGGTCGAGCCCGGCCAGCACGCGCTGCGCGGCATGTCCGTCGACGTTGGACAGGAAATGGACGCGGAAGCGTCCCGGCGCGGCGCCCGTGAGCGCATCCACCGCCAGGCGCGGACCGAGGTCTGAACCGCCGATGCCGACGCTGACGATGTCGGTGACATCGCTGGCTGCCAGCGCATCGACCAGCGCACGCATGCGCGCACGTGCTTCCAGCGCCTGGGCGTGCGCGGCTCGCGCCACCGGCGCGGCCGAGACGTCGCCGCGCAGCGCGGTGTGCAGCACGCTGCGACCTTCGGTGACGTTGATGATGTCGCCGTCGAACTGCGCCTGCAGCTTCTGCCGAACGCCGGCCTGCTCGGCCAGTTCGAACAGCGACGCCAGGGCGTCACTGTCGTAGTGCTGGCGGGCGAAGTTGGCATAGACCGGACCGACGCGCACGGCGAACTGCTGCGCGCGCGACGGGTCGGCGGCGACCAGGTCCTTCAGCGGGGTTTGGATGACGCGCCCTGCCTGGGCGCGAAGACGGCTCAGACGGGCATCGGCATCCATGGGCAGGTCAGGCTGCCTGTGCCGGCATCGAACGGTTGGTGTGCGTCAGCGCGTTGTGGCGGTCGACGTAGACCAGGGTCGGCTTGTACTTGGCCGCCTCGGCTTCATCGCACACGCCGTAGGCGCAGATGATGACCAGGTCGCCGGGCTGCGCGCAGTGGGCGGCGGCACCGTTGACCGAGATCACGCCGCTGCCCTCTTCGCCACGGATGGCGTAGGTGACGAAGCGCTGGCCGTTGTTGACGTTGTAGATGTGGATCTGCTCGTACTCGCGGATTCCCGAGATGTCGAGCAGGCGCCCGTCGATCGCGCACGAGCCTTCGTAGTGAAGCTCGGCATGGGTCACGGTGGCGCGGTGGATCTTGGCCTTGAGTACGTTCAGTTGCATGTGTGTGGCTCCGGCCGCGGGCATGCGGACGCGTCAGACCGCAAGTCTAGCAGCGCATGGCGCAGTGCAACATCTCCCCGCCCACCGGATTGGCACCGCTGGTGGAACGGTTCAGATCGCCGCGGGAGACGTTTCCAGCGGCCGGTTCAGCCGCCGGCTCAGGCCCCGAATTCGAGGTTGTCGATCAGCCGTGTCCGACCCAGCCGGGCCGCGATCAGGGCCACCCGGGCGCCGCCCTCGCCGTCTGCCGGCTCGGTCAGGTCCGGGCGCCGCACCACGGCGTAGTCAGGAACGAAGCCGTCCGCTTCCAGGCGCTTGACCGCCTCGGCCTCGACCGCCGCGCGCGGCGTGCCGGCTTCGATCGCGTCGCGCATGGCCAGCAGGCAGCGGTGGATCGCCGCCGCGGTGCCGCGCTCGTCCGCCGACAGGTACTGGTTGCGCGAACTCATCGCCAGGCCGTTGTCCTCGCGGACGATGTCGGCGCCGATCAGTTCGATGGCGAAAGCCAGGTCGCGGACCATGTAGCGGATGACTGCCAGCTGCTGGTAGTCCTTGCGTCCGAACACGGCCACGTCCGGCTGCACCTGGTTGAACAGGCGCGACACCACCGTGGCGACACCGTCGAAATGCCCCGGTCGATGCGCACCCTCGAGCGTCGTGCTGACGCCCGGTACCTGCACGCGGACCGTCGCCTCGGCGCCGTAGGGGTACATGGTCTCGACCGCGGGCAGCCACATCACGTCGCAGCCCGCCGCTTCCAGTCCGATCGCGTCGGCTTCAGGCGTGCGCGGGTAGCGGGAGAAGTCTTCATTGGGACCGAACTGGGTCGGGTTGACGAACACGCTGGTGACGACGCGATCGGCGTGCTGGCGCGCCAGTTGCACCAGCGAGTAGTGGCCTGCATGCAGGTTGCCCATGGTCGGCACCAGGGCGACGCGCAATCCTTCGCGTCGCCACTGCGCCACTCGCGCGCGCAGCGCGGCAAGGTCGGTGATGGTTTCGATCATGGCGTCTTTGCGGGCATTGCTGGAGCTTGCGTTGCGATGGTTTGCGACGTGCGCGCCGGAAACAACGGGAGTGCGGCGGTCAGGCATAGGAGTGTTCGGCGTCCGGGAAGCTGCCGTCGCGAACGGCCTGGGCAAATGATTGGACAGCGCCCGCTACCGAGCCGCCCTCGGCGAGGAAATCCTTGACGAAGCGCGGCCGGCGATGGCCGGAGTTGACGCCCAGCAGGTCGTGCAACACCAGCACCTGGCCGTCGCACTGCGGGCCGGCGCCAATGCCAATCGTGGGAATGGCCAGGTCGGCGGTGATCGCCGCGGCCACCGGGGTCGGCACGCACTCGAGCACGAGCAGGCTGGCGCCGGCCTCGGCGACGGCGCGCGCATCGGCGCGCAGCCGAGCAGCCGCCGCCTCGTCGCGACCCTGGACCTTGTAGCCACCCAGGCGCAGCACCGACTGCGGCGTCAGCCCCAGGTGCGCGCAGACCGGGATCTCGCGCTCGACCAGGAAGCGGATGACGTCGAGCTTGTGCCCTGCCCCTTCGAGTTTGACCATCGCCGCGCCGGCCTGCAGCAGCTGCACCGAAGCATCGAGCGCGCGCTCGGGCGTGGCGTCGGCCTGGAACGGCAGGTCGGAAACCAGCAGGGCCTTGGCCAGGCCGCGGGCGACGCAGGCGGTGTGGTAGGTGACGTCGGCCGTGGTCACCGGCAGCGTGCTGTCGTGGCCCTGCACGACCATGCCGAGCGAATCGCCGACCAGCACCAGGTCGACGCCGGCGGCGTCCATGGTGCGGGCGAACCCGGCGTCGTAGCAGGTCAGCATCACCAGCCGGCGGCCGTCGCGCTTGGCGTCGGCCAGGGCCGGCACGGTCCAGGGCTTGTCGTTCGGGGTTCCGCTGTACATGGCGTGGGGTACCAGTTGTCGGCGCGGGTCAGGCAGAGCCGGAGCCGGCCAAGGGGCGGCTACGGGCGATCGTCCGGAGAATCCGCATACGTTACCGCCTCGACCTCCCCCGGTTCCATCTTCGCCAGCGCCTGACGCGCCGGGCCGATACCGGGGATGAGCGCGTCGGGCGCGATTTCCAGCAGCGGCACGAGCGCGAAGGCGCGCTCGTGCAGGTGCGGGTGCGGGACCTGCAGGCCAGGTTCGCTGATCACGGCGTCGCCATACAGCAGCAGGTCGAGATCCAGCGTGCGCGGGCCCCAGCGGTCGCTGCCGTCGGCCTGGCGGTCGCGGCCGGCGACGCGCTCGATGGCGAGCAGGTCGGCCAGCAGCTGCTGCGGCGTCCGCTGCGTTTCCAGCATCGCCACGGCGTTGACGAAATCGGGCTGCTCGGTCACGCCCCACGCCGGCGTCCGGTACAGGCGCGAGGCCTGCAGCAGGCGCGTGCCCTCGATCGCCGCCAGGGCGGCGAAGGCCGCGCGCAGGGCGGCGGTGCTGTCACCCAGGTTGCTGCCCAGGCCGACGAACGCAGTAATGGTCATGGCCGGTACGTCCGCCCTGCCCGCCTCATTCCTGGCTGGTGGCGGGCTTGCGGCGACGGCGGCGACGCTTGCGCGGCTCTTCGTCGTCGGCCTGCGCGGCGCGCTCCGTCTCGAGTTCTGCGATGGCAACGGCATCGCCGGGATTGGCCTGCGCCTCGCGCCAGAACGCGACGTCTTCGGCGTGCTCGTCCGACGCGGTGAGGCGCAGGCCGAGGAAATCGAACGCGGCGCGGAAGCGCGGATGCGCGAGCGTGCGGAACACGCGCTTGCGCTGGCGCAGCGAGAACCGCGACTGCAGCAACCAGATTTCCTGCATCGGCAGCGAGAAACGGCGCGGCAGCGCGATCGTCTCGAGCTGATGCACGGTCACGCGGTCGGCGGCGCGACGCTGCGCCTCGGCCGTGTGCATGCCCTGCGCCTGCAACGCCATCAGCGCCCGGCAATACGCAGGCCACAGCAGCAGGGCGAACAGGAACGCGGGCGATACCGGCTCGTCGTTGGCGACGCGCGCGTCGGTATTCTTCAGGCCTTCCAGCACCATCTTGCGCAGCGCGCCGCTGCGATTGGACTTCAGCGCGGCGGCGGTTTCCGGCAGCAGCGCCGGCAGCAGGCCGTGGCGCTCAAGGCCAAGGAAACTCTTGACCGCGTTGCCCGACAGGAACAGCTTCAGGCATTCCTCGAACAGGCGCGCCGGCGCGGATTCGCGCAGCAGCGGCGCCAGCACCGGGATAGGTGCAGCAGTCGCCGGTTCGATCTCGAAATCGAGCTTGGCCGCCAGGCGCACGGCGCGCAGCATCCGCACGGGATCCTCGCGGTAACGCGTCTCCGGGTCGCCAATCAAACGCATGAGGCGGTTGCGCACGTCCTCGAAGCCGCCGACGTAGTCGCGCACCGAGAAGTCCTCGATCGCGTAGTACAGGGCGTTGGCGGTGAAGTCGCGGCGGACCGCGTCGTCCTCGATGGTGCCGTAGACGTTGTCGCGCAGCAGGCGACCGCCCTCGTGCAGCTCGCGGTCGCCGCTGCCGTCGTCGGTGTTGGCGCGGAACGTCGCCACCTCGATGATCTCGCGGCCGTAGACGACATGGGCAAGCCGGAAGCGACGGCCGATCAGGCGGCAGTTGCGGAACAGGCCCTTGACCTCTTCCGGCGTGGCGTTGGTGGCAACGTCGAAATCCTTGGGGTGGCCGCCGATCAGCAGGTCGCGGACGGCGCCGCCGACCAGGAAGGCGTCGAAGCCGCCCTCGCGCAGGCGATACAGCACACGCAGGGCATTGGGGCTGATATCCCGGCGCGACACGTTGTGCTGGTCGCGCGGAATGGTTTGCAGCCTGAGTTGGATTTGGTTGTCGGATTCCATCGAGCGGGCGTTGCCGCAGTCCATTTTAGGTGTGGGAGGCCATTGCCCGGGGCAGCGGCGCCGCATATACTAGCAAGCCGCGCTGGGTTGAGAGCCTTTGCGCCGGGGGGCTTCTCGCTACACAGCCCGCTCCATGCTCCATCTGCACCCTTCGTCTAGAGGCCTAGGACGGTGCCCTCTCAAGGCATCAACACGGGTTCGAATCCCGTAGGGTGTACCAATTCCGAAGCCCGCGCAGCGATGCGCGGGCTTTTTCTTTGTAGCGCCCGCCATCCCGGCGTAGCGCCCGTCAGGCGAACGCCGGGATCCAGGCTGTCACGCCCCGGGCGCCGGCATACAATACGCAATGCCCGCCAGGGCCCTTCTTCTCACGGAACCATCGCCATGCCCTTCGTCGTCACCGAGAACTGCATCAAGTGCAAGTACACCGACTGCGTCGAGGTGTGCCCGGTCGACTGCTTCCATGAGGGCCCGAACTTCCTGGTGATCGATCCGGACGAGTGCATCGACTGCACCCTGTGCGAGCCGGAGTGCCCGATCAACGCGATCTACCCGGAGGACGACGTGCCGGCCGGGCAGGAGGCGTTCGTCGCACTCAATGCCGAGCTGGCCAAGGCCTGGCCGGTCATCACCACGCGCAAGGACGGCCTGGCCGACGCCAAGGAATGGGAAGGCAAGCCGGGCAAGCTCGATATGCTGGAGCGCTAAGCGCGACCTGCAGAAACAAAAACGGGCGCCGATGGCGCCCGTTTTCATTCAAGGCAATGCTCGATCAGCGACCGACCAGTGCCATGCGCAGCGTTTCGATCAGCTTCTTCGGGGCATCGCCGCTCGCCGGCACGCCACGCGGATCGACCGCGGCGACGTAGGCGCCGACATCGGCACCGGCCACGCGCACGAGGAAGTTGCTGCCCTCGTAGTTGACGTCGTACACGCCCATCGCCTGGGCGCTGCTGGTGACCTTCACGCCTTCGACTGCCGCCAGCGCGGTACCGACCTTGGCGAACACTTCGTCACGCGTGCCGGTGACGGTGAAGCCGGTGCCGGCCAGGGCCGGATTGCCCAGCGCGGTCGCCGGGGTCGGCAGGTTGACGGCGGTATCGGTGCGCGGCGGGTCCAGGTCCGGCGGAACTTCCAGCGGGCGCATTTCCGGGGCCTGTGCGTACAGGTCATTGCCCTTGCGGAACCAGCTGCAGCCGGAACCGGCGGCGACACCGGCCAGCACCAGGGCGGCGACGGCGACGCGGGACATCGAAACGTTGGAACTCATGTAGCTCTCCTGCAGGGTCAGGCCGCGAGGGAATCGCGGCAGGCGTTTTCAAGTTCGCGGACGAGCATGTCGACCGTCGCGGCGGAAGCAGTATGGACCGGCGACAGCGGCAGCAGCGGCAGGCGCAGGCCGTGGCCGATGCCCTGGCGCTGCAGCAGCGCCTTCACGGGAATGGGATTGGGCTCCACGCCGAGGAAGTCGTAGGCGGCGAGCATGCGCGCATCCAGCGCCAGCGCTTCGTCGCGGCGGCCGCCACGGGCCATGTCGGCCAGGCGCCGGAACGCATGCGGGAGCACGTTCGATGCCACCGAGATCACGCCGTCGGCGCCGGCCAGCATCGCGCGGCACGCGGTCGGGTCGTCGCCGCTGAGCACGGCGAAGCCTTCGCCCTTGAATGCCAGCAGCGCGGTCATGCGCTCGGGTTCGCTGCGCGCTTCCTTGATGCCGACGATGTTCGCCAGCGGCGCCAGTTCGGCGACGGTTTCCGGCAGCAGATCGCCGCCGGTGCGGCCCGGCACGTTGTAGAGCACGATCGGCAGCGCGCCGTCGTCGGCAATGGCGCGGTAATGCGCGACCAGGCCCGCCTGGGTCGGGCGCACGTACGGCGGCGTCACGACCAGCGCGGCATCGGCGCCAAGGGCCGCCACGCGTCGCGTCAGTTCGATGGTCTTTGCCGTGTTCGACAGGCCGGTGCCGGCCAGGACCGGGATCGCACCGGCGACACGCTCGACGGCGGTGCGCAGCAGTGCGTCGTACTCGGCGTCGAACAGCGCTGCGGCCTCGCCGGTGGAACCGGCGACGACGATGGCCTGGGTGCCGGCCGCCAACTGCTGATCGAGCAGTCGCTGCCAGGCGTCGAAATCGATTTCGCCGGACGCGGTGAAAGGCGTCGCCAGCGCGGTGATGCTGCCGGAAAGTCGCAAGTTGGGGGTACTCGGTGCACGTGTTGCATTGAACCCCGCACGTCACGTGCGGGCCCTGGAACCCAGGCCTGGCTGCCGGCCAGACGGGCCAATCGGCAGTCCGATCAATGGGTCGATCTGTTGATCTGTGGCCGGGATGATCGCACGGGATGTTACTTGCGGGCTGAAAGCGCGGGCAAGTATGCTGCCCGGCAACCACAGCCCGCTCACGGGCCGCCATTCAGTATCTGAGCACGTTGCTCCCCAAGCAGGCGCCGCCTTGACCGATTCCGCTGCCCGGCCGTCGCCGAACGAAAACCACCTCCTGATCAACGCCTACACGACGCATCCGGAGACGCCGCTATTGTCGGTGACTCGCCGGATCGCCGATTCCGGCTGCAACCTCGTCGACGCACGCCTGGCCACGGTCGGCCGCGACGTGTCGGTGACCGTGCTCGCCGTGGGCTCCTGGGATGCGGTGGCCAAGCTGGAGGCCATGCTGACCCGGCTGGAGCGCGAGGAAGGCCTGAAACTGGTGTGGTACCGCACCGGCGCCAAGCAGGTGCAGTCCAACCTGCTCCCGTACGTGGTCGAGGTGGTCGCCGCCGACAAGGCCGGGATCCTGTTCCAGCTGGCCGACTTCTTCGACCGCCAGGGCATCACCATCGAAAGCCTGCACAGCTCGCGCTACCGCGCCATGCAGACGGGGGCGGAGATGTTCTCGGCGCAGATCACGATAGGGGTACCCTCGAGCATGCACATCGCCGCCCTGCGCGACGACTTCCTCGAGTTCTGCGACCACCTCAACCTCGACGCGATCATGGACCCGATGAAATTCTAGGGACCCGATGAAGTTCCAGTAATTCCGTGGTAGCGTCACGACAAAGCAGCATGGAACGAAAAGGCGAAATGCCCGATACCGGCGACAGGATTGCGAAAGACGTCTCCGAACTGCCCCTGGCCCTGTCCAGCGGCCAGACCGCGCAGCTCAAGGACTTCGCCGGCCAATGGCTGGTGCTGTACTTCTATCCCAAGGACAGCACGCCCGGTTGCACCACCGAGGGCATCGACTTCAATGCCCTGCTGCCGAAGTTCAGGAAGCTCGGCGCCACCGTGCTGGGCGTTTCGCGCGATTCGATCCGCTCGCACCAGAACTTCTGCAGCAAGCAGGGCTTCAAGTTCGACCTGGTCAGCGATCCCGACGAAACCCTGTGCAACGCCTTCGGCGTGATCCGGGAAAAGAACATGTACGGGCGCAAGGTGCTGGGCATCGTGCGTAGCACGTTCCTCATTGATCCCAAGGGCGTCATCGCCCAGTCATGGAGTCCGGTGAAAGTCCCCGGCCATGCCCAGGCCGTCCTCGACGCACTCAAGGCTGCCGCAACGCAGTGACCCCCGCCGCCCACCACCCACGCTGCCGTCCCGCCCCGCGGGCCACGGCAGCGTCGCCGTGTCTGCAGTCCGTCCAGACGCTCCACCGCTCCACGCTTAATCAGTTCACCCGGCCGATCACCATGTTCAACCCGCATCGGAGCATTCGATGACCAGAAGCAAGCGGATCTACGTGCTCGACACCAATGTGCTCATGCACGACCCGACCGCGCTGTTCAAGTTCGAGGAACACGATGTCTTCCTGCCGATGCAGGTCATCGAAGAGCTCGACAACGCCAAAAAAGGCACCTCCGAAGCCAGCCGCAACGCGCGCCAGGTCAGCCGCTTCCTCAATGAGCTGATCCAGGACGAAGGCACCGACAAGATTTCATCCGGCATCACCCTCAGCCGCCCGCAGGGTTTGCAGCTGCGCGGCGAGCAGAGCATCGGCAAGCTGCGTTTCCAGACCCGCGACTTCGACTCGGGCAAGCGCTTCGGCGCGGTGATCCCGGACAACCACATCCTCGGCTCGATCCTGTCGCTGAAGGAAAGCGACCCGGGCGTGCCGGTGGTGTTCGTCTCCAAGGACATCAACCTGCGCATCAAGGCGTCCATCGCCGGGATCGTGTCGGAGGATTACGAGAACGACCGCGCGCTCGACGACTTCAGCCTGCTCTACACCGGCGCCACCGCGCTGCCGGAGGACTTCTGGCAGCGTTTCGGCAAGGACCTGCGTTCGTGGACCGAGAAGGGCCGCACCTTCTACGAGATCTCGCGCAACCGCGACAGCGCCGAGGACGACAACTGGCATCCGAACCAGTTCCTGTACCTGCCCGGCGACGACGAGTCGCAGATGAAAGTCGCGCGCCTGACCGACACCAAGGTCGTGCTGCAGATCGTCGACGACTTCCGCCACAGCCAGCACGCCGTGTGGGGCATCACCGCGCGCAACCGCGAACAGAACTTCGCGTTGAACGCGCTGATGGACCCGGAGATCGACTTCGTCACCCTGCTCGGCACCGCCGGCACCGGCAAGACCCTGCTCGCCCTGGCGGCCGGCCTGGCGCAGACGATGGACCAGCAGCGCTACCGCGAGATCATCATGACCCGCGCCACGGTCAGCGTCGGCGAGGACATCGGCTTCCTGCCCGGCACCGAAGAGGAAAAGATGACGCCGTGGATGGGCGCGCTGACCGACAACCTGGAAGTGCTCACGCATAACCAGGACGGCGGCAGCTGGGGCCGCGCGGCGACCAACGACCTGCTCGCCAGCCGCATCAAGATCCGCTCGCTGAACTTCATGCGCGGCCGCACCTTCCTCAACCGCTGGCTGATCCTCGACGAGGCGCAGAACCTCACGCCCAAGCAGATGAAGACGCTGATCACGCGTGCCGGCCCCGGCACCAAGATCGTCTGCCTGGGCAACGTCGAACAGATCGACACGCCCTACCTCACTGAAACCACCTCGGGCCTGACCTACGCGGTGGACCGCTTCAAGAACTGGGACCACAGCGCGCACATCACGCTGCGTCGCGGCGAGCGTTCGCGCCTGGCCGACTACGCGTCCGAAGTGCTGTAACGCATCCGGCGCGCGCAGGTTCGCCCCTGCGCGCGCTCGTGCACTCAGGCGCTTCTCACGCCGATGCAAATGGTTTGAATCACAATCTCCTCGCCCACACGCGCGGTTCACCGTCGCGCTGCTAGCTTCCCGCCCTCGACAGTGGCATGGCGCGGATGCACCGCACCGTCGCAATGACGCTGCCAATGGAGCAACACGAGCAAGGAGCACTGGATGATTTCACGACTGCCCACGTGGGGCTGGTTGTGCGCGGCCGGCCTGTCGCTGGTGGCGGGCATGGTCAATGCGGTGGGATACCTGGGTTTCGAACAGCAGGCGATGGCGCACCTCACCGGCACCACCAGCCAGCTGGGCGTCGCCGTGGCGCAAGGCCAGGCCGGCGTGGCCCGGGAGTTGCTGCTGCCGATCGTTTCCTTCGTCGGTGGAGCGATGCTGAGCGGCCTGATCGTGCAGGACCGGACACTGCGGCTCGGACGCTGTTACGGCGTGGCCCTGGCCATCGAGGCCGCGTTGCTCGTCGCCGCCGTGCCGCTGTTCGAAAGCCGGCAAACGGCCGGTGCCGCGCTGGCGACGATGGCCTGCGGCCTGCAGAACGCGGTGACGGCGACCTTCAGCGGTGCGCTGGTGCGCACCTCGCACCTGACCGGGATGTTCACCGACCTGGGCGTGTTCCTCGGCCACCGCCTGCGCGGCATCGACGTCGACCGGCGCCGGCTGTGGCTTTGCCTGCTGGTCATCGGCGGATTCGCGCTGGGCGGCGTGGCGGGGTCGGCGCTGTTTCCTCATTGGGGCTATCGCGCCCTGTACTTGCCGGCGGCACTGACCGGCACGACCGCGGCGGCCTATCTCGGCTGGAGCTTCTGGCGCGGTCCGGCGCGCAACACGGAAGCCGCCTGAGGCCCTATCGCTTCCGACACGCGGGCACAGGCAAACTGTGGCGATGAACTCCGCCCCCCGCCCTGCCTGTGCCCTGACCATCGCCGGTTCCGATTCCGGCGGTGGTGCCGGTATCCAGGCCGACCTGAAGACATTCGCCGCCCATCGCGTGCACGGCCTCAGCGCGATCGCCGCGTTGACCGCGCAGCACACGCGCGGCGTCACCGCGGTGAACGTGCCCGACACTGGCTTCCTGCGCGCGCAGATCGATGCCTGCTTCGACGATTTCGCGATCACCGCGGTCAAGCTCGGCATGCTCGCCAATGCCGACGTGATAGAAACCGTCGCCGCTGCGCTGGAGCACTACCGGCCCGCGCACATCGTGCTCGATCCGGTGATGGTTTCGACGTCCGGCGCGCGCCTGCTCGAAGCCAGCGCGCTTGATGCGCTGCGCACGCGCCTGATCCCGCTGGCAACACTGGTCACGCCCAACCTGCCCGAGGCCGAACTGCTGCTCGATGCCTCCATCGCCGATGTCGACGCGATGCATGCCGCGATCGCGCGACTGCACGCCCTCGGCGCCCGCGCGGTGCTGCTCAAGGGTGGCCACCTGGCCGGAAGCGGCGACGTGGTCGACCTGTTCGCCGAAGCCGACGGCAGCGTGCGCGCAATCACCCATCCACGCCTGCAACTGGAAGCGCACGGCACCGGCTGCACGCTGGCCTCGGCGGTGGCGGCCAACCTCTGCCTCGGCCGCGACCTCGCCGACAGCTGCACTGCCGCCGCCGACTACGTCCATGCCGCGCTGGTGCGTGGTTACCGGCCCGGCAACAGCGACATCCTCGTCCTCGACCATTTCGGCGCCGCGCCCCATGAATGAGACTGCCGCGGTGCAACCCATCGAACTCGATGCGCAGGCCATCGACGGCCATCGCTGGACGGTGCTGGCGCGCATTCCGGCGCAGCCGCAGGCGAGCCTGTTGTGGCTGCCGGCGCTGGGCGTGGCCGCCAAACACTACCTGCCCTTCGCCGATGCGCTGGCGGCACGCGGGGTCGCCGTGTTCCTGCACGAATGGCGCGGCGGTGGCTCGAGCAGCCAGCGCGCCGGCCGTGACAGCGACTGGGGCTATCGCGAACTGTTGTGCAACGACATCCCGGCGAGCGAGGCACTGGTGGCCGAGCACGCGCCGGCAGTGCCGCGGATCATCGGCGGCCACAGCCTCGGCGGGCAGCTGGCCTGCTGCCGGCTAGGACTATCGCCGGCGACCGCGCAACGCCTGTGGCTGGTGGCCAGTGGCGCGCCTTACTGGCGCGCGTTCCCGCTGCGGACCAAATGGTTCCTGCCCTTCGTCTACCGCTTCCTGGCGTGGCTGGCCGACCATAACGGCGCCCTGCCCGGCCGCCGGATCGGATTCGGCGGGCAGGAAGCACGTGGACTGATTCGCGACTGGAGCCGCAGCGGCTTGAGTGGGCGTTATGCCGCCGGCGGACTCGACATCGACCTGGACGCGGCGATGGCCGCGGTGGAAGTGGAAGCGCATGCGGTGGCGTTCGATCGCGATTGGCTGGGGCCTGAATCGTCTGCCCGGTTCCTGCTGTCGAAACTGCGCCATTCGCCGAATCGGGTCGACGTGCTCGACGCTGCCACGCTCGGTGCGCGCGCCGATCACTATGCATGGATGAAGCAGCCGCAGGCGGTGGTGGAGAAGCTGCTGGGCTGAGCGGCGTGCGAGGAGCAGGAGCCAATGGATCCCGGCGTTCGCCGGGATGACGAAGCGCATTGATTGTTTACGCCGAATTTACGCCCCGGGCGTAACGGCGGAATAGAGGCTTTACGGGTGCGATACCAACAATGACGGCGTGGCCAATCGGGCCTCGAATGTCATTCCTGGATATCGGCAATGTCCCTTCATTTCTTCCGCGCGCGCGAAGCCTCTGTGCCGTTGCTGTTCGCCGCCTGCTCGGGCATCGGCCTGCTTGCCCTGGGCAGCCAGGCAAACGCCACGACGCTTTCCGGCAACGCCGCACTGACCAGCGACTACGTCTGGCGCGGCACCACCCAGACCCGGGGCGATGCCGCCGTGCAGGCCGGCTTCAAGCTGGCCGGCGACTCCGGCTTCTACGGTTCGGCCTGGGGCTCCAACGTCGAGTTCGCCCCCGACACCCACGCCAGCAGCGAGCTCGACTTCACCATCGGCTGGGCCGGAGCCCTGTCCGACAAATGGGCGCTGGACGTCAACCTGCTGCGTTACCAGTATCCGTCCACGACCGTCGACCTCAACTGGACCGAGCTCAACGGCACGCTGACGTACGACAGCAACTACTGGCTGTCGATGGGCTATTCGACCGAAGCACTGGGCGGCGAAGAGGACGGCCTGTACACGCAGGTCGGCGCCCGGTTTCCGATCAACGACGTGTTCCGGCTTGAAGGTGCAGTCGGCTATTACCTTCTGGACGGCTACAGCGCCGCCGCCGACAACTACCTGCACGGCCAGCTCAGTGCCGTGTGGGCGGTGAATGCCCCGCTCGAGCTGCGCGTGACCGCGCACGCTACCGATACCAACGCCGAACAGATCTTCGGCAAAGACCTCGCAGGCAACCGCATTGAAGCCGCCCTGCAGGCGACCTTCTGAAGGAGAGACGACATGCCTGGCTGGCTTGCCCTTGTTTGCGGTGTCGCGGTGATCGTTGCCTCGGCCTACCTGCTGTACGTGGTTCTTCGACCCGAAGATTTCTAAGGCAACACGACAATGACCGAGACACTGCTTGTACTGGTGCTTGCGATCGGCCTCGCCTGGCCGCTCGGGCACTACCTCGCCCGCGTCATGCGCGGCGACCGCTCCTGGGTGGACCGCATCACCGGACCGGTTGAGCGCCTGATTTACGGGGCCCTGGGCACCGACCCGCAACGCGGCATGAGCTGGCGTGGCTACGCCAGGGCGTTCGCGATCAGCAACGTGGTCGTCGGCCTGGTGGTGTGGGTGCAGTTCATGACCCAGGCCTGGCTGCCGCTCAACCCCGACGACATCCCCAACATGCGCTGGGACACCGCCCTGCACACGATGGTGTCATTCCTCACCAACACCAACCAGCAGCATTACTCGGGCCAATCGCAGCTGAGCTACCTGTCGCAGATGGTCGGCATCGTCGGCCTGCAGGTCGCCACGCCGGTCATGGGCCTGGCGATGGTCGTGGCCACGCTGCGCGGCCTGTTCGGCGGTCGCACGGAGATGGCGCAGACGGCAGGCTCGGCGGTGGTCGATGGCCGTGTCGCACCGGAAGGCGTCGAGCGCGACGTGGGCAACTACTGGGCCGACGTCACCCGCGCGACGCTGCGCTTCATGCTGCCGCTGTGCCTGGTGTGGTCGGTCCTGCTGACCTGGCAGGGCGTGCCGTCGACGCTGCAGTCCGGCCCGAGCATCACGCCGGTCGACACCAGCGTCGAAATGAAGGAACAGAAGATCCCGCTGGGCCCGGTCTCGTCGATGGTCGCGATCAAGCAACTGGGCTCCAACGGTGGCGGCTGGTATGGCCCCAACAGCACGGTGGCCCTGGAAAATCCCACGCCGCTGTCGAACCTGATCGAAGTGCTGGGAATCCTGCTGATCCCGATGGCGATCACCTTCATGGTCGGTCCGTTCACGCGACGCAAGCGCCTGACCGCCATGGTGTTCGGCACGATGCTGCTGATGTCGCTGGCCTCCACCGGCCTGTCGATGTGGTCGGAAGCGTACTCGTCCACCGCCACCGATCCGGCGTTGATGGAAGGCAAGGAAGTACGACTGGGCGTGGCGTCGTCGACGTTGTGGTCGGCCATGACCACGCAGGTCAACAACGGCTCGGTCAATGCGATGCATGACTCGCTGGCGCCGCTCAGCGGTGGCATGGCGATGGTCAACATGCTGATCAACGCCATCTGGGGCGGCGTTGGCTGCGGCCTGCAGCAGTTCCTGGTCTACCTGATGCTCGCCGTGTTCCTCGCAGGTTTGATGACGGGGCGTACGCCGGAGCTGTTCGGTCGCAAGATCGAAGCCGCCGAAGTGAAGCTGCTGGCGCTGCTGATCCTGCTGCAACCGCTGGTGGTGCTGGGCTTCTCCGCCATCACGCTGGTGTTCCCGTCGATTACCGGCAACTCGAATCCGGGCTTTCACGGCATCAGCCAGGTCTTCTACGAATACACGTCGGCATTCGCCAACAACGGCTCCGGCTTCGAGGGCCTGGGTGATGCAACCTGGTGGTGGAACCTGAGCTGCTCGGTCGTGCTCGCGCTGGGCCGCTACCCCGCGTTGATCATCCCGCTTGCCGTCGCCGGCCTGATGGCGCGCAAGCGCGTGGCCCCGGAGGGCAGCGGCACGCTGCACGTGGAGACGCCGACCTTCGCGCTGACGCTGGTCGCGGTGATCGTGATCCTGACCGTCCTGCAATTCATGCCCGCCCTGGTGATGGGTCCCATCGCCGAGCACCTGACGCTGTACGGCGCCGCTGCGGCGGCCCCGTGAGGTAATGAACGTGACTGACACAACACATCCCGCAACACACCTGGGTACTGCCCGCCGCCAGTCGGTGGCGGGCCTCGACGGCGCAGCCCTGCGCACGTCGCTGGTCGATTCCTTCCGCAAGCTGTCGCCGCGCCAGGCAGTGAAGAGCCCGGTCATGGCCATCGTGCTGCTCGGCACGATCCTGTCGGCGCTGATCACACTGGCGGTGCCTGGCAATACCGCCTTCGGCATCGCGGTGACGCTGATCCTGTTCGTGACGGTGCTGTTCGCCAACTTCGCCGAGGCCGTGGCCGAAGCGCGCGGCCGTGGCCAGGCCGCCTCGCTGCGTGCGGCGCGACGCGACCTGATTGCACGCCGCCTCAACGGCAAGACCCGCGTCGGCGGCGAAAGCCGCGTCGCCGCGGCCACGCTTCGTCCGGGCGACCGCGTCATCGTCTCCGCCGGTGAACTGGTGCCGGCCGACGGCGAGATCGTCGAAGGCGTGGCCACCATCAACGAGGCCGCCGTCACCGGCGAGTCCGCACCGGTGTTGCGCGAAGCCGGTACCGACCGCTCCGGCGTGATCGGCGGCACCAAGGTGCTGTCGGACGAAATAGTGGTCGAGGTCAGTGCCGAGCCCGGCCACAGCTTCCTCGACCGCATGATCGCATTGGTCGAAGGCGCCAACCGCCAGAAGACGCCGAACGAGATCGCGCTGACGATGCTGCTGGCGGCGATGACGCTGACGTTCCTGATCGTCGTCGCGACGCTTCCCGCACTGGCCGGCTTCGTCAACGCGTCACTCGATCCGCTGCTGCTGATCGCGCTGCTGGTCTGCCTGATCCCGACCACCATCGGCGGCCTGTTACCCGCCATCGGCATCGCCGGCATGAACCGCGCGTTGGCCGCCAACGTGCTGGCGAAATCCGGCAAGGCGGTAGAAGTGGCTGGCGACGTGGACGTACTGCTGCTCGACAAGACCGGCACGATCACCTACGGCGACCGCCAGGCGACGGCGTTCCATCCGGTCGCGGGCGTGGATGCGTCGCAGCTGCGCGATGCGGCGCTGCTGTCGTCGCTGGCCGACCCGACGCCGGAAGGCAAGTCGATCGTGAAGCTCGCACGAGAGCAAGGCACCGCGCTGCAGGATCCGGCCAATGCGCATTTCGTGCAGTTCACCGCGCAGACACGCATGTCCGGCGTGGACCTGACCGGCGCGAACGACACGCGCGTCATCCGCAAGGGCGCGGGCGATGCCATCGAACGCCATGTCGCATCGATGGGCGGCACGGTGCCGGCCGAACTGCGCGGCCGCATCGAGCAGGTCGCGCGCGGCGGCGCCACGCCGCTGGTGGTGAGCGAGGGCCGCCACGTGCTGGGCGTGGTCGAACTGAGCGACGTGGTCAAGCACGGCGTGAAGGAGCGCTTCGCCCGGCTGCGCGCGATGGGCATCCGCACGGTGATGATCACCGGAGACAACCCCGTTACCGCCGCGGCCATCGCCGCCGAGGCCGGTGTGGACGACTACATCGCGCAGGCACGGCCCGAGGACAAGCTCGCCCGCATCCGCGCCGAACAGGCCGGCGGGCGGCTCATCGCGATGGTCGGCGACGGCACCAACGACGCGCCCGCACTCGCGCAGGCTGACGTGGGGCTGGCGATGAACTCCGGCACGCAGGCAGCGAAGGAAGCCGGAAACATGGTCGATCTGGACAGCGACCCGGCCAAGCTGCTCGCCGTGGTCGAAGTGGGCAAGCAGCAGCTGATCACACGCGGCGCGCTGACGACGTTCTCGCTTGCAAACGACGTGTCGAAGTACTTCGCGATCCTGCCGGCGCTGTTCGCTGCCGCGATTCCGCAGATGGCGGCCCTGAACGTGATGGCGCTTTCGAGCCCGCGCAACGCCGTGCTTGCCGCCTTGATCTTCAACGCGATCGTGATTCCCGCGCTCATCCCGCTCGCGCTGAAGGGCGTGCGCTTCAAGCCCGCCAGCGCCGTCGTGCTGCTGCGCCGGAACATGCTGCTGTACGGCGTCGGCGGCGTGCTGCTGCCGTTCGCCGGCATCAAGCTGATCGACATGGCGCTGGTCGCGATGGGCCTGTAACCAACATCAAGCCCCTCTCCCGCGTGCGGGAGAGGGGTTGGGGTAAGGGCCGGTGAAGCCACTCCGCCTGCCCTCGCCATCTTCCTGAAGGACTTGAAATGAAC
>Ga0102589_1002968_pt1 | contig 18350 bp, 17 predicted proteins | sample AraplaMF_Col_mLB_FD_76858 | JGI IMG/M metagenome (GOLD analysis project Ga0102589, IMG submission 76858) | Arabidopsis root microbial communities from the University of North Carolina, USA - plate scrape MF_Col_mLB | ecosystem: Host-associated > Plants > Roots > Endosphere | place: USA... | reverse complement strand
AGAGTTGGATGAATAATATGTTCTTGAAATTCAATATGGAGCATTTCTACTCCCTTCGATATTTTCATAACTTTGATCTCCTTCAAATTAGACTTTTTCATAATTACAGTTGGATTTAGTTACAAAATAAGTTGAAGAAATGAACCACTTTGTATGTATACTGCTTATACTATTCATGATCACAAAAGCTACTAATACATACAATAATATTATCTTCTGCTACATGCCCAAAAGTTCCTGCCCATATGGACTAATACTGACCAAAATTGTTTAACTTCCTTCAGTAAGTGATTTACGTAGCGAAAGTGAAGCGATAGTGGGGCGTCAGCGATGTTGACAACACACGACTGAGTGACCAACATACGTTTGTCCAAAGCTCTAGCAGATGTCACTCATACGGAAAGTAGTATGAGGATCTTGTTCTATTTGTTGTCTCCTGCAAACAATAAATGCTTAGTCATTGTTAATTATGTATCTACCTACAATGAATTCGGAAAGTAAACTTCCGCGAGTATTCGCTTCGCTTCCGCGAGTATTTGCCTTCCTTCCGCGAGTATTCGCTTCGCTTCCGCGAGTATTCGCTCTGCTTCCGCGAGTATTCGCTTCGCTTCCGCGAGTATTTGCCTTCCTTCCGCGAGTATTCGTCTTCCTTCCGCGAGTATTCGCCTTCCTTCCGCGAGTATTCGCTTTGCTCCGCGGGTATTGCTTTGCTCCGCGAGTATTTGCTTCGCTTCCGCGAGTATTTGCCTTCCTTCCGCGGGTATTGCTTTGCTCCGCGGGTTTGCTTCGCTTCCGCGAGTATTCGCCTTCCTTCCGCGAGTATTCGCTTCGCTTCCGCGAGTATTTGCCTTCCTTCCGCGAATATTCGCTTCGCTTCCGCGGGTATTGCTTTGCTTCGCGGGTATTCGCTCTGCTTCCGCGGGTATTGCTTTGCTTCGCGGGTATTCGCTTCGCTTCCGCGAGTATTCGCCTTCCTTCCGCGAGTATTCGCTTCGCTTCCGCGAGTATTTGCCTTCCTTCCGCGAGTATTCGCTTCGCCTCCGCGGGTATTCGCTTCGCTTCCGCGAGTATTCGCTTCGCTTCCGCGAGTATTCGCTTCGCTTCCGCGGGTATTGCTTTGCTTCGCCTCCGCGAGTATTCGCTTCGCTTCCGCGGGTATATGGATACCCGTGGAAAGAAGTTAAATCTTTTCTAAGACAACCTATGATAGATATCTCACCCCCCATAGAAAACTATACATATTATAAATTACAGAAAGGAGGGAATGATTATGTCTCAATCTTATGGTAATGGTGGATCTGGTTCTGGCTACGGTTCAGCATTTGCGCTACTTGTTGTTCTATTTATTCTCCTAATTATTATCGGTGCAGCGTTTTTGTATAATTCGTATTAACGTACCTAACATATATCATAGATATTTAATCCATAATATGACAATTACGAACTTCAAACCTTTAATGAATTTTACAAAATAATATATCTTTTTTTCTTTCTAAGGGTCACTACCCTTCGGTGGCCCTTTTAATGATGTAATAACATGCAAAATAAAAAGCCACTACTCGTTGTGAGTGTGGCGCCTTGCTATCGGTCTAAATTGGACAAATTTCCCTCTCGTGAGATTTGATATATCTCCAATGGTCTTTCCAGTTAGAAACTGTTGTTACTAGTCTAAGTCATTATGTAGTCTAGCTTCTTTATTATTGCATGCTAGTAATAACGCACTTCTTGAATCTATCTCCCTCAGAATATGTAACAATCGAAAGTATGAAGCATATTATAATCCTATATCAATTTGGATGTAACTTGATATCACTATTTTATTCAGTTATTGAGGACACAATGGTTTTATTGTTATTACAGTTTAGATTATTAGCTTTAAATTTTATACTCGTTGAAAGCAGCTGCAACATATTTAATTCGTTTGCTAGCTTTTCTAATTCAACTAAACCTTCACTTTGCAAATTACTAACTTCCAATTCTAGTTGGTTTAATGATTTTTGAATTGATTCTATATTTTCCTTATATTTCTCTAAAACAATTTTAGTTTCCAATATCTCAATATTCTTGTTTGTGTTCTTTAACATATGGCAGACTCCCTTTCTAATACATGAAAGTATCTCAAGAATTGGATATAATTAACACTATTATAATGTTGTTTATCTTATTTAACAATATTAATCTATTTCAAATGAATTTAAAAACTACATTTAGTTAGAAGTGACTAGTTGAAACATAAAGGACTATCTATAAACGACAAGGTAATTTAATAATTATCAGAAACGAAATTAGGCAGAACTGTTTAGGGAGATGGCGAATGAAAAAAATATTAATCGCTGTGATTATCATTTTGTTGCTTATACCATTTTGTACAGTACATATCAAAAAGCGTCTTTATGAAAAAAGAATCGAAAACTATTTGACCGAAGATATGTCGTATCGGAAGGAAGCTATCCAATCTATTGAATGTAATTGGCACTTTGCAGGTCTTCCTAGTTATTGGGTGAATGTTATTTTTTCTGATGAAACAAATGTCGTCTATCTTTATTTTGCTCATGATAAAGACCATTTAGGGCAATTTGAGTACTATACAATAGATGGGACAACTCTTTCGCCAGAACAATTAAAGCATTTTAAGCCTTACGAGTAAATATATGGAAGTAATCACTGCTTGTAAAATGAAAAAATAAAAAGATTGAAAACGACTGCTTCAATCTTTTTATTTCAAATGAAACTAATTAAATTACGCCTATTGGAATGCAAATGGGGGCTTGATTAACAGGGCTTTCGATAATTTTTGCGTTTAATCCAAATACATGTTGAATCATTTCTTCTGTAAAAATATCACTTGGTGTTCCCTCTTGATATATTTCCCCATCCGCAATACTAATTAAATAATCTGCATAGCTCGCTGCTTGATTTAAATCATGTAGCACCATTATTATGGTGTTTTTGTGCTTCTGATTTAATGCACGAAGTAATTCGAGTACTTCTATTTGATGTGCTAAATCTAAATATGTTGTTGGCTCGTCAAGTAGTAAAATATCTGTTTCTTGTGCTAATGCCATAGCAATCCATGCGCGTTGTCTCTGACCACCAGATAATGCATCTAATGTGCGATCTTTTAATAAGTCCATTTTCGTAGCTTTTAACGCATCTTCCACTACTTCCTTATCTTTTTCTGAATGACGTGCAAACAAGCTTTTGTGTGGATGACGTCCGTACAGACATAATTCCTCTACTGTTAAATCCTCCAGTATTTCTGGTGACTGCGCTAAAAATGCAAGTTGTTTTGCTACATCCTTCGGGGAATATTGATGAATGTTTTTCCCATTTAAATAGACACTACCTTGTTTAGGTTTCATCAAACGACCTAAGGCATGCAGAATCGTCGATTTTCCACAACCGTTCGCCCCAATGATGATCGTTATTTTCCCTTTTGGAATGTTCAAATTGATTCCGTCTATAATCGTATTTGATTCATAAGTCAGTGTTAATTCTTCTGCTGATAGTTGTGTCATAAAAGTCGATTATCCTTTCACTTATTTTTTTCACGTCTAAGTAAATAAAGAAAATACGGCGCACCAATGAGAGCTGTAACGATTCCAGCTGGTATTTCTACTGGTGGCATAAGTCCTTTTCCTATCGTATCAGCCACTAATAAAAATAAAGCTCCTAAAATAGCTGACATTGTTAAAAATCTACGTGCATTTGTATCAACAAGCCTCCTAGAAAGATGTGGAACTACTAATCCTATGAAGCCTATAGATCCAACAACTGCTACAGAAGCACCTGTTAAAATTACGCTAACAGAAAGGAAACTATAACGTAATAATTGCACATTTTCACCTAGGCTTGACGCTACCTTATCACCCAATCCTAAAATCTCTAACTTTCGAGCAAATAATAGCATGATCGGTACCAAAATAAGGCAAGGGATTAAGAACAGTATTTCGTTCCAACTACGCCCCCATAAGCTCCCAGTAAGCCAAAGCAATGTAGTATTAACATTATCAGGGAATTTAACGATAAAAAATTGAATACCCGCTTGGCATATCGCGCTTAATGCTATTCCTATTAAAGCAAAGGAGTGCGTTTTCGCTCCTTGCTTATACGCAAAAACTAAAAGAATCGTTGCTACACTGACCGCTCCTAAAAGTGCGGATATAGGTAACATGATTGTCAAAGCATTCGGTAGTAAAATCATGGAGGCAACTGCGAATAAACTAGCTCCCTTTGTGACACCAACTACATCTGGAGAAGCTAGTGGATTCTTCAAAATAATTTGTAAAACTGCTCCTGCTACTGCCAATGATGCTCCCACAATAATCGCAATAATCATACGAGGTAAACGATAGTTAAACAAAATAAATGAATTATCACTAGATTGTCCTGTGAATGTATAAAAAATATCGATCGGTGATATTGATATCGATCCAATTCCTAAACTAATAAAAGAAAACGCGAGCAAAATTATTCCACAAATGCTAATAAGTAAATTAGGCTTTTTCTTTCTAATCATTGCTTTATGAGTCGCTCCTTCCTTACTAAATACAAGAAAAATGAAGCGCCTATCAGAGCAGTAACAATTCCCACTGGTGACTCATAAGGATATGCGATAAAGTGAGACAAAATATCTGCATATAGTAATAAAGTTGCCCCTAAAAGTGCGGAAAATGGTATGACGCGGCTATAATCCGGACCGACAAGTTTCCGTGTAATATGAGGGACAATTAAACCAATAAAACTAATTGGACCTGCCACTGCAACTGAAGAACCGGCCAACATTATAACTAGTAATCCTCCAATTAGGCGAATCAATTGGACTCTCTCTCCTAAACTGGACGCCATACTTTCTCCCAATGATAATATGGAAAATGAACGTGAGAATAAAATGGCAATCGCCAGTCCTATAATGATCCACGGCGATGCTACTTGTACATGTGTCCAATCTTTCCCATTCAGGGATCCAACAAGCCAGTAAAGCACATCGGTTGCGCGTTCATTTAAAATAACGATGGCTTGTGTAATAGATGAAAAGAAAAGATGAATCGCTGTTCCAGCAAGTGCTAGTTTGACATGCGTCATTTTCCTTCCTGAAGCGAATACATATACTGTTAGCCCTCCAAGCAGTGCACCAATAAACGCTGCATACACGGTCATTGATGGACTCAATGTTGCAAATAGCAGTGTAGAAGTTGCTACTGCTAATGAAGCTCCCGCATTAACACCAAAGATTTCCGGAGAAGCAAGTGCATTTCGTGTAATAGCTTGCATCAATGCGCCTGCTACTGCTAATGCAGCCCCTACCATTACCGTAAGTATTGTTCGAGGTAAGCGTAGTGTTTGAATAATCGTTGTTTCTCTTGATTGATCTATTTGAAAGATTGCATTAAAAATTGTATGGATGTCCATAATAGTCGAACCAACACTGAGGTGTAAAAATAAACCAATTAAAAGTAAAGATAGACTTATAATTGCAACGACCCATATATTCAATGTTCGTTTAGAACCCATTGTTTGTATCACACCTTTAACTGAAAACATATCTAAAAATAAGTAATGCGAGAATGTTGTACTATCAACATTCTCGCTTTTAGTAAAGAAATTAATCTTTTAATTGTTTAACAAGGTCATCACCAATTGCTTCAGATGAAATAACCCCTCGATAACGAGTCCATAAATCACGATCTACTACAAAAACTTTGTTTTCTTTCACTGCATTTAAATTTTTCCAAAGAGGATTTGACTTCCAATCATCAATAACCAATTTCCCTTCATTCTGCGCTAACACTAAAATATCAGGGTTGATTGTTGAAAGTTGCTCTAAGTTAATTTCCACATAAGCTTCATTACTTTTTGCAGCGATTTCAAAGCCTAAATTCTCTAAAAGTTCACCATCATAAGAAGTAGCAGTATGTCCTTGGAAAGAAGTATCACGAACAACTGCTGTTAAAATACTTTTTCCTTTTTCATCAGCTAATTCAGCTTTTAAAGCAGCCAATTTCTGATCGTGTTCTTTGAGACGTTTCTCTGCTTCAGCCTCTTTATTTACAGCTTTCGCAATTGTTTTGAATGAATCAATATTCTCTGTATATGTTGACTCACGACTTTTCAATTCAATCGTTGGCGCTATCTTTTGTAAGTCCTCATAAATGTTTTTATGACGTTGCACATCCGCAATGATTAAATCTGGTTGAAGTGAGCTAATAACTTCCAAGTTTGGTTGTTCACGAGTACCAACAGAAGTATAGTTTATTTTTTCGCCTACAAGCTTCTCAATCATGTCCGTTTTATTATCATCTGCTATACCAATTGGTGTAATACCAACACCTTGTAAAGCATCCACAAAAGAAAGTTCTAAAACAACTATCTTTTTAGCATTTGTCGGAACTTCTGTCGTCCCCATTTCATGTTTGATACTGATTGATTCTGTTACATCTTTTGCATCTTTATTTGACGCCTCTTTTGAATTGCAACCTACTAATAAAAAAAGCATTGAAACAACCATTAGTAAGCCAATAGTCTTTTTGTTACACTTAAAAAACACTTGAAAGCCTCCATCAATTCATTCATTTGATAACAATTATCATTCTCTTTTTATAACACCATATTCACTATGTGTAAATAGTTTTATATGAAAATATTTTTTTCTTAACAATGTCCACATTATCTATTATTTAACAAATTTTTATTATTTCTACTTTATTTTATAAGTTCGCTCCTAATCTCTCATAAAAACGTGAAACATTCGTAGCTAGCACATTATGATAATCAAACTAATGAGCGCGATCGTTTAGGCCATCATTACATCAATTCAACTTTGAATATTATTCACGTTAAAAGATATATGAAAGTCGAAGCAAAACAAGCAATTTTCGAATAATATAAATAGCTACAATTTGATTATGATCTTTGAAATTTAAAGCGTTCAACTCTCAATGAGTATCTGGAAGTAGCAATGTCGATTATTGTTTCGTCTGATTTTTTCACTACGTCTACTAAAAAGATAAGGAAATTCCCTGTTCTAAAGTAATATCATTGAGAAACTTTACAATTAGCAGTAAAATTTATGTAAGGTTCATTTTTTCGTTGAAACTTTATGTCGATTATTTCGTATAAGAAGATAGACATATTTAAATGCTAGGAGGAAGAAACATGCTCAATGTCGGACAGTTTTTCTCTAGACATACCGCTAGCCTCTTAATTTCTCTCACAACTGTTTCTATCGCAGCATTTGCGGCAACTCCAGGATACTTACTTGGTAGTTTATTGTTCGCTGGAACATACGCGTCAAGTACGACGTTGTTGAAACATAGACAGAAAAAGAAATTCATGCAAATAGCCGGTATAACAAAAGAAGAATACAAACATATTGAAACTCAACTTAACGCAGCCAATAAAAACATTCAAACATTAAGTCAAAACTACTTACGTGTACGCTCTGTTTCTGCATTTAAGCAATTACTCGAAATGACACGTATTTCAAAAAATATCGTGAAAATTGTTAAAACAGATCCGCGAAAATTTTATAATGTTGAACAGTTTTTTTATGCACATCTCCCATCCGCTGTTGAATTAACGGATAAATATACGATGTTATCAAGGCAGCCTGTGAAGGATAAGGAAATCCAAATTACATTATCAAAAACAAGAGAAACACTTACGGATTTAAATGATACGATTCAAATTGATTTAAAGGATGCGCTTTCCAACGACATCGACCATCTTCAGATGGAAATCGAATTTGCGAATCGTTCTAATATAAGACGAAAAGAACAATTGGAGTGGCGAGGCGATGATAAGTGACAGCAAATAATCACGCATTTCAACTAAATACAATTCAAGGTATTTCCCCTCTTGTGCAATCTTATTTAGAAACTACAAATAATGAGGCGATGGCGACGTATGAAACGCTATCGCCTCTTGCACAAAGTCGTGCACTTCTATATGCTAGTCAGCTTGAACTGACAAACTTCGAATCAGTCCTGTCTTTAGGGCAAGATTCACAGCGATCACTTTCTCAATTTGCCGATCGAATGCTTGCACAAGTAAAGCAAAAAGACGTCACAAAGATTGGCCAAATGTTAGACTCATTAATGCATACGTTAGACCGTGTGGACCCTAACGCATTAGAACCAAAAAAACAGTCCTTTTTTAAAAAAATGTTTGGTAAAATTGAGCCTACTGTTAAGCAAACATTAACGGAGTTTGAACGTATTAGTATCCAAGTAGAACGAATTGGTGTTCAGCTTGAACGCGCCCAGCTTCAGATGATTAAAGATGTAGAAATGCTAGAAGAACTGTATGCTCATAATAGAGGATACTTTGAAGAGTTAGCGACTGCTATTGCAGCAGGACAAATGAAAAAGCAGCAAGCCATTGAAGTGGAACTTCCAGAAAAAGTGACAAGTGTACAGGCAACAAAACAGCCACTAGCTATCCAACAGCTTAATGACTTTGCCGCTCAAATCGAACGTCTAGATCAACGCATTTATGACTTACAAATTTCACAGCAGGTTGCCTTACAAACTGCGCCACAAATTCGCATGATCCAACAGTCCAATCAAACACTAGCGGAAAAAATAGAATTTTCAATCGTTACCCTTATTCCACTTTGGAAAAATCAGTTAGCTTTAATGTTATCTATGCATATGGATCATCGCTACGCGCAGCTAGAAGAAAGATTATCTCGTACAAACGATCGTTTTACGAGCCCTTCCTTTGAACAGCAAGTATCAAAATTCAAAGAGACACAACATGAACTGAAGTCAGCTATCCAAGATGTCTTTGAACTTCATACGGCTACAGAGCAGGAAAAAGAGCATCTACAGGATGTTGCCGAATTAAAAACCTTTAAGCAAGGGTGATTCCGTTTTACCAACAAAAAAGGGTGGCTCAGAAATCATCTGAACCACCCTTTGGTTTTCATTCAAACCTATTGAAATGAAAATCCGGACGCATTGGTCGAAGCCATTACGCCCAGGCGAAATTGATTTGCTTATTCGAAATAATCTTTATAGTAGCCACCAATATTACCAGTGTTATCGATAATAAAAACGAATTCTTCTGTTTCATTTTTCACATCATATTGTTGCCCTACTGTTAAAACGTTTGAAACTAAATATTTTGATGCATTTGTATGCTTACAAGTAACTGTACGTACTGTTGGAGCATCTTTCCATTTTAAATGTAACATAATCTCTCTACCTCTCTTTACTAGCACGAAGCTAATGTCTACAGCTTATTTTATAATATTTTTGTACGCTTGTGGAGAAAAAAACCATAGAAGACCATATTTTCTCCGTAACTATCCATTTTTTTAACCATATCAATTTCGCCTTTGCGTAATAGGTGCTATCGCACTGATAAACAATGCGTCTGGAGGCATGATCTCATTCAGTAGATGTATAACTGTAGGTCTCAACCCAATACATGGAGCGTTGAGAATCTCGTAATGAATGGAGATAATAATAAAAATTTTACTTCGAGGTGTTAACATGAGCTTTGGTGGTGTACCACAATGGTTTTTCATTCTAGCCGTTGCATTTGCAATTTGCTTTATTTTATACGCAGAATGGAATTCTAGAAAATAAAGGAACCTATACTGTAAAAAAATGTACATTACTAAATTCATTTTTAGTGGTGTACGTTTTTATTTTTAGAAGTCGATTAAAATTAGACGGACGCTAGCTCGAAAGGGTAAAAAGCGAACAGGCTCATCCGTCGTTCATGCCATTTTACAAATTGCTAATTACCTTCTGAGTATGTAGGCCTGGAAAAGAATACTTTGATAAACAAAAAACAATCCATTTTTCATGGAAGATAAATTCCTTATTTTATTAATCTCTCACTTACTATTAATCTCAATTTTTTCCGCATTTGCTTGTCCCGGATAACTTTCCTCTATTGCGTTTGTCTAAACAGAAACATTTTGTCCTATTTTTAAAGATTCAATTTCATCTGTTGAAAACCATATCGCATCTAGTCTCCCATCTGGTAATTTTTCGGCTTTGTTTTCCACTAAACACCTTCCACTTTCAATTTGAACAATTTCACCTATGATTGTATTATTCCCTCAGTTGACTTTGAAATCTCTTTATCGAGTTCCTCCAATTTACCGCTTTGTTGACAGCTAATAACCCTGTTGATAAAAATACAATTAAGCTAATTTTTTTCAATATCATCACTCCTTATAAAATTAGACTGAATTCCGTGGCTTTCGCTTCTATAAAGTTCATGATAATGAAATGACCTCTTCACTAGCACCCTTCAGCTTAAGAACAGCACATTACAGCCTTATCCATATCCTTTTCATTTACTAAAACACTACCATTATCATCAATAATGAAATCAACCTCGGCATCAGTAAGCCTTTCTATCGCTGCATCAATAATTTCTTGACTTTGGGTCGATGAATCAACCCATACGTTATAGCTTTTTTCTTGCGAACATCCAACTAATAGAAAACTAATTACGGTAATTAGAATACATAATTTTTTCAAACTACTATCTCCTTAACTGCAAAAAATTAATAAAATTGACGCTATCAGTGGAAGAAAGTTCCTAGAGTTAACTTCTCCGTTAATTGGAGGAGCTTAGATTAGATCTTAATCACAAATAAAAGCTGAACAAATTTAGTTCAGCTTAATTGTTACACATTATATATTGACTATAGATAAAATTCGTTATCTCTTTTTTTAGTTATTCATAACCAAACAAGGAAATTTATTTATTTTAATGTCCGTTTTAAAAACGCTTTTGTCCGTTCATGCTGAGGATTTACTAGAACCTGCGCTGGAGGGCCTTCCTCTACAATAACACCTTTATCCATAAAGACAACGCGATCGGCTACTTCTTTGGCAAATTCCATTTCATGTGTAACGATTAACATCGTGTTTCCAGAATCAGCTAGCTGTCGCATTACCTTTAATACTTCACCCACCATTTCTGGGTCAAGGGCTGACGTTGGTTCATCAAACAGCATTACTTCTGGGCTCATTGACAATGCTCGTGCAATCGCTACACGTTGCTTTTGACCGCCAGATAGCTGCCGAGGCTTCGCATTGACGTATTGATCCATACCAACAATTTGTAAATATTTCAGTGCAACTTCATCGGCTTCTGGCTTCGAACGCTTTAATACTTTCATTTGACCAACTGTGCAATTTTTTAGCACATTATGATTATTAAATAAGTTAAATTGCTGAAATACCATGCCTAAATGCGTACGGTATTCCTGGATATTATGTTTGTCATCTAAAATATTTTCACCTTTGTAAATAATATGACCGCCACTTGGTGTTTCCAGTAAATTAATGCAGCGTAGTAATGTTGATTTACCAGAACCTGAAGAACCGATTAAGCAGACAACCTCGCCCTTTTCTACTTGGAAGTTTACATCCTTTAACACTTCATTACGCCCAAATGATTTACTTAAATGCTCTATTTTAATAACTGTCATTTATTGGCCCCCTATACTGCTTCTTTCTGTTTTTTTTGGTAGGCATCTGGTCCGTCCAACCGTTTTTCTATATACAGTAAAATTCTTGATGCTGTGAACGTCATAATGAAGTAAAGGACACATGCGATAAAGAAGGATTCGAAATAGCGGAAGTTATTACCTGCAATCGACTTTGTTTGGAAAAATAATTCCGTAACTCCAATAACGTTTAAAACTGCTGTATCTTTAATGTTCATAATTAATTGGTTACCTGTAGCCGGCAATATATTTCGGGCAACTTGTGGTAATACAACATGTAGCATGATTTGAACATGATTCATACCAATAGCCGATGCAGCCTCATACTGCCCTTGATCAATAGAGACAATTCCACCACGTACAATTTCAGCCATATAAGCGCCTGTATTTAGTGAAACGACTAAAATACCTGCAGTAATAAAGTGCATATCAATACCAAATGCTATATCTAAGCCGTAAAATACAACCATTGCTTGTACAATCATTGGTGTACCACGGAAGAATTCTACATAGCAAGTTAGTATAAAATTAATAAATTTCAAGCTATAAAATTTTACTCCCTTTTTACGAACTTTAATGGTATGCATAATTCCAATGAAAAATCCGATAAGTGCACCAATAATTGTACTAATAATCGAAATAAGTAATGTAAAATACGCACCTCGTAAAAACATTTGCCAGTTATTCTCAACTATAGAAATAATCCATTCAAGACTCATGATGTACCTCCTAACAACTTCATGTTGCTTTTTCGTTACAACCGTCTTAGCTATCTACCATTTTCATTGGGCCCCTGTTTCTTTTATCATATGAAACTTGTAGCTAAGACATTATTATTATTTAGAAAGATTCTAATATAATGATATTGCACGGACTAGCAACTAGCCCGCGCAATCATATTATTGTGCTGCTGGTTGTTGGTTAATGGCTTCTTCCATAATTTTTTGGCGATTATCTTCAGAAATTCCTTTTAAGATTTCATTAATCTTCTCAAGGTTTGCATCACCTTTACGTAAACCAACTGCGATCGATGTATCTGCAATATCTGTATCAAAGCCTTCTTCAAATTTCACATACGTTAATTTATCATTTGCAGCGGCAACGGAAATGCCTTCTGGACGTTCTGCTACATAGCCGTCAATTTTCCCTGCTTCTAATGCTACCCGCATTGCTGGGAAGGTATCCATTGCTGTTTGTTTTTTTACACCTTTGATTTGATCAATAACAGTGTAATTCGTTGTATTTAACTGTGATGTGATTTTTGCACCAGAGAAATCTTGAATAGATTTTGCTTTCTCATATTTACTACCTTTTTTAATAACCATTACAAAATCAGACGTATAGTAGTTTTCAGAGAAATCGATTGTTTTCTTACGTTCTTCAGTAGGTGACATACCTGCCACAATTGCATCGATTTTATTTGATTGTAGAGCTGGTACTAAGCCATCCCATTCAATTTTTAAAACTACTAATTCTTTTCCTAAGCCTTCAGCTATTTTTTTCGCCATTTGAACATCATAACCGCCTGCATATTCTGAATTATCGGCGATTTTTACTGCACCATTTGCATCATCTTGCTGCGTCCAGTTAAACGGAGCATAACCACCTTCCATCCCGATACGGAATTGGCCGCCAGCTTCCTCTTTACTCGTATTGTCCCCATCATTACTAGATGACGACGGCTCCTTCTTGTCACTAGTACCACATGCAGCTAGTAAAATTGCAGTCACTACAGTCAACATTACAACTAACCATTTTCTTTTCATGTAAAACTCCCCCTTTTTTTGTAAAAAAATAAGACAACTGTACTAAAAAAGCCTAAGTTTTGAACTTAGGTCTTACTTTTCAACAGTTGCCCAAATCCTCACAATAATTCCATCATTTCGAGATAGCACAACCTAGTAAACCTGGAAGATAATTCACTAGGACAGTCCTGCACTTATTCACTGCAGACCCAGCATAAAAGTACGAGCTCCTTTTATACTTCGGCGATAGTTCCTTCTTCATTGCGTCTTCGCTTGCTTGTACTCAACAATGAACTAATAAATACCGCGCCTCTACCTCACAATAGAAAAAACGTGAGGTTTGAATATTTAATTGATTATTAAGATACTACTATAAAACTAACTTATTCGTCAAGATAATTTCATTACTTTTCTGACTATTTACAATATAATGGTTTTTAATCCTTTTTTAAGAATATCCGTAATTAATTGATATTAAACTTACTTTCTATTAATTCAAAAGGTATTGTTTATCCGTATTGATAATTGCCTTTGTACTATATACTTTCTTTGTGAAGCATACGCAAACGTTTGGATAATCTAACCATTGATTCGTTTTCTATATCCGTCGCTTTTGCTCTTTGTTCCGTTGTTTCGGCTTCTTGTTCCGTCGCTTCGATTGCTTTATCCGTCGTTTCGGCTCTTCTTTCCGTCGCTTCGTTTCCTATCCGTCGCTTCGTTTCCTATCCGTCGCTTCGGCCCTTCTTTCCGTCGCTTAGGTTCTTCTTTCCGTCGCTCCGAATCCTATCCGTCTCTTTGGCTCATTTATCCGTCGTTTCGATTGCTTTATCCCTCTCTTCCGCTCTTCTTTCCGTCGCTTCGAGTCCTATCCGTCGCTTTAGCTCTTTGTTCCGTCGCTTCGGCTCCCTTTTCCGTCATTTCGGCCTCTTCTTTCAGTCACTCTGATTACTTTATCTTTATCCTTCACTTCCTCAAATATAAAAAAACCTTGCGAAACAATGTTCGCAAGGTTTTAACAAACTCAGGAATTAAGAATTTAATAATAAATCTTCTGGGTTTTCAAGTAGTTCTTTAACAGTTTTAAGGAAGCCTACAGAATCTTTACCATCGATAATACGGTGGTCATAAGAAAGTGCTAAGTACATCATTGGGCGAATTTCTACTTCACCATTCACTTCAACTGGACGTTTTTTGATAGAGTGCATACCAAGGATACCAGCTTGTGTACCGTTCATGATAGGCGTAGACATTAATGAACCGAATACTCCACCATTTGTAATTGTGAATGAACCACCTTGAAGATCAGCTAAACCTAATTTTTTGTCGCGTGCTTTTTTCGCTAGGTCTGCGATTGAATCTTCAATTTCAGCAAAGTTTTTGCGGTCAGCGTCACGTACAACTGGTACTACTAAGCCTTCTTCTGTTGACACAGCTACACCGATATCAAAGAAGTTGTTTAAGTGAATTTCGTCACCAACGATTTGTGCGTTCACATATGGGTATTTTTTAAGTGCTGCAACTACAGCTTTTGTGAAGAATGACATGAAACCAAGTTTAGAGCCAGTTGACTCGAAGAATTGGTCTTTTTTACGAGAACGTAAAGCCATAACATTTGTCATATCCACTTCGTTGAATGTTGTTAACATTGCTGTAGATTGTTTTACTTCAAGTAAGCGTTTTGCAATTGTTTGGCGACGACGGCTCATTTTTTCGATCGTCACACGTGATTCATCAACAGCTGCTACTGCTTTAGGTGCTGCTGGAGCTGCTTGTGGTGCTGCTACTGGAGCTGTACCATGAGCTGCAACATCTTGTACACGTACACGGCCTTGTGGATCTACTGGAGATACAGCAGCAAGGTCAATACCTTTTTCACGAGCAAGTTTACGTGCTGCTGGAGACGCGATTACTCGCTCACCAGAAGTTTCTACTACAACTGGAGCTGCTGCTACTGGAGCAGGTGCTGCTTGTGGTGCTGCTGGAGCTGGAGCTGCCTCAACTGGAGCTGCTGCTACTGGAGCAGGTGCTGCACCTTCGCCAGCTTCTACAACTGCGATTACTTGACCTACAAGTACAGTATCGCCTTCTTCAGCTAAAATTTGCGTTAAAACTCCTGCTTCTTCAGAAATGATTTCAGCGTTTACTTTATCTGTTTCAAGTTCAACGATGAATTCACCCTTTTCAACGCGATCGCCCACTTTTTTTACCCACTGTGCGATACTACCTTCTGTAATCGATTCTGCTAATTCAGGGACTTTAATTTCAGCCACTTTCATTTCCTCCTTTAATTAACGTGCATTGGTGCACATAAAAAGGGCTACTGCCTAAGCAAGTAGCCCGGCTTTTAATAATTAATATGTGATTATTTAACCTTTACAGGCTCAGCAACTGCTTCTTCTACAAGTGCGGCTTGAGCTGCTTTATGAGAATCTGCATCACCTTCAGAAGTCGAGCTCATTGCAGGACGGCCTACATAACGTAGCTTTTTACCTTCTGAAAGATCGTGTAATGTTTCTAATGCATAATTCCAAGAACCTTGGTTTTTAGGTTCTTCTTGTACCCATACGATTTCTTTTGCATTTGGATACTTAGCAATAATACCAGCAACTTGCTCTTTTGGGAATGGGTAAAGTTGTTCTACACGAGTAATGTGTAGGTGATCGAAGCCTTCACCGTCTTTAATACGGTCTGCAATATCGATCATGACTTTACCTGAACCTAATACAATGCGCTCTACAGCCTCTGGTTTTGATCCTAAACCTGGTTGTTCAATTACTTCTTGGAATGAACCATTCGCTAATTGATCAGCATTCGCTGCAGCTAATGGGTGACGAAGTAAGTACTTAGGTGATACAACCACAAGTGGACGAACGCCTTCTGTACCTAATAATGCTGCTTGACGACGTAATAAGTGGTAGTAGTTACCTGCGTTTGAACAGTTTGCTACGAACCAGTTATTTTCAGCTGACATTTGTAAGTAACGTTCCATACGGCTTGAAGAGTGTTCTGGACCTTGACCTTCATAACCATGTGGTAAAAGAATTACTAAACCAGATTTTTGACCCCATTTAGCACGTGCACCTGAAATAAAGTTATCGAACATAACTTGTGCCATGTTAGCAAAGTCACCAAATTGAGCTTCCCAAACTGTTAGTACATGGCTATTTTCTAAATTGTAACCATATTCATAGCCCACTACCCCAGCTTCTGTAAGTGGAGAGTTATATACTGTAAACGATGCATTTGCACCTGAAATATGGTGAAGTGGCGTGAATAAATTACCATTGTTTTTGTCATGTAACACTAAGTGACGTTGAGAGAACGTACCACGTTGTGCATCTTGACCTGTAAAACGTACTGGTGTGCCATCTTGAATAATTGTTGCATAAGCTAATGTTTCTGCATGACCCCAGTCGATTTTAGCAGAAGCAAATGCATCACGGCGTTTTTCTAAAATTTTGCCAAGCTTTTTCTGTGGTTCAAAGTTTTCTTCAAACACTAAAAGCTCTTCATTAATTTTTCCTAGGCGTTCCGCACCAACTGCTGTATCAATTTGTGGGAATTCAACTTTTAATTCTTCTGGCATTTCTAAATGTTTATGTTCATCTTTATCTGCCATTTCTTTAACATGATCATAAGCCGCTTGCATTTCTGCATAAATAGCTTTATCTAGTGCAGCTACTTCATCAGCAGAAACTACACCCTCAGCTGCTAATTGAGCACCGTATAAAGAACGGACTGGTTCATGTTTAGAAACTAATTTATAAGTTTCAGGGTTTGTTACTGTTGGATCATCTGTTTCATTGTGACCATGACGACGGTAACCCATTAGGTCAACGATGATGTCTTTACCGAATTTTTGACGGTAGTTAGCTGCGAAACGACCAACTAAAGCTACAGATTCAGGGCTATCTGCATTTACATGGACAACTGGTACTTCGTAACCTTTAGCAGGGTCAGAAGAGTATACAGATGAACGAGAGTCATGTAATTCAGTTGTAAATCCAATCATGTTGTTAGCAATGATGTGAATTGTACCACCAGTAGTGAACCCTTCAGTTTTTGCGAAGTTTAATACTTCTGTTACGATCCCTTGACCTGGGAACGCAGCATCACCATGCACAAGAATACCTAATCCTTTTGTGCGGTTATGAATTGCTTGCCCTGGTTTAGAAGTGTCATCTTGTGCAGCACGTGCAGTACCTAAAACGACTGGATTTCCTACTTCTAAGTGAGAAGGGTTGTAAGCAAGTTTAACATTCATACCAGATTCACGGTTGTAAGAAGCACCCATGTGGTATTTTACATCACCAGTCCAGCCTTTAGTAATTTCAAGGCGACCGTCTTCTGGCATAAATAATTCATTAGAAACATGTGCAAAATCAGAGAACATCATGTCGTATGGTTTATTTAAAATGTGTGTTAACACATTTAAACGACCACGGTGGGCCATACCAATACGTACATTTTCAACACTATTTTTTTCAGCTGTTTTCAAAATTTCATCGAATAATACGATTTGAGTATCTAAACCTTCACCAGAGAAACGCTTTTGACCTACAAAAGTTTTATGAATGAACTTCTCGAAGTTTTCAACACGAGTTAAACGATCTAATAAAGCTTTTTTCTCATCAGAAGCTAATGCTTGCTTAAATGAACCTGATTCAATTTGTGCTTGAATCCACTCACGTTCTTCTGTTGTTACCACGTGGTTATATTCAAATGCTACTTTATCTGTATAAACCGATTTTAAGTAATCGATTGCATCTTTACCATTTTTCACGTTTGCTGGCACATCTTTGAAGAAGATAGCTGCAGGAATTTCAGCTAAATCTGCAGCGCTTAAGTTGAACGCGCTTTCTTCAATTTGAGCTGTTTGTAGTTCACGGTTTTTCAGAGGGTAAATATCTGCCGCTAAATGACCATGTGTACGAATCGCATCTGCTAATTTCACAGCTGCTAACACTTTCTTGTAATCGCCAGCAGGAGCTGCTGCATGACTAGCTACAGCTACTTCACCTTCTACTACTACTGGTGCACCAAATTGTTGGAATAATAATACTAACTCCGGTTCTACTTCTTCAGGAGACTGTAAGAATAAGTCGTATTGCTCCATCACATATCCT
>Ga0102589_1002962_pt1 | contig 18363 bp, 14 predicted proteins | sample AraplaMF_Col_mLB_FD_76858 | JGI IMG/M metagenome (GOLD analysis project Ga0102589, IMG submission 76858) | Arabidopsis root microbial communities from the University of North Carolina, USA - plate scrape MF_Col_mLB | ecosystem: Host-associated > Plants > Roots > Endosphere | place: USA... | reverse complement strand
TCGGTTTTAACTTTATATCTAATATGTTTTATGTGGAATGGTTCAATGAAGCATATGAAAATTATGACTTCATCACTAAAAAAACAGTTATCGTTCGATTAATCTATGTCGTACTTCTTTTCTCTTTCATTCATGGGGTCGACGATTACAAAACATATGCTGGTTTATTAGTATTATCGACATTTTTAAACCACTCTATTAGCTTTATATATGTGAAACGCCAAGTGAAATTTGATTTTTCCGACTTAACGATTATTCCTCATTTGAAACCGTTACTATTAGTCTTGATTTTTTCAAATGCTAATATTTTATATACTCAATTAGATCGTCTTGTTTTAGGGGTATATGTTGGAAAAGAAGAAGTTGCATATTACGTAATGGCTTTTCAAATTATGATGATTATTAATACACTTATGTTAAGTGTTGTACAAGTAACCGTTCCAAGACTGTCTTACTTATCAGGGAACGCATCTGAAATGGAATACGAATCATTATTAAACAAAATTTCAAAAGTATATTTCATTACCCTATTCCCTGCCTCAATTGGTTTAATGCTCATTGCTCATGGAGCTGTTGTTATTTACGGTGGACAACAATTTGCTGCGGCTGGTAATACATTAATTGTTTTCGCCTTCTATATGATTACAGTCGGTATTGAGTCCATTTTATCGAATCAAATTATTTATGTGAAAAAGAAAGAAAGCATTTTAGTGCGATTTTTATTCATTTGTGGATTTATCAACTTAGCATCCAATATTGCACTAATATACTTCCATGTACTTACACCAACAACCGCAATTTTCACAACAACAATTGCGAATTGTTTCTTAATCACATTTGAATATATTTATGTGAAAAAGAAATTAAAAGTGAATTATACGTTATTCGATATACAAAAACTTAAATATCTATTTTATTCACTAACATTTGTCCCGATAGCATTCGTTATTGATATGCTCGTATCTGGACAAATACTACAAGTTATCCTAGTAATAATAACGTGTGGATTAACATATGCCCTTATCCTCTTTATAACAAAGGATGAAATTCTCTTTTCACTACTTGAAAAGATATTAGGACGATTCAAAAAGGCTTAAACGCAATCTCTAAAAGGAGCTGTTAAACTTGAAATTTTCTTTAATCATGGCTACTTGTGGCAGACGTGATGATATTCTTGACTTACTAAAATCACTTGAACAACAAACTTACAAAAACTTTGAACTTATCGTAGTAGATCAAAATGATACGCCAATCTCTGATTTATTTGATGCATATAAAGATAAATTTTCTATTCATTACATTTACACACCTATTAAAGGTCTATCGAGAGCTCGAAATGCAGGCTTAAAAGTAGCAGATGGTGATTTCATCGCTTTTCCAGATGATGATTGTATTTATGAAACAAATGTTTTAGAGAGTATATTAGAAACTTTCAACTCTAATAAAGATGTTCATTTCATCTCAACAAACACTACAAATGTGGAAGGGACAGGTTCTTTAATACACGCACCGAATTCAGATATTATTTTAAATAATAAATATGGATTCATGGGACCTTCTTTCACACTATTCTTCACAAAACAATTTGTACGAGATGTAGGTACATTTGATGAAGATTTAGGTGTTGGTTCTGGAACGATTTATGGAGCTGGTGAAGAAACTGACTTTGTACTACGTGGTATGAAACAAAATTATACTGGTTTATTTAGAAAAGATCTGTTCGTATACCATCCTGTAAAAGAGGAAATTATTAATGAACAATCATTAAAACGTGCTATTTCTTATGCTGGTGGTTTTGGTAGGGTTATTCGCTTACACTATGGATTCCCCTATTTCTTACGTGCTGTCGCTGCCGCATCATTCCGTATGACACAAAACATTTCTAATGATAAGCGTAAATTCCACGCAAATCGCTTACGCGGTATTGTTCGTGGATATTTAAAATAAAAAACAAGATGTAACCACTTTTATTAAATGGTTACATCTTGTTTTTTTATTTCTCTTGCATCGCTTATTTCTTGAAAAATAACCCATTATTCTTTTATAATCGCATCCCCCGCTGGTCAATTACATTATATATTTTTGAAATGATAGCATTATATCAAAGAATTTAGTATCATGATTCAAGACACTATTTAGAAATGAACGGAGGACATTATGAGCTTATTAACTGTTGAAAAATTAGGTCATACATTTGGTGATCGTACATTATTTAAAGATGTATCTATGCGCTTACTCGCAGGAGAACATGTTGGATTAGTTGGAGCAAACGGTGTTGGTAAATCAACATTTATGAATATAATTACTGGTCAGCTTATCCATGACGAAGGTCGTGTAGAATGGACACCTGGTACAAATTATGGTTACTTAGACCAACATACCATTTTAACACCCGGTCGCACGATTCGTGACGTATTAGCAGATGCGTTTTTACCTTTATTTGAAAAAGAAAAAGCTTTAAATGAAGTTACAGAAAAAATGGGAACTGCTACACCGGAAGAATTAGAGGAACTTCTTGAGCAAATGGCAGAAATTCAAGATGCCCTTGAAGCAGGTGGCTTCTATTTATTAGATATGAAAATTGAAGAAGCAGCACGTGGTCTTGGAATCGACGCAATTGGCCTAGATCGTGATGTTGCGGCGTTAAGTGGTGGACAACGTACAAAAGTATTACTTGCAAAATTACTACTTGAACAACCAGAAGTATTACTATTAGATGAACCTACCAACTATTTAGACGTTGAACATATTCATTGGTTAACAAATTATTTAAAAGAATATCCACATGCGTTCCTATTAATTTCCCATGATACGGAATTTATGAATAAATGTGTCGATGTTATTTTCCATCTAGAGTTTACAAAAATGACGCGTTATACAGCGACATATGAAAAATTCCTAGAACTAGCGGAAATTAATAAAAATCAGCATATTAATGCTTACGAAAAACAAAAAGAGTTTATTAAAAAACAAGAAGATTTTATTGCGAAAAATAAGGCTCGTTACTCAACGACAGGTCGTGCAAAGAGTCGTCAAAAACAACTCGATCGTATGGAACGTATCGATCGTCCTGAAACAGCAATTAAACCTGAATTCTCATTTAAAGAAAGTCGTGCAAGTAGTCGATTCGTCTTTGAAGGAGAAAATGTAGAGATTGGATATACACATCCATTATTACCGAAATTAACAATGACAATTGAACGCGGTGAAAAAATTGCAATTGTTGGATGTAATGGTGTCGGTAAGTCAACACTATTAAAAACGATTTTAGGTAAAATTAAACCATTAAGCGGAAAAACAAGTCTTGGTGACTTCTTAAACCCATCCTACTTCGAGCAAGAAGTAAAAGCTGATAATGTAACACCAATTGATGATGTTTGGAATACATTCCCTAGCTTAGACCAACATCAAGTACGTGCAATGTTAGCGAAATGCGGTTTAAAAAACGAACATATCTCTCGTCCACTGAATCAATTAAGCGGTGGCGAACAAGCAAAAGTTCGTTTATGTAAACTAATGGGCGAAGAAAGTAACTGGCTACTCTTTGATGAGCCAACAAACCACCTTGATGTTACAGCAAAAGATGAGCTGAAAAAAGCGATGAAAGCATACAAAGGAACAATTCTTCTTGTATGTCACGAACCAGACTTTTATGAAGATTGGATAACAAAAACTTGGGATGTAGAAAAATGGGCCCAAGAAAATTCTTAATCCCCTAAAAAACATCCCTTTACACTGCTATTTAGCGTGTAAAGGGATTTCGTTTTAAAATACCATAAGGTTTGATAAGGAGTTTTTATATATAATGCAAAGTACATTTTTTCTAAAACTCAATACATTTTTTGTGAAATGCTTATTAGTGCTATGTCTAATTATTTCTGCAGCTATTACATGGGACTCAGTATCCGTGGTTAGAGCACAGGCCGACACTCGTTTACTTATTATAATCCCAAGCATCATTTTAATAGGCCTTCTATTTATACTCATTGGCTATATTACCAATAAATATATGTCAAAACTAATATTTACTATTGCACTTATCATTTTAGCCTTCTCTATTCGATTCATCTGGTTTCTTAATATCCAAACTCCTATCGAATCAGATTTTGCTATGATGTACAATGGAGCCGTGCAAGCAACTAAAGGAGATTTTAGTTTTGCTCAAAGCATATATTATACCTCTTGGGTTTATCAGCTTGGATTTACAATGTATCAAGCTTTAATTATTAATTTATTCGGTGAGGGGACTTTCTTTCTAAAGTTCTTAAATGTTTTATATTGCACAGGAACAACATTATTAGTTTACAAAATAACTTCTCACATATTTAATGAGTGGGCTGGACGAGTGGCGGGATTAATATATGCATTATATATCCCAAGTATTGTATTAAGCTCAGTCCTAACAAATCAACACCTTGCCACATTCCTATTTTATCTTGGGTTTTATTTATTAATTACAAAAGGCTTAAGTCATAAATATATGTGGATTTTCATAGGGATCTCTCTTTCTTTAGGAGACATTATGCGCCCACTTGGTGGCATCATCCTAATTGCAGTAACCATTTATTTCTTTTTACACGGTATGTTAGGGAAATCGAAACGAGATATTTTCACTTCTATTAAAAAACTTTGTGGGATTTTCATCGTATTTTACCTTGTTCATTACATTATAAGTTATTCATTTATATCTGCCGGAATTACACAATACCCACTATCCAACCGTGACCCTCTCTGGAAATTCACAGTAGGACTTAATCATGAAACAAAAGGTGGCTACTCTACAGCAGATGCAGAATATATGATGTCCTTTGAGATTGGTGAAGAACGAAAAGCAGCTGAAAAGAAACTGATTCAAGAGCGACTAGCTGATCCACAGAAGGTTTTATCTTTATTCGGTGATAAGTTCACGCTCATGTGGGCAGATTACGACTCCGCCCCATCATGGAGCCTACTAACACTGGGGAACACAGATAATAATATGATTACTTTACAAAACGACCTTATGAAATATGAAAAGTATATGTATATGACAGCTATGCTATTTGGTACACTAGCACTTCTTTATCTCATATTGACTAAGCAAAACAACACGCATTACACAATATTTTTACTATTAATAATTGGTTATGTAACTGTTCACTTCTTAATTGAATACCAAACAAGATATCGATACTTTATCATTCCTAGCTTTACAATCATTCAAAGTTATGGACTATATTTATGCTATCGATTTATATCAAACAGAAAAACCTCCAAAGCACAAAACTAAACTTGAACTAGTGAAAAGTTAATCATCAAAACACATTAAAATGAATTAAAAAGGCATGAGCCCGGTGCAATACCGAGCTCATGCCTTTTCATGTATATCTATATTTTCTTTTTTATTGTAAGCATGATTTATACCAAATGCAGCCAAAATGATCATTGAAATGGTGGCTGAATAATGATATCTTGATGCCACTTCTACTAACAACTGTGCCATTATTAATCCTATCGCGTATAAGCAAATAATAAATAGAGACGATTTGTTTTTATTTTTAATAGCCACCAATACACCTACTAATGAAGTAACAATTAAGAAGTAATAAAACATATTAGATGCTACTGTATATCGTACTATATGATCTAATGCAGGATCAGCATAGGAAACTGCTGCACTATCCTCACCTAAAAGCTCAAAGAATTTATTGGAGAATAATTTCACAAAATCAATATTATCATTTTTTATCCTCTCTTTTGCTTCTTCTAGCATTTTTTGTTGAGCATCATCCGCATTCCATCCTGGTTTATTACTATAATGAAACAATAGTTCAGCATCGGGTCGATTCCATTTCCCCGAGCTTTCTTCATTAAATCCTACATAAATGTTATACCCTGGGGTTGACGCTATCTCTTCACCTAAACGTACTGTTATATACTGATTTATTGCGGAAGAAAAAATAAGGTATCCTACAACAATAACTCCTACATACGTTATCTTATTTAGCCATATTTTTTTATTCCCTACATGCTTTGTATCTATAATAAAAAACCATATCAATAGAGCAATAATTGGAACTGCTGCAATTGGTCGCACCATATTCATAAATGCAAGTAACGCTGCTATTAAAACGGAATAAACAAGTAATCGTTTTATATTTATATTGGCGATTTTTTCATGAGTCATTATCATAATAAGCCAAATTAACAACAGTACTGTACAATAGAGCGGTTCTGACATTGCAAACATATTATAAATTGTTTGAGAAGGTAACGCTATCCATAAAACACTTGCTGTTATTGCCGTTTTAACCCCACCAATTTTTCTAGATATAGCATATATTAACCCCATTGATATTGTAGTTAAAATAACATTTAAAATAGGTGGTATCATATAACTAGATCCAAAGATTTTCATGAAAATACTTAAAAACGAAGCATATCCAAAAATATGTGGAAATAATGCGATGTATCTATTATCAATGACAAAGTTTTCACTTAGTGCTTCTGCAGTATAATAAAATGTAGCATAATCAACCAATGGTTGAATTTGGTACCTAAGCACCCATGCTAGTTTGAATGCAAAACAAACGATTACTAAAACAAAAAAGCATTTTTTTTCACTTAATTTTTCTAGATACAGCGAACCTTTTCTAAGGATAAAACTTCCCACTATAGATAATAATAAAACACCCACTAATAATGTTACATAATTATACTTTTGAGTATCTGAAAAATAATTAATAAGTAATGCTAAAGTAAAAAAAACGTATATAACATATACCGCACGTATAGAAAAATTAGACATGCCTTTAAAAAATAATTTCAAAACAATTTACTCCTTTAAAGATTAGTATTAAGAATAACGTTATCTCCATTACAAAAACATAATGAAAATTTAGGACTATTCATTTTTACCACAAAACCAAAAATACACATGTTATTTTTGTTCGCACTATACTTTTTAATTGTCGGTGGTACGTAAAGCATATCATATATTTATCTATATTTTGTATATAATCCCTATTTTTTCTAATTACTCAAAAAATCACTCTAATCAAAATAAATAACGTTTCAGCATAAAATATGCTATAATAAGTATTTGTTATGTACGAATAACCTTTCTACATTTCCTGTTTTATTTATATATTTTATAAAGATGAGGATACTATTATGGAGAAACTCTTAAAGTTTGGTTTAGTAGGAATCTTTAATACGCTCATTACAATTATTAGCTTTTGGATATTATTAAAATTTGGGGTGAACTACCTTATTGCGAATACCATTGCCTATTCAATTGGTGTTGCCAATAGCTACTATTGGAATAAAAATTGGGTGTTTAAACCTAATAATAAAAGCACGTCAATGTTCTTTAAATTTCTAACTGTAAATTTAATTGTATTTGCTTTTAATACATTATGTTTATTTATATTAGTAGATAAACTTACCCTTAATGCGTTAATTGCACAGATTTTCGCAATTGGTGTCGGAATGGTTATCAATTTTGTCCTTAATAAAATTTGGACATTCAACCAAACTGAAAAGGCTACTAATTAAACTTAAACAACTTATTAAAACTACGGAGGATACAACATGCAAAAATTAATTTCGGTTGTAGTTCCTATGTACTTCGAGGAAGAAGTAGCGCAGGAATGTTATAACCGTTTAAAGTCCGTTATGCTTCAAAATGATATTAATTACGAGTTTGTCTTTGTAAACGACGGTAGCACAGACCGTACAATGGAAATCTTATCTGAGATTGCATCAAATGATTACCGTACAAAAATCGTTAATTTCGCGCGTAACTTTGGACATCAAGTAGCCGTTACAGCTGGTATTGCTGCTGCAAAAGGTGATGCTATTGTAATTATAGATGCAGACTTACAAGATCCACCTGAAGTTATTCCTGAACTTATTGCAAAATGGGAAGAAGGATATGAAGTTGTTTATGCAAAACGTAAACAACGTAAAGGTGAAACTTGGTTTAAACTTTTAACAGCTAAATATTTCTATAAATTCTTAAACTACATGTCTGATATCGATATCCCAAAAGATACTGGTGATTTCCGAATCATCGATCGTAAAGTAGCTGATGTTTTCAATCAAATGACTGAGCGCAATCGTTTCATTCGTGGGATGATGTCTTGGGTTGGCTTCCGCCAAACGTACGTTGAATATGAACGCGATGAGCGCTTTGCTGGTGAAACAAAATATCCATTGAAGAAAATGATTAAATTTGCATCTGATGGCATTATTGCGTTTTCAACAAAACCGTTACGTATCGTTATGACTTTAGGCTTATTATCAGTTCTTATTTCAATAATTGTCTTACTATATACAATTACTGTGAAAATTATTGGCTCTGGTACACAAACAGGTTGGGCATCTATTATGGTTGCTATTACATTCTTTAGCGGTATTCAGTTGCTTGGTCTTGGAATCGTTGGCCAATATATTGCTCGTATTTATGACGAGAGTAAAAACCGTCCGATTTATATTGTGAAAGAAACAATCAATATCGAGCAAGAAGAGACTACACAAACAAAAGAAAAAGTGAATGCATAATAAAAAAGGTAACAATGAAAACTATCATTGTTACCTTTTTATATTGTAATACCCCATAAGCCTCAAACGAAATTCTTTTAAATTTTGATATACCTCTAAATTAGATAACATCCCTTGAATGACCGGGATCCTTGGATTTTGCAATCTCATTTCTGCCTCCAAAACATCTAATGTAACAAGCAATTCCTCATTTTCTAATTGATCAGCTAATGTGCGTTTAAAAACGATAATTTCTTTTAAAAAGTGTTCCTTAACCTGCTCCTTAATGAGCTCTGATTTGCAAAGGAATTCTCCCAGCTTTTCTTCATGTAACACAGGTTCTTCCGAAGATTCTACCAATCCATCTACTAAATCATCTACTCTTTTCAAAATAAAAGCAGAAACATAAGATAAGTCAATTTCTGACGCTTGTAAAATAATTAACCCTAAATATCCACGGCATATGCCTTCTACCATAATAACTAAATCTAATAAATAAGGCATAACCTTCTCACCATAAATAGACAGTAAACTATTCCGGTAAAATGCATGAGACTCTAACTTCATCCGCATCATAAACTCTTCTACTTCTTTATTAAAAGGTATAGCATTTTCCCTCGCGTGCATAATAATAAATTCTTTATGCTTTTTTATATCGTTAAACTGGCAATGCAATTGTTTTGCAAATTTTTCACGCGGTAATAACGATTCTTTTTCAATATCCATCATTTTATTTTGAATCTTGTCATAGTAATATCGAAGTGTTGCTAATAAAAGCTCCTCTTTCGATTTAAAGTATAAATAGAAAGCTCCCTTAGATATGCCACAAGCAGTCACAATTTCCTGTACTGATGTCGCATTTACACCCTTAGTCGCAAATAACTTCATAGCCATCTCTATAATTAAACGTTCTTTTTCTTTCATATTTTCTCTCCTAAATTTAATCTCGCATCTTATTATGAATTTATCCCGCTATTCGCCGGGCAGTAAGCCCCCGCCTCAAAATTCAGCGCAAACAAAGAAGTTCGGTAGGGGCTCAACTGCCCGTAAAAGCCCGATTGGTTCAACTAATAATCAGTGGAATGAAAAAATCCCCACTGATTAAAGTTTCACTTTATTATACCATCCCTTTTCATTGACGACTGACCAATCAGTCAGTTATATTATGTATTAGACTGACCAGTTGGTCAATACAATACAAAGGGAGCGCAAACATGAACAAAATTATTAATTTCTCGTTAAAAAATAAGTTCGCAGTTTGGCTACTAACCATTATTGTTACCATTGCAGGTATTTATTCTGGGCTGAATATGAAGCTGGAAACAATTCCTGATATTACAACACCTGTTGTAACAGTAACTACGGTTTATCCTGGTGCTACACCAGAAGAAGTAGCTGACAAAATTTCAAAACCGATGGAAGAGCAACTGCAAAACTTAAGTGGTGTAAACGTTGTTAGTTCATCGTCTTTTCAAAACGCATCTTCTATTCAGGTAGAATATGATTTTGATAAAAATATGGAAAAGGCTGAAACAGAAATTAAAGAAGCTCTCGCAAATGTGAAACTGCCAGAAGGCGTAAAGGATCCGAAAGTTTCACGTGTAAACTTCAATGCCTTTCCAGTTATTTCGTTAAGCGTAGCAAGTAAAAATGAATCTTTAGCTACCTTAACTGAAAATGTAGAGAAGAATGTTGTGCCAGGATTAAAAGGACTTGATGGTGTTGCATCTGTTCAAATTTCAGGTCAACAAGTAGATGAAGTACAACTTGTCTTCAAGACAGATAAGATGAAAGAATTAGGTTTAAGTGAAGATACTGTAAAAAATGTAATTAAAGGATCGGACGTATCGTTGCCACTTGGCTTATATACATTTAAAGACACAGAAAAATCAGTTGTTGTAGATGGAAATATTACAACAATTAAAGCATTGAAAGAATTAAAAATCCCAGCTGTTCCTTCATCACCAAGCGGCCAAGGTAGTCAAAACGCCGGTGCCGGTGCACAAACACCACAAATGAATCCAGCCGCTATGAACGGGATTCCGACAGTTACATTAGACGAAATTGCTGAAATTAAGGAAGTCGGAAAAGCAGAATCTATTTCTCGAACAAATGGAAAAGAAGCAATTGGAATTCAAATTGTAAAGGCTGCTGACGCGAATACAGTTGATGTTGTAAATGCAGTGAAAGATAAAGTAAAAGACCTTGAGAAAAAATATAAAGACTTAGAGATTATTTCAACATTTGACCAAGGTGCACCGATTGAGAAATCAGTAGAAACAATGCTGAGCAAAGCCATTTTTGGTGCTATCTTTGCGATTGTTATTATTATGCTGTTCTTACGAAATATCCGAACAACATTAATCTCTGTCGTTTCCATACCACTTTCTTTATTAATTGCTGTATTAGTCATAAAACAAATGGATATTACGCTTAACATTATGACACTTGGAGCAATGACAGTCGCTATTGGACGCGTTGTTGATGACTCCATTGTTGTTATTGAAAATATTTACCGACGAATGTCGTTATCAGAAGAGAAACTACGCGGAAAAGATTTAATTCGTGAAGCTACGAAGGAAATGTTCATCCCAATTATGTCTTCTACCATTGTAACGATTGCTGTATTCTTACCGCTTGGACTAGTAAAAGGTATGATTGGTGAAATGTTCTTACCATTTGCCTTAACTATCGTCTTCGCTTTATTAGCATCGTTACTAGTAGCAGTTACAATCGTACCGATGCTAGCTCACTCTTTATTTAAGAAAGAGAGCATGAGGGAAAAAGAAGTACATCATGAAGAAAAACCAAGTAAATTAGCGAACTGGTATAAACGCATACTTGCATGGGCTTTAAATCATAAAATTATTACATCAAGTATCGCTGTCCTTCTATTAGTTGGTAGTCTTGCACTAGTGCCAATTATCGGTGTAAGTTTCTTACCAGCCGAAGAAGAAAAAATGATCATTACAACGTACAATCCTGAACCAGGGCAAACGTTAGAAGATGTTGAAAAAATTGCAACGAAAGCTGAGAAGCATTTCCAAGATAATAAAGACGTGAAAACAATTCAGTTCTCATTAGGTGGAGAAAATCCAATGAGCCCTGGTCAATCAAATCAAGCAATGTTCTTCGTACAATATGATAACGACACAAAAAACTTTGAAAAAGAGAAAGAGCAAGTCGTTAAAGATTTACAGAAGATGTCTGGAAAAGGCGAATGGAAAAACCAAGATTTCGGAGCGAGTGGCGGTAGTAATGAAATTAAACTATACGTTTACGGAGATAGCTCGGAAGACATTAAGCCTGTCGTAAAAGATATTCAAAATATCATGAAGAAAAGTAAAGACTTAAAAGATGTAGACTCTAGTATTGCAAAAACGTACGCAGAGTACACTTTAGTCGCAGATCAAGAAAAACTAAGTAAAATGGGTCTAACGGCTGCGCAAATTGGAATGGGACTTTCTAATCCACATGATCGCCCTGTTCTGACAACAATTAAAAAAGACGGTAAAGATGTCAATGTATATGTAGAAGCTGAAAAACAAAATTATGAAACAATCGATGACTTAACAAATCGAAAAATTACAACACCACTTGGTACTGAAGTGGCTGTGAAAGATGTTATGACTGTAAAAGAAGGTGAAACTTCGAATACAGTAAAACACCGCGATGGCCGTGTTTATGCGGAAGTAAGCGCAAAACTAACATCTGATGACGTTTCAAAAGCATCCGCCGCTGTTCAAAAAGAAGTAGATAAAATGGATCTGCCTTCGGGCGTAGATGTTTCTATGGGCGGCGTTACAAAAGATATTGAAGAATCATTCAAGCAACTTGGCTTAGCGATGTTAGCTGCGATTGCCATCGTATACTTCGTTCTTGTCGTTACATTTGGCGGTGCCCTTGCACCATTCGCAATTTTATTCTCGCTACCATTTACAATTATCGGAGCTCTTGTTGCCTTATTAATCTCGGGCGAAACGTTAAGTGTCTCTGCGATGATTGGTGCGCTTATGTTAATCGGTATCGTTGTAACAAACGCAATCGTGCTTATCGACCGCGTTATTCATAAAGAAAATGAAGGTCTATCAACACGTGAAGCTTTATTAGAAGCTGGTGCAACACGCCTTCGCCCGATTTTAATGACTGCAATTGCAACAATCGGTGCTCTTATCCCGCTTGCATTAGGATTTGAAGGTAGCGGCTTAATTTCTAAAGGACTTGGTGTAACAGTAATTGGTGGATTAACAAGTTCAACGTTACTAACACTTCTTATTGTACCAATCGTTTATGAAGTAGTAAGCAAGTTCAAAAAGAAAAAAGTGCAATAAAAAAAATAACCTCGCAAACTGCGAGGTTATTTTTTATTCCCAAATACGATTAGGAAATCACCATATCCTTCTTTTTCTAATTCCTCTTTTGGAATAAATCGAAGAGCTGCGGAGTTAATACAGTAACGAAGGCCATCTGGTCCTGGACCGTCTGGAAATACGTGCCCCAGATGTGAATCTCCTTCCTTACTTCTCACTTCTGTTCGCGTCATATTATGACTCACATCCATTTTTTCTTTCACACTAGCTGACATAACTGGCTTCGTAAAACTAGGCCATCCACACCCGCTATCAAACTTATCTAAAGAAGTAAATAACGGTTCTCCTGAAACGATGTCTACATAAAGACCTTCTTCTTTATGATTCCAATACTCATTTTGAAATGGTGGTTCCGTTCCATTTTCCTGCGTTACATAAAATTGCATCTCATTTAGTTTTTCTTTTAAATGATCATTATCTTTTGGCCAATGTTGTTTAATAAAAGCATCTCGCCCTGAGCCTTTACGGTATAACTCGTAGCGGAATGTATTTTTCTTATGATATCCTTGGTGATATTCCTCAGCCAGATAAAACGGCGTAGCTGGCAATATTTTTGTCGCAATTGGTTTTGAAAAACGCCCGCTCTTTGCAAGCTCTTCTTTTGAAGCCTCTGCTTTTTTATGTTGTTCTTCATTATGATAAAAAATCACTGTTTCGTAAGACTGTCCGCGATCGTGGAATTGTCCACCTACATCAGTCGGATCAATTTGTCTCCAATATATATTTAATAACTCCTCATACGGCATTTTATTTGCGTCAAATGTAATTTGTACTGCCTCATAATGTCCCGTCGTTTCCGAACATACCTCTTTATACGTTGGATTCTCTTTACGACCACCCGTATAGCCAGAAACAACCTCTATAATTCCTTCCATCTCTTCAAACGGCGAAACCATACACCAAAAGCACCCTCCAGCAAATGTAGCTAACTCTACCTTTTCATTTACAGCCATTCTTTCACCCCTATTCTATCTTCTGCTTACAGTATGGCATAAAAAACATCATGTTATAAAAGAAAAAGCATCGAACATCGATGCTTTTTCTTTACTTCACCTTATTTTTTCTGGCGTCATTCTCCATTTCATCACTTGTCACATCTAAGACATCTAATAAGAAAATGAAGATTGGAATACCGATAATTAGTCCCCATACACCTAAGAAGTGTTCTGAGAAGATTAATACCATAAACGTATAGAAAATCGGTAAGTTTGTTTTTTGCGACATAAACTTCGGATTTAACACGTAACTTTCAAGCGCATGAATTACTGTTACGATAATTAAAATATAAACAACGTACATAATACCGCCGATATTGTAAGCAATCATACAAAGCGGGAATAACGAAATGATAACCCCAGCTACTGGAATTAAACCGAGTAAGAAAATCATTAACGCTAAACCTAATAATTGCGGGAATCCTAATATCCATAGTGCAATAACGGATAAAACGCAGTTAACAACTGCAATTAAAAATTGTGCTTCGATTACTTTTCCGAATGAACGTGCAAATTTCTTACCGAAGTACTCAATTTCAGTATAGAAAATTGCAAGTCGGCTTTCTTTAAATTTTGCAGTAAAAGCAACAATACGAGCCTTCTCCAATAAGAAAAATAAACTTAATATTAAAGAAAGTAACACTTGAAGGCCAAATTTCCCAACATTCGTAATCGATTTATACAAAATGTCAACGCCTTGTCCTACATATTTCGAAAGTTCCATATGATTGACAGCATTCACTGCATACTTAATTAATTCACTATCCGGTGGGTTTCTTAAAAATACGTTAAATTGATAAATCAATTGTGAAATTTGTATCGTTAATACCGGTAAATATTTAAATAGCGTAATAGCAATTCCACCAATTAACATGACATATAGAAATGCTATAATAATTTTTCGGTTAATGGGCATGAAATGATCTAATTTGCGAGAAATAAACTTTTGGAATCGATCCATTAAATACGTGAGAATAAACGTAATTAAAATTAAATTCAACATACTTTGCAGCCCGTATAACACGAGAGCAAGTATTACTAATACGAGAAACCTCTGAAATCCTTTGCTTTGAAACAGGTTTTTTATTTGCATAATCGACGAGTACTCTCTCCTGTCCTATAAAGTAAAACGTTAATAAGTAGATTTTTCTCTCTTTTCTACTTTTAGTTATTCATTCATATGAAGATTTTTATAAGCTTATTATATGTCTCCCTTAGCAGATCCTATAGTAGCTTACTTCTTATTTTACAATACAATGACCTAATTCAAAACGTATTCTACACAGTATTAATGAAGATTTAAGGAAACTTACATTTTGTTAAGATAGGTCTTACCACTACTGTAACATAAAAAGCAAGCTATCAGTAGAAATCTGTCCTACAAATAGCTTGCTTTTCTCATTTTTTTAAGTAAGTTTTACTAGCCAATGAATGGCATAAACATCGGTATGACAACTACAGTTACAACCCCCACTACTGTTACAGCAATACTTGCCATAGCTGCCTCTACTTCACCCATTTCAATTCCTACTGCCACTCCTAATGCATGACCTGCTGTTCCAAGTGCTAAACCTTTTGCAATTGGATGTTTTACTCTAAATGTTTTTAAGAATAACGCTCCTAATGCGTATACAATAACTGCGTTAAAAATAACTGCAAACGATGTAATTGCTGGTATACCACCAATACTTTCAGAGATCGGTAACGCGATTGCTGTTGTTGCTGCTTGTGGTAACATGGAATTCATTACCGCTGTATCTAGACCAATTGCTTTGGCAACAATGAACACGACAATTACTGAACAAATAGACCCAACTACGATAGCCGATAAAATTTGCCACCAATATTTTTTCAACTTATCCACTTGTTTATATAATGGAATTGCAAACGCGATTGTTGCTGGTTCTAAGAAGAAGCTAATCATTTTTCCGCCAGTATTATATTCTTCAAAAGTAAAATTACCTACTTTTAGAAAGACAATCCCTAACACCATCGCTACGAATAATGGTGTGAATAAGAAGAATCCTTTTGAATGCTTAAATAATAATGTTCCGATTCCGTATGCTATTAATGAAACGACGATTCCGAAATATGGAGTCATTGTGCTTGCCATGTTCATTCCCTCCTAACAATATATACTAAATTGGTTATGCAACTTTTCCGTGCTTGCGTCCTTTATTTACTACTTTCAATTCTTTCGTATCTTCTATTTCTTCGTCATCTTTTCCTAAAATGAATTGTGCAAATAACCCTGTTACAGCGAGTAAAATAATTGTTGCTACAACAATTACAGTTAAAATTTGTACAAAATATTGTCCCATTACACCGAGAGAATTAATAACTGAAATACCTGATGGGACGAAAAGGAATCCGATAATACCTGTTAAAGCTGTTCCAAGTGATTCAACTTGTTCTAATTTAATAACTTTCAAACATAATAGGCTAAATAGAATGACTAATCCGATCACCGATGAAGGCATCGGAATTGGTAAATGCGTTGCAATAATATTAGAAACTAACATAATAGCTGAAAATATGAATGCTTGTGATAAGAAACTATATACTTTTTTCGTACTCATTTTGGCCACCTCTTTCGATTTGGTACCTTAATTGTATAAGATACAAATAAATCTGTAAGCGTTTACACAATAGAACGTCAAATATACAAAATTAATTACAGAAATAGGCAGATGAAATACAAAAAGCTACTTCTTAAATACGAAGTAGCTTTTTGAGTTCTTTTGCATATGTACGGCTAACAGGTACTTTTGATCCTTCTTTCATAATTAAATTATATGTAGAATTGAACCATGGCTGTATTTCTGTAATATGATTAATATTTGCAATAAAACTACGATGGACACGCATAAAACTTGCTTGCGGCAACTTCTTTTCCAAAATGACAAGTGTATCGTGTGTTACATATGTCTCTCTCGTCGTTTTTACTGTCACTTTTCCGTCCACAAGTCCTACATATATAATATCTTCAATATTCACAAGCACAATCGATTCTTCAATTGGTAATGCTAATTTATGCATCTCAGTCGTTACATCTACACTCTTTACTTCTTGTTTCGTTTCTAATTTTATTTGTTTTTGCTTTTTATATTTCTTTAATGTCTGTACGATACGTTCTTCATCAAATGGCTTTAAAATGTAGTCTAACGCATCTACTTCAAATGCTTGCAGCGCATATTGATCATAGGCAGTAGCAAACACAATTGCAGGGGGATTTTTCATCTTCTTTAATATATTTGCAATTTCAAATCCGTTATCATCAGATAACTGAATGTCTAGGAAAACAATATCTGGTTTATTTTTCATTAATTCCTCTAATGCATCCTCTACACAATCCGCCTCACCAATTATCTCTACTTCTTTCGTTTGCTCTAATAAATATTTCAATTCATCACGCGCTAACATTTCATCATCAACTACCAATACTTTTAACACTCCGTTTTTCCTCCCCTACTTTTTTCGGAATTACAAAGAGGAACTTTGTCCCTTGCTCTAATTTACTTTCAATTTGAAGCATTGTCTCTTTCCCGAATAACCCGATAAGTCGTTCATTAATATTATATAAAGCTGTTCCAGTCCCTTTCTTTGATGGAACTACCATTTTCCCTAATTGTCCAAGACGTTCATCCTCAATTCCTTGTCCATTATCTTGGACTTCAAAATGCACCATCCCCTCCTTTTCAAACACATGTACCTCAACTTCGCACACTGGCTGCTTTTTCGGAAAAGCATGGCGCAATGCATTTTCAACTAATAGCTGCAGTATAAATGGTGGAACTAAGGTCGTCTTTAACTCTTCCTCAACGTACATCTTCACTTCATACTTATTCGGAAACCTCGCTTGTTCTAACGATAAATATGCATGTACATGATTTAACTCTTGTTCTAATGGGATAAGCAATTGGCGTGCCCCTTGCAAATTACAACGAAAATACACGCTAAGCTGCAATAATAATTTTCTCGCTTTTTCTACATCTGTTCGACATAAAGCCGATACAGTATTAATTGCATTAAATAAAAAATGCGGATTTATTTGTGCTTGTAATGCTTTTATTTCGGCATCTTGCAATAACTTACTTTGTAACTCTGCTTCACCTAACTCAAGCTGTGTAGAGAATATTTTCGCTAGCCCTTCCGCTAGCTCTTCTTCCACACGACTTAATTGATTAGAGTTTTTAAAATAAAGTTTTAATGTTCCTATCGTATTCCCATGTGAAGTTAGTGGAATAACAACTGCCGCTTGTAATGGACATCTTTCCTGCTGACAATTAATACTTTCACGTGATTTCGCTTTCATTATTTTCCCTGTTTTTAAGACTGATTTTGATAAACCCGTTATTAAACTATGTGAAGGAATATGGTGATCTGATGCTAATCCAACGTGAGCTAATATTTTCTCTGTATCTGTTAAGGATACCGCATCTGTTCCCGTAAAGCGGTGAATAATTTGTGCCACA
>Ga0102589_1002956_pt1 | contig 18410 bp, 21 predicted proteins | sample AraplaMF_Col_mLB_FD_76858 | JGI IMG/M metagenome (GOLD analysis project Ga0102589, IMG submission 76858) | Arabidopsis root microbial communities from the University of North Carolina, USA - plate scrape MF_Col_mLB | ecosystem: Host-associated > Plants > Roots > Endosphere | place: USA... | reverse complement strand
ATTAAAGTTTCACTTTATTTATTATGCCACAGCCGATACGAAGTGGAGGGCGTAGTGTAGTCTTTCAAAAAAATAGAGAAGCTCATTACTAAATGCAAAAAGCTATCATCACATGAAATGATGATAGCCTTCCTATTAATCAAAACTAATTTCTTCATTTTTCCTTTTTGAATCTACACTAATTGTAGCTGTTCACAAATTTCCTGCGTATCTGGTGTACTTTCTGCTTGTTTACGCTCACATTTATATAGTGAAAAATTAAAATGTTATATAAGAATAAATAAGGATTAGTTTTAAAATTTCACATACCGTATTTTTATTTAAAAATAGGAAAATCCAAAAGTAATGTCGAATATATCATAAGTAATAATAGATAGTAAAGAATATATAAATAATAAACTAATAGGGGAGATACATATGGAACCAGTTGTGGCAGCTAAAAAAGTTCTTGCATCTCAATTTCCAAATTGTGATGCGGCTCTTTTAGGTGGAAGTATTGCAAGAGGAGAGGGAACAAAAACTTCAGATCTAGACATTATCATTTTTGACAGTTCGCTTTCTTCAGCGTATCGTGAATCATTCATAGCAAATGGATGGCCTGTTGAAGTGTTTGTACATAATTTTACATCTTATAAAGACTTTTTTGCGAGTGATTGCAAACGTGGCCGTCCTTCTTTACCGCAGCTCGTTACAGAAGGAATTGTGCTAAAAGATATAAAAGGCATCATACCAGCTATTAAGAAAGAAGCGCAGCAACTATTGGAAAAAGGACCAGAACCGTGGACAAAAGAAATGATACAACAGAAACTTTATTTTATTACGGATGTATTAGATGACTATATTGGTGCAACCAAACGAGAAGATGAATTGTTTATCGCAAATCATCTTGCGGATCTTGTTCATGAATTTATATTGCGCATGAATAATTGTTGGACAGGACAATCAAAGTGGTTCATGAAAACGTTAAAGAGATATGATGAACGATTTGCAGCAGAGTTTGTATCTGTATTTGAACAGTTTTATAAAACAGGAGAGAAGGAGAAGGTTATTGTATTTGTGAATGGTATTTTAGATAAGTACGGAGGTCGACTTTTTGAGGGGTTTTGTATTGGGAAGGTGGAAAAGTAATGGGACTTAATAAACTTTTGATAAAGGATATCCAACAACTCATTCCTTCTTCTGTTGAAGTAGGTCTGTATTTGTATGACACAAAAACAAGGGAAACGCTATGTATAAATGAAAATAAAAAGTTCCCTCTAGCAAGTTTGGCAAAATGGATTGTAGGTAGTATTGCTTTTCAGAAAAACGAGCATATAGCACCAATAACAATTAAAGAGGCTATTCGTAAACATTCGAGAGAAGCATATGATTCTATTTTAGAAAAAATTGATATAAGAGAGATGAATATTGAATTACAGCATATGAAACTCGATATACTCGTTAACAAGGATAATACGAGTATAACTAAAAATTGCGGTACACCAGCTAGTGTATTTCAATTCATGAAATTCTTATATAAGCATGAAACAGAGAATATGTTTATCTTCGAATCTTTAAAAGAACAAGAAGACCCAGACGGTTTCCGATTCTCAAATCAACATGAATGGTTACATATGACTGGTGGGCTTGAAACAGTTTGTAATGATGCTGGTTATTTATATTTAGAAGATCGAGTGTTATTTTGTATTGGATTTGTTCAAGCAAGCGATGAAAATACAGAGTGGTATCAACTAGAACAAGTGCTGCAAAATATAGGAGAACTAATTGTACAAACATATAAAAATGAGGAATGATTACATGTTTAATTTACCGAATGTTCAATTAAGAGAATTATCACTAAATGATATAGAAGAACGCTATCAATGGTCTTTAGATAAAGAAGTAACGAAGCATTTGGTTGTTCCAGATCAATATCCACCTTTCACACGTGAAGAGACAAGAAAATGGATTGAAATGTGTGTTAATCGTACAAATGGTTATGAACAAAGAGCGATTTGTTCTGAAGATGGTGTACATATTGGCTGGGTAGATTTGAAAAATTTTGATAGAACAAATAAAAATGCAGAGCTCGGAATTGCGATTGGAGATAAACGATACTGGGGAAAAGGTTACGGGGTGGCTGCTTTATATGAAATGCTACAAATTGGCTTTGAACAGTTCAATTTAGAAAAAATTTGGCTACGAGTAGATGCAGATAATACGAAAGCGATGAAAAGTTATGAACGGGCTGGATTTGTATGTGAAGGATTAATGAGAAAAGATCGACTGAGACACGGGGGATTTATTGATCGTTATCGTTTTAGCATGTTAAGAGAAGAGTTTTTTGAAATGTTGCAGAAATGTTTGTGCAGGAACAGTCTGTATTAATTGATGATTTCATGAAGAATAATATTTCGCCTTATATAAATCAATTAATTGATAAAAATGGACCTAATTGCTTAGTTGCTACTTTGGCTGCGATTGAAACAGATAAAAAGAAGGCTACAGAATACATAAACGAATGGATGCAGCCAAACACATTCCTTCAAATTTTACGTAGTAAAAAATTTGAAGAAATAGATACAAAGATCATTCAGGAAGGTGATGTGCTCGTTTGGGAACAAGATGGATTAATTGTTCATGCTTGCTATTCATTAACTGATAATCTCGTATTTAATAAAGATGGACAAACGATGTTTAATCCGTACCAATGTATAACGGTAGAGCAAGTTATGCGTAATTGGGAGCATATTATAGAGCGAGGTGGTCGTTTTATTTTACATAGAAAAGGAGAGCAACCTATTGAAAATATATAGATTTGATAAAGAATTTGGAAAGCAAATGCTACAAAAGTAGCACATAGATTATCCCTCTTTAAGTGGATTCTTTTAATATGTATATTTTATACACTAGTAGTAAATAAACATTGTGAGGGATGCTATATGATTACACATTTTTCAGATATAGAATTACAAACATTATCCATTGAGGGTACAAAACAAGTATATGCCGATATACTACAATTTCCTATTGCAAAACAAACGGAAACGTACATTCAATTTCAAATTACTCCTTTTACAACCATTAGCTTCAAAGAAATATTAGAACCAATTGCGCCAACTCATTTTGCTTTTCAAGTGCCATACTCTCTGTTTGATGAAATTGCATTGTGGCTCACACAATCTGGTGTCCAAATTTTAAAAGATAAGCAAGGCGAAAAGGTTACGTATCATTCTACAATTAGTAAAGCCGTATATTTCAAAGATGGTGATGGAAATATTCTCGAAATTATTTCACACGAATATGTAAAAGAAGAGGTTTTACAAAGAAGAGGTCCTTTGCAAGTTATGTATGTAAGAGAAGTTGGATTTTCAGTTCCGTCTGTTCCTCTGTTTCGAGAATGGCTAAAAAACACATTGCAAATGAGGACGATACATGACCAAGATACATTTAATTTTGTAATTGGAGGAACTGCACATGTGGTTGTTGTGAAAGAAGGAAGGCCGTGGATTCCAATTGATATGAAGGCGTTAATGCCAACAATGAATGTTACCTTTGGAACTCCAAATCTTGAGTTTGTCCAAAACGTAAACAAAAAAGAAAATACATTACATTTTAAGCAGCATTCTTATTCTATTACATTGAAACATACACCAGAGTTTTTACACGCTATTCCGAAACAACTGCATTTACCTTTATCTTTGTGAAATAAGGAGGAACTTGAAATGAAGGAAGCTGCCTTATACGTAGAGGAAAATAACAGTTATTATATTTCAACAAATAAAGATTTGTTACAAATCGATACGATTCATGATTTTCTTTGCAATGACTCCTATTGGGCGAAAGGGATGCCTAAAGAATTAGTTGTGGAAGCAATTAAGAATTCATCGCTTTGTTATGGTGTATATGAAAGTGAAAAGGATCAACAAATAGGGTTTGCAAGAGTTGTTACCGATTTTGTTCGCTTCTCTTGGTTAGCAGATGTCTTTATTTTACCAGCTTATAGAGGAAGGGGATTAAGTAAGAGATTAATAGAGACGATTGTAAAGCATCCAAAGATTCATGGCACACGATTTATGTTGGTTACGAAAGATGCACATGCGTTATATGAGCAATATGGATTTGAAAAAATTACAGAGCCAGAGAAGTTCATGATGAGAAAGTTAAACTTAGAGGTTATTATGGAGAACTATTGGTTAGAGTTATAAACTTATAGTGTAAATAGATTCTTTAGAAAATGGGGGATATATAGATGGTTCAAATATTAGTAATGGGTGGTACGCAGTTTGTTAGTGAAGCGTTAGCAAAGTTTTTTATTTCTAAAGGATATGAAGTAGATATTTTCACGAGAGGAACACGGGAAATTACATATCAAGGAGTACGTACACATTTTATAGGAGATCGAAATGTTCCTTTAGACATAAAGAAAAACATTTCAGATAAACAGTATGACTATATTTTTGATATTACAGCTTATCATAAGAATCATGTAAAAACATTGCTTGATTATGTAGATAGAAGTAATTTAAAGCGATATGTATTGTGTAGTTCAGGAGCAGTTTACGCTCCTACTAATCAAACTTTATTTGAAGACTTTGAGCGAGCAGAAAATTATAATTGGGGACAATATGGGCTCGATAAAAAGGAAGCAGAGGATTATTTATTCGCCTTATATAAACAGGAAGGATTCCCAATTACGATTTTTAGACCTTCATATATTTATGGTGAAGGCAATAATTTATATAGAGAAGCATATATATTCGATCGCTTAACTAAAAAACTTCCTATTCCTATTCCAAATCATGTGGGGCCAGTGCAATTTGTGCACATAGATGATGTCGCTTTGGTGATGGAAAGTGTAATAGGTTCAGAACAATCTAACGGACAAGCTTATAATTTGTCGTATCCAGAAGATATAAAATGGAAGACACTTATCGATATAGCAAGCCAAATAGTAGGAATAGAAGCGCATACGGTAGAAGTAGATGAAACCGTATTAAATCCTGGCATTTCAACACGAAACTATTTTCCGTTTCGTAATGTTCCTTACACAATGAATATAGAAAAATTAAATGCATATCATTTATACGTGCCACAAATAAATTTGCATACTGGTCTACAGAAGGCATATTGCTTATATCGAACTGAAAATGTTCAATTAAATGATGCTACTATGAATAAAATTGATGAGGTAATTCGTATTTTTTCATTACAGAGTTAAAAGTTATATATAATATAGTTATGTAAACTATATGTTTGTTTATCATACAAACATATATGTAAGAAAGGATGTGGCCTCATGATTAGAAGATTAACTGGAGTGGATGCAGAAAATTATTGGGATTTACGCTTAGAAGCATTGCAAAAAAATCCAGAAGCTTATGTTACTACATATGAAGAAGCAATCAAAAAGGAAGAACCCATTCAGGAAGTAATAAAAAATTTACAAGGGGAACATAGCTATACATTTGGTGCTTTTGATGAGAATAATAAGTTAGTAGGGATTGTAACACTATTAACAGAATTACGAGCAGCACTACGTCATAAAGGGCATATTGTTGGAATGTATGTAAGTTCTCAAAGTAGAGGGAAAGGGTATGCACGTAATCTAATACATGAAAGTGTAAAAGAAGCAAAGAAGTTAAATGTAGAACAAATTGGCTTATCAGTTGTTTCGGATAATATTGCAGCCAAAGAATTATATCATTCAATTGGATTTGAATCGTATGGTGTAGAAAAAAGGGCATTGAAAATCGATGAAGTGTACCGAGATGAAGAATATATGGTTTTATTTTTATAAGAAGTAAAAAATACGTTTCGTTGACTTAGGTATATATCCATTTTAATTTTCCGACATATAAGCTGCAGCAATGCAAAATGTAACATGACCTACACTCACTTTCTCTTTTTGTTTTAGCGGAAACAGGCCCTAACTATTTCTATACGTGGTCAAATGCCATCGTCTCCCTGAAAAGAAAGGAGGTTTTATGTCGTTTTTTAACTTGTATATAGCGGGTTCTTTCAAGTTTGCTTAATGAGTCTATTAATGTAAAAGATGATCCGCAAAAATTAGCAACAGTTGAAGCAACGCAATCTGGTGAAGTATTATTCGCGCTATTTGGCGAATTAATATTATTGTCAGCACCATTTCCATCAATCTTATCTTGGATTGGAATGAGTCTTGTTGTCGTAGGGATGATTTTACATAGTTTTGCAGCCGTTATGGAGAAAAAAGAGGAGAAAATAACAGCGTGAGAAGATGATCTTATAAGGTCATCTTTTTTCTGTTTATGATAGAAGGTAGTTCTTTTTAGATTAAAAATTAAGAAAAATATGATAATATATAAATGGAAGATAAAAGAAAATCTATTAAAGGTTATAGGGGATTTGTTATGAATATAAACGATATCATTGCTAAAACAAAAATGCCAAATACAATTCATACAATTGTAAGCGATTTACGAGAGTTAGGTGTTACAGAAGGAATGAACGTTATTGTACACTCTTCACTTAGTTCGATTGGTTGGATAAGCGGAGGGGCTTTGGCGGTAGTAGAAGCTTTAATGGAAGTAGTTACAGAAGAAGGAACAATTATGATGCCGACTCAAACGAGTGATCTATCTGATCCGAAAAACTGGCAAATGCCACCTGTCCCAGAAAGTTGGTGGGAAATTATACGTGACAATGTACCACCGTTTCATCCGGAAACAACGCCAACGCGAAGTATGGGGAAAGTGGTGGAGTGTTTTCGTACATATCCGAATACAAAAAGAAGTAATCATCCGTTACATAGCTTTGCAGCGTGGGGGAAACATGCACAGCAAATGATTGATGGACACATCCTTGCTCCTAGTTTTGGAGAACAGTCACCTTTGGGGAAAATGTATGATTTAGATGGATATATATTATTAATCGGGGTAGATCATGATTCAAATACATCACTTCATTTATCTGAAGTTCGTTCGCAATATCGAGAAAAAGTCCAAATTGGAGCACCAATTATCGAAAATGGAGTTCGTATATGGAAAGAGTATGAGGAATTTGACTATGATTCTGATGATTTTGATCCATTAGGAAAAGCCTTTGATGAAACTGGATCGGTTATATATGGAAATATAGGGAATGCATCATGTAAATTAATGAAGCAGCGAGAAGCCGTTGATTTTGGAACGGAATGGTTTTTAACACAAAAGCACACGAAGCAAATATGTAACTAAAGGATGGAGAACATGAAGGGGAAAAAGGTACTGATAACAAGTGGCGGCTGTTTAGAAAAATGGGATGAAGTACGTGGGCATACGAATTTATCGACTGGAAGAATGGGAAAACTTCTTGCAGAAGAAGCATTGAAAACCGGTGCTTCTGTTATATATTTACATGGTTACTTTGCAGAAAAACCTGAAGCGGCTCATAATCTTTCCTCTCATTCTTTTGAAGGAATTATCGATTTACAAGATAAAATGAAACAAATTATTACTAGTGAAAAAGTAGATATTGTAATTATGGCGGCAGCTGGATCGGATTGGGTTGTTGATAAAATTGTCGATCGAGAAGGAAATATAATAGATAAATCAGGAAAGTTATCAAGCGATATGCCGCCTGTTATTCATTTTAAGAAAGCTCCAAAAGTACTCGCACAAATTAAACAATGGGATCCAGGTGTTTTGTTAGTTGGATTTAAGTTAGAGAGCGGTATAAGTCAACAAGAGTTAATAATGAGAGCACAAATCCGAATGGAAGGTGCACAAGCAGATTTCATAGTTGCAAATGCTTCTCATGCACTATATACCTCTGAAACGAATCACTACATTATTTCTAAAGATAGTGAAGTTCACGTATGTACTGATAAAGCAAATACAGCAAAAAGTCTTATCTGTAAACTTGCGATGATACATTCTGAAAAAGAAAAAGTTTATAGTCATTATTGATAACTAAGAAAGAATATATGTTGTGAAATGATGGTGAGATGATGGAAAATCTATTAAAAAAAGCAATTCAATTGCGTAATGAGAAAAAATTTACTGAATCAAGAGAGATATTGTTAAGTTTAACAAACTTTACTCAAAACCCAGAAATCTTGTATCAATGCGCATGCACACACGACGCTATGGGAATGGAAACGGAAGCTGTGCCATATTACGAGAAAGCGATTGAATTAGGATTAGAAGGGGAGAGTTTGCGAGGTGCTTATATCGGTTTAGGAAGTACATATCGGTGTATTGGAGATTATGATAGGGCTATAGCTACATTGGAAGCAGGAATGAAACGTTATCCAGATGATGACGCCATGAAAGTATTTTTATCATTAGCAAAATACAATATACAATCTCATGAAGATGCGATGAAACTGCTGCTAGATGTGGTAGTAAAGACAGAAGGTGTAAAGGGATTTGAAAAAGCTATTACATTTTATAAAGAACATTTAAATGAAATTTTCAGTTGAAAAGGAATGATTACATGAATCAAGCTATAACTCAGAAACGATGGTTAATCTGGCTTGCTATTACGAGTTTGATTGTCCTTTCGAATATTCTAGTTTATACATTACCAATAATGTCACCTTTACCTAGCAGAGTAGCACTCGGTTCTATGTTTGATTTTATACTTACTATTCCAATCGTCACTTACATTATTATTATTAGAAAACGATATTCACTAAAATACATCTTTCCTGTCATATTAGCAGGTTACGTGGCTGCAAGATTTATTATTCCAGATCCGTATTTTGAATCTTATCCGTTTATCACATACTTATTAGTGGCTGGGGAGATTGCATTTCTTTGCTTAGAGCTTTATCTTTTTTACAAAATAGCAAGGAAACTACCTGCAATTTTTTGCTCATATAAAAAATATAGGAACGTATATCCATCTTTTTCATATGCAATCGAAAAGGCAGTGTATCATTCCGTTTCCAAAAGTGTTGGTGTGAATGTATTCTTATCTGAGTGTAAGTTGTTTTACTACGCGTTATTTTCTTGGCGTAAAAAAGTACGTACAGGTTCAGAAGTGTTCACGTATCATAAAAAAACAGGTGCTATTGCATTTTATATTATGCTCATACATGCAACTTTAATTGAATCAATCGGTTTTCATTATTTTCTTCATCAATGGAATCCGGTTGTAGCATGGATTCTGCTAATCTTAAATATTTACGCTGTAATATTTTTCTTAGCAGAAATACAAGCAATTCGTTTATGTCCATATGTTGTAACTGATAAAGAGCTTATTTTACAAGTTGGATTGACGAAACAGCTTGTTGTCTCATTTTGTGATATCGAAAGCATCCATCATAATAAAGGAGCATTACCTTCTAAATCTGAACAAAAACAAATTTTTGATGCCTCGGTAAACGAGTTTATGAAAGAACCAGCAAAACTCGAAATCGTATTAGTAAAGCCAATGCGGGCAACTATGTTTTATGGGTTTCAAAAAACAGTAACAAAAGTTCACATCAATGTCGATGATGAGGGAGCGTTTTATGATACCGTTATGAATAAGGTTCAAGAGAGAAACAGTCATCATTCATAACATACTGTCTATACATGAATCCTTACTAGCCGAAAGCGTAAATACTCGGTTTATAAGGATTCTTTCGTATTGCCTATTCTTTTGGGATAATAACAAATGCATTTGGAAGATAGCGCATCCCTACAGACGTTTCGGTTGCTGGTTTTAATTGTAGCTTTCCTTTATAAATCATCGTTGCGGAACCTCCACCGTCTAAGGCAAACGCATCTATACATTTGTATTTTTTGAAAAGGGAAACCATATCTCTCATGGAAGCACCGCGATGGTTTTTGTTCCAATAAAACCTTCCGTCTGTTACAATCATGAAGACATTCCCTTCGGCATCTTGACCAATGCCTGTTCGTGGTGCCCAGCCAAACGCCTCTTCAATTTGATCTGTCACCATATTTTTTTCATCTACAATCAACTGCGGTTCGAACGCTACGGCTTGCGTTACGTTCATACGCTTTAACTCATTTATAGAATACATACCTGTAATGAATTGTCCTTTTTTGGTGAATCCACAAATAAGATTGCGTGTATCTTCACTAAAACCAGGCTCTGAACGAATCATACCATCAGAAAGTGCGATTCCGATAATTTGTCCACCTCGCCCAACACCTCCGGGATCTATAAAGCCTCCTGCATTGATACCTGCAATAGCTCCATTTTGTTCAATGAGATCAGATAACGGTTGTCCTTGATCATGATATTTCGTACTTACTAAATGAATGGTAGTGGGGTCATTTACTTTCATTACTTTTGCTGTGAAATGCGGATCTTCAATGGGCTCTACAGTTACAGATAATGGTTGTTTTTTATGAGGAAATAAACCATTAGGAAGCTTTGATTTTTTTGTTGGCGGTGCATAAATAGCAGTTTGAAGTTGATGAATTTCTTCTTTCGACAGGAGTAATCTTGCAAATTGTGGATGCTGTGATGACAGAATAGACCCTCCTATCATTTCACGCAGTTTATGGCCGGAATTTGTACCATATAACCAAATTATTCCTCCAGCAAAAACAATGAAAGTGATAATACTAATATGTTTTATACCTTTTCTTATCCCTTTACGCATATGGCTACCTTCTTTTTTCTTAGTATGTCACATTTGTTATTTCTCAACACAACAAAATAACCGGCAAATATAAAGCTTGCCGGTTTTCATCGTAAATAAATGAAAATTATGATAAAATGAAAGAGTAACTCATGGTCAGAGTGGTTGTTTTATTATCACTTCTCTAATGTTGGGAGGTGATAAATTGAGCGAACTTTCGTTGCTTTTGCAAGGCGGTCTTTTTCTCGTTGCATTGCTAACGTTTGTTGTGTTATTAATCGACAAGCTCAAAAAATAACAACCCACTCTACGCCAATAGAAGGTGGGTTGTTTAATTCATGAGAAACAAATAGGATAATGAATAATCCACTCTGCTGAGTTATATGGGACTAGTGTGTTGCCGCACGCTAGTCTTTTTTTATTTATATGCTAATTTAGTTTATTAATGTGATTGTATCGTTCTTTTCATTATTATAGCACAATCTTGTTTATGTAAAAAAGGAGAGCGTACGTTCTTCTTTTTGAAAGCAAATCAATTAGTTTTAAGATTTAATTCTGTTTGTTGGCTTAAACAATCCATTCATATATTCTTTTAAACTTTTTTTATAAAATACTTGGTTGTTTGCATCATTTACACCGACAATTGGTGACGGAAGGTCGTATCTTTTTTTAGACAGATGAACAACGACATCAAACACATCAAAGAAACGAATAAAGCAAAATAATCCATCTTTGTCACTTAACAAAATGAAATAATGGTTTTCACAGTCGGTACTTAATGTGTTCCACAATGAACTTTTGCTTAAATCTCGTACAATATTTCTATCTTTTAATTCAATGAAATCGATGTTTGATAAAATATTAGAAATTACAACTGCGTCGGGATCACTAATATAACCATCTATATTATGTATAGCGAATAAATAAGCCATTTTCAATAAGCTCATCTTATATTTGCGATTATCCAGAAGTAATTCACGTTGAATAGAACCCGCAACTTTCGTTACTCGTTCTTCTTTCCATATTTCATTATGAAGTGATATATCGTTTCTTTTACATAGTTTCATTATGAGAGAATTTGAGAATTGGAACTCATCAATATCCGTTTCTCCATTTGTATATTTTTCTTCATCATATATGTCTAGAAGAAGAGGAGAGTCAACTTGATGTTTGAGTTGATCTATTTTATACTGTATTAATTTATGGCTAATTAATATACGATCTATACTTGCTATTACGTTTTCATGGCAGGTTTCACACACTGTGTTGATATAGTAATATCCACATAACACTTCTGGAATTACATATTGTTCTGTACATTGTTTTTCATCTCTACATATACTGCATATTGGCATAGTTATCACCTTTTAGTTACAAATTTTTATCTTGTTATTTGCGGGCAATAATCTCCCATTTTACGGCTTTGAGAAATACAAAGGAGATAAGTAGGGGATAACTGCCCGTAAAGTCCGATTAGTTCAATTTATCATCAGTAGAAAATAAAAACACAACTGACAAAAGTTTTACCTTATATGTTTTTATTGTAGTTTATTTATTAATGTTTTGGAATAAAGAACGAGGAAATAACATATAAATTTTTGCTTCGATTTGTTACAATGATAAAAGAAATTTAAAAGGAGGCTCTTTTTTTGAAATCAAAAGTTCAATTTTGGACATTAGAAGTATTGATGGTTGTAGCGATTATTTTTATCTGTACAAAAATTTCGTTTTTATTTCAACCAATCGGTATTTTTATATCCACTTTATTTTTTCCCATTTTAATTGCTGCATTTTTGTATTTTATGTTTAATCCTGTCCTACTTTTTTTAGAAAACAAAAAGGTGCCGCGAAGTTTATCCATTTTGTTATTGTATGTCTTTATTATTACATTAATAGCTGTTGCAGTTGGCGTTGTAGTTCCAGTTGTATCTCATCAGCTGATGGATTTAGTAACGAACATGCCAACGTATATTAAAGTAGGGAAAGAATACATAGCAGATTTATCGAATCATAAGCTATTTCAATGGCTTACAACACAAGATTATGTTTCGTTAGCGACATTAGAAAAGAATGCTCTTTCGTATTTGAAAGAAATACCAAATACAATTACAGCGAGTGCAACTGCCTTATTTGGAATTATAACAAATGTTGCATTAGTTGTTTTCACAGTTCCATTTATTTTGTTTTATATGTTTAAAGATGGTCATAAATTCCCTGGAGCAGCAGTTCGTTTTTTTCCAGAATCATACCGTGAAAATGGACTTCGTCTATTTAAAGAAACGAATGAAACACTTGCGGCGTACATTCAAGGACAAGCACTTGTTTGTTTATTTGTAGGAGCTTTCACGTTTGTTGGTTATTTAATTATTGGATTGCCTTATGCATTTATTTTAGGGATTGTGGCAGCATTTACGAATATCATTCCAAATTTAGGTCCGTTTATTGGAGCAGCGCCGGCGGTTATTGTTGGACTATTTGTATCGCCAATGCAGGCAGTATGGGTTATTGTTGTGGTAACGATTGTTCAGCAATTTGAAAGTAATATTTTATCACCGCGAATTATGAGTGAGAAACTAAATATTCACCCTTTAACCATTATCATCTTAATTCTTGGTGTTGGAAATTTTGCTGGAATTATTGGAATGATTTTAGCTGTACCAACCTATGCTGTATTGAAAACAATTATTTCAAACTTAGTAAGGCTTTTTGAATCGAAAAAAAATAAGAAATAGAAAGAAGGCTGGTTACAGAGTGTAACTGGCTTTTTTTTGTTCTCAGTATAAATGTAATACAAATAATTAAAATATATGTATTACTGATTTGACTTTTAGCCGTTACATGTCGTCAAAAATTTGTATTGAAAATTATTCACGATAGCAGTATTCTATACATATTCAAATATTTGAAGATGTATAGAATACTGCTAAATTATTTAAAATGATAAGTAAGTAATGGAGGTGTTTGAATGGGAAATGAAATGCAACAGTTTAAGGCTGACTTTTTCAAAGCTTTATCACATCCTTTACGGATCCGTATTCTTGAATTATTGTCAGAGGGTGAAAAAAGTGTAAATGAACTTCAAAGCATTTTGAATAAGGAAGGTTCTGCCGTTTCACAACAATTAAGTGTATTACGTGCAAAAAATATTGTTGTCGGTACAAAAGATGGGAAACGAGTTTTATATTCGCTACGAGATCCAATGATTATGAACTTACTGGAAGTTGCACGAGCGATTTTTAACAACCATTTAATTGATACGATTTCGATGTTAGAAGAAGATGATAAAACCATTGTAAAGGAGGGGGTTGAGTATCGAAGTTAAGAAAGAAGTTATTATTCAACATGGAATTGAAGTATTTCGATCAGTAGGAGCTCATCATGTATGTGATGTTTGTATTAAAAGTGGGAATTCTTGTTGTTTTTCATGCCAGCATTTACAAGATGAAGTTGGGTGTCAAAAGAGAAATACGGCTTGTACAGCTTGGTTATGTGGGATTCAAAGTTTTTTATTTGATCAAATTGGATTATTGGATGGATGGAAGAGCTTTTGGAGTGAGGTTCCAGGTCAAAAGTTTCGTAGAGATAGTACGCCAGATAAGGTATGGATTAAATCCTTTATAGATACAGAGAAGTTAGATGGCCGAGAGGGGGAACTTCTAGCAGAAAGGTTGAAAATCTATGTGCAAGAGAGCGGAGATATAGGTGAATTAGAGTGTCATTTGAGCAAAACGTATAGTCAATATTAAGCTTATGCTTTCCTTAAATAAGAGCATGAAAAATGTATTTACAATCTAAATTTATTAAGAGGTAGTTAATCTTTCAGAAACAGCAAGATTTATTAATAATAGAAAAGAAGGGTTTATAATGAAAGGGTTATTTACAGGAAGATTTGAAGGATACTCATTGAGGCACTTTCAAAAGGATCTTCTTTCAGGAACGATTGTCGGAGTTGTTGCGATTCCACTTGCTATGTCTTTTGCTATAGCTTCTGGAGTTAAACCAGAGTATGGGATTTATACAACATGTATTGCTGGAATTCTTACTGCGCTATTTGGTGGTTCAAGGTATCAAATTGGAGGACCAACAGGTGCTTTTGTTCCAATTCTTTTAAGTATTGTAATTGCCTATGGATATGAAAATTTGTTACTGGCAGGCTTATTAGCCGGAATTCTTTTATGTCTAATGGGTATCTTTAAATTAGGATCTTTAATTAAGTTTATCCCACGTCCTGTAACAGTTGGTTTTACATCAGGTATTGCTGTTACTATTTTTACGGGACAAATTGCTAGCTTTTTAGGTTTAACAGGTATAAAAAAGCATGAGGCATTTATAGCAAATCTGAATGAAATCTTTATTCATATTGATACCGTCAATTTTTACAGCATTATAACAGCTTTTATCTGCTTTGTTGTTATACTCGCAACGCCAAAGCTTTTTCCAAAAGTACCTGGTTCATTAGTAGGTATAATCATTTCAACTTTAATTGCAACGGTATTTTTCTCGGGTCATGTACCAACTATTGGTACAGCGTACGGTACGATACCCAATACACTTCCGCAGTTTCATGTACCAGAAATCACATTAGAACGTATCAAATTGCTGATAGGTCCGGCATTTGTAATTGCGATGCTCGGTGGTATTGAATCTCTTTTATCTGCTGTCGTGGCAGATGGAATGACAAATAGTAAACATAACAGCAACAAAGAACTGATTGGTCAAGGAATTGCTAATATTGTCACGCCATTATTTGGAGGTATTCCAGCAACAGGAGCGATCGCTCGAACAGCGACTAATATTAAAAGCGGGGCTACTTCACCTATGTCAGGTATTATTCATGGGATTCTTGTTTTATTAACACTTTTATTACTAGCTCCATATGCTTCACATATCCCACTTGCAAGTATGGCTCCTATTTTAATGGTAGTAGCTTGGAACATGAGTGAGCAAAAACATTTTGCGCACATCGTTAAAATGAAGAGTGGAGATTCTCTTGTATTAGTTGTAACATTTTTGTTTACTGTATTTACGAGTTTAACAACAGCAGTAGAAATTGGTCTTATTTTAGCTATTATTTTATTTACAAAACGTATGAGCAACATGCTAGTCATATCTAAAGTGCTTCCAGATCATTCAAGAAAAAATGAAAAATTGTTACCACATGTGGTGAATAAAACTCATGATTGTCCGCAAATTAGTATTTATACAATAGAAGGTCCGTTATTCTTTGGTGCTGCTCAAACATTTGAACAAAGCATTTTAGCAACTATTCACTATAAACCTAAAGTTTTAATTTTACGAATGGGAAAAGTTCCTTTTATTGATACGACAGGAGAGTCTTATTTTAGAAATATTGTTCATTCGTTTAAACAACAAGGTGGAATACTTCTAGTTGCAGGAATTCAACCTGAACTAAAAACGACTTTAGTTAGAAATGGACTGTATGCTGAAATTGAGAAGCAGAACTTCTTTGAGCATACAGGGGATGCAATTAACTACGCTTTAGAACATTTGAATGTGAACAAATGTATGGGCTGTAAACATTTTGCATTTCGTGAATGCAAGCACCTTTCTCATCAACCTCAGAAAGTGAATACAGTAAAAGATAAAGCAAATGCACTAGATTTTTAAAAAGGAATAAAAAAAATTGTGAACAAGGTTGCCTATATTTTTATATAACAACCTTGTTTTTGTTTGCCCGTCAAATTTTATCCCGCTATTCGTGGGCAGTAATACTTCCACCTCAAAATTCAGCGAAAGCATTGTCCAGCTCTAGCGGCTCGTTCAGAAGTTAGGTGGGAGATAAACTGCTGGCATGCGCCCGGTTGGTGAGGGCTGATAATCAGTGAGGGATGAAGAAAACCCCACTGATTAAAGTTTCAATTTATCCAAGAAAAGTCCGTTTTGTAAGAGTTTTTCATCAGTGGAGAATGAAGTGTCTTCACTGATTTTATACTATCTTTTTAGTGTTTTTATAATATATAAATCCATTTTCATTCTTCAACATCTAAGTCGGTGCAATGCAGAATATAACATGACCGCTCCTTGCTTTCTCCTTTTGTTTGAAACTTTGCCTGTGGCAGAAAGAGGCTCTGACCGCTTCTATGCATGGCCAGATGCTCTCGCCTGCTTAAAAAGAAAGAGTGTTTTTATGTCGATTTTTTACTTTGTATTCATATAGTTCTGTTATGCGGAGTCTACCTCTACAATCCAAATCATAATTTTCCACTTAGATAAAATCATTTTAAATATCTCCTTTCATCGCTATTTGATATTCATAATTACAGATGGTTATAAAACGATATTTGGCGATCTTTTACTTCGTCCACGATTTGTTGAACACGTTGTTTCTGTTCAAGTTCTACTTCAGATAAACGAGCTTTTTGAATCGTAATCGTTAAAAAGAATACATGAAATGTCATATGTTTTTACTCCTTTCAAATATAAAAAATTGTGAGAATGTGAAAATCGCACAAAAAAGCCACAGGAAGATAGAGTGTTCCTGCGGCATGGCATGAAAAAGCCACAGGAAGGCATTCGACCTCCTGTGGCAGAATAATTCAAATCAAAGTAAATACGATTTTCAATTCTCCATATGGGTGGTCGAACATCTATTTAATTGTGAAACAAGTGCTACATATACAGTTAATTTCATCATATTATTCGACCTCCTTTGGAATTTTTTTCTTACGTAAGTAAGTATATACAATTAGGTAACATTTGTAAACCCTGAAATTTAAAAATAGGATAAAAATTTTGAATTTTGATGAAAGTGTACAATTTTTAAGATAGATTTCTTAATGAACGGCGAATATTTAGTGTGTGGAGGGATAAACTGAAATTCTCTTATTCTTGAGGGGTGAACTTTATTTAATAGCAGGTACAAAAAAATTAAAAAAGTTTGACGGAGGTAGAGTCATTGTCATGAGTTTTCAAACGGATTATTTTTTAAAAACAGCAATAAGTACAGTGTTATTTCCATTTACGGCGGCAAATCTGTACATTAGAAAAAAGAATGAAACGAAGGAACCAGGAAGTATTGTGAATGTGGATGGTCGCAGCATTCATACGATTATTTCTGGTGAAGAGAATGGAAATCCTACTGTTATTTTAGATGCAGGATTGAGTGGTAATTGTTTAGCTTGGTGTCTAGTCCAGCCTGAATTTCCTGTCTAAATTTTCTATAATTTCAGATAGGAGGTTGTATACTATTATCACTAGAATTATATAAAAGTGTTAAAAAACATAGAGATGTGTCAAAAAAATAGGGATGGGGAGTGGTATTTTTGAAAAAGAAGGTTTTATCTTCAACATTAGCTTTATCTATGGCTTTAGCGACATTTGCGACATTAGGCACGTCACGTACATATGCAGCAGAGCAAAAAATTCAATACAACCAAGAATTTCAGACACCATCTTATATTGGGGAAGAGTGGAAAGCACCAGAAGGACTAGATAAAAAAGAAACTGTGTTCGAGTATTTAAAGAGTAAGAAAGACATGTTTCAATTAACAGGAAATATGGAGAAACATTTTGAAATCGTTAGAGAAGAAAAAGACGCAGAAGCAGAAACAACTCATGTGAGGCTTATTGAAAAATATAATGGTGTTCCTGTATATGGCTCTGATCAAACAGTAGCACTTGATAAAAATAATAATGTGAAAGCATTTTTTGGACAAGTTATCCCGAATTTAGAAAATAAAAATATCCCATCAACTGCAAGTATTTCAGAAGATGAGGCTGTAAATATTGCGAAAGCTAGTATTGAGAAAGAGATTGGAAAAGTAGATAACTATGATGGTATTAAGAAAGATTTATACGTATATGAAAAAGATGGACAATATTATCTTTCCTATCTTGTAAAAGCATC
>Ga0102589_1002952_pt1 | contig 18418 bp, 16 predicted proteins | sample AraplaMF_Col_mLB_FD_76858 | JGI IMG/M metagenome (GOLD analysis project Ga0102589, IMG submission 76858) | Arabidopsis root microbial communities from the University of North Carolina, USA - plate scrape MF_Col_mLB | ecosystem: Host-associated > Plants > Roots > Endosphere | place: USA... | reverse complement strand
ACAGGATTGTAAAGTTTTATGGAGAATAGAAGAATTTTATGTAGATAAATTAAAGATTTTGTTATGATAGTAAAGTTTAGAGGCCAATTTATTTATATCCAGGAGGATTCGATTTACATGCTTAACTCAAAAAAACAAGACCCTTTCTTTATAGCTTTGCATAAAATTGCTGAGAATATGAGAGAGGCCGTACATTACGCAAATGATTTTCGTATTAACAGTGTCGCTGACCTAAAAGAGATTAGCATTACTATGAAAAATTACGAAACAGCTGGTGATAAGCTTATTCACGAACTAATCGTGATGCTAAACAAATCATTTATGACACCTATCGAGCGCGAAGACATTTTAGAATTTGCAATTCGTATGGACGACGTATTAGATGGTACGGAGCATTGTATCGCTCACTTTGAAATGTTCTCTCTAACAGAAGTTGACGAATCGATGCGTATTTTCTTAGGCTATATTTCAAAAAGTGCTGATGAAATTGTAAAAGCAACAGAAGAGTTAAAGAAGAAGAATCTTATTGGCATGCGCCCACACGCAATTCTAATTAAAGATTACGAGCGTGAATGTGATGAAGTTCAACGTTCGTCTATTAAACAACTATTTTTAAATGAAAAAGATCCAATTCGTATTATTAAATATAAAGATATATATGAACAACTTGAAGATATCGCTGATCATTGCCAAAACGTTGCAAATACTATGGAAACAATTATCATGCGTAACGCGTAATTAGGAGATGGGCACTTACAATGAACACAATCATTATACTAACTGTACTGGTCGTTATCTTTGCCCTAACATTTGACTTTATCAATGGTTTCCATGATACAGCAAATGCTATTGCAACTTCGGTTTCCACTAGAGCATTGAAACCTCGCGTAGCTATCATGATGGCTGCAGCGATGAACTTTATCGGAGCTATTACCTTCGTCGGTGTTGCAAAGGCTTTAACAAAAGATATTGTAGATCCATTCTCTTTAAATGCCTTTGAAGGAGACACAACAGGATCAGTCGTTATTTTAGCTGCATTAATCTCCGCTATTATTTGGAACTTACTAACATGGTATTTCGGTATTCCATCGAGTTCTTCACATACTCTGATTGGATCCATCGCTGGTGCAGCAGTTGCATCTGCTGGCTTCGACGTTCTAAACTATGGCGGTTTCACTAAAATCATTATGGCCTTAGTGCTATCACCAATCCTTGCGATTTGCGCTGGATTTATTATGATGACACTGTTTAAATTATGGTTTAAAAACTTAAATTTATATCGTACGAATAAAGGTTTTCGTACGATGCAAATCTTCACTGCCGCCATTCAATCTTTTACACATGGTACAAACGATGCACAAAAGGCAATGGGGATTATGACAATGGCGTTAATCGCTGGTGGTTTGCATACAGGAGATGACATTCCTTTCTGGGTGCGAGCTGCAGCAGCAACTGCAATGGGGCTTGGTACTTCTATCGGTGGCTATAAAATTATTAAAACAGTCGGCGGTAAAATTATGAAAATCCGTCCAGTAAACGGAGTTGCAGCAGATTTAGCATCTGCGTCTGTTATCTTCGGTGCTACATTAATTCACCTACCAGTATCTACCACACACGTTATTTCATCCTCTATCATGGGTGTAGGCTCTGCACAACGTGTACGTGGCGTGAATTGGGGGATGGCGCGTAAAATCGTCACTACTTGGATTATTACAATGCCAATTTCTGCAGTTATGGCAGCTATTATTTACTTTTTATTATCGTTATTCTTTTAACTTCTTTCAGCCGATTCCGGACACAATATTGAATCGGCACAATTGATTTTGATTGCATACTAAGACTCCTGTTCCTTATTAGGGACAGGAGTCTTTACATTGTCACACGACAAAATGCGACAATTCCTTTACACTGTCTTAAAAGGGGGAAAGAGTACTGTGAAAACTTTTGCAACTTTTATCACAGCCCACGCTAAAGCTATTGTAGCTTTATGGTTCGTAATTTTTCTTACAATGGCTATGTTTGCAATACAACTTCCTAGCAAGCTTCATGGAGATGGTTTTTTTGTTAAAGGAGATCATACCTACGTAACAAATGAGCTTGCAGAAACATTTGATTTGCCTTCCGAGACAATTTTAGTCGTCTTCAATCCAGCTGACGATAAAAAAATTCAAGATACATTGAAAAAGTTGGAAAGAATTAAGGAGATTCATTCAATCCAGTCACCACTTGATGATGCTTCTTTACAAAAGAATGATATAGCCTATGCCATGGTTCATATAAATAATGATGTTGAAAATTTACCTGATGTTGTGAAGGACATCCGTTCCTTAATAGAGGATGATGGTGTGAGCATTACTGGTGGACCTGTTATTTCAGAGGATCTCAATACAGCAAGCCAAAAGGATTTAGCATCAGCAGAAGCAATCGGCTTACCAATCGCTATTATAGTGCTATTACTAGCTTTTGGTACTGTCGTAGCCTCCATTTTACCTATCATTATTGGCGTTGTCACTGTTGTCACTGCGTTCGGAATTTTGACTTTGCTTAGCGGTAATGTCAATTTATCGATTTTTGTGTTAAATATAGTACCAATGCTTGGACTAGCATTAAGCATCGATTTTGCCTTGTTGTTTATTAACCGATATCGTGAAGAACGTGCCCAAACATCCATTGTACAAGCTATCCAAACAGCTATACAGACAGCTGGTCGTTCTATCATTTTTTCTGCCGTTTGTGTCATGATCGGTTTAGGTGCCATGATTGTCATTGACGTCGAAATATTTCACAATATCGCTTTAGGTGGCACAATTGCAGTATTACTTGCCGTACTTTCTGGCTTAACCTTGCTACCTGCTACAATAATGCTACTTGGGGATCGCCTAAATAAATGGCAGTTATTACGTGTAAAGCCCGGTGGAGCAAATCGTTGGCGTGGCTTTGCAGGTTTTGTTATGAAACATCCAGTTGCCATCGTTATTTCTGCATTATTATTACTAGGTATTGGTATGATTCCATTGAAGGATATTAAACTTACAATTCCTCAGGTGGATTCATTACCAACAAAATATGATGCCCGTGCAGCTTATGATAAATTAGACGAAACGTTCGGACTTGGTGATACCTCAACTTTATATTTACTAGCAGAACGTAAGGAAGGCTGGGAAAATAGTGAGGGGCGAAAGCTTATTTACAATCTTCAAGAAAAGTTGCTTGATGACCCTCTAGTAAATCATGTATCAACCATTTATACGACGGCTAACATTAAGTCACCAGAGGAACTGACTGCTTCTTTGGAAGTTCCTCAAGTGGCAGAACAATTAAAGCCAGTTTTAAGTACGTTTTCGAAGGACAAACAACTCTTTATCCCAATTACATTGGATGCGGCAGGTTCATCAACAATCGCTCAAAAATTTGCTCGCACATGGAAAGATAAAGATTTAGATGTCAATTTTGCACTCGGCGGTCCTGCGAAATTCAACCAAGAAATTTTTGATGAAATCTCTAATAAAATTTTCTTGGCCATATCCATAATTATCGTATCAACGTTCTTTATTTTAATGCTCGCTTTCCGTTCTATTTTAATCCCACTGAAAGCGATTATAATGAATATCATCGGACTTTCATCAGCCTTCGGTATTCTCGTCTATATTTTTCAATACGGACATTTCGGAATTGAAGCTGGTACGATTGTACTCATAATTCCAGTCATTGTATTTTGTCTTGTATTCGGCTTAAGTATGGACTATGAAGTCTTTTTAATATCACGTATTCAAGAGGAATATCAAAAAGAGGCAGATAATACACGTGCTACTATTGAAGGCCTAACCTCTACAAGTCGAATCATTACATCAGCGGCGCTTATTATGATTGTTATAACAGGAGCATTCGCTTTTACAGATGTAATGCCCGTGAAACAAATTGGGGTTGGTATAGCTATTGCGGTCGCCATCGATGCAACTATTATTCGTCTCATGCTCGTTCCTAGTCTTATGAAGCTCTTTGGTGACTGGAATTGGTGGCTACCCTTTGCGAAGAAACAGAAGTGACCAATTTTACATCACAAGAATAATTGCTGAAATACGTAAAAAATCCGCACCCCTCAGTGAGCTCTCCCTCACTCAAAGGTTGCGGATTTTTCCTTATTTTGAATAAATACGGTCGTACCATTCTTTTGCAGCTTCTACCTCAGGCATCGTTAGCTGATGACCATAATTAAACCATACAGTTGTCACATCGGCTCCAGCTGACGTTAAAAGCGCCTCTAAATCTTCAGATTCCTGAGCAGTACACATTGGATCATTCGTTCCAGCACCGATAAAGACAGGGATTGAAGAAAGTGTAGGCAATTTAATATCGCGTCTAGGCACCATTGGATGATGCAGTATTGCACCTGCTAGAGCATCCTCATAATGGAATAATAGGCTAGCAGCAATATTCGCACCATTAGAATAGCCGATAGCAACAACTCGGTTACGGTCAAAGCCATACTGCTGTGCTGCTTCTAATAAAAAGTCATTTAATTCCTTCGTACGGAAAATTAAATCCTCTATATCAAAAACACCTTCCGCTAATCGACGGAAAAAGCGTGGCATACCATTTTCAAGGACATTCCCACGGACACTTAAAATACTTGCTGTTTCATCAATTTCCTTTGCAAGGCCAATTAAGCTTTGTTCATTTCCACCTGTACCGTGTAACAGTAAAAAAATTGGTTTTGTTTCATCTGTTCCTTTATGAAAAACGTGCTGCATTTACAGTCCACCTCTCGATTATCTTGAATTCGAGATAATTGTAGCCTGTGGCAAAATTAAATTCAAGCTCTTTGACTTATTTATTTCGCGATTTTCACTATTTGGCTGTTCCTTATGATCTTTATAAAATTTTGTGATCGTAAATACTGAAAATAAACAAGCAGCTAGAACAACAACAATAACTATTCCCACTATTTTTTTCCCATTCATTCGTTGTATCCCCCGAATTACTTATTTCTTTTTACGGAAACCTTCTTCTAGTAAATATTCTTTTGCAGCATCGTGTGTACCAAAGGCTTCCTCTAAATTTTCCCCATGATAAACATTCCACGAACGTTGTTCATAGGCTAGCATTAATTGAGCACCTTCACGATTTTGCCATATCTCTTCGATCGGCTCTTGCTCCTCTGCTTCTTCCGATAAATATTGAATGGCATCTTCAATAATTTCACGAAGTTGTTGTTCATCGTAGTCACGAATATTTACTAAGCCTTTATTTGCTTCTTCCTCATAGCGCAATAAATCACCAACAAATACGAAGCCGTTGCCATTTGGATGTAGCTTTTCCACAACAATGGTCTTTTCATAAAGGCTATCCATAAAGTGATAATTTACGCGTTTCAATGAAATTTCCTTCTTTGTCAGTTCAGGAAATGAGTCGATAATGGCTTGCTTTTGTTCAAATGTTAGCATATAAAAATGCTCCTTTTCTATTCAATATCTCTTTAAGTATAACTTATTCTTCCTGTTATATTGAAGTAAAATAGGCAGTACTAAAAATGTCCATAACGTGTGGGTTGATTTCCGTTCCGATTGGGCGCTTTCCTGGGGGCGTCCGATGAGCCCGCTTCGCTTCGTTGCAGGTTCTCATCTGTGACGCTAATCCCCGACCCAGGAGGAAGAAAGATCAACTTATATATACGGTATACTCTTTAACAAAATTGATGATTAGGCAAGAAGTCAGAGCCTAACCATTCTACTATAAAGGTAAAAATCCGCTTAAAATCCCAGAAAAAAAGCAAGAGCACACCGATGTTGCTCATACTTTATTCACGGAAAGCGAAGCGGATTTACCTTTTACAATTATGCTAAAATTCTTATGAAGTCAGACACCCTCATAATATTTTATCTTTTACAAACTGAATAACATGTGCAACGTATAGTTCCCGGTAAGGGACAAATTGCGCAGTACTTACGGGGCGCACAATTTTCACTCGTTGACCATCAGGGAAATATTCATAGCCTTCAATATTTAAAGTAGCTGTTTCTCCTAAAAAGAATGCCTCTGCCTCGTCAAGCTTTGCTCGAACGACCCCTGACACTTCCTCATACTGCAGGTTAAATGATTCCCAATCATGTTTGAATGGATATATAAAAACATGACAAAATTCATTGTCAATCATGCTTTCTGAAACGATACTGCAAGATGTCATGCCCATTTTAACAACTTCTTGTACGTCGACATCGAGTCCTAGCTCTTCCTTTACTTCACGAATACCTGAATCTACTGTCTCTACGGCTAATAGATGCCCCGCCGCTGTAATATCAAGCAAACCAGGGTAGTCCTTTTTTTGTGCACTACGGATTTGGAAATAGATATAGTCCTCATTGACAAGCCAACAGTGGAATGTTTCATGCCATAGCCCTTTTTCATGTACCTCTGCTCTCGTTGCTGTCCCTATCTGTTCATGCTGTTCATTAAAAACTTTCACAATTTCTTGTTCCATTTTTTCCGACTCCTATACCGACTTCGTAGCCTTTTTCTTAATCACGTTCCGTTCATCATAAATATTGGATGCAATTACTTTTAATACTGCATAAAACGGCACAGCAATGATAATACCGATAAAACCTGCAATATTACCTGCTGCTAAAATAATCGTAATAACGGTTAACGGATGGATATCGAGTGTTTTCCCCATTACATTAGGCGTAATAAAGTTACTATCAATTTGCTGCGCCACGAGTGTAACAACAGACACCCATACCACTAACACCGGATCCTGAATTACAGCCACGATCAGTGCTGGTGTAAAGGCAATCCACGGTCCTATAAACGGAATCATATTCATAAAGAAAGCAAATATAACAAGCAGCAACGAATAATCTAAGCCTATAATTAAATAACCAACATACATAATGAGTGCTAGTAGAAAACTAATTTGCAGCTGCCCTTGAATATAGTTACGTAAAACACCATCAATTTCACTTAACGTCTTCTTCACCCATTCACGACGTTCACCACTAAAAAATTTATAAATCGACGGTGCAAATTTTTCATGATCCTTCAACATAAAAATAAAGAAGAATGGAATTAAAATAGCTAATAAAGAAGCTGAAACAACTGATTGTAAAAACGATACTAGCCCCTTACTTGCCACAACGGCAATATCCTGCACAGAATTCGCCATATTATCGATAAAGTTCTTTAACTGGGGTGGGAATCTATCTTGGTTATAGTTATTTAACACATAATCAGCTGCCTCTTGAATGCTAGCACTGATCTTTGGTATATTTTTCACTAAATTATTAACCTGCTCTGCAATCGGATTACCGACGATCCAACCAAAGCCACCGAAAAACGCTATTAGGCCAATGACTATCGTTAATATACTTGCCCATCTCGGAAATTTACGCTTCTCTAAAAACCTTTGAATCGGCTCTGTAACATAATACAAAACACCGCCAAGCAATAAAGGTATAAAAATAGCCTTTAGGATAATAACAAGCGGCGAAAAAATCCAATGAATCTCTATAAAATATTTAATGACTAATAGGGTAAGTAAAATCCCTACGCCTACTTGAAACCAAACTTTCCTCGTCACTTTAATTCACTTCCTTTTATCTCAGTTACTGAAAATACTACTTATATATTCACCATTTCGCAAGTATCCTATTAATTATTGTCTAAATACGAGAGTTTATCAATTATGCCTCGGCATAATTGTAGCTGTCGCTACAAAGGACATTTGCTGAAAGAAGTCAAAGCAAAAAAATTCGCAACCCTCCAATGAGCAATCTCACAAGCCCCTCAAATGCCAAGGCATCTGAGGAGGCTCATACGGTTTGCCTTCCACAGGAGTGTCGCAAATTTTCACAATGTAGTGGTTTATAATTTTGTATCGTCTACTGAATTTAAGTAATCTTCAATATCGCCAATAACCGATTCAACACAGCCGTCCTCAAATGGTGAAATTAAGCCCGCTTCTTTTACAAGCTTCGTAAAGGACATAGAACCACCTAAACCACATAAATGAATATAGTCCTTCCATGCAGCTGCAAATCCTTCACGTGAACGTTTCCAGAATTGGAATGCACAAATTTGCGCTAACGTGTAATCAATGTAATAGAACGGACTTGAATAAATATGTCCTTGACGTTGCCATATACTACCCGCTTCTAGATAACTATTATGATCATAGTCACGGTGTGGCAAATATGTCTCCTCAATTTTTTTCCAAGCAGCTTTACGTTCAGCTGGTGTCATATTCGGATTTTCATAAATCACATGCTGGAACTCATCAACTGCAACACCGTAAGGAAGGAATAATAAGCCACTACTTAAGTGTGTGAACTTATATTTTTCAGTGTCCTCCTTAAAGAATAGCTCCATCCATGGCCATGTGAAAAATTCCATACTCATCGAGTGAATTTCACAAGATTCATATGTCGGCCATAAATACTCTGGAATTCCGATGTTACGACTTGAATAAACTTGGAAAGCATGTCCAGCTTCATGTGTTAGCACATCGATATCACCTGAAGTACCATTGAAGTTCGAGAAGATAAATGGTGAGTGATAGTTTTCGATAAATGTACAATAACCGCCACTCTCTTTACCTTTCTTCGCTACTAAGTCCATTAATTCATGGTCAATCATAAAGTTGAAGAATTCACCAGTCTCAGGTGATAGCTCCTCATACATTTTTTTACCGTTCGCAACAATCCATTCCGGATCGCCTTTTGGTGTAGCATTCCCTGATACAAAATTGAATGCTTCATCGTAGAACTTAAATTCAGAAATACCAATACGCTTTGCCTGGCGTTCATATAACTTAGTTGCAATAGGTACGATTAAATCACGAACTTGGTCACGGAACTTCTTCACCATATCTGCATTATAGTCAATGCGATTCATTCGAACATAGCCTAGCTCGACATAGTTTTTATAGCCTAATTTAACAGCGATTTCATGGCGCACCTTGACAAGATCATCATATAGTCGATCAAATTCCTCTTCATGCTCAGCAAAGAAGCCAAAGCGTGCTTCCGTTGCCGCCTTACGCATTTCACGATCAGTAGACTCTGCATACGGACCAAGCTGGGCAAGCGTTAATGTTTCACCATTAAAGTCAATTTGCGCAGAGGCAACTAGTTTATTATATTCTGAAACGAGCTTGTTCTCCTTTTGCATTAGATCAATGACTACAGGTGAAAAACCTTTAATTTGATAGGTTGCTAAATCAAATAATTGCTGGCCCCATTTTTCTTCTAACTGCTCACGGAATGATGAAGCGATTAGTGCTTTATAATATTCTGTTGTTACCTCTTCGAGCTCTGGTCCAACTTCATCAAAATAATCGCGTTCTGCATGATAAAATTCATCATTTGTATCGATCGAAGCACGAATGTACACTAGGTTCGCCATCGTAGCATAGTCATTACTCAACCCGTTTAATTTCTCAATTATTTCACTTTGCTCGTCCATCGTTTGCGCATTTTTAAATTGGTCAATTAAAGATAATTGGCGCTCTTTCATTGCCTCAATATTTGGACGGCTGTATTCATAGTCTTTAAATGTTTTCATAGAAATCCCCTCTTTCTGTCATATACCCCGTTATATTTCTATTATATGCCAAATCTATAGTATTAAGAAATAAATTAATAGCCAAATACATATGTTTTTAATAGTGCGGCCTTTTCACGTAGCGTTAACTTCAATTCCACCGATTTTGGCGTTTTTGCCGGAACGACATCTACTTCAAATCCTAAAGACTCTGCTAAATATTTTGCACGCTTTAAATGAAAATCATTAGAGACGATTGTGATCTTCTTAGTTCCTTTAGGCAAAAGTTCTTTACTAAATAATAAGTTCTCATATGTTGAAGTAGATTGGTCTTCCACTACTATTCTATTCGTATCAATATCATTGTCCTGTAAGTATTTAAGCATGACTGAAGCCTCTGTCCGATCTTCATCTTCCCCTTTTCCACCTGACACAATTACTTTTACACGAGGATACTTTTTCAAATACTTCACAGCCTCTTCTAATCTATTTTTCAAAGAAAGCGATGGAACTCCTCCCGGTTTTACCTTTGCTCCCAGGACAATCATGTATGTAGCTGTTCCGTTTGCAGCTGGCTGGACACCCTGTTTCATCTCCTCGCCGAGCCAAATATAAACAACACTACTCATTGCAAATAGTATAACCCCTAATCTTATTACCCATTTCTTCACGATTGACCCCCCTTACCTTTTATTAACGTTTAGGCAAAAAAAGGATGCTTGCACTAGAATTACTGTACAAACATCCTGATTGATTATCTTAATATAAAGCGCTTAATAGAATCCTGTAACGCTGTTATTTCATCTGTTAAATCATTGGAAGATTCACTAACAACCTGAATGGCACGCTGTTGTTCATCAACGGATGCTGTTACTTCCTCTGCTGCAGCAGCATTTTTCTCACTAATCATCGCAATACTTTCGATAGATTGCATAATGTTATTTTTTGAGCGATTCAAATAATCTACTCCAGTAGTCATTTCCTTAATAATAGAAATGATTTCTTCTACGGCCAATTCTATTTCCTTAAAGGAGGACTCTGTTATGGCAACCGAATCATTTTGCTGACGAACAATGCTGTTTGTTTTCTTCATCTCATCGTTCACTAAATTAGTTTCACTTTCAATGCCCTTTAAGGTTGTACGTACTCGCTCTGTTGCTACAGATGTTTGATCCGCTAACTTACGTACCTCCTCAGCAACAACCGCAAAGCCCTTGCCATGCTCCCCGGCTCTAGCCGCCTCTATAGATGCATTCAATGCAAGTAGATTCGTCTGATCAGAAATCTCCGTAATAGTACCGACAATGCCTTCAATTTCCCTGACTTTCACAATTAAGCTATTAATTACAGCTTGAACATTATTAATCACTTCTGAAGACTCGTGTGATGTCTCTTTTAAACTCTTTAAATTTAAGAGCCCGTCTTGATTTGATTGCTTCATATTTTGAGATGCATCAAGCATTACTTCATTTTTGTCATGCAATACTTCAATCTGTTGCGCAAAATCAATGGCTGTTCTATTCGTATCTTCTGCATCCGAAGCTTGCATTAATGCGCCGTTTGAAACCTCATTTATCGCTTTTACTATTTCATCTCCATAAGCGTTTGTTTCCTCTGCCACAGATGTTAAATTTGAAGATGTCGATTGAATTTCTACAATTGCTTCCTCTACATCTGTAATTAATGTTTTCAGTTGATCAACCATTTCATTAAATCCTTCATTTAACTGACCAATCTCATCTGATCGTTGTAGATTTTCAATTTCTACAGTTAAATTCCCCTTAGCTACCTCTCGAACACGTTTAGATAATTTTCGCACTGGTAAAGCTAAATGTCTTGAAACCATTATGACAACTACAGTGCCTATAATGACGGCACCTAATAATGTAATACCAATAACGAGTAATAAGGAATTAGCCCCTTTATTAAAGTCTTGCATATATGTACCCGATACAATAATCCATCCCCAATTTGGATCCTTGGCAGAATAAATTATTTTATCAGCTAATACATCTTGCCCTGGTAGCTCAAATTCATATTTGGTATATCCCCCACCGGCAAGTGCTTTTTCGGTTACTTCCCGAATAAAGTAATTTCCGCTACTATCTTGATCGTTCCATAGGTTATCACCTTCTCGAGTCGGATGGGTTGTTAATGTCCCTTTATCATCTAAAACATATAGATAACCATACTCCCCCAAGTCTCCAGGATAATTAATTGGCCTCTTTCCTTCACTATCCTTCGGTCCTAGAAATGCCTCCCGCACTTTCTCCTGTGCAACTTCTAAAGGAACGTCGCCCCTTTTAACACTCTCATTTGCAAGCTCGATTAATTGCAAAGAAGATTCAACACTATTTTTAATAACTTGTTCACCAATATCATCCATACCTTTTTTGGCTTTACTATAGCTAGCTAAGCCTATAACTAAGCTAGGGATAATTAGTAATGCTAATGAAATGATAATTAGTTTCCCCTGTATCGAACGTGAAAACTTCATGCTTTAGCCCCCCTTTTTTCCTCTCTAACTATGACTATCAATCTATATTATGTTATGATTTGGTATTTTCCACAATGGGTAAAACGTAATTTATGTTTGAATTATTCGCCTTTTTACGCAAATATTCTTAAAAACCATAACGTAGGGGGATCTCCGTTCCGGCAGTAACAAGTGGTTTTTTGTGCAAAAGCGATGCGACAGCAGCAAATGTTTTTTGTGTGCGAAAGCGATGCGACAGCAACAAGTGTTTTTTGTGTGAAAGACAATTGCTGAAAGAAATTAAAACAAAAACCAGTAGCTTTAAACGCTACTGGTTCATATGTTTATATTATTCGCCTAAATCAGCATTATGGTACACGTTTTGGACATCCTCTAAATCTTCTAATGCATCAATTAATTTTTCAAATTTCGCAACGTCGTCCCCAGTTAATGCTACTTCTGTTTGCGGTAGCATCGAAAGCTCCGCTACTGTAAATTCTTGAATACCTGCTGCTTTTAGCGCTTCTTGTGCAGCAAAGAATTGATCTGGCTCTGCATAAATAATGACAGCCTCGTCTTCTTCTAGAATATCACGAGCATCAACATCTGCTTCCATTAAAATTTCAAGAACTTCATCCGCTGATTTACCTTCTAAACCGATAACTGCTGTTGAATCAAACATGTAGGCAACAGAACCACTGACACCCATATTCCCATTATTTTTACCAAATGCTGCACGTACATCAGAAGCTGTACGATTAACATTATTCGTTAAAGCATCAACGATTAACATAGTGCCTGCTGGTCCGAAACCTTCATAACGTAATTCGTCGAAGTTTTCATCGCCGCCACCCTTCGCTTTATCAATTGCTTTTTCAATAATATGTTTAGGAACACTGTATGTTTTTGCACGCTCAAGAACAACTTTAAGGGCACGGTTTGATTCAGGATCTGGCTCGCCTGATTTAGCTGCCACATAAATTTCACGTCCAAATTTTGCATTGATACGGCTTGTGCTTTGGTCTTTAGACGCTTTCTTTTCTTTAATATTGTTCCACTTACGACCCATTGTTTCCACTCTCTTTCAAATTATAAGTTGTTTATCAATTACGCCTTGGCGTAATTGCGTCCGGATTTTGAATTGTGCTAGCATAATTTCGTCCGGAATCGGCTTTGTGCTTAGGCCTGCAGGAGGGCCGACACGATGTCGGTCATTTCGGTAATGCCACAGGACGTGGCGTTTTTACCGATGCAGGTCAGTTAGTCGTTATCGCATGGATGCGATGATTTTAGGCTAACCCCCCCTAAGAACCCCATTCCGATTCAGTGACATCCGCCGGGGGCTTTGGGCCAACCGATGTTGGTCACTCAGTCGTTGCCACAGGACGTGGCGCTCTTAGACTGAGTTCCTCTATTTCAGCAGGTGTATGGACACCCATTGAAAAATTAACTTAAACCCGCATTCATCTCACCACCTATAAAGGTGGAAGACTTCGGCTGAGAAAAGTTAAATACTTTTCGTATCTTTACTCTGCAAATAATAACACAAACGGTACTTACAAAGCTAGATATGCCAATGTTTAAGATCATTTTCTGAAGTCATATAACATACGGTTGATTTCCGTTCCGACTGAGCGCATTCTTCATTTACACCTTATGTTGTCCTTTGATTTTTTCTAACAGTGCATGACAGCCCTCTAAAACTAAATCATAGGTTTCTTGGAAATCTCCTGTATAGTACGGATCAGGCACGTCTTTTCGATGGTCAGTTAAATCTAAAAAGCGAAAGATCTTTGTGGAATCCGGATTCCCTAGCATCGTTTGGATATTACGTATATTGCTTTCATCCATGCCAATAATGTAATCAAAATTTTCAAAGTCAGCCTTTTGTAATTGTCGGCCTTGCATCCCTTGCGTTGAGATACCATATTCTTTTAGCTTACCTTGTGTTCCTCTGTGAGGAGGATCTCCAATATGCCAAGAGCTTGTTGCTGCCGAATCTATCTCAACTTTATGACTCAAATGCTCTTTCTCTACCAAATCACGCATGACCGCTTCAGCCATTGGTGATCGACATATATTCCCCAAACATACAAAAAGTACTCGAATCATTTTTATGTCCTCCTACAATCAATCTCACCTTGGCGTATTGTAGCTGCCGCTTTGCTTTCGCTACAGTAAACACTTGCTAAATGAAGATAAGCACTCAAAATCAATGGATTCTGAGCGCCTTCTAAGTTATCCCACATTACTGGCAGTATGCTACTACTTCAATAGAATGTGAAGATTTTAGTTTGTGTTCTTCACACAGAGGGTTCTCCTCTGAATGGTGTTTCACTTTATTTCTTTTCTGCTGCAACTCGCTTCTCTAATTCTTCAGTTAATGCTACTAATTCATGCTCAAGGCGATTTGTAAATTCCTCGCGCCCTTCTTTACCTTTACCGGTTACGTAAAATGGCTCGCCATAAATTAGATAACCCTTTCCACGCTTAAAGACATCACCAGCATTACTCGCACCAATATAAGCTGCTGGTACAATTTGCGCTTTGGCTAACTGTGCTATTGTAATTGCACCTTGCTTTAAATCTGTACCTTCCGCATTTCGCGTACCAGATGGGAATATCCCAACAACTTTGCCCTCTTTCAATAGCTGTGAAGGGATTTTAATAACACTCGGGCCTGGATTATCACGGTCAACTGGAAAGGCATTTAAACGCTCTATAAGCCAGCCAAGACCCTTTATATCAAACAATTGTTTTTTAGCCATAAAGTGAATCTCTCGAGGGCATACTGCAACACCAAGATTTAAAATATCAACATAGCCCGTATGTGTACACGCAATAATAAACCCACCTTCCTTCGGTAAGTTTTGCTCTTCATATACACGCGCTTTTGAGCCTGTTAATTTTAATATCACTTTTACAACATTCGCTACAAATTTATACACTGTTTTCATTCCTACCTTATTCAATAGTTATCCCCATTGTAATCGAAAAGACCAGTATACTGCAATTGCAGGTAAAATATCTAGACTCTTCCCACTAATACATCAACATCAATCGTAATTTCATTTAACAGGATATTGGAGCCTTCTTTTTTATGCCAGCCCATCGGTGTCATTTCAAGCAGTGCTGATACAAGCTCTGTAGCTAACGGTACCGTATAAGTTATACGTTCTACACTAACATCAGTAAAGCTTTCTTTAAACCGAGCAACTATTTGTTCATTTGAATATGACTCTTTAGTAGAATCCGCATATAATTGTACTCGAAGCTCATGTAAATACCCGCTTTGAGGTACAACCTTAACAACACAACCATTGTTAGTTAATAGACGTTTAAATTCTTCGTAATTGGCAGGCGATAAAATATTTAATATGGCATCAAAGCTCGACTTTGCAAATGGACTTTTCGCTAAATCACCAACACACCACATTTGCTCTGGATAATGTCGAGATGCAGCAAGGATGCCTTCCTTCGCTATATCAATACCAATTCCTATACCATGTTTCTTTGCCATAATACGAGCTAAATGCGAACCTTCACCACATCCCGTATCAAGTACGGTATCTGCATTAGCAATTAGCTCTCCGATTTTATCTTCTACTACATCATAAATACCACTATCAATAACCGCTTTTCGAGATTCAAAAAGCTCTTTACTGTACTTAGAAACGGCACCATGTGTCAGCATATTGACGTAGCCCTGTTTGGCAATATCAAAGGAATGATTTGAGGAACATACTAATCTACCTTGCTCAAAAACATCCATTGACTCCTGACAAATTGGACAAGCAAAAAGCTTTATATTTTTATCCATTAACGCTGCTCCTGCAGCTCTTTTAGAAAGTGCCCCCATTAATTTTCCTCCTTCGGTTCTGTAGGTGAAACAAGTGCAAAACGCTCCCACTTACGACTTCTCCATCTAAAGTATACGATAATAGCTCGCATCCATTCATCTGCCGCAATTGCTAGCCAAATACCTACTAACCCCCAATGTAAAACGAATACGAACAAGTAACCGAGTGGGAGACTCAAACATACCATTGATAAGAAACCAATTTTCAATGGAAATCTTGCATCCCCTGAGGCACGCAACGAGTTAATAACTACAATATTCATCGTACGCCCTGTTTCAAGTAGAATACTTAATGCTAGGACAGATGCTCCGATGGCAATTACCTCTGGATTATCTGTAAAAACGTGCATAAGTTGCTTACGGAATATCGTTACAACTGCGACCATAGTGATCGTAAAGGCAAAGGCTGCGCGTACACTTGTCCAAAGCTGATGATAAGCTTGATCCTTATTACCAGCACCGACACTTCGTCCAATAATTATAGCTGTACCTGTTCCGATGGCAATTGCAAATAAGTACGTAAACATCGAAATATTCATGGCATATTGTCTCGCTGCAAGTGTCTCTGCGCCTAAGTACGTTGCATAATAAAGGAAGACAATCTGACAGAACTGATAAAGCACCTGCTCAAAAGCTGACGGTAAGCCTATATTTAATATTTTTTGAACATATTCCTTTGAATACTCGAAATAATATTTTAGCTTTACTCTTACTTCCATGACTTGATACAACAGCCAGAAAAACACAAGAACTGCTACACCACGACTTATCACTGAGGAAATAGCCGCACCTTTTACACCTAACTCCGGTAATCCTAAGTTACCAAAGATTAAACCGTAGTTTAATACAACGTGTAGTACATTCATACCTAGTGATACATACATCGTTTGCTTTGTCCATCCATGCACACGGATAATTGCTGCTAACGCATTTATAATTGCTTGTAAAAAAATAAAGCTTCCGATGATTACTAAATAGCTTTGAGCGTATTTAAGCACTTCCCCTTGCAAGTTCATCATGGTCATTAAATGACTTGAAAAGAAGAAAAATAAGATACTCATCATTAGTCCAACGACCAAATTCATCGTTAATGCTAATGCGGAAATCTTCGCAGCTTCAAAAAAGCGCCTTGAACCTAAATATTGAGATACAACAATGGAAGCACCGTTACCAACTACTTCAAGTATTAAAATTGCAATATGAATATATTGATTGGCTGCACCAACTCCTGATACAGCATTATCTGATAAAGCACTGAGCATAAAAGTATCTGCTAGTCCCATTAACATAAATAAAAATACTTCTAAAAATATCGGCCATGTTAAATGGAATAGACTTAACTTATTCGTCTCTTTTATATCACTTTCTCTTAATGTATCTGCCAATACTTTTCACTTCTCCTAAACGTTTCGTAAAGATTTCACGGGCCATCAATCTTTCAACTACCTTCTTTTCCTTCGGTACAGATTAATTACTGCCGGTTAAAAATATATAGTATCTTATCATAGATTTTTAGGCTGTAAAGAGTTTTTATTATGCAACAGCAATTAAATCGGTATAATTGCTTCCGAAGGCTTTAGGCCAACATGCGTTAAGAAACTATGCAAAGTTACTATAATACGCAAAAAATCCCTCTCACAACTTTATGCGAAAGGGGTTTCTTATCATAGTAAGCAATAGTCCTGCAATTGCATACGTTTTTCAGTAGTTAGACCAAACTCTTGCTCTAAAAAAGCAGTCTTCGAGCCATATCGGTTATCCATTGCATCAAATGCTGCTTGTAAATAGTCTTCACGAGCAGACATTAAGGCAAAAAATTGCTGTAATTCTTGATCGCTATAATCTTGCTGAATTGTTAGAGCCATTCGTTCGACTAAGGGACGCAGATGTACATTTGTATTTAAATAGTCCTCCATGATCGTTTCCTCAGGTATATCTAAAGCAAGTAAAATAAGTGCACTGCCAATCCCTGTTCGATCCTTCCCGACTGCACAATGATGGACAAGCCCTAAATTTTTAGGTTGTTGAATCGTTGCTATTAACTCTTTGAACGAGGCATTATTAAAAGGCATTTGCGCATAAAATTCTCGGAACATCTCTGGGCTTACAACTTTATAAAAATCTTTTCCACCAGCGTTTGTAGGCATCTCAAAAGCATGGTTTCCCTTAGCTGGTATTTGAATATACTTGGCATACGGGAATATCGGATTAGGATTATTTTGAGCCTCATGATTGTCTCGATAATCAAAAATTGTTTTCACACCTAGCGTTTCAAAGCGCTCTTTATCTGCTTTCGTCATTTTACCAAGTGCTGCTGAACGATAAATCACACCATTCTTAACAGCACGCCCATCTCTCGACTTATAACCACCCATATCCCGAAAATTATAAACTGCCTCAAACGGAATAATGTTCATATCAAACTGTTTCACTCACTGCACCTCTCCCTGTTAGCAAGCATACTTATCTCTATTTTATAGAACAATTCGATATAATACCAATTTTCGCACTAGGAAATATCACACACTACTTAGAGCAACCAGGGG
>Ga0102589_1002950_pt1 | contig 18425 bp, 18 predicted proteins | sample AraplaMF_Col_mLB_FD_76858 | JGI IMG/M metagenome (GOLD analysis project Ga0102589, IMG submission 76858) | Arabidopsis root microbial communities from the University of North Carolina, USA - plate scrape MF_Col_mLB | ecosystem: Host-associated > Plants > Roots > Endosphere | place: USA... | reverse complement strand
TTTAAATTCGTCGGTAAATGTTCGTCTTTCTCGTTTGATCATAGTAGATTCTCCTCGTATAAATTAGTTTCAGTCTACTTGACCTTAATTTTTTTGTCTAACTAAGTGTAACCGATCCAAACTGCACCTTTCTCATTTAGAGTGATCACGTTTGAAACATGTAAAGCCATACCAGTGTGACCATCTTCGTGAATGCCTTTAATTTCTAGTTCTCCCCGCATCTCTTCCTCACTACCCCAAAAATACCAGATATATTTATTGCTTTTCCCTTCAACAATAGGTTGTACCTTACCTTTAACTTTTTGACCAGATCCAATTTGAAGTCCAACCCTACCTTTTTGACCAATTAATATGTATTCTCCTTTAGTTCCATCCACTGATGTAACAGGCATTGCAAATGTTGGGCTAGTTTTAAATTTTGTATTACTTTCAGTTCCCGCGTTCTTCGAGCAGCCAGTTATAAGAAATAGAGATAATAACAATAAAGTAAAATATTTCAAAAGTACACCCCCGAAAATAATGGATACGAATCTATTGTATTGGAAAGGTGTAAAGTTTATCACTAATAAAAAATGCTGCATAATATGGCCAAGACCAAAAGTGATGAGGATAGAGGGGGAAACCTAAACACTTTTCTGAATGAAAATTCTTTATCTTTTTTATAGTGAGCCTACAATCATTCGAATAATAATTTTTTACTACCTATAAAAAAATAAATAAGAAGCAAAACATTCAAATCTATTATTAAACTTGACTATTTTAAATTAAGAGAACTAGAGGAAGTTCTCTTTTTTGTTGTGATTTATTTTTCTAGCATATTAAAAAGGAGTGAATGAAGATTCGGTTTGCCTTATGCTATGGTTTATTACTCAAAGTATATTGAAAATAATAGTTTACTAATGTAAGATTAATTAATAAGTCAGAAAATTCAAAAATGAAAGAGAGGCATATTTCATGAGTAAACAAATTCCTGAACAATGGTGGAGCCAACTTAAGCTACCAGCCATTTCTGCTCCGATGTTTTTAGTGTCTGGCCCTGAATTAGTAGAATCGGTCTGTTTAAATGGTGTAATTGGTTCATTCCCCGCACCGAATGCACGTCCAATCGAGGTGCTTGATCAATGGATGGGACAATTAAATGATAATCTTGCTTTGGCACGTGCAAATGAGCCAGAGCGTAAAGTTGCACCTTGGGCAATGAATATGGTTGTTCATAGCTCATACAGCAGATTAAAAGAAGAATTAGAACTTTTGCAAAAACATAAACCAGAGCTTGTTATTACTTCATTGGGAAGCCCTAAAGTTGTCGTTGATATTGTACATAGCTATGGTGGACTAGTTTTCGCTGACGTAAGTGATATGAAGTTCGCGAAAAAAGCTGCAGAAGCTGGGGTTGATGGACTAATCCTTGTAACATCTGGAGCTGGCGGTCATGCAGGAAATCTGAACGGATTTGCCTTTGTTGATAGTGTTCGTACTTGGTGGGATGGTATCATTATACTTGCAGGTGGAATCTCTACCGGAAAAAGTATACTAGCTGCACAAGCTGCGGGTGCTGATTTAGCTTATATGGGAACACGCTTCATTGTAGCAAAGGAAAGTTTAGCTGATGATGAATATAAGCAAATGTTAGTAGATTCTACTCATGATGACATCATTCTAACTGATGCTTTCTCTGGTGTGAAAGCAAATATGCTTATTCCAAGTATTGTAAAAGCAGGTCTAGATCCAGAGCAATTGAAGAAGAAAGAAAAAGTAGATTTTGATGGCATGAAAAATGAAACAAACGCAAAAGCTTGGAAAGAAATTTGGTCTGCAGGCCATGGTGTTGGGGCTATTACAAAAATTAACTCAGCTGCAGATATTATTAATGAGCTTGAGGAAGAATATATTGAGGCTGCAGACAAGCTGAATGCACAGAATGAAAAATTAAGGTCAAGAGTCGTAAAATAATGTTAAAATTGTAAACGTTTTAATCATAAAAACACTTCGGAAGATTATTCTGAAGTGTTTTTTAAATGAATAATAAATTATGAATTTGCGTGGACATTTTTTACTAAACAAAGAACGCTTTTTTCATTTCACTAACTGAAACAGCTTCGTCTGAGTTTCAATCCCTGCAATCCCATCGACGTCTAAATGATACTTCTTTTGAAAATTAATAACTGCATCTCTTGTCTTTGAGTCATAAATACCGTGTGTTGAGCCAGTATAAAATCCTAATTTCTTTAATGCGTTTTGAAGAGCAGTAACATTATTACCTTTTGAGCCTTGTTTCAAAATAGCGTATGTTTTCGTTATTGGTAAGCTGTAGAGTTTTGACTGAACTTCTATTCCAGCAATGCCGTCAACTTTTAGATGATATCTCTTCTGAAAGGCCATAACTGCATTTTTTGTTTTTGTATCGTAAGTACCGGTGATTGATCCGTTATAAAAATGTTGAACTTTTAGAGCGGTTTGCAGCTTTTTGACTTGATCACCTTTCGAACCAATTTTAAGTGTTGGATAGTTAACCGATACTTTCTTTTTAGGTGGGATGATCGTGGGTTTCCCATCGTGCATTGTTAACCAATTTTTATAATTGTTCCAAATTGCAATATTTTCATCTCCAAGTGACCAGCTTCCAGTTCCTTTTAAATCATATTTATGAACAAGATCAACTTTAGCTTTTAATGAAGTAAGATTTTCATACCAAAAAATATATTTGCCTGGTTGAAGAGTGATTCCATGAATAACTGGAAGTGGATCACCTTTTTTGATCGTAATCACTGCTTTAGGAGATTTACTTACATTATCAAATGTTACAGTCCCTCTATATTTTGAGATTAGCGCTTCAACTTGTTTGACAGGTACACCGGCTCCACCTACCGATGAGCCTTCTTTCCAATACCGACCAAAAAAGGGAAGGCCAAGGACAATTTCGTTTTCTGAAACACCTTGATTTAAAGCGTATTGAATCGATTGTTCTACCCAATCTCTACTTGCAACCGGACCCGCAGGACCACCCTGATAATGCTCATCATAGGCCATAATAAAGAGATAATCTGCATATTTTGCAAGTTCTTTGTAATCGTATGAACCATGCCAGCCTTCAGTCCAACCATATGGATTAGCTGCGACTGCAACAGATACTTCTTTATTTTTAGGGAGTTTATTTCGAATTAAACGAACTAAATCAGTGTAAGCGTCTCGATCCTCATCGGTAACATTTTCAATATCAATATTTACGCCATCTAGATGATTTTTTAAAATGAAATTGGCAATTTGACTGGATAGTTTTTCGCGATTGGCTAAGGCCGACCGACCAAGATCACGATCCCAATGATTACTTAGAAAAGGAACTACTTTCATTTTCCGCTTGTGAACTTCACTTACTAGTTTTGAATTAAACTGATTTGTAATTTTAAGTGTTCCATCACTGTGAAGGTCAAAAAAACTTGGAGAAACAAGATTTAAATTTCCTTTTGTTTTATCAATTTGAGATAAATAGGTTTTAGTATTACCAAAATACAAATAACTCATATTAAAATGGGCAGAATGTGCAGAGCTTTTCATAGGAAAAGAAGCCAATATAAATGACCCTGCCATAATACAAATTGTCGCGTTTTTAACTTGAGGGACATTTTTTTGAATGTATTCTAAAGCTGAATTTTTTAAACTAACAATCTTATTATGTTGATCCGTTCCAAATTCATTTGCAAATTCTTCTAAGAAATTAGAAACGTGAATGATGATTGTCGTTTCACCATTTGACTGTTTAATCTCATACCTTTTAAATAGTTCCATAAAACTGTTCACCTACTTTAAAAAACATATAAGCTTATTATCTATGGATAAAGAAATTTCATCCATAATTATCATAGAGTATGTCATTTTTAATCCAGTAACGTAGGAATTAAAAGGAAGTTATTTTTTAAAAGCTTGCCGAAGCGTTAATAATTAATACGGACTTAAAACGTTTCAGTAAATAGTAAAAGAAACTTCGATCGAAGTTCCTTTTTTAGATTAATCATATTTAAACTGGCAGGTTTAACTTTTTAGTGTAAACACTGAGATTTCAGGTAGACTAAAAAATCGAATTGGTAGTCTTGTCGTACCAATTCCACGATTCACATACAGTGACATTGGTTTTAAGCTGTTATGGATTTCATATAGACCTTCTGTATAGTCAATCGCAAGAGGTGGTGTATAAATCGCTTTGTGAAATGGTAATTTAACTTGTCCACCATGACTATGACCAGAAAGCTGCAAATCAACTGGATAGTCATTTAATCTGTTAGCAATATCTGGCTCATGAGCAAGTAATAATGTAAATGAATCCTTTTGCACATTAGCGAATGCTTTTTGAGGATTCGGTCTTCCTAATAAATAATCATCCAAGCCAACGATGGAAAGTGTATCATGATCTTTAAATGGAATCGTCACATTCGAGTTTTCTAAAAGGGTGAAGCCTGAATGTGCTAATACATTCGAATAAACTCTTTTCCCAGCGCCACCAACATCATGATTTCCATAAATGGCATATTTGCCGTACTTCGCATGTAATTGGTTTAAAATCGGATGAATTTGATTTGTTTCATCATATCGATTGCTATTATCAATTAAATCACCAGTAAATACAATTAAATCAGGATTTTGATCATTTATTTTATCGACTAAATGCTGTAGCTGATCTAATGAAAAATTGTCGCCTAAATGAGTATCGCTGAATTGAACAATTTTAAAACCTTCTATATTTTTGGAAACAGATTTTGATTTAATCTCTATTTGATTCATATCTAATAATTTCGGTTCAATACTTCTTGAATAAGAAAATACTGAGATTGGACAAATTATTAGTAAGAACATAAAAACTATTAATCTTCTAATTAGCTTACGTAGTGTGTTATATTTCATGGGGTAGTCCCTTCCTTACTTAATTAGTTTGCAGAAACAAAAAATAATGCTAAAAATATAAAAATCGCACAAATTACAATTTCAATTATTTTCATAACTTCACTCCTCGAATGAAGTATAAAACGGTAATGTTACATCAAAGTGACAATTTCCAAAGAAATAAAAGAAACTTGAATGGGGGAAACAAATATAAATATTTTAATTGCCGATGATGAATTAGATATGTTAAAAATTTTAAATGCTTATTTTGTGAAAGAAGGCTATCAAGTTTTTCTTGCGGAAGATGGTGAAAAAGCACTCGAAGTTTTTTATCGCGAAAAAATTGATTTAGCGATACTAGACTGGATGATGCCGAATTGTAGTGGAATGAATGTTTGTAAAGAGATAAAGAGAAAAGGAAATGCAAAGGTGTTAATGCTAACGGCGAAAAGTGGAGATGAGGATGAGCTTCATGCATTAACTATTGGTGCAGATGATTATGTGAAAAAACCATTTCATCCCGGCATTCTTTTAACAAGGGCTAAAAAGCTGCTTAAAGAGGATAAGCAAATCACAATATCGGATTTGAAAATTGATTTGCAAGCAAAGGTCGTAACAAAAAATGAAGAAACTCTAAATCTAACGAAAAAGGAAATCGATTTGTTAAGTTGCTTCATTCGAAATCAGGGCAAGATTTTGTCACGAGAAGATTTATTAATTAGCGTTTGGGGTATCGATTATGATGGGGATGATCGGACGGTAGATACACATATAAGAAGACTTAGAGAAAAAATAGGAGAAGAACTAATTCAGACTCATCGAGGGTTAGGATATAGTTTTGTAAAAAATTAATATGAATCGTTTAGGAAGAAAAATATCAATCATTATCACAGCAAGTATTCTATTCGTTTTTATATGTTATTTAATTATCAATTCTTATTTTTTACCTAAGTATTATCTTTATCAAATGAAGAATCGTTTACATGGCATTTCGGATGAAGTAAATAAAATGCCGATGAACGAATTTCAGAAATCAATTGAGCGAATTGAAAATAACAATAATGTGACTATCGTCGCAGAGCCAATTAGTTCAAATATCGATAAGTTTAACTGGACCTTGCGTGAAAGATTAAATCAAAAAAAAGTTACATTAAATAAGTTTTGGGTAACCGAAGACACTATCAAACTAACTAATAGTGGTAAAAAGATTAGTAAAATTTATGATCAAGGCAAATTGAAATCGAGTTTTTTAGTCGATTTTATTCAAAAAGATAATGTGTTTATTATTGTCGGAGTTTCGATTGTTTCTCTGAATGATGCAGTAGAGATCGTTAATAAATTTACGATTTATATCATGATTACGCTTATTTTACTTTTAATTTTAATGGTCTGGATATGGTCGAAAAAAATAACAGATCCATTAAAAGAGTTAAAGGATATATCTAAAGAAATTGCTCTTTTAGATTTCAAAAAAGTTTCGATTTCAACGAATGATGAAATTGAAGAACTGGCTGAAAGTATTAATGAAATGAGTGATAAATTACGAATTGCTCATGATGATTTAAATGAACGAAATACCAATTTAAAACGATTTATTTCTGATATTACTCATGAATTAAAAACACCATTAGCTTTAATAAAAGCTTATTCTGTAGGTATTAAAGACGGGATTGACGATGGAACGTATGTAGATACAATTTTAAAACAAACCGATCATATCAATCTTTTAATTGATGAACTATTGGAGTTATCTCGAATTGAGAGAGAGGTTATTCATTTAGAAAAAGTTGATTTAGTAAAATTGGTTAATCAAGGCTTAGAAAATTACGCGATTGAAATCCATCGAAATGACATTGTAATTAATAGAGAAGGCAGTGGCATCTTTCAATTTTTCGTAGAAGCAGATCGAGATCAAATGGAAAAAGTATTCAATAATTTAATTAGTAATGCGATTAAATATACTCAAAATCAGGAAATTATCATACGATTTGAAAACCGACCTGAAGAGTTCATATTTTATATCGAAAATGCGACGAATCTAAAAGAAGTCGATCAAGTTGAAAAAATTTGGGAACCATTTTATGTTATGGAACCATCACGTAATAAAAATCTAACTGGAACTGGTTTAGGATTGGCAATCGTCAAATCAATTTTATCTCAACATAAATTTAAGCATGGCGTAACTCTAAAAGAAGGCTTCATTCAATTTACAATTCACTTTACTAAAACTGGATTAAAATAACGGGAAGTGAAGCGGATAATAGACAATATTATCTGCTTTTTTATGTTCAGCCTATTTTCTAACTTTCTTTTTAGTTGTAACGTTCCTGTCACAGACCGGAATTACTATTGCAACTATAGGAGGTATGAAAATGAAAAAATTTATTATTTTAGTTTGTTCTAGTTTATTATATATCAGTACTTTGACTTCATGTCGAGTACAGGATAAAAAAGAAAGATCATCAGTTCCAACGATCACACCAAGAGACTTTACATTTGATGTGAATCCAGAGACGCTTGAATTATTCGTTAGTAAGGACGGAGTAAAGGAAAGTACATCTCTACCATTACAGAAGGAGGAAGTAACGAATCTGAAAAAAACAGATCACTTAATTTCTTGGCGTTATCCTCAGAAAAAGATGGATATTAAAGTAGAGAAAAAAGAAGGATATCTAGACGTTACCTTCAAATCAATTGGAGCAACTCAGTTTGATTGGCCAAAAGTTAGTGGAAATAGTTATATTTTACCGTTTGGTGAAGGGAAATTGATTCCTAGTGATGATGAAAACTGGAAAATGTTTTTAAATATCCAGGAACTAAGCTTTGCCGAAAGTTTTTCTATGAAGTTTTTTACAGTAAATAAAAGGAACTATTCTATCACCTATATAGCAAAAAATATGTTTAATAACACTGTGAAATTTAATGGGAATTCATCATTAAAGTTTCTATTTCATCATGAGTTTCCAACAATTAACCCAGATAAAACATATGGTTTCCGAATTTATGTAACAGATCAAAATCCAGTTCATATTGCAAATGTTTATAAAAAATATGTGATGGAAAATGGCGACTTTAAAACGTTGGAAGAAAAGAGTAAAGAGAACAAAAATATTAAGAAGTTATTTGGAGCTCCACATATTTATTTATGGAATAATGAAGCCATTTCTAGTGAAAACATTAAGTGGAATCGATTACGTGCTGATTTAGGTAGCAATTTCTTTCAATGGACGAAAACTTTAATGAAAGACTATTATCCTGAAGAATATAGTGAGTACGTAAGTGTACTTAATCAAGCAGCCACTCAAGATTATCTTGATACTTATCAAAAAAATAATATCACAAGAGCATTAAACGCTTTAGTAAAACTAACTCAATTTTACAATAAAGAGATATTTAAACATGTAGATGATGATTCAAAGAAATTGATAAAAAAAGGAATCAACCAATTAAGTGAACAAGAACTTTATACGATAAATAAGAAGCTATTAAAAACAGTATTAAGTGATTCGACTGACCCAGTAAATGAATGGGCTAAAAAAGATTCAACTGATTTAGTAAATGAATTATACGATTCGGGGATTAAAAAAGCATGGATTGGATTACCAAATTGGGCAAATGGCTTAATGAATCCAGATATGGTAAAACAAGCAAATAAACTTGGGTATTTAGTTGGTCCGTATGATTCTTATCATTCGATTCAAGAGCATGCGAGTATTGATTGGAATACTGCATCGTTTCAGGACAAATCACTATATGAAAATGCGACGATCACAAATAAAAATGGTGAAAAAATAAAAGGATTTTTAGGGAGAGGTAGAAAGCTGAATCCTACCTTGTCTTTACCAAGTGTGAAGCAACGAGTAGGATCAATTTTACAGGATGGTATTGAGTTTAATACATGGTTTGTTGATTGTGATGCGACTGGAGAAATATACGATGACTATTCAGCAAATCATCTTACGACTCAAAAAGAAGATTTAAGTGCAAGACTAAAGCGGATGAACTATATCTCTACAAAAAAACAGATGGTTGTTGGTTCTGAAGGTGGAAATGATTTTGCAAGTAGTACAATTGCATTTGCACATGGAATTGAGACTCCTGTTATTCAATGGAGTGACGTAGATATGAGAACAAATAAACAAAGCCCTTATTATGTGGGTGGTTATTGGTCTCCGACTAACACAATTCCAGAGCGCTATAGCAAGCAAGTGCCAATCAAAGAGCAATATAAACAAATTTATTTAAGTCCGAAGTATTCATTGCCAATGTTTAAGCTTGTTTATAATGATTCCGTAATAACGACTCATCATTGGGAATTTGGTAGTTTAAAAATTAAGGATGAAGTAGAAAATCGTATGTTAAATGAGTTGCTATATAACATTCCTCCACTATATCATCTTGATTTAAATGAATGGAACAAACATAAAAAGATGCTAGTAAAGTATTTAAAGGTTTGGTCACCATTCCATGAAAAAGCAGTAAGAAAAAGTATGACTAATTTTGAAATTCTATCAAAGGATCGCCAAGTCCAGTCGACGGAATATGGTGACGACATTAAAGTCATTGTCAATTTCGGAGAGTCTGATTTTACTTATAAAAATGAGCATATCCCTGCTAAAACGGCAGTGATTTATGAAGTGGACGCAAAAATAGAATTTAAACCTTCTAATTAATAAAAAAGGCAGCTTGATAGTAACTGGTTCGCTTTTGAAGTACAAAACTCTAAAAAACAAAACAAAAAGCAGTACAATTCGTATCGAAATTGTACTGCTTTTTTATTGATATAAAAGGATTATTGTAGTTTTACTAATCAAATTAACATACCAATCAGTAAATATCTGCTGGATAGCAAACAGACTCGAAAAGGTGTGCTATTAGATTAAGATTTTTTGTTGAAAAAGTTGTAAATTTAACAACTTAAAGAAAGGGTATTTCTTATTACTGAGAAATACTTTTTTATTATTTTTAAATTTAAAGGATAAACTAATAACAATAATAATATAATTAAAAACGATGTTAATTTATTGTAAAACGATAAATTATTTGTTAAAATGATTTTATCGTTAAATCAGTGAGGTGTTTTTAATGAATATTAGACAAGGTTCAACCACTTTCTTAAAGGTAATTATTTTTCTGATTGAAATTGCGGTATTTGCTTTGTGTATCTTTTTACCTGAGATAGCCATTAAAGATGCGAAGGTACATCCAGATACGGCTTATTTCCTAATTCCCTTTTTAATCTGTTCATATGGATTTTGTATAACGCTTTCCGTTGCGTTGTTTCAAGCATTTAAACTAGTAACCTATATCGAAAGGAACAATGCTTTCTCCGAGTTATCACTTAAATCTTTGCAGGTTATAAAGAAATGTACGTTTACAACCATTTTCATCATTATGTTAGGAATAGTAAGCTTAATGGTGCTTGCTAAAACTACAGGAGATGATGCAGCAGGTCCAATATCATTAAGTTTAATGGGCATTTTGGCAACAAGTATCATCGCAGCCATTGTGGACGTGCTTCAAAAGCCATTAAAAAACTCCCTAGAATTAAAACCAAAAAAGTGATTAACAATTTGATAAAATTTAAATAGTGAGGTGTTTTTTATGAAACAAGTTTCGACCCTATTTTTAAAGTTAGCTCTTATTTTTATTGGAATCTTAGTTCTTGCTGTGTGCATATTTTTAGTGCCACAAATAGCGAATTTCGCAGCCAATTTGTATCCAAATATTGCCCTAATTAAATATCTCGTTTTCATCTTGATGTATGGAGCGGCTGTGCCATTTTACTTTGCTCTTTATCAGTCATTCAATCTTTTACGGTACATTGACAAGAACACAGCGTTCTCGGAATTATCTGTAAAGGCGTTAAAGAACATAAAGTTCTGTGCGATTACAATTAGTGGTTTGTATGTATTAGGTTTGCCACTCTTTCATTTTATAGCGAAGAAAATGGACCCTCCTATTGGATTCTTGTGTCTCATTATCATTTTTGCTTCGTTGGTTATCGCCGTTTTTGCTGCTATCCTCGAACGACTTCTACAAGAAGCGATTAACATAAAATCAGAAAATGATTTAACGGTCTGAGGTGGAGGATATGACAATTATTATAAATATTGATGTGATGTTAGCAAAACGAAAAATGAGCGTAACGGAGCTTTCGGAGAGCGTTGGAATTACGATGGCGAATCTTTCTATTCTAAAAAATGGGAAAGCAAAGGCGGTTCGTTTTTCAACATTAGAAGCGATCTGTAAGGCTTTGGATTGTCAGCCTGGTGATATTTTGGAGTACAAAAGCGACGAAGATACTCATTAAAAACAGACAACAAAATTATTTAACTAATGGGAGTCGATAGAGAAAGGGACAGCTATTAAGCTATCCCTTTTTTTGCGTTTATTGACATTTTGTACTTCAAAACAGAACCAGTTAGATAATAGCTGCTTTTTAAAATTCTACTTCGTTCGTAGTCTTTGTAGCTCCAAACCAACGTAATACGTTGTTGTGATGGTTAATAATTTGTTGTGCCGTCATGTCTTGTGAATCCCATGTACTGTGAGCATCTGTAATAAGTGTCACATCGTAACCAGTACTGCATGCAATTCTCGTTGTTGTATCCACACATGCTTCCGTTTGAATTCCTGCCATAATTAAATGAGTAATGTCTCGTTTTTTTAGTTCTTCATTTAAATTTGTTCTTAAAAATGAATCGGGTGTGTGCTTTTGAATGATTAGATCGGATTCAGTTGGTGCAATGTCAGGATGAATTTCCCAACCTTTTGTGCCGGATACTAATGGACCTTCTGATTCATTATGTTGAATATAAAAAATAGGGGTATTTGAAGTACGGGCTTTATCTAATAATTGATTTATATTTTGTAATAGTTTCTCGCCATTATAGACTGGTTCATCTTCTGGAAACATACCAACTTGTACATCAATAATTAATAATGCTTTTTTCTCCATCATTCTTTCCTCCTATGCCTATTTAAACTGGTAAATTATGTTATATCTAATCTAATCATATCATGATTTATTAGAAATAATGAGGTTTTCATTATTTTTTTAATCGTTTTTTCTGGGGAAAAATAGGATAAAAAGTTTAGTAGATGAATATACGTATAGAATTAAGTGAAGGAGGAGGTTTAATTGACAAAATATCTATTGCCAATATCAATAGTCATATTGAGTATTGCGTTATTTTTTTGTGGATATCAGTTAAACGCCTATTCTAAAAACAAAACAAAATCGAATATTACTCTTTCCAACAATAACAAAGGCTTACTAACATCAAAACAAGCTGCAGCTTACTTGAATATGACGGTAGATGAGCTAAGTAAAGTGATAGATGAACAGGATTTAGAAAGACTTCAAAATACTGTGTTTGAGACATATATGTTTATTCCGTATATTCGTATTAATAATCAAAATTACTTCAATCAAAAGCAATTGGATGAATGGATCAATTTTAATTCAATGACATGGAAGAATATTGATACGAATTAATTAAAATAGGCATTTTACCTCGTTAGAAACTTAACGAGGTTTTTTTATTTGCTGTTTTTTCTTACCAAATTCTTACAAAGTTTATGTAAAATGAATTCATAAGGAGTGTGAATGTTATGGGCATACGTATTTTAGTCGTTGAAGATGATTTGAAAATTGCTAGGTTGTTAGAATTGGAATTAATTCATGCTGCTTATGATGTGACTTGTGTATACGATGGACTTAGTGCAGTGAGACATATAAATGAAAATGATTTCGATTTAATTTTATTAGACATAATGGTTCCTAAATTAGATGGCATAAGTATTCTTCAAGAAATTCGCGCTTTTGATAAAGATACGCCAGTCATTATGCTTACAGCAAAAGGACAAATCCAAGATAAGATTAAAGGGCTCGACTTTGGTGCAAATGATTATGTAGTAAAACCTTTTGAAATGGAAGAATTGCTTGCAAGAATAAGAGTTCTTTTAAGAAGTAAAAAGACAATTGGGATTGAACAAATCGGTGAGCTGACCGTAAACTTTAATGAAATGAGTGTCATAAGAAAAGGGATGGAGGTTTCTTTATCAGATAAAGAGTTTTCATTATTACGTTATTTTCTAAGAAATAAAAATACAGTTCTTTCACGTGAACAGATTCTCGACGGTGTGTGGGGTTTTGACTTTGAAGGTGAATTTAAAATTGTTGATGTATATGTAGGCTATTTACGTAAAAAATTACAAACTCATCAATTAACGACTGTTAGAGGATCAGGGTATGTCTGGAAGGGTGGATCCAATTGAAAATTAAAACAAAAATCGTATTAGTGTTTAGTAGTATTTTAATTTTATTAACGATTGGTGGAAGTTTGGCTATTTATTTAATGACTTATTATAAAGAAGTTGAACTAAGTATGGAATCTAAGAAAAGTCAGTTTGAGGATTTAATCCGAGATATACCTAAAGAAAAGTGGCTAAGTGGAGATGTAAGTGCTGGAACATTTATTAATGAGGGTGAAATGATCGTTTGGAAAAATCAAAAAGTATTATATCGAAAAGAAGTTCATGGTGGAAGGCCAGGGGAAGAAGAAAAAGTGAACTTAGTATTACATCAAAATAAATTCAATCGCTTTACTGGCCCATTTGTACCAATGATAGGCTTATCGGTAAGTGATGATGATAATGAATTATTTGTTGGGTTTAGTTTTTACGATAGAGAGTTAAATGAATCATTAGATAATCTAAGATTGATTTTGTATAAAGTTACATTTGGTATCATCACAATTGGGACAATATTTATTTATTCCTTTGCTCATTTTTTACTAAAACCTATCGGTGTAATTGTCAATACGATGAACGAGATTACGGAAAGTGAAGAATTAAAAGAAATACACCTGAAGAATAAACGAGATGAGCTAGGACAAATTGTAACTGCATTTAATTCAATGATTAACAGAATAAGAGATATGTTGAATCGACAAGAGCAATTTGTGAGCAATGTTTCTCATGAATTGAAAACACCAATCACGATTATAGAAGGCTATGCAAAATTACTAGACCGTTGGGGTTTAGAAAAGAAAGAAATAGCATTGGAAAGTATAAATAATATAATAGAAGAAACTGATCGAATGAAGTATGGATTAATCGATCCGATGCTAGAATTAACTAGCTTGAAGCAACGCTCAATTATTAAAGAAACAATTCGTTTAGATGGGTTAGCAAAGAAAATTACAACTAACATGAAAATGGTCAGTAGTAGAGAAATAGAAGTGACTGGTACGGGTACTGCAATTAGTCATGGAGAGTTAGTTGAACAAATTATCTATATTTTCATAGATAATGCGATTAAGTATAGTGAAGAGAAGATTTTCGTCGAAGTAAAAGACAATTTTGTAAGTGTAGAAGATCTAGGACCAGGCATAAACGAAGAGGATATTCCTTTTATATTTGATCGTTTTTATCGAGGAGACAAAGAGAGATCAGATAAGAAAGGTGTGGGATTAGGTCTAGCAATTGCAAAAGAAAGTGCAGATTTAGTAGGTGCAAAAATAGGATACACAAGAAAAGTTGAAGGTAGAAGTACGTTTTGGATACAGTTTTAGCTAAAAGGAGAAGGAGCTTACTGATTTAAGCTCCTTTTGAATTTTTTATTATTTATTATCTAGACAAATGTAAAACCATTTAAAAGACTTTTAGAAACTTCTTTTAGTAGATTCTCATTATTTCAGACAAAACAAACACCTCTGTATGTTTAGTTTATCCTTTACTAAAAAAATGGAAAATTATAGAAAAAATAGTTTGGTAAAGGGAACCTGCTTCATATTTTAACAATTAGAGAATATCTTATAGTACGTGAGAAAAAATTGGAGTAACTGACTGAATAGGGAGGGACTCACAATGACTCAAAAACGAGAAGGAATTGTTAGATGGTATAAGGTTGAAGAAGGGTATGGACGCATTCAGATTGATGGAGACACTAAAAATTTTGTTTTTGTTCATTTTAGTTCCATCATGCCAGATCAAAAAAGGTTTCCGACTGGATTTCGTTTTTTAAAACGAGGACAAAAAGTCTCGTTTGATTTGATTGAATCACCAGGTTTAAGCGATCAATCTCGCGTAGCTAAAAATGTAAATATTATTTCTGATTAGTCTTGCCTACTGTTGGAATAACTAAAAAATGAAAATAGTTTTTTTTTATCAAACCTCCTATTTATTGATCAATAGGAGGTAATTTTGTGTGTGAATTTAAAAGTAAGTGATTTTTTAATAAAGATTTTTTATTAACTTTAATTAGATTCAAGTATCTTTGTTTCGATTAGTCGCATCAAATTTTGTATGTCCTGCTTAGTTGCGGGCTGTGAGTTTGGCTTCAATTTATATCCAATTTGCCCATTCACCTCTAATGATGCCCATTCTATATCTTCAATTGAAGTTATTCCCAACTGATGTAAACGCATATTAAGATTTTCAGTTGTGAGACGTGTCTTTTTCATGTTTTCTATATTTAAGTTACCGTCTTCAATTAGGATAGTTGGCTTACCAGTTAGTAAACATTCTAATGGAACGAATTTTAATTTAAGAAACTGAAACAAAAATACGGTTAGGATAAGAATTAAAGCAACACCAAAACTTGTCCAAATACCTTTATTTTCAATAGGACGACTTAGTAATGGGCCGATTGTACTCATTAAAACAAGTTCAGAAACTGTCAATTTAGAAATAGAGTTTCTTCCAGCTATTCTTAATAAAAGTGTTCCCATGATCACAATTAGCACTGCTTTCCAAACAATATCAAGCTGCATCGTATCATCCTTTTTAACTTAAATTTCCAAAGTGAGTTGCAAACTATTCATTCATATCGACAGAGTGACTAATTCATTAGGTAATCCTTGAATCCAAGTTATTGATTCTCTATTCGAAAAAGCAAAGACAACTGCTTAGCAAGAAATTGAGGAGTATATGGCATATCCTTACGCAACCAAGCTACAATTGTTCCAATTAAAGCTGAGGAGCCGTACCAAATAGCAATATCCCTCTGAATGTCTTTCGTTTCTAACTTGGAATTATTGGAAGTTCTCTCTGTTATTCTTTTCGAAAGGATATTTAACAAACGGTCGGTAAAGATTGGCGTTCGATTTGAACCAAGCACTACTTTATAGAATTTGGCATTCTCAGCAATATACTCAAGCAGGGTTACAAGCTTGAGATGGTCGCTATCCTCAGCGGAATTTTGGTTAGTATTCGTACTCATAATAATGCAATCAATATCCTCAGCCATTTCCTGGGACAACTTTTCCAGCATGTCATGTATATCATTATAATGAAGATAAAACGTTACACGGTTAATGGTTGCACGTTCCGCTATCCGGTTAACCGTTATTTTATTAATATCCATCTCCTGCAGTAAATCGATTAATGCATCCTTGATCAATTGGCGCGTTCGGATGACCCGAGGATCTACTTTTGATTTTGTATTATCAACCATTACCAATCACCTTTCTTTTGCTAAATTTACAATAATTCTATTTCTGTCTATAATCTTCACTATTTACTACATAAATGAAATGAATGATAACTAATTTACACTTTTTAAGAAATTGTCGGTTGTAAGAATCGACTTTCTATCTATAATTTATTTATATAGTGTTAATTATTAAACACTATGTAAAAAAAGTCTATATTCTATTTAGAAAGGATCGGGGAGAATTGAATAATAATCCTAAAATTGACACAAATTCGATAAAAAAAGGACCTATTATGTTCATTATGATTATAGGTGCTTTCATTGCGATATTAAATCAAACAGTTATGAGCGTAGCAACTCCTGAATTAATGGTTGAATTTAAAATCACAGCTGCAACAGCACAATGGTTAACAACAGGCTACATGCTTGTAAATGGAGTCTTGATTCCAATTACAGCTTATTTAATGCAACGGTTTACCACACGTGAGCTCTTTCAAACTTCAATGTTTATATTTTTAGCTGGAACCATCGTTTCTGCTATAGCAACAGGATTTCCATTATTATTAACTGGTCGTATGATTCAAGCTGCTGGTGCTGGAATCATTATGCCTTTACTTACAAATGTTATTCTGACAATCTTCCCTCCAAACAAAAGGGGAGCAGCCATGGGGATGGTCGGTCTTGCGATCATTTTCGCTCCTGCGATTGGACCTACAATTGCTGGTTATATTATTGACAATTACAAATGGGAAACGATGTTTTACGGAATGATTCCAATTGCTGTTCTTGTCATTGTACTTGGATTCATTTATCTTCGAAATGTATCTGATCGAATCAAGACAAAGTTAGATTTCTTAAGTGTTACACTCTCAACGGTTGGTTTTGGCGCATTACTTTATGGTTTCAGCCGAGCAGGGACACTTGGATGGTCAGACGTGGAAGTACTAAGTACGATTTTTGTGGGCGTCTTGTCCCTGGTACTATTTTCATGGAAAGAGTTAAAATCGAATAATCCACTACTTGATTTGCGTGTATTCAAATACAAGATGTTCTCTTTAACGACAATCATTAATATTGCGGTAACTATGGTAATGTATGCAGATATGATGCTACTTCCGTTATACCTACAAAATATCCGTGGTTATACAGCGATTGAATCCGGACTTCTTCTACTTCCAGGAGCTCTAGTCATGGGCTTACTTATGCCAGTTACAGGTAAGTTGTTCGATCGATTCGGTGCAAGATGGTTAACAATTATTGGAATGATCATTACGATTATCACGACGATGGGCTTTATCAACTTGACTGACTCAACTAGTTATACTTATTTGGTGCTCATGTCAACGGGACGCAGAATTGGGATGGCATTAATGATGATGCCTTTACAGACTGCAGGTTTAAATCAACTACCACAACGTTTAAACGCACACGGTACAGCAGTAAGTAATACAATTCGCCAAGTTGCAGGTGCTGTAGGTACTTCGTTACTCGTTACAGTAATGACTGTCCGTACGAAATCACATTTACAAGATATGATTCCTACTGCAGCTGCTAAAGGGTTGAACCAAATGCAACTAATTAAAGAAGCTTCTATACAGGGAGTTAATGACGCATATCTTGTCATAATTGGGATTGGTATTATTGGATTACTAATGTCCTTCTTTATAAAAAAGGGAAAACAAAATTCGGCAGTAGAATCTAGTGCCCCAATAGAAAATGTAACAAATAAGAAGTTAAGTTCAAATTAATTTAATCTTTTACAAAAAAGCTGCCATTTGAACTTACCTAGCGAAATGAGACATATATAAAACACCATTTTAGGCTGCCATCATTCCGAATTCATTCGGAGTAAGGTAGCCTAATTTTTCTTGGATTCTATTTTCATTATAATGATACATATAGTCATCAATCTTCGATACAACCTTCAGATTTGTAAGAGAATTGAATTTGTAATACTGAAATTCCTCGCTCTTTAAACTGGAATGAAAAGACTCTATCACTGCGTTATCCCAACAGTTCCCTCGTCTAGACATACTGCTGATCAAATGATGTTCTTTTAAGAAATTTTGATAAGTATAAGAAGCATATACACTACCTTGATCTGTAT
>Ga0102589_1002949_pt1 | contig 18435 bp, 20 predicted proteins | sample AraplaMF_Col_mLB_FD_76858 | JGI IMG/M metagenome (GOLD analysis project Ga0102589, IMG submission 76858) | Arabidopsis root microbial communities from the University of North Carolina, USA - plate scrape MF_Col_mLB | ecosystem: Host-associated > Plants > Roots > Endosphere | place: USA... | reverse complement strand
TACTTATATTTTTAAAAGTTTAACCATACATACTAATATAACAGAACATTGTGAGGTGATTGTTTGCGTATAGTAGGTTTAGTATGCTATTTTCTATTGTTGTTTTATGGTGTGGAACCAGTAACAGAAGAACTCTCAATCAATCAACAAGCAATCAATTCTCCTAGTCTGAACGAACAGCAAATCCCGATAAAAGAAACAGTTGAAAAATCAACAGTTTGTACCTATTATTCCACTTATAAAGTATGCAAAGCATTATCAGAGAACTAAAAAAATCAAAAAGAGGCCACTTAGGGGTGCAGGACCCTCAGGTAGCCTCTTTTTCACTGCATGTCCCCATTTATTTTACTTCGAACCCATATGGAAACGATTAAACGGATATATTGTTAATTTAGCTTCACCATAGATGGCATCTTTAGAAATTAAGCCATAATGGCGGCTATCAGAACTTCTTAAACGGTTGTCCCCGAGTACAAGATATTCACCCTCAGGTACCTTCTTCTCATTTACTAATTGCTCTAAAGTGAAATTTTCTGTAATTCGTAATTGCTTAGAATCATCTGTTTGACGATTCACATAATCTTCTTTATAAGCTTTTCCATTTACATACAAAACATCATCTTTCATTTCAACTGTATCACCTGGTAGGCCAATTACTCGTTTAATATAAAGCTCATCCTCTGTTGGTGATTGAAAGACAATTTGATCAAAGCGTTCAATTTTACTCGTTTTACTTACAATAATAATATCCTTATCATGATAAGTTGGGTACATAGAAGCCCCTTGTACTTTAATCGGTGCAAATAAAAATTGCTTACAGCCTAAAACAACTATAGCGGTAATTACAATAATTTTAAGATAGGATATTATCTCCTGTTTGAAACTACTTGTTTTCTCTTCTTGCATGCTCATTCCCCGATACTGTTTTTTTTTATAGTATAACATTTTCTACAGTATTTGGACGAATTTTCACATAGATTGTTTCATGTTCATAAAAAAAATAGACAAAGCTACTTTATAACTTTGCCTAGATGCATTCTATTCTTTTGTTTTTATGAGTGGTTACTTTGCGTAGTAGTAGAGTGTTGCTGATTAGTTAATAAGTCTACTGTTAAAACAATACCTACATGTAATACAACTGCTAAAAAAAATGTACCTATAATCATCACAATCACTCCTTCAACCATTTCTAATACAATTATACATCAATTTTCTGATATTTCAAATAAATAAAATAATAAATCAATTATGCTTCATCATAATTGCGTCCGGTATCGGATTTGTGCTTAGGCCTGCGTGAGGGCCGATACGATGTCGGTCATTTCGGTAGTGCCACAGGACGTGGCGTTTTTACCGATGCAAGTAAGTTAGCTGTTATGTGATGATTTAGCCTAAAATCCTATATTGAACCATTCCGATTCCTTGACATCCGCCGGGGGCTTTAGGCCAACAAATCTCTTTTGTACCGAAAGCGTAGCGGCAGGTATAGGTGTTTGGACACCCACTGAAAGTAGTTAAAATAAAAAAACCATTCAACTAGGCATGCACCCTACCTGAATGATTTTTTATGTTTCACATGAAAATTTTTAAGCACAATAGTTGTAGATAACGCATAGCTGAACTGAATGAATTTTTTTGAACTTTACGCTTAGGCACATAGCTTTGCATGCAATTGTTTACAGCTGTATACCTAAGCACCTGGGTCCTTCCATTCATTTATCTCCCTCCCCTCATTGTCAAAAGATTTACAACTATCGTACTCAATTTGTCACTCTTTTATTGCAAATGAGCTTTTAATTCTGATTTTATTTTTTCTAGTTCAGTCACTTTAGGGATGAAATACCATATGTTGTCAATCCTTTTGCCATCTCCCTCTTTAAACGACAACTGCTCAAGATTACCATCCATATTTTTATAAATACTTTGTAGTTGAATTAAATCCTTCATGGTAAAATTCATACGAACATTATCTCCTACTACATCAAGCATATCTGTAGCCTTTAATAATATAGAAGATGTCGACGAGGCTTTTTTCAAAACCGCTTCAATAATTTGTCGTTGGCGAATTTGACGGCCGAAATCACCACGAGGATCTTCATAACGAATACGTGAGAAGATTAGTGCATTATTACCATCTAAAGTTATCTCACCCTTCGGAAAATGATAAGAATCAAAGGTTAAGTCCATGTCATTATCAATGGTTACTCCACCAATCGTGTCAATAATTTGCAAGAAGCCATCCATATTAACAAACACATAATAATCAATAGGTATATCTAAAAAATGCTCCACCGTATCGACTGCCATTGGGACGCCGCCAAATGCATAGGCATGGTTGATTTTATCGACGGAATTATGTCCAATAATTTCAGTACGAGTGTCTCGAGGTATACTGAGCATCTTCATCGATTGTTTTTCAGGGTTCACCGTAATGACAATCATCGTGTCAGAACGTCCACTGTCATCTTTTCGTTCATCCACTCCAAGCATTAACACGGAAAACGGGTCTTTTTTCGTAACTATTTTTTGTTCTTTACTTTCATCTGTTGTTTCAATTAATGGTGTATTTATTTTATTCATTGTTTTTTGGATAGTGTAATAAGCAGTACCTATAAAAATTAAAAAAATCGTTAATAAGCCACCTACTATCCAAAGCCATATTTTCTTCTTGCTTTTTTTTTCTTTAGTGCGTTTTGTGTTTTTTTCCATACATAAGTCCTCTCTTGCAAAAATTTACCCTACTTTTTGACGTATTAAGTTGGAAAAAAGTTAATATAGTCTAATTATATGCATATTAGACGAAAAAAAGACGTACACTAGTATTTACTAAATAACACATATTATTCCTTTATTTGTAAATCAATCTTCAATTTATTTAATGTCAGCTAACATTATGTAAAAAGGACTTATATGATGCCACTATGTTTTATACAAAACTAGCACTCTTTATTCGCATTCATCTCCTGACCCATTGAGGTTACAGATTAGCTAGGCCTTTGCTTTCATGACAAAAAGGTAAATAACATTAGAAAAAGGTAAATAACATTAGAAAAAGGCTCAAGACAGCTTTTCAGTGCCCTGACCCTTTTTAGCAGACGTCATTATATAATTTATCAATATAAACGAACTTTCAGATTTTCTTTCTAAGTTGTTCGTTTGTCACATGCTTGTACAAGTGTAGAATAATAATATGCATTTATTGCAACAATCACTCATACCTCGACATAATAGCGTTCGGAGGCTTAGTTTGTACACCTGTAGCTGACGCTTCGCTTTCGCTACAAAAAACATTTTACTGAAAGGAGTTCAACTAAATTGTTCAGCATTCTTACATTTCATTTGCAATCTGTTTGACAATTTCATCAATAGTTGGGATAGCTGAAGTTTTATTGGCCTGTGTCAATATACTAAAGATATACCACTTGCCACTCTTTCCTTTTACATAGCCACACAAAGCATACGTTCCAGAAATATAGCCTGTTTTAGCAGACACACTATAACCTTTCATACGATTTTCTAAAGTCGCACCAACAAGATTGCCCTTTTTTCCTGCATGCGGTAATGCATCTAAATATGAGGAATACCAGGTTTTATTACGAACTTTATATAATAATAGACTTACTTGCATACTGCTTACTCGGTTTTGATGACTTAAACCTGAACCATCTTCAAAATACCACTGCTCCATATTAAGCCCACTATCACTACCATACGTACGAATCGCTTTAATGCCAGCAGACCAGCTTCCTTCTTCAAGTAACTTTTGCCCAAGATGTTTAGTAAGCATATCACCCATGCCATTAATGCTTAACTTTAAATACTTAAAGTTAATAGCCTGTAATGGTTTTGAATATGAAATACCTACTTGTTGTGCATTCTCAGGTACCTTTCCAGTTGCAAGAGGCATTGTTTGGATACCTTTCGCTACTAATTTTTCTCGAAAAACGTCAAGTGTATATAGCGTTGGATGATAAACAGCTATATATGCACTTTCCTGTGAATCCGCTGGTACGTTACCCATTACAATGATTCGATCTGTACCGTATTCTCTTGTAATTTTCACCGTACTTTCCTCACCCTTGTTCACAACTTTCGTTTTGTTGACAACTGGAATAGTACTTGCAAACGGGAAAAGTTGAACATTACCCGTAGTGCCAACCTTTGAGCCTGTCACTTTCACTTGTACAGTTGCAATATCGTATTGATCATTTGGCGAAATCGTTAATGCTGAAATGCGCGAAGCATAAGATTGATCCTCTTCTTCCGGTACAATTCCCTTCGGTAAATGATCTGTATCAAACCAAGTATCATCCCCAATTAAGGAACCCGTAATTTTCGAGATACCCATTTTTTTAAATTCATTTGAAAACGATTCTAAATGAACAGGTAAAAGCGTTGGATCCCCCCCGCCCTTTATATAAATATTACCGTGAAGAACACCATCTTCAATTGTGCCATCGACATATGTCTTCGTAGCAAAGCGATAGTCAGGCCCTAATAAATCCAAAGCAGCGGCGCTAACTAAAAGCTTAAGCGAAGAAGCAGGGCGTATCATTTTATCGCCATTTCTATTGTAAAGCACATCCCCTGTTTCAATATCTCGTACAGTAATGCTATACTCGTTGTTTCTCCAATTTTTCTCAATGACGCTATTCACTTTTGTTGTCATCGTTTGCTTACGCGCTCTTTCCTTCACAACAAAGGTTATTGGCAAACAACAAACCATTAAAATAATTATTAACAAAATAATTTTCTTTTTCATAGACCCTCCAATTGGCAAATTTATATTTTCAACACTTTTATCCCACAAGAAAAATTAGCATTTTACAATAAAACACTTTTTAGTTCACAAAAATAATATGTCACCTTTTTTTTCGACAAGAATAAACTGTAATAGCTAGCTAAATCATTTCGGGAAAGGAGTTGTTTATAAATGGGTGCTAAATGGATAAAGATTTCAGTCTTATATTTAGTGATTGTTTTGGCTTTTGGACTGTTTATGCATTATACAATTCAACTCGAATGGACGGCGACACACGCACACATCGGTGTGGTAGGTTGGCTGACTACTGGTTTTATCGGTTTAATTTATTCAATATATAAAGACGCAGCCGAGACAGGACTGGCCAAAGCACAATTTTGGTTCTACAATCTCGGATTGCCGTTCCTCTTGGTTGGTATGATGATGGTTCATATAGATGTACCGCGCTGGTTATTTGAGCTCTTTGTATCTGGTGGCGGTATCGCAGTAGCAATTTCAGTACTGTTCTTTTTTGTCAATGTCTTTAAAAATGTAAAATCTTAAATAGAAAGCCTCACTTTTTCATAAAGTGAGGCTTTCAGCTTGTCGGAGTTTAAAATAAGCATCCTGAAAATTATTATTGTTATTGCAATGAATTCGCCTGCATTTGATACATTTTTTCATAAATGCCACCCTGTGCTAATAGCTCATCATGTGTGCCACGCTCGACAATTTCGCCTTGATCTAACACAAGAATACGATCGGCATTTTTAATAGTAGAAAGTCGGTGAGCGATAATAAATGTTGTACGTCCTTTTTTCAGTACATCCATCGCATGCTGAATAATCTCCTCTGTTTCCGTATCTATATTAGAAGTAGCCTCATCTAAAATTAAAATAGCTGGGTCAAAGGCAAGAGCGCGTGCAAAGGAAATTAACTGACGCTGCCCAGATGACAGTGTACTGCCCTTCTCAATAACAGGCTCATCATAGCCATCTGGCAAGTTCGCTAAAACACGTTCCCCACCAACGGCCTTCAATGAGGTTTCTATTTTTTCACGTGAAATTTTAGGATTGCTTAGGCTAACGTTCGTAGCAATAGTACCTGTAAATAAATATGGATCCTGTAAAACAATACCCATATGTTCACGCATTGTTTGACGAGGAACTGAAGTGATATCGATTCCATCAATCGTAATTTTTCCTATAGATGGGTCATAGAAACGGAACAATAAGTTCATAATCGAACTTTTCCCAGATCCTGTATGACCTACTAAGGCAATTGTCTCACCTTGGTGTGCTTCAAATGATAAATTTTTCAATACGTATTCATCATTTTTATAAGCAAAGGAAACATCTTCAAACACCACATTTCCTTTATATCTAGGTATACTTTTTTCAGCTACTAGCTCCCCGTTCGTATCTAACACTTCAAAGACACGCTTTCCTGCGACTAATGAACGTTCAAGTTGAGAAAATTGATTGACGATATTCGTGATTGGATTAAATAATCTCGTTAAATAATCAACAAACGCATATAATGTCCCCGCAGAAATAACTTCCGTGGCCGTAAATGACTGTGTACTAAAGTAGAAAATAAAGACTGTAAACATAATTAGTCTTAATGTATTAACAAGATTGAAGGACGTTGCAGAATCAAGGAAAAGCAATTTGCGTTCATATGCATAATGCTCATTATTCATATCATCAAATTCCTTCGTCATTTGCTGCTCACGACGGAATGCTTGAATAATCGTCATTCCTTGAATCGATTCGTTAATCATCGCGTTAATATCGGCAATTTTCGTTCTGATGACATCATTATATTTCGAGGCCACTTTACGGTATAAAATCATCCATAAATAAACGATTGGAATCATAGTCAATGCCAACAATGCCATTTTCCAATTTAATATGAAGAGTGCGATATAAACACCCACAATAGAAATTAAACTCGTAACGAAGTTTGACAGTACTTGAACATATAAATTACGAACAGCCTCAGTATCATTCGTTACACGGGCTACAATTTTCCCTGCTGGCAAATTATCGAAGTATTGAATTGGTAATGTTTGAATATGCTCAAATACATCCTTACGTAATTTTTGTACAACACGGTTGGCACCCATTTGTAAATAAATATACATAAAATAGCGTAAAATAGCTGTAGCTATTGCTAAAAGTAAATAGACAAGTAAGAGCCAAGTGATTGGTTTTAATTCAATGTGACCAATTGTCATGTAATTATCAATAATATGCTTTGCAATAAACGGCCCAACAAGCTCCGTAAAGACGGCAATTGTTAAGAAAAATAATCCTAGTAAAATCGTCTTTTTAAAATACATTGCATAGCGTGTTAAACGTTGACTCGTACTCATGAGGCACCTCCTTCAAGCTGCTGACGGTCAAATTGCTCTTTATACCATCCTTGTTGTGAAAGAAGCTGCTCATGCGTTCCCTGCTCTACAATTTGGCCTTCATCAAGCACGATGATTAAATCGGCATGCTGAATTCCTGATAAACGATGCGTGGTAATAATCGTCGTTTTATCTTGTCGTTCTCGCTGTATATTCTCAATAATTCTTGCCTCCGTCTTGGCATCTACAGCAGAAAGCGAGTCATCAAGCATTAAAATTTCAGGGTCTTTAATAAGGGCACGCGCAATGGAAACGCGTTGCTTTTGACCACCAGAAAGAGATACACCCTTTTCACCAACAAGTGTCTCAAGGCCCATCGGTAAATTTTTTAAATCTTTTTCAAAGTATGCAGAACGAATCGCTTGGTGCAATTCCGACTGTGTAGCATCTTCTTTCCCAAATAAAATATTTTCACGAATAGTACGTGAGAATAGAACATGATCCTGTGGAACATAACCAATCCAATCAAGTAACTGCTCCTTCGTCTGTGCAGCAATATCTACTCCATCAATCGATAGCTGTCCCTCGCCGATTGGATACTCACGTAATAACTGTCGCAGGAAGGTCGTTTTTCCCGCTCCCGTTTTACCAACAATCCCAAGTGTTTGCCCCTTTTTCAACGACAAAGAAATTCGTTGAAGGTTTTTCACCTGACTCAGTGGATATTGAAAGGTTAAATCATCAAAGCCAATCGCATTCGGCGTCGCAATTGTTTGTGGATTCGCAATATTTCGAACATCTGCCTCGTAGTTTAGTGTTTCCTGTACACGATCAAGAGAAGCGTTACCTTGCTGCATCACGTTTATAAGTTCCCCAATTGCAAATATTGGCCAAACTGCTAGCCCTAAGTAAACATTGAACGTTACAAGTTGCCCAACTGTCATAGTCTCAATTGCTACTAAATGAGCACCGTAGCCAAGCGCTACAACATAACTAATCCCAGTACCGACCTTTGTAATCGGTCCAAATAAGGCGTTAATTTTTGCGGTATGCATATTTTTTTCATATACAATCTCGCTCATCTCTGCAAAATTTGTTTCGTCCTTTTTTTCTTGTACGTATGCACGTACAACTCGCACCCCTGCAACCGACTCTAGAACGCTATCATTCAGTTCTCCAAAAGCATCCTGCGCCTTCATATACCGTTCATGCACTATTTTCCCTAAATATTGAATTAGGATAGCCATGATCGGAACTGGCAGCATTGCAAAAAAAGTAAGCTTCCACGAGATCATATAACCCATGGCAAAAATAATAAAGCCCATGTAGATAGTGGAATCGATCAGTGTCATAATCCCGAACCCAGCAGTCAACGACACCGCATTTAAATCATTCGTCGCACGGGCCATTAAATCACCGGTACGATTTTTTTCATAAAACGTTGGTGTCATGCGTAAGAAATGCCGCATAAGGTTTCGACGTAAAATTTTCTCTAGGTTAATAGCTCCTTCGAATAGTCTGAATTGCCACACAAAATTAAGGGTATACCCCCCAATAATGATACATACAAAAATCAAAATATACTTCGTTAAAAGAGCTGGTGTCATTTCTCCAGCAGTCAATAAATCGATAATTGACCCTAGTAAATACGGTGGAACAACTTCTAAGCCACTCGCGATCATTAATAGCACGACAGCTATTGTATATTGTTTCCAATACTTCTTAAAAAACCAGCTTAATTTACTTAAAACATCAAACATACGTTATAACCTTCTTTCTTTAGTGCTGTTAAAGCTTTGCTACCCATTATCCAGAAATTTCTCGATGAAAATCAACTTTTGTACTTGGTTTCGCATACATATGCACTCCTTTTTTATGTTCACTACAACCCTTTTTTGCAACAAAAAAGACACATACCCAAAAAAGAGCATGTGTCTCTTCATAAAAGGCAAGGAATAACCCATGCCTTTTATCGCAATGTAAAATAAATTGTTAGAAGACATGGACAATGTATGCAGTTGTGATTTGAAATGATACTGGTAAAATTAACATCGTCATGCCCTCCTTTTCTTAAGATTGTTATAGTGTTATTGAAGATTATCATATCTTAGAAATATTTGTCAACCAACTTGCTGTTATTTTTTATGTTTTCCAGGAAATAATTAGCGCTTTAAAGCAATGAATTACTACATACCAATTATGGCGGGCCTAATTGCGCCTGGAGGATTTAGGCCCACAGATTTCGCGCGAAAACGGAGCGGCAGCAGTCCAAATCAATTTATCGCCTAACTTTAATTTATCACCCAACTATTTTAATTTATCGCTTCAAGAGATCAAAATCATGCCATTTTAAATTTGAGCTCTCTTTCATACATTTGAATCCATCTAATGATAGAAATATATATAAAATGGCTATCTCATGATACACTTTTCAATATAGACATTTTAGTAAGGAGTCTTTACTTTGAAATCATTCTTAGCGGTGGGAATCGGCGGATTTTTAGGTGCCATCTGTCGATACAACCTTGGTCAAGCACTTCAAAATTCAGGAGGTTTTCCAATTGCAACACTTTGTATGAACTTAATTGGCTGCTTTTGTTTAGCCTGGTTATTTACTATGTACACAAAGCGTACGCCTGTTATTTTAGGAATCGGTACTGGCTTTTTAGGTGCCTTTACGACATTTTCGACATTTTCTTTAGAAACGCTATTACTTTTGCAAGATAGTAAGTGGCTACAAGCTGTTCTTTATATTTTAGTGAGTGTTTTTGGCGGTTTAGCATGTGCATGGCTAGGTTTTAGACTTGCGAAGGGACGCAGCGTATGATTATTATTGGTATCGGTGGATTTTTGGGTGCACTAACGAGATTTTATCTTGGAACATTGATTGCTCATCCATACCCATGGGCAACATTTTTTATTAATATAACAGGTTCTTTTGCACTTGGCCTTCTATTTGCATTACAGCCAAATGATTGGATTTGGCAGTTTATAGGGCTTGGTTTTTTAGGGGCCTATACGACATTTTCAACATTTGGGTTTGAATGTTTGCAGCTCTTGGAGCAGAAAAAATGGAAACAAACGATTATTTATGTATGCACTACCGTTTTGTTCGGTTTACTTTTCGCTACATTTGGCTTTTTCCTAGTGTAGCAGCATTTATGACATACTAGAGGTGATTTTTTGACACAGCCATCCATTGAGCAATTACAAGCGCTTGAAGCTGAAATTGAACAAACATTATATACTTTAATCGACTTAGAACTAGAAGAAAACTTTCCAGAAATGAATACTCGCTTTGCACAATTACTTGCAAAGGTTCAGGCTGCTCAGTTAATCGATTATAAACTTGACGTCCTCGTTGATCCTCAAACATTGGCAACAGAAACTTGTACTCTTCTACAAAGTTTAATAGAGGCAAAAGCTAGACCACAAAAAAGACAACGACTTTTAACACACCGTATGATTTTAAAAATATGGCTACGTAAAAACCAACGCTTTATGACTGAATTTTTACCACAAATGTTTTAGGCGCCTCTTGATGTTTCAAGGGCGCCTCCTTTTAAAGTGGCAATTGCTGCAACACTTCTTTTACTTTTCCTTCAATTGTTAAATCAAATTGTACTGCATGATGGGCAATATCTAAATTAATATAAGCAGTTTTTCCTTTTGTCATCATTGGAAGTTGATTGACAGGATACACTTCAAGGCTCGTACCGATAACAAGAACAAGCTCCGCTGCTCTGATTGCTTCCATTGCATTGTTCCAGCTTATTTGTGGTAAGTTTTCTCCAAAAAGCACTACATTTGGGCGTAATTTATCACCACAATATGCACAACTCTCTTTGTGTAAGAAACTTTCCATTGGAGCAGCTTTTTCGCAGCGATGACAACGAATGGAACGTATCGAGCCATGTAACTCCTCTACCCTTTGACTTCCTGCAAATTGATGAAAACCATCAACATTTTGCGTAGCAACTAACGATACAATTCCTCGCTTTTCCCATTCAGCTAAAATTTGATGACCTTCATGCGGTGCTACCTTTTCCAAATTTTCTATGCGCATTTTATAAAACTCATGAAACAATGAATAATTTTGTGCCAATGCTTCTGTAGTAGCTACCGTTCGAGGATCAATATTATTCCACCAGCCTGATGTCGAACGAAAATCTGGAATTCCACTTTCAGTTGACATACCTGCACCTGTTAAGATTACTGTGCTGTTTGAGGATTGTAACCACTCACTTAAAAGTTCAATTGTCATGTTTTCCTCCTCCATCCATGGCATCATCATATGGTGTATAGGTTATAGTAGGAACTTTCTTTTTCACAAAAACACGATATATTGCACGAACCAAAATGCTTGAAAAAATCAGACTTACAATAAGCGCTATGCTATTCCCAATATTCATTCCACCCAATCCGTTCTCTCAGTTAGTTTTTAATGAGTTCTACTATTTATATTGTCAGCCAGCATTGGACATGCTCAAATTGTTAACATAATTATCCTAATATACTCTACATACAAGTGAAAATGTTATTCAAATAATGAAATATTGCATTTATTTTGGAAGGTCTGTTTAGAAAACTACTTATTTAATACTAAATACTTCGACAACAAATCAGTTTTTCCTGTAGTTCGGCGCATGAGTTCTTTCTGTCGCTCCGTGACTTTTGTCCGTCGATTTGCCCCTGCTTTCCGTCGATGCTATTTTTATCCGCCACCTTGAGGTTTCGTTCCGTCGGTGCCTGTGTTCTTTCCGTCGCTCTGAGATTCCTATATGGAGGCCATAAAAAAACAGCCGATAAGCATCAGCTGATTTACTTTTATATATGCTTTGATTTTAATCGTAGGTTTTTCCACATATGATAGTAAACTCCACCAGAAGTCATCATCGCTGGAACAGTAATAATAAAGGAATATGTAAATCCTTGCTCAGCAATGTGTTGAATTGTCCCAGAGGCAAATGTCATAAATACCCACAAGACCATAGTTATAGCAAGAGCAATTGATGCAGCTAGATTTACAGGCTTTGCAAGACGAGCTAATTTATCAATAGAGGACTCAGTATCGCTATAAATAGGTGTCGTTTCTGGAGCAGCTTTAAAAATATGCATATCAGCGCTTGAGCATACATGTGTCCAGCCACCGTAAGCAAATAGTTCAAAATACTCCTCTTCGTCATCTTTCCGTAGTTTACGATAATCAATACTAAAAATGGTTTCTTCTGGTTCACCCTTCTCTAGCCCGTAGCCAGCAAATCGAAATCTTTTTAAATGCCAGCCATTCGCCGCTTTTTCGCTTAATTTTTTCATATCGTGCACCTCAGAAAAAGCTAAACCAATTGAAGCCATATATCTCTTATTTCGCATTATTTTTGCCCCCTTTGTAATCCCTGCTCTGCCAAATGAATCATGGTCTTTCTTCTCTCAATATCTTCGAGCAATATTTCACGACCTTTATTCGTTAAGACATAGACCTTTCTACGAGAATCCGAATCATCGTGTAGTTGAATAAGCTGTTCAGCCACCAGTTTTTTTATAATTGTATAAAGGGATGCTGGACCAACTACAAAAGCGCCCTTTGTCGTCTCCTCAATTAAACTCATGACTGCATAGCCATGTCGAGGTTCAGTTAAGGCCGCCATAATATAAAAAACAGAATCTGTTAACTGCTCTAATGATTTCATTGTTACACCTCCAATATATCAAAAAGTGATATATCGTTAAATAATATATCATTTTATGATACATTGAGCAACCTTGATCCAAAATAAAAAATCCCCGCAAGCCATTACTTGGAGGGGATAAATAATTCATGCTCTTTAATTTTCACCGAACGGGGCGATTCCAACGTAGGTGATATCTGAACATTTCTTTTTTCGTGTCCTTATCTAACAATAGAAACTCATCTCCTGCTTGAATCGCATAATAGTTCTGTAATGTACGAACACCCGGATTTTTTTGCTCAGTATTCACAACACCTATATTTTCTTCCCACAAAATGCGATGGTTTTTCATATCATACAGTAATAAGATACGGTCTGCACTTTCCCGCTTCGTTTGTTGATAGGATAAAATGGCTGTTTGTTGTTGCAGATCCACATCTAATACAGCCGGCTCTAGATTCTTGTATGTTTGAATAGCAGGTTCAGCCAATACATGATTACTAAATTCCCGAACTTCTTCGTAATCCTCCAACGGTTGATTATGGGAAGCAAAATAACTAGGAATATCGGATTCTATAAAAAACTTTGTAGAAAGATATTTTTCTGCTTTAGTATCTTCCATTAATTTTTTGCCATCAAAGCGATAAAATTTCCCATCGACACCCTCTAAATAAAGATTATTTTGCAACAAGACTATGTTATGCGAACCATTATTTAAAACATCTATTAACTGTTTGTGTTTTTTCGCAAATTCCTTTTTAGAGAGTTTTTCTTTCCCCGTTTGTATATCTAATAATGAAAGATTCCCGTACTCACCGTCACGATGATAAATAAGAAGACCTCCCATAAAATTTCCAATTACTGTCTCTTTACTTGAAGAATATTTGCTCCACTGTTTTTCACCTGTTTGCAAATTAATTGCTATAATTTGATGATGTGAAATAATTTGCGTAATCCCATTACTTGTACCGTTATTTTCAGATCCTTCAACCATTTGGACAGCAATTTTCTGTGCATCATCTGTATAAATAGGAGACTCGGAATTGATCGGGAAGCTTCGACCAGCTAAGCCAAAAACAATCATCAACAGATTACCCAAAAAAACATAAAGGATAAATGTTATGACAAATGCAGCTTTAAGTCGGCGTTTAAACAAAACATACACTAAAAATAATAGTCCAACGCCAATGACAATACCTAAAAAGATATCGTGGACAAGCCAACCATTAAAGCGCCATGAATCAATATATCGATGAAAAAAATTGTCCAATTCTCCTCCTCCTCATCAGAACAATTAACACCCTCTATATTTGAAATAATAGGTTCTCCTATTTAATTACATTGTAAAAGAATAATCTTTTATGATCTTACAAATTTCCACATTATATTGTGTGTACCATTTTTCTTTTCCAAATTGCTGTGCAACTAGATGTTTTGAATTTTCTTTCCATGCCTGAATAGCCTCTAGTGATTCCCAATACGATACAGTAATACCCTTCCCTTCGGTATTTCTAGCACTTTCTATACGAAGAAAACCTGGCTGTTTTTGTGCCAATTCATCCATAACTTCTGCCATCTTGGCATAGCCTTCTCCATCCTCGTCTGTTCGTTGTGATGTAAAAATTACAGCATAATATGTTTCCATAGCTATTTACTCCTTCCTAAATATGTATTATTGTAAACGATAAATACTTTCATGAATATCGAAATGTGAAATGCAGAAAGGATTGTGACGAATGGGTATTAATCCAAACATGGCTGAAATTGCTTCTCTCCTTGGAGAAACTTCAAGAGCTACGATGCTCGCTAGTATGATGGATGGTCGTTTTCATACTGCCAGTGAATTAGCCTATATGGCTGCTATTAAACCTCAGACTGCTAGTTTTCATCTCGCTAAGTTAGTAGAAGGTAAACTTGTTAGAGTAGAAAAACAAGGTCGTCATCGATATTTTCAATTAGCAGGCGAAGAAATTGCACAATTACTAGAATCCTTCCTAGCGATTTCTCCACCACCTGAAGTACGCTCTTTAAAACAATCAAGTCAAATGAAATTACTACAGGATGCAAGAACTTGCTATGACCATCTAGCTGGTAAACTAGGCGTTCAATTAACAGAATCATTGCTTAACGCTGGTTTTCTAAGACTAGAAGAAAAACAGTTTCTCATAACAGCTGAAGGCGCACAATTTTTTTCGGATTTCGGTCTTGATTTAGATGATTTAAAAAGAAAACGTCGATCATTTTCCCATGCATGTTTAGATTGGAGCGAAAGACGTTATCATATAGCTGGCGCACTTGGTCAAGGAATACTGGCACATTTTTTAAGCTTGGGATGGGTGACTCGTGTCCCATCTATTCGCGCTATTAAAGTGACTGAAAAAGGACGGGCAGGCTTTAAAGAAATTTTTAAATTTGACGTTTAAGATGCTCTTTCTTCTTTCGCGGAAGACTATGCTCAAATACATCATTCAAAGTCTCTCCGCGAATATTTTTATTAGATTTAGCTGTAAAGTTACGGTTCACTAGATAGATACCAGCAATAATAAACAGCCCTCCGACAACTAACGATAGTTTTAATGGTTCATCTAGGAGTACCCAACCTGTTAACACGCCGAAAAAAGGAGCTAAAAACAAAAAGGCACTCGTTTTTCCAGGGTCACTATTTTGTAAAAGATAATACCAGCCCGCAAATTGAACAATTGACGAGAAAATGCTGAGCCAGAATAAAATGAATAAAGAATGAACACTAACAGTAAAAAATGGTTGTTCTAACACAAAACTCGCAACTAAAAGTAATAAACCACCAAAAAGCATTTGATAGGCTGATAGCACCCATGTATCAAATAACACGCCCCATTTTTTTGCTAGCAGTGTCGCAATGGCCCAAAAAACGGCCGAAAGAATGCCAAAAATAATTCCGATTTCAACTTCAACTTGTGCACCCATTGTAATCATAACACCAATAATCCCCAACATAACACCACACCATTGATACAATCGGTAACGCACCTTCAAAAATATAGTAGCAAATATGACTACAAGCAAAGGATTCGTAAATGTTAGAATAGAGGATTCACTCGCTGTAATTGTACGTAAGCTTAAAAAAATACAGCCCATTACACCAGCAGTTTGAAACGCTCCTATCGTGAATATTTTAATCCAGCCTTCTTTCGAGTTCGGGTGAGGTCTTTTTAAAGCGATCACGATGACAGCCATCATCATCCCTGCTAGTATAAAGCGGAGTGCAGCCAATAATAGTGGGGATGAATACGGCAACCCCAATTTGACAATGGCAAATGAAGAACCCATTAGAAATGTTGTCAAAACTAATAATGCTATGAACTTATAAATATTCATAGTTGTCCTCCTATTTTTATGTTTTTGATTATCACTAAAAGTTTGGGATGACATTTATTAACACGAACGTCATGGAACAAAAAAATCAAACCCACGTTATTGTGATGAACTATGTCTAGGGACATTATAGACAGGAAAAACTTCAACTCTTATCGAAGTATGGAATACATAATATTAAAACTTATTGAAAGAAACTTCTTCTATAGTTGGAAAAACGAAAAGAACTTTGCGTATGTTTACCCACTTGATCCATCCCCCTTCGTTAGCCAATACCTGTTTTTTCGGTATCATGTAAATTTTCTCCTGCTAACTTCAAACAAAAAGGTCGCGAATGTGTAAGGAATATCTCCCCCACCACGTTGCGACCATGAAAGAATTTTATTTAGTCAATGAAAATAGAAATACATTCACCCTTTGACAATATTGCACTAGGTTTTATGACTTGCTCATTTAATTGAATCGTTCCTTTTTCATTTTTTTTGATGATCTGTGATCGACTCCAATCCTCAATTTGGTTTGCAAGCATTTTATCAATTCGATGCTTTCCTGTCACATCATCTAGTACAATGTGTATCACCTTTATTCCTTGTTCTGCTAAACTAGATATCGCAATCGTTGACAAAATTGAAAGTTCTTCTTTCTGCTCCTCAATTTCAGCAACATGCTCTGAGAACGTTTTATAAATAGCTAACTTTTTATTCCACGTATGATTTTTTTCGCATTTATAAATGGCATATTGATAAATATTTTTTCCATTTGCGTTATGCCTTTGTACATTTGTATTCGTAAAAACAGATATCGTTCCACACATTTTACAGTGCTTCTTGACCGTTCGTTCTGTTTGTTGAGAAAGCTTCCAGCGGAATGTAATATTTAACATTAATCCTTCACCTCTTAAGATAAAGGTACGCAAGCATCTATTCGGATATCTCGTAGTTCAATAAAAAATTTATTAAATAAAAAAAGGAGATCCTGCACAAGGACCTCCTGAGACTACAGAGTTGCTCGGTTCCTTTGTAATGAGAAAAATGGGCATGCGATCCACTTGGAAAAAAACATTGTTTTTGAGGGGGATGCTATCCAATTTATTGATCATTACAAAGTAAAGTTTGACATACTTGTTCTCCTGTATCCTTTCCATCCAAATAGAATTACCCTTACTTTACTACATAATCACACTAATAAATCCAATATTTGGTATACCCAAACTAAACTTTTCACTTAAAAAAAGCGTTATCTTTCTTGAATAAAGAAAGATAACGCTTTAAGAATTTCGTGAGTTCTATTGATTACGTTTTCAAAATAGAACAATTAAAGGTTGTAATACCGAATTCACGTAAAATAGAAAAATTAACAAAGATTAATGCTAAAAAAGATTTAATAGGATAATTACCTCCTTACGTTCTACAACCATACATATTATAGAAATAGAAAGGAGGAATATTCCATGGGATACTATTGCGGTGGTTCTTCAGGCGGCTATGGCGGCTCATCGTTCGTTCTAATTGTCGTTCTATTTATTCTTTTAATTATTGTCGGCGCTAGCTTCATGTATTAATCTTCGAAATCTTTTTGTTCACAACATAGAAAAATTAGGATAAAACTAATTAACCTTACAACTCCTTCTTCTAGGGTCACTTTTACCAAAGTGACCCTTTTCATTTTAACATGCGTGGTACTGTTGAAATTTAGATAACATCTTTCCCTCTGCCTTCTTTGAATTCATGTTATAGCATTCAATTCATTTAGATTTCCTATATTTTTATAATGAACTGATTACCAATCACCTTTAAATTTTTAAGTGTCACGCTCCCTTTTCTAAAATTTATTAAGCATTGTATAGATAATTATCAATATCCCTTTTGTTTGCGATGCATAGTATAGATTAAAGAAAGGGGGGATTTTTATGTCTCAAAATTGTGGTAGCGGTAGTGGTTATGGTAGCGGTTCAGCATTCGCGCTAATTGTTGTTCTATTCATTCTTTTAATTATTGTCGGCGCTAGTTTCATGAAATATTAATACCCAATACCGCCTCTTATGCTCATAACTATTGTAAGGTAATACTAATGTAACCTTACAACTTCAAATCTGTACTAAGGGTCACAATCCTCCGGTGACCCTTTAAATATTTCCCCTTTAAGTAACATATTTAACCTTTAAAGGCATATTAAGATTGCTATTATCCAAAGTTTTACGCGGTGCTCGGCACATACTTCCGCATTCATCGGGCGTTGAGGCCTGGCACCATAAATGCGTTTATGATCGGAGCAATCTGCAATGTATGTAAATAGCAGCAATCTAGCTGTTTAAA
>Ga0102589_1000378_pt1 | contig 18447 bp, 26 predicted proteins | sample AraplaMF_Col_mLB_FD_76858 | JGI IMG/M metagenome (GOLD analysis project Ga0102589, IMG submission 76858) | Arabidopsis root microbial communities from the University of North Carolina, USA - plate scrape MF_Col_mLB | ecosystem: Host-associated > Plants > Roots > Endosphere | place: USA... | reverse complement strand
AAATAAAGGGGATTAAAACATGGGATTAATGTATAAAATTGCTGATCAAGCATGGGAGTTTGAAAGTATTCATAAACTAAATTATAAAACATTCGTAGAAGAAATTCCGCAGCATGAACAAACAGAAGAGCGCAAACGCATAGATTTGTTCCATGAAGAAAATACGTATTTAAATATCTCATTTAGATGAGTGGTTACCAGAACGTGATGATCGTGTATATGAAATTCGTTTATTAGCTGTGGAGCAAGAATATCGAAACGGAAGAGCTTTACTCGGATTGATTCGATTTTTGCATCGCTATTTGCTTCTAAATGGGTGTGATTTAGCGCTCATTTTAGCCGATGTATATCACCCAAAAAACGCTTGAACAATCTAGTATTACAAGTCTTGTGACGAAAGAATATACATTTTGACCCGGACCCGTAGAAATCGCAGAAAATGTCCAGCAAGCATTTGCTTCTAATCCAATTTCGCATCGTTCCATTCAATTTAAAGCTGCGATGGAGAATGTGAAAAAACGATTATTGCTAATGTACCTGTCCCAAGCATGATTTGCACATGCTTGGGACAGGTACATTAGCAAATGATTCAATCGCTTTACAGCTAAAGTTATTAAAGGGACGTGGATTCGTTTTAACAAATGGTGAGACCATTTTTATACAATGAAATAGAGGAATTAGCGGAAAAGCAATTGGAGCATACACTGGGCTCTCTTTTGTATTTTATAATCATACTGTAAATCCGACTGCAACTTTATCTGTGTACATGGATATAGGAATGTACAAAGAGAACGGAAGTGTACCGTACTCTCAGTCTTGGAATTTAATATGCGCCTTACAAGAAGCATTAAAGAATTTTGAAGATGAAAACAAATTTAAGAAAATATATAGATGTATACCTTTATCGAAGAAGCAGTTACCAATATGGAATTACAACTTGTATCTCAAAAAAAGTATGCTTCATCTATCATTCTTACAATTGCACTAGATAAAGAACTTTCTTCTAAGGAAATAGGAGATTCATTAGCATTGCAAGGGTTTATTATCCATTATGAATCAAACTATTTACAACAAAATAACTGGATTCAAATTGCTTGCTTAAATCACTATAAAGAACGTGAAATGAAAAGAATGTTGGATTGCTTACAAATGCAGATAGAACAAGTACATGTATAGTACAGAAAAGACGGTTATGAAGACCGTCTTTCTTGTTTGATGCATTATGTATGTGTCGCTCCAAATAAGGATTCCATCTTTACTTTTCCTTTTTCTCGAATTTCTGCATTTGTATGTACCATGATATATCTATGTGCCCAAGCAATTGCGATAACATCATCTAACAGGCCGATTCCAATAATAGCTGCTAAATCTGGGATGAAATCGATTGACCATACATAATAGGAAAGCGCAGCTAATATAATTATTTTGGCTTTAGTAGGCAGTCCGTTCTTTTTTAAAGTGTAATATAAAATAATGCTCTCATACACACCGGATTTTCCTAATTTCGTTGCACCTTCATTTAATTTTTTCCATAGTTTCTGTTTCTCCATATAATCACTCCTTATTTCGTTTTTCCATTAATTTTGTAAAAGTATATTTAACATTATGTAAATGCGCTTAAAAATATAGATTTTTTAAAAGGATAGACAAACAATCGACAAAATAACCCTTGTTATCATTTCTTTCTTGTTGTTCATACTCATATGAGTATGAACAACAAGAATATTGGGGGGAGAAAACATGTGGATTTTGTTTGATGTAATAGCCGATATTATTCTGTTTTATCCGAGGACTGACGCGAAATTAAAATATCATATTGCGCAGCTAAGTGAACAAGAATGGTTTCGAGATGTACATGAAGATACAAGGTATACAGGGATCATTTGGAATAATCGGAAAATCAAGAGGCTGATTTTGTCACCTACAAATATGAAATTGCTAACAAAATCAAAAGAGAAACAGAAAGAACTAATCCAAATCATTCATAGTGAGCATGAAAAAAGGAGATAAGAATTATCTTATTTTTCATATTTAGCGAAACAAGTGGTACAATGAGAGCTTAATGTGAAAAATGAGGAAAAGAAGTGATCTGTTTGAAAAACTTTTTAGAATTAGGAATTAGTGAGACATTTAATCATACATTACGTGAAAATGGGATTGCTGAAGCAACGCCAATTCAAGAGAAAGCAATCCCGGTTGTTATGGCTGGAAAAGATATAATTGGGCAAGCAAAAACAGGAACAGGGAAGACATTGGCGTTCGTCTTACCAATTCTAGAAAAAATTGATCCTGAGTCAAGTGATGTACAAGCTTTAATTGTTGCACCAACTAGAGAATTAGCACTACAAATCACAACTGAAATTGAAAAAATGCTTGTTCATCACGAAAATATCAATGTTCTTGCGATATATGGTGGTCAAGATGTTGCGCAGCAAATGAGAAAGTTAAAAGGAAATACGCACATTGTTGTGGCAACACCAGGACGTTTATTAGACCATTTACGCCGCGAAACGATTGTATTATCCAATGTTTCTATGCTTGTATTAGATGAAGCAGATCAAATGCTTCATTTCGGCTTTTTATATGATATAGAAGACATTTTAGAAGAAACACCTGAGAGTAAACAAACGATGTTATTTTCAGCGACGATGCCAAAAGATATTAAAAAGCTTGCGAAGCGCTATATGAAAGAACCTGAGATGATTCAAATTCAAAGTGCGGAAGTAACGGTGAATAATATTAAGCAACGTGTTATTGAAACGACAGATCGGGCAAAGCAAGATGCACTGCGCCATGTGATGGACCGGGATCAGCCGTTTTTAGCAGTTATTTTTTGTCGTACAAAGCGTAGAGCGAGTAAGTTATATGATGATTTAAAAGGGTACGGCTATAACTGCGATGAGCTTCATGGTGATTTATCTCAAGGAAAACGGGAACGAGTAATGAAGAGTTTTCGTGATGCGAAAATTCAATATTTAATCGCAACAGATGTAGCAGCTCGTGGATTAGATGTAGAAGGCGTAACACATGTATTTAACTATGACATTCCAGAAGATGTAGAGAGTTACATACACCGAATTGGCCGAACTGGACGCGCTGGTGGATCAGGCCTTGCAATTACATTCGTTGCACCGAAAGATGAAATGTATTTAAAAGAGATTGAAAAAGGCATTGGCGCAACGTTGCAAAGACAAGAGTTGGAACTACCTGTTAAACAAAACGATGATGCGAGTGAAAAGAAGAAAAAACAGCAAATCAAAAAACCAAAGAAAACAGGTCAATACGGTCAAAAAGATAACCCTGGGGGATCAAAGAATACAAAACAACGATCATTTCATAAACCAAGTGAAAAGAAAAATAGCAAAAAGCAAGGTCAGCAGAGACGCGGTAGATAATATAGAGTAAGTGTTTATAGTGAAAAGTCGTTTCCTTTTAAAGAAGGGAACGACTTTTTTTGTTTTTGTGTACAGCAGGTGAATAAATGTAAAGAATTCTTTTTTGTTCATTAAAGTAGAAGGATAATTTAATTAGGATGTTGTATACATCATTAGGAAACATGTGGTAAAAACAACTTGATTCATTTTAATTTGTATGACACTTTTTCACAGGCTACGCATATATTTATACTAGACCGACAGTCGGTCTAGATGAAAGGAGTTTCTTTGTGAGAACAGTAAAAGAATATGAAGAACGTAGAAATGAAATTCTGGATACAGCAGAAAAACTGTTCGTTTCTAAAGGGTATATGAAAACAACTGTAAATGATATTTTACGAGAAATTGGTATTGCGAAAGGAACATTTTATCATTATTTCAAATCAAAAGAGGAAGTAATGGACGCTATTATTACTCGGATTGTAAATGCAGATGTAGTGGCCGCAAAAAAGATTGCCTCAAGTCCTAATATCACTGTGTTGGATAAATTGTTTCAAATTTTAATGGTGCAAGTGCCGAAAGCAGGTGGGAATAAAGAAAAAATGATTGAACAATTTCACCAGCCAAATAATGCAGAAATGCATCAAAAAAGTTTAGTGCAAGCTATTTTACATTTAACACCTGTTTTAACAGAGGTAATTGAGCAGGGAATCAAAGAAAAAATTTTTGAGACGGCTTACCCCCAGGAAACAATGGAGTTCTTGATCGCGTCTGCACAAGTCATATTCGATGAAGGATTGTTTCAATGGCAGCCGCATGAAGCAATGCAAAGAGCAAAGGCGTTTATCAATATAATGGAAACGACTTTGGGAGCTAAAAAAGGAACGTTTAATTACATTTTGGATATTTTGATGAGGCAGTCCTAAAATAATTTTTTTATAAAATTTTTAGACCGGCAGTCGGTCTAGACCCTTGATGAAAGGTGTGTATACGATGCAAAATACCATCAATATAAAATCTTTCCCTAAAGATTTTAACCTCATGGTGATTGGACAAATTGTATCTATCTTAGGTTCCACCCTTTTAGTTTTGCTTTATCACTCTATGTACTGGATATAACGGGGCGTGCGGATATTTATGCTACTTTGTATGCTATATCGAGTGTCCCTTTGTTGTTGTCACCTCTTGGCGGGGCTATCGCTGATAGATTTAACCGACGTAATTTGATGGTACTCTATGACATGATAAGTAGTGTTATTATTTTCTGCTTTCTTTTATTATTATCAGTCGGCAAGACTTCCGTGGTACTTATCGGTGTTGTTATGGTTTTGCTAGCGATTATTAGTGCAATGTATTCCCCTGTTGTTATGGCGAGTATTCCGCTGCTCGTTACGGAAAAAAAAGCTAGAACAGGCAAATGGTATCGTGAATGGTGTTCAAGCTTTGTCGGGTGTAGCGGCACCTGTTTTGGGCGGAGTGCTATACGGCCTTGTAGGGTTAAAAATACTTGTCGTGCTGAGTGGTATCACTTTTTTCTTGTCAGCAATATTAGAGACGTTTATTAAGATTCCGTTTGTTAAAAGGAAACAGGATGAGCATATTGTGCCAACAATCGCAAAAGACCTGAAAGTTGGATTTACCTATGTTGTCAAACAGCCTTATATATTGAAATCCATGATATTAGCCGCTTTGCTCAACTTGATCCTTACACCACTCTTTATTGTCGGTAGTCCAATCATTTTACGAGTAAAGATGCAAAGTAGCGATACAATGTATGGTATCGGGATGGGATTCATAGATTTTGCTACAATCTTAGGGGCTTTATCTATCGGTTTCTTTGCGAAAAAGATGCAAATGAAAACAATATATCAGTGGATACTTATGATTGCTCTATTAATTGTACCGATGGCGGTCTCCATTATGCCACTTGTTCTTAGATTTGGATACTATCCGTCATTTATCCTCTTTATCTTGTGTGCAATTCTTATTACAATGGCAATGACCATTATCTCCATTTTCGTTATTACAGTCGTACAAAAGAAAACACCTAACGAGAACTTAGGAAAAGTCATGGCAATTATTACAGCGGTAGCGCAATGTATGGCACCTATAGGTCAGGTCATATATGGATTTATGTTTGAAATTTTTAGTATAAAAGTTTACTTACCTATATTGTTTGTAAGTCTTATAATGATAGTAATAGCAATTGTAACGAAGGGAATATTGAGAAATGAGGGGGAAACGGCGTGATATGATTTGGTTATTCCAATGGAAGTATTGAAACAACTACTATATTTCAATATATTTCTAATCAAATTCCCCCCAATGAAATTCATGTTTGACACTTATAATTTATTTGGTACACATGTTATTGTTCTGTGATTACTACCAGTATTATTCATTTGAAACTCCTTTTTATATTGTTATTCTCTTAAAACTTAGAGGCTATTATAAGTTGACAATCCAATATTTTTTGAGGAAAATACAGTTATAGGAATGTACGTTCTGTTCGTTGGAGGACTAGCGATTTCAAGTGTATCTACATAAAAGGAGATGTTTCTAATTGAAGAATACAAGACAAAAAATTACTACTTTTTTAATGTTTGACGGCAATGCAGAGGAGGCTATGACTTTATATACTTCTTTATTTGATCAATCAGAAATTATAAATATTTCTCGTTACGGTGCAAATGAGCCTGGTAAAGAGGGAACTGTAATGCATGCTACATTCACATTAAATGGACAAGAGTTCATGTGTATAGATAGTAGTGTGAAACATGAATTCACATTTACTCCTTCAATGTCACTATATGTAAATTGTGATACAGAGGCGGAAATTGATGAAGTCTTTAATAAGCTAGCGCAAGAAGGAGAAGTTTTAATGCCGCTTGCAGTTTATCCATTTAGCAAGAAATTCGGTTGGCTTAATGATAAGTATGGTGTTTCTTGGCAGCTAAACTTTTCTGCAAACTAGGTCTATGTTAGTAAATAAAAACGTATTCTCAATCTAATGAGTAATACGTTTTTTTATTCATTTAGAATTTTGCTTTGTAAGTTCTGCTAGTGATTTTAAGTGAAATTCCCTCTTATTAAGTCAAATGGGTTGATTTAATATTTCAGAGATAAATTGTGGTATAATTTACATATAGGGGGAAAGTAGATGACACAACATAAAGAAGAACAAATGAATCAAGCACTTGCACTGTTTTATTTTGCATATAAAACATTTACAGAAAAACCAGATGAAATTATAAAAGAGTATGGTATACAGCGAGTTCATCATCGAATCTTATTTTTTATTGCTCGTTTTCCTGGGCTTAGTATAAATGAATTGTTATCTCTGTTAGAAATAAGTAAACAAGCTCTTCACGGGCCACTCCGTCAGCTTCTTGAAAAGGGGCTTATTGAAAGCAAGGAAGCAGAACACGATCGTCGTGTGAAACAGCTTGTCCTAACGACAGAAGGAGCAGAGCTAGAGAGAAAACTAAGCGATGTACAAAGAGAACAAATGAGCAGTATTTTTTCAAAATTTGGTGAAACATGTGAAGAGAATTGGCATCAAGTTATGACTGAACTAGCAAATAGCCGTTTAGGTTTTGATGCATGGTTATCTAAGCGTGAAGAACCAGTTGATTAAAATGAGTAAATAAATCATTCATCTGTTTTTTGAGTTTGAAAAAGAACCGATTTTATCCATGTATTTTGGCAACTATGGATAAATCATAGAATAAATGGATAAAAAATTAACATTACCAGATACTTTATTACGTGTACGCATTGCAAAATTTAAATTTTCATTTCCGGAAGGGGATTATTATGATAAAACTTGTACTCATTCGTCACGGACAAAGTTTATGGAATCTTGAAAACAGATTTACAGGATGGACAGATGTAGACTTATCAAAAAATGGATTAAATGAAGCAAGAGAAGCAGGTGCAATTTTAAAAAACAATGGATATACGTTTGATGTTGCGTATACATCTGTTTTAAAACGGGCAATTCGAACGTTGTGGATTATTCTACATGAAATGGACCTTGCATGGGTTCCTGTACATAAATCATGGAAGTTAAATGAAAGACATTATGGAGCATTGCAAGGATTAAATAAGGATGAGACAGCAAAGAAATATGGTGATGAGCAAGTTCATATATGGAGAAGAAGTACTGATGTAAGACCGCCAGCACTTACTGAAGATGATCCAAGGTATGAAGCTGATGATCCAAGATATAAGTTGTTGAAAAAAGGTGAATTTCCACTTACTGAGTGCTTAGAGGATACGGAACAAAGAGTATTGGACTTTTGGCATAATGAAATTGCACCGATGTTACAATCTGGTCAAAAGGTAATCATCTCATCACACGGGAATACAATTCGTTCGCTTGTAAAATATTTAGATAATCTATCGGATGATGGTGTTGTATCATTAAATATTCCGACGAGTATACCACTCGTATATGAACTAGATGAAAATTTACGCCCAATTCGTCATTACTATTTAAGTATGGATGGTGAAGTTCCGGAAGGTGTGATTCCGAAACATATATCCTGATAAAAAATATTTGTGAAAATTTGAAATGTATGCTTGTCTACATATAAAATGTAGATTCATTATAAAAGATGTGGCTTCCTTCTCATGTATATGCAATGCAGCTAACTTTAGAAGGTTGTCCATGTCTTTTGTCATAATGAGAGGGAAATCAGCATGTAATGATATCGTGAGAAGTTTTTGAATGGAGGGTGATGTGATTGACGGTCTCTAACATTCGAGTTGGTTTGTTTCTTCTCGTATTAGTCTTTTTATTTCTTATTTTCTTTTATTGGAAAAATGAAGAATTGTACGAAGAAAAAAAGCAACTTATTCGAAAAACATGGTATGGTGTGTTTATTACATCAGTCACAATGTATTTAATGATGAAAGGAATTGATTTAACCCTCTGGAAAAATATTTTGATGTTCGTTGCAATGGTGGTATTTGTTGATATTGCATTTATTTTAACTCCAAACATTTCTGAAATATGGGGTGCAAAATTTAGTGATATCGGAAAGACCGTTCAATCTATTAAACGATCATTAATTGCTTCGAAAGCACGAGGTGAGATCTACACAACAATTATTCAAAATGTAAACCCAGCAGCATTTGGTACGATGGAGTGGCAAACTGAAACAGAATATGCACAAAGTTTAAATGTATTTCTTGATACGTATGCAGAAAAAATTGGGGCGAAGATTGTGGTATTTGTGACAGAAGATGAATTAAATACGAATTTTCGTGGTATCCGTTCTCAATTTAGTATTACAGTTCCTGTGGAACATATAGAACAATTAAATGAACAGAAAGCAGTGCAAGTTGAAAATGTTGGTATCATACCAGCCAAAACAGTAAAAGATGTTTGTATTGTTATTGATGGTCAAAAGAATAATCTTCAAGACCGGGATTTTGAAAATGTATATAACTTAACAATTCATCATAGTTATTTTAGTAAGTAAGGACAGAATCTAAATTCTGTCCTTTTCCTTTATACATAATGTAGAACAAATTTCGAGAAAATGGAACAAAGTTGAATAAAATCGGACAATCATTCCTACACTAGCACGTAGAGGTGATTGTAGTGGAAAAAGAATACGGTAGTGAATTTTTCAAAGAAGAAGCTGAAGATGCAACAGATTTCTCTTTAATAAAAGGAGATACAATGCAGCAAGTAGAAAATTTAGAAGAAGAATTAAAAAGAAAAGGATAAAAGTGCACCATTTCTATATTTAATATATAATAAAGATAGATAAAAGTTGTATCTTTTTTACAAAAGGGGGAGGAGAAAATGCAAGAAATGAAACAACAAAAACTTGCTTTTTTTAAGAAAGAAAAAGAAGATTCAAATACAGATTTCTCTCTTGTGAAAGGTGCATTAACGGAAAATATTAATCGACTAGAAAAGATCGTGAATGGTGATGCATCAAAATATATACAGGGAAAAAACTTGAAAGAAAATGCATAGGTGCATTTTCTTTTTTATTTTTTCTTCATTCCTATCGCAAATTCTTCGAAATCTAGCTTTTCATAGAATGGAATGTATTCAGCTGTACCAATTAATTGCAAGTGTAGGTTCTGTTTTTTGCATTCTACAATTAATTTTTGAACGATCTCCTTTCCAATTCCGCGATTTTGAAAGGAGGGATGAACGACTAATCCACATAGATAAGCGTTAATTATCCCATCTGAAATAATACGTCTGGTTCCAATTAATTGATCGTTATCATAAGCACTTATGACAAAAGTACTTTGAATGAGAGTATGATGCAATTGCTCTTTTGAAAGCTTTAAATAGTCATCCCCACTGATTATTAGTTGCATCAATTGGGCTTTTACGGGCAGTTGATCCTCCGCCTATCTTACTCGTTTTTCTTTGAATCTTGAGGTGGGGATTTTACTGCCCGTTAATGCGGGGTAAATTGAAAATGTGTTCAGGACAAGGAAGGTTTTCTGTAAAATACATATGCATTTTCCTTAATTTTTTAAATGTAGTATAAAATTATACTGATATTCTGTGAAATGGATATGGGATAGTTTTTGATAAATAGAAGTGATAGATCTACACCTTTAATAAAAAGTAAAATGATGAAGCATGGTATAATGGTAAAGAAAAGAATAATTTGAAATTCAAAGATTTATCCAATCAGTTTTATTTAAGAGAGGAGCTTCAAAATGTATTCTAATTTAGAACAATTAACAAAGCACCCTGTATTTTATCATTTTGCAGAAATTTCAAAGATTCCAAGAGGATCTGGAAATGAAAAAGAAATTAGTGATTATTTAGTTGAATTTGCAAAAGATCGTAATTTAGATGTTGTACAAGATGAAGCATTAAATGTAGTCATTAAAAAGACAGCAACTGACGGTTATGAAAATGTTCCTGCAATTATTATTCAAGGCCATATGGACATGGTTTGTGAGAAGAACCAAGCAACCGTTCATGATTTTGAAAAGGATCCAATTCAATTACGAATCGTTGGGGACATGCTGTATGCAAATCAAACGACTTTAGGTGCTGATAATGGTATTGCGGTTGCGTATGCATTAGCACTATTAGATTCAACTGATATTCCACATCCAGCTCTTGAGGTTGTGATTACAACAGAAGAAGAGACAACAATGGGTGGTGCTTTTGCTGTTGATGCGAAGCACTTTGATGGGAAAATATTTATTAATATCGACTCTGAAGAAGATCATAAATTACTAGTGAGCAGTGCAGGTGGAGCGAAGGCAGTTGAAACGATTCCTGTTGCTTGGGAAGAAGTACCTGCTGAACTAGAAGCATACCGTTTATATGCTGGAGGCTTAAAAGGTGGCCACTCTGGTATGGAGATTGATAAACAAAGAGGAAATGCCAATAAAGTTTTAGGACGCGTTCTTCATGATTTATCAAATGAAATTTCATTTAACATGAGTGGAATTCACGGTGGATTAAAAACAAATGCGATTCCGCGTGAAAGCGTAGCAACAATTTTATTATCTGTAAATGATGTACAAAAGGTAGAAGAGAAAGTAGCAGAATGGACACGTATTTTCCAAGACGAGCTACGTGCTGTAGATCCTGATGTACATGTTTCTCTTACAAAATTAGAAGAAAAAGTAGAAAAAGTATTTGCAACAGAAACACAGAAACAACTTATTTCTTCTTTATTCTTGATTCCAAATGGCATTCAAAGCATGAGCATGGATATTAAAGGACTTGTAGAAAGCTCAACAAACTTAGGTGTTATTGAAACGTTACATAATGAAATTAAATTAAGAAATGAAGTAAGAAGCTCTGTAAGCAGTTTAAAACAGCACATTACGAATGAAATTAAGTATATTGCAGAATTAGTTGGGGCGCAATTTGAGAAGGAATCAGAGTATCCAGAATGGCCGTACAATCCTAATTCACCAATTCGTGATTTGTTTGAAAAAGTGCATAAAGAAAAATATAACAAAGATGCTGAAATCTTTGCAGTGCACGCTGGTATTGAATGTAGTGTATTTGTTCAAAAAATGCCTGAATTGGATGCCATCTCATTCGGACCAGATATTTTCAATGTTCATACGCCAGATGAACATATTAGTATTTCATCAGTTATAAATAACTGGGGATACTTCATTGAAGTAATGAGAGAAACGAAATCACTAGCATAAATATAAATGAATCAAACTGCCTAAGGTCCCCCTTAGGCAGTTTTTTTGCTGCATTGATATAGATAAAACAAAGAAATTCTTATATAGATACAATGAAGTTGATATCTGTAATGTTAGTTAAGGAGCAAGGAACACTGCGAAAAAAAAGATAATTTCACATACTGTATTGAAAGAAAAAATAAAATACTATCTATTTGTAGAAATAGACAGTTTGATAAAATGTTAATGATATGATTAAAAAGAATTGCGAAAAATATATTTAATAGAATTTTTATAAGGGAGAAGATATGAAAAAAAGATATAAAAGGTTATTTATTATAAGTGCAATAGCAATAGGAGTCAGTGCATTCTCATACTTACAAAATAATTTAATAAGTGTAAGTAAAATATCAATAACATCTAGTAAGATACCTTCTAATTTCAAGGGATTTAAAATTGTACAGTTATCGGATTTACATAGTAAAAAATTTGGAGAAAACCAAGAAGTTTTAATTGAAAAAGTAAAAAGCTTGAACCCTGATATTATCGCTATTACAGGAGATCTAATTGATAGTAAGAGGTATGATGCAGAGGCGAGTTTAAAGGTAGTGAAAGAGCTTGTAAAACACTATCCCGTTTATTTTGTTACAGGAAATCATGAATTATGGTCAGGGAGGTATGATAGTTTAGAAAAAGAGTTGAAAAGATATAATGTGACAGTTTTGAGAAATGAACATGAACGTATTCAAAAAGAGGGGCAGGAAATTTGCCTTCTCGGCATAGATGATCCGGCATTTACCGCGAAAAATAACGATGAAAATGAAGAGATGTCTACAGTGAAAAATGAAATCGTTAAAGCGAAAAATGAGGTAGATCAGGATGAATATAAAGTACTACTTTCACATAGACCTGAACTTTTACAAGTATACGCTGAGCAACAAATTGATTTAGTTTTAACAGGGCATGCCCATGGAGGACAAGTAAGACTACCTTTTATTGGAGGCTTAGTTGCACCTAATCAAGGCATATTACCCAAATACACAGCAGGTTCATATAAGGAACAAGGTACTTCCATGATAGTAAGCAGAGGGTTAGGGAATAGCATCATTCCTCAAAGGATTTTTAATAGACCAGAAATTGTAGTCGTACAACTGGATTAATTTGTACGACTTTTTTTTATTAGCTTTGAGTGACGTTGCGGTGGTTCATTCACTATAACTCTTTTAATAGAAAATAAGATAACAAATGTAAGTAACAGAAAATATGTATGATGAAAGATTGGTGTTTTCTAAAAAGTACAAGTATCCATTACAATTTTGTTAAATTTGTTCTACGCTACATAAACTAACAAATTTTGACGTTCTTTCTTTGTTATAGTGTAAATAATTAAAATACTCAGTTTTCATTCAGATTAGAATGCTTATGGCTTGTGCATATAAAAAACTAATTATAAAGGAGTGTACACATGCATAAAGAATTTGAAATTGAGGAATATACTGCAATTGAAGAACAAATTCATTATTATAGTCAATGTTTATTGGTGAATCATCCTGAGCAAATTGTGAAGTATTTAGAAAAAAGGTTAGAAAAATATACAGAAACATTAAAATATGCACATTTGTATCCCGAAAAAGTTATTTTGCCTATCCAGCAGTTAGTAATTGAGTATTCTTTAGATCTTGCTAGAATTAGAAAGTATTTAAATTTAGAAACGTAGCCTATAAATAATGATTTAAAATGAAACAGAGTCGACAGTGAGAAATGAATTCTATTGTCGACTCTGTTTCATTGTTCTATAGACAATGTACTAGTTGTTAGAAAGATTGAAAAGATAATACTCATAAATATAATTTGACATATAATAATCTAAGAGTAAAATAAAAGTGAGTACTCACTCATTTTGAAAAGGAGGAGATCTTATTGCAACAACCTTCAGTCATTTTACAAGATGTATCAAAGTGTTTTGGAAAAAAAGAAGTACTGCACAATATTTCACTATCTGTAGCAGAGACAGAGATTTTTGGTTTAGTAGGTCCATCCGGGTCTGGTAAAACGACGCTTATTAAAATGATTGCTGGCATTAGTGAATCAACAGTAGGGAATGTAATAGCATTAGGGGTACAAATGCCAAACTTAAACGGCATGAAGCAAATAGGTTATATGGCACAAGCCGATGCGCTGTATGAAGAATTATCAGCTTATGAAAATGCAGATTTTATCGCAACAATGTATGGATTGAAAGGTAAACATAAGAAGGAGAGAATTGAAGAAGTTTTTACATTAGTTGAATTATCAGAGCATGCTAAAAAACAAGTACAACACTTTTCAGGGGGGATGAAAAAGCGGTTATCTCTAGCGATGGCACTTTTACATGAACCAAAGCTTTTAATTTTAGATGAGCCAACGGTTGGAATTGATCCAGTTCTTCGTAAATCTATTTGGGAAAAATTTTATGAGCTCAAAGGGAAAGGAACAACGATTATTGTGACAACACATATTATGGACGAAGCTGAATTTTGTGAACGTCTTGGATTAATTAGAGATGGGAAGTTAATTGCAACAGGAACTCCAAATGATTTAAAAGATCGAACTTCATCAGGACGGATTGAAGATGTCTTTCTATTGGAAGGAGCGGTTGAATCATGAGAGTCGGTGGTGTAATTATTCGGATTATTCGTCAGTTTCTTCGGGATAAACGGTCACTTGCGATGATGTTTGGAGCGCCAATGTTACTCCTTTGGTTATTATCGCTTGTGTTTACACAAAAGGATTACACTCCTCATATTGCATTAATAGATGTTCCAGCACCTATAGTAGAATCAATGAAAAAGCAAGATGCTACCATCTATGAGTATAGTAAAGATGAAGCGTATTCTAAATTAAAAAATCAACAAATAGATGCCATTATCACTTTAGAACATGGAAAAGCGAATGTATTGCTAGAAGGTAGTGATTCTTCAAAAAACCGTGCAGTGCTACAGACATTACAAAAGGCCACAGAAAAAAATGATATGCCCGGTATGAAACCAGAAATTGATTTTTTACATGGTTCCGCAGATTTCACGATGTTTGATGGACTTGGACCGGTATTAATTGGCTTTTTTACATTCTTCTTTGTTTTTATTTTATCAGGAGTTTCCTTTGTACGAGAACGTTTAAGTGGGACGTTGGAAAGATTATTATCTACTCCAGTGCGCCGCTGGGAAATTGTTGTTGGTTATATAATTGGATTTGGTATTTTTGCGTTTTTACAGTCTGTTATCATTGTAAGTTTCTCTGTCTATATTCTTGATTTATATGTAGCAGGGTCACCGTGGCTTACATTACTAATTACATGTATGCTTTCACTAACAGCGTTAACACTAGGCACTTTTTTATCGGCATACGCCAATAACGAATTTCAAATGATTCAGTTTATCCCACTGGTCATCCTACCGCAAATTTTCTTTTCAGGTTTATTTCCAATGGAATCAATGAATAAGTGGCTGCAAATGCTAGGTAAGTTATTCCCACTCACATACGGTGCTGATGCAATGAAACAAGTGATGATTCGTAATCAAGGATTTACTGAAATTGCGGGAGACCTTTGTGTGTTACTTCTTTTTGCGATAGTATTTGCAGTAGGGAATGTATTTGCTTTGAAGAAACATCGCAAAATATAATGTTTATAAAAAAGGGGCTTTACGAATGAAGAAAGATTGGCTGGAAGAATTAATTGCTGCTACAGACACAGATAAACGTAATGAACGTCAAATGCGTATATTAGAAGCAGCGGTTGATATGTTTGGAGAAAAAGGATATGCGTCAACTTCAACGAGTGAAATTGCAAAGCGTGCTGGTGTAGCGGAGGGAACAATCTTCCGCTACTATAAAACAAAAAAAGATTTACTATTAGCGGTTGTCATGCCAACATTAACAAAGTTTGCTGCTCCATTTTTTGTACAGGCTTTTGCAAAAGAAATACTGGAGAATACGTATGAAACGTATGAAGAATTTTTAAGAAAAGCAATTCGAAATCGATTTGAATTTGCTAAAAAACATTTTCCAATGTTAAAAATTTTAATACAAGAAGTACCGTTTCAACCAGAATTAAAAAATGAAATACAACAATTAGTAGAGAAGGAACTTTTTTCTCGCTTTAAAAAATTAATTGTACATTTTCAAGAACAAGGACAAATTATTGAAATGCCAATCCCTTCAGTTATCCGCTTTACTTTATCAGCTATAATGGGGTTAATTTTAACTCGATTTTTATTATTACCTGAAGAAAAATGGGACGATGAAGTGGAAATTGAAAATACGATTCAATTTATATTGTATGGACTAACACCACAAACGTTGCTATAACAACGTTTGTGGGTTTTGATTTTCGTATTTGCAAACAAAGAGTATCTATGTAGTGGATTCATCTATTGCAGGAAACTGTGTCGTTTCAAAAGTAGACAACCTACGTTTCTATGATTCTCCATCTTGGCAGGATAAAGATGTTGCTGGTACTTTAGATACAGGATTAGGATTCAAGTTTATTGATAAAGTGTCCATAAATGGTTCACCACAGTATAAAGTGAAAAATTCTCGTGGAAGTGTGTACTACATTACAGCTAGTGATGCATATGTGAATGTACGTTAACATAATGAAAAAGAAGTCGGCTCTTTATTTGAGCCGGCCTTTTTATATACTCGTTTGTTTTGCTATACCCCGTATGTCATTTCATCCAAAAATTCTCCTCCATTTCTAAGACATATTACTATCCTAGAAATTGCACAATTAAAATAATGCTTTCTTGTTCCGATTGGTTCTTCTGGAACAAGTTCTAAATCGTAAAACATTTCCTCTTTTTTATGAAAATACATTTTCCCAACTTTTTCTGGTGATTCTGATGGATAATATTGATATACAACTATCTCCCCATCTTCAAATTCTTTATTCATTGTTATATGGATTGCCATAGTTTATCTCCTCCATTTTTATTCTGTATCTATATCGGGGATTTTCAAAGGGCGACCTGACCTTAAAGTTGCATCATGTGCTGATTTATAATCTGTTTTAAAATTATGGAGGAAAGGGAAGAGCTTGTAAATACAAAAATATACAAATGAAATTACTAATTATGTTTTAGTAAGATAGTGATTGGGTCAGGGGAGGCATATTGGGTAATGTAACTTTCTATGTTACTGCAAACGAAGCCTATGTTTAAGTGAAGTAAGAGTTACAAAAGAGCATCCACTTAAAGGATGCTCTTTTGTATAACATATTCTTTGCTGTTTGCTCAATCATTTTACCGAAGTTGCTATACTCATCTATCCAGAAAGTTTGAAAGACATTTAGCTAATCAAGGCTTAATTTTCTAATACTAATATTAATTTTTTTAAGTGTCAATTAGGTCAGTGTTGCAGCGCTTATAATGAATTTCATAACATTCTTCTTCAGAAAATATTTGTGCAATTTGCCCCGTACTCTTATCAGCAATTATAAATTCATTAGTTTCAGAAATGTTCCAAAGTTCCTCAATAGATTTTGTGAAATTCAATATTCTAACATTTGCCCATACCGGCTCTAAACAATTAGGAACTAATATAAAATATTCTGTTTTATGATTTGAAAAACTTAAAGAGCCTAAAGAATTTTCAATCCATAAAATATACTCACTCTTAACATCACCAATAGGAATATGAAATGTTGGCTTAGAGTCAACATTACGAAACTTTTTCAATGCTGTGTCGAACAGTTCTATCCATGCAGAATCGGGATTTTCAAATTCAATAAGTTCTAAATTTGAAAATTGGCTAATGACTTTTTTAGCATTGATTAATGCTTTTTTTCTACGAATCTTCTCATTTTGATATATCATAATTTTCCTGCTTCTCATTTGTTATAATAAGTGTGATGATCGTTATTAAATCCGTAAATGTTAGAGTATCTTTCCTTCTTAAAATCAGAAGTATACGGATTAGCTCCATCTTTGGGTATACCTGCATGTGTATGTAATACGCCATCATTAATATGCTCAAAAATAACTCGTTTACCTTGAGGTGTATCGTACTCATAATAACGTCCATGTTGAGCGTGGTTAGCACTATATTCATAGTTCTTAGATTCATACCCTTTTTTAGGTATATCATCTCCTACTTGCCATTGGCGTGTAGGTTGTTGTGACATAGGAACACCAGCTAAATCTTTAGCTTTATTAAATGCAATATCAGAAGACTGGATTTTTTGAAGAGTATCCTTAGCATTTTGAATTGATTTATCCCAAACATATCCACCGTGTGCAACAGCACCAACACCAGCCACTGTAGCAGCTGCATTTAATGGAAGAACAATTGGTGATGCCAATCCACCAGTTCCTACTTCTGCGACGATGGTTAAGAAATTAGAGCCGCCTATGACTGAAAAACCTTCAAAAATTTCTACAATAGATCCTACCGTTGATAAAACATGTCCAGTAAGCCTTCCAGCTTGGTAGGTTGTCTTGCTTTCTAATTTATCATTATCAGGTGGTGTTAGTCCAAATATAGTTTTCTGCTACTGCACTGCCAGCACCTTGTATAAAGTCCCAAGCACTTTCATACATAGATTCCACTTTATTATCAAAGGCACCACTTATTTTACTATAGTCCTCATAAATATTTTCGACACCATGTTTAAACTTATCCAGTAAAGATTCATCTTTTTTCTCACTATTTAATGGACCACACATTGCTCCTTCTTCAATTGAACTACCATTTAAAAGGTTGTCAGCCTGACGCTTCCTATCTTCTTCAATCGCCTGAATGGAAGCCGTCCACTCCATATTCAACCCTTGTGTACTAAACGTACCACTTGCGAGACTAAAGCCTTTTCCACTTTGTACTTCTGCTAAACCCGTCGCAATGCTAGCGGCTAATTGAATTGCTGTACTATAGTTATTGCTAGATGTTTGAT
>Ga0102589_1002946_pt1 | contig 18461 bp, 17 predicted proteins | sample AraplaMF_Col_mLB_FD_76858 | JGI IMG/M metagenome (GOLD analysis project Ga0102589, IMG submission 76858) | Arabidopsis root microbial communities from the University of North Carolina, USA - plate scrape MF_Col_mLB | ecosystem: Host-associated > Plants > Roots > Endosphere | place: USA... | reverse complement strand
ATCGCAGGCTTCACTCGGCGACGCAAGACATGCCGCCGGCCGAGTACGAGGCTTTAAAGAGTAGGTCTGCCTGAAAAAGTGTCCAAGATTACTTGACCACTACACCCTGCCCCTCTCCCAGAGGGAGAGGGGAAAAAACCAAGAGGGCAAACTAGCGCCTCAAAACTGCTCCGCCCCCAGCGCATTCACCGCGTCCGCACCCGCCACAATCCCCGCGCGCAACGAGCTCGCCTGCGACAGGATGTGTTCGCCGAAGAAATGTGCCGTGGCGATCTTCGCCTCGTAGAACGCCGGGTCTTCCGAGCGCTTCGCATCGGCCGCCAGCATGGCACGGCCGAACTGCCAGCCCGAGAACACAATGCCGCAAAGCTTCAGGTACGGCACGCTGCCGGCGAACACCGCATTGGGGTTGCTCTTGGCGTTGTCCACCACAAACTGCACCACGGCTTCCAGTGCCTCACGGCCCTGCTTGAGCTGCGCCGACACTGCCTTGAAGGCTACGCCCCCGTGCAGGGCAAGCGCCGCCTCGGTCTCGGCGATCTGCGCGCAGAGATTGCGCGCCACCGCGCCGCCATCGCGCACGGTCTTGCGGCCAACCAGGTCGTTGGCCTGAATGGCCGTCGTGCCTTCATAGATCGGCAGGATGCGTGCATCGCGATAGTGCTGCGCGGCGCCCGTTTCCTCGATGAAGCCCATGCCGCCGTGAACCTGCACACCCAGGCTCGTCACGTCGATCGACAGCTCGGTGCTCCAGCCCTTCACGATCGGCACCAGGAACTCGTAGAGCGCCATGTTCTGCTTTCGCACGGCCTCGTCCGGATGCTGGTGCGCCACGTCGCTGGCAGCCGCTGCGAAATAGGCCACGGCGCGGGCGCCTTCGATCAGTCCGCGCATCGTCATCAACATGCGCTTGACGTCGGGATGATGGATGATCGTCACGGCCTCGCGCGCCGAGCCATCCACTGGGCGGCTTTGCACACGATCCTTCGCGTACGCCACAGCCTGCTGGTACGCACGCTCGGACACGGCAATGCCCTGCATGCCCACCGAGAAGCGGGCCGAATTCATCATGATGAACATGTACTCCAGACCGCGGTTCTCCTCGCCCACCAGCGTGCCGATGGCCCCGCCGTGGTCGCCGAATTGCAGCACCGCAGTGGGGCTGGCCTTGATGCCGAGCTTGTGCTCGATCGACACGCACTGCACGTCGTTGCGCTCGCCCAGCGAGCCATCGGCATTGACCAGGTATTTCGGCACGGTGAATAGCGAGATACCCTTCACGCCTTCCGGTGCATTGGGCGTGCGCGCAAGCACCAGATGGACGATGTTCTTCGCCATGTCGTGCTCGCCATACGTGATGAAGATCTTCGTGCCGAAGATCTTGAACGTGCCGTCGCCTTGCGGTTCGGCACGGGTGCGCACCGCAGCCAGGTCCGAACCGGCCTGCGGCTCGGTCAGGTTCATCGTGCCCGTCCACTCGCCCGAGATCAGCTTCGGCAGGTACGCCTGTTTCTGCGCGTCCGTGCCGGCGGTCAGCAGCGCCTCGATGGCGCCATCGGTCAGCAGCGGGCACAGCGCGAACGACAGGTTCGCGGCGTTGAGCATCTCGTTGCACGGCGTCGCCACGAGCTTGGGCAAACCCTGCCCTCCGAAATCGGCCGGGTGCAGCACGCCCTGCCAGCCACCTTCGCCAAACTGGCGGAACGCATCCTTGAAGCCCGGCGTGGTCGTCACGACGCCGTCTTTCCAGCTACTCGGTTCGATGTCTCCGGCACGGTTCAACGGCGCCACGACTTCCTCGTTGAAGCGCGCGGCTTCCTCGAGAATGGCTTGCGCGGTATCGGGGGTAGCGTCCTCATAGCCAGGCAACTGGCTCAGTTGCGCGAGGCCAGCCAGTTCGTTCATGGCGAACAGCATGTCCTTGAGCGGTGCGCGATAAGTCATCGACGTCTCCTGTCTTTGTAAAAAAGCCGCTCGCGGGAAACACCCGGAACGGCTTCTTGTTCTTCTATACGGGGCCGGCTCACCAAACGGGAACCGGCCGGGGCAACTATCAGCCCAGTGCGGCCACCAGTTCCGGCACCACGGTGTTCAGGTCACCAACCAGACCGTAGTCAGCCACCGAGAAAATCGGGGCTTCCGCGTCCTTGTTGATCGCCACGATCACCTTGGAGTCCTTCATACCGGCCAAGTGCTGGATCGCGCCCGAGATACCGACGGCGATGTACAACTGCGGAGCGACGATCTTGCCCGTCTGACCGACCTGGTAGTCGTTCGGCACGAAGCCGGCATCGACTGCCGCACGCGAGGCGCCCATGGCCGCGCCGAGCTTGTCGGCCAGCGGGGTCAGCACCTTCGTGTAGTTCTCGCCCGAACCCACGCCACGGCCACCGGACACGATGATCTTGGCAGCGGTCAGTTCCGGACGGTCGCTCTTGGTCACTTCACGCGACACGAATTGCGAGATGCCCGCGTCGGCCACGGCCGGCAGCGTTTCCACGCTGGCCGAGCCACCTTCGGCGGCAGCCGGGTCGAACGCCGTGCCACGCACGGTGATGACCTTGATCTTGTCGGCCGACTTCACCGTGGCAATCGCGTTGCCGGCGTAGATCGGACGCTCGAACGTGTCAGCTGCATCCACCTTGGTGATGTCCGACAGTTGAGCCACGTCCAGCTTGGCAGCTACGCGCGGCAGGATGTTCTTGCCCGATGCGGTGGCCGGCGCCAGGATGTGCGAGTAGTCGTTGGCGATGGCCAGGATCTGGTCGCCCACGTTTTCGGCAAGCTGGTCAGCAAAGTACGGTGCATCGGCCAGCAGGACCTTCGACACGCCCGCGATCTTAGCGGCGGCATCGGCAGCGGCCTTGGCATTCGAGCCAGCCACCAGTACGTGGACATCGCCACCGCACTGGGTGGCTGCCGTCACGGCATTCAGCGTGGCGGCCTTGATCGATTGGTTGTCGTGTTCAGCAATGACAAGTGCAGTCATGTTTTATCTCCGCGCGCTCAGATGACCTTGGCTTCAGACTTCAGCTTCTGCACCAGCGTGGCCACATCCGGGACCATCTGGCCAGCGCTGCGCTTGGCCGGTTCTACGACCTTCACGGTCGACAGACGCGGCTTCACGTCCACGCCGAGATCTTCCGGCTTGACGGTATCGAGCTGCTTCTTCTTGGCCTTCATGATGTTCGGCAGCGTCACGTAACGCGGCTCGTTCAGGCGCAGGTCGGTGGTCACCACCGCCGGCAGCTTCACCGACAGCGTTTCCAGACCGCCATCCACTTCACGCGTCACCGATGCCTTGCCATCCGCCACCACGACCTTCGAGGCGAAGGTGGCTTGCGGCAGGCCAGCCAGCGCAGCCAGCATCTGGCCGGTCTGGTTCGAATCGTCATCGATGGCCTGCTTGCCCAGGATCACCAGTTGCGGCTGTTCCTTGTCCACCAGAGCCTTGAGCAGCTTGGCCACGGCCAGCGGCTGCAGGTCTTCGGTGGTTTCCACCAGGATGCCGCGATCGGCACCGATGGCCATCGCGGTACGCAGCGTTTCCTGGCATTGCGCCACGCCGCACGATACTGCGATCACTTCCGTGACGACGCCGGCTTCCTTCAGGCGCACGGCCTCTTCCACGGCGATTTCGTCGAACGGGTTCATGCTCATCTTGACGTTGGCCAGGTCGACACCCGAACCATCCGACTTCACACGGACCTTGACGTTGTAGTCCACCACCCGCTTGACTGCGACGAGTACTTTCATGCGCTCACTCCACTGATAGCTGATAGTCCAAAGTTTTGAATCGCTCGCCATTATAACCACCGGGGTGGCGGCGCTTTTGATTTTCGAACGATCGTACTATTTTATAGACAAAGAATTGCCGGGCATAGCCGGCGATTCGAAAAATCCGCGCTCATTGTGCCGCAGGATGCCCTGCAGGCACAGTGTATGGATGAAAACCCCTAGAACTTACCAGGCTGTAATCACCGACTCCTTGAACGTGGTCTGCACGTACTGCTTGATTTCCGGCGAGTGGTACGCCTTCACGAGCTTGGCCACCCACGGCTTGTTCTTGTCGGCTTCGCGGATGGCGATCAGGTTGGCGTACGGACCCTTCGGACCTTCCGTGGCGATGGCATCACGCGTGGGCGACAGGCCAGCCGATTCGGCGTAGTTGCCATTGATGGCAGCCGCATCCAGATCGTCCAGCGAGCGCGGCAGTTGGGCAGCGTCCAGTTCCACGATCTTGATCTTCTTCGGATTCTCGACGATATCCAGCGGCGTGGCCTTCAGGCCGGCATCCGGACGCAGCTTGATCAGGCCCTTGGCCTGCAGCAGCAGCAAGCCACGGCCACCGTTGGTGGGATCGTTCGGCACGCCAACGCGGGCGCCCTGCTTGATCTGGTCCAGCGACTTGATCTTCTTCGAGTAGACGCCCATCGGGAACGTCACCGTGAAGGCAATATGCGTGAACTTGTAGCCGCGATCCTTGATCTGCGCTTCGAGGTACGGCAGATGCTGGTAGCTGTTGGCGTCGAGGTCGCCAGCGGCCAGCGCGGCGTTCGGCTGAACGTAGTCGCTGAACTCGACGAGCTGGATGTTCAGGCCATCCTTGGCCGCCACCTTCTTCACCTGCTCCATGATCTGCGCGTGCGGGCCGCCCGTCACGCCAATCTTGATCGGCTTCTCCTGCGCGAACACACCAGCCGATACCGTCAAACCCAGCGCCAGTACCGCGGCGCTCTTCAGCACATTACGACGTTGCATTTCGATTTACCCTGTTTTCCCTGTTGAAACTTGCGAATCAGCGATGGCTGATCCGGCGCACCATCCAGTCGCCGAAACTCTGCACCGCCTGCACGAACACGATCAGGACCAGCACCACGGCGATCATGATCTCGGTCTCATAGCGTTGGTAGCCGTAGCGAATGCCGAGGTCACCCAGACCGCCACCGCCCACCGCACCCGCCATGGCCGAATAACCCACCAGGCTCACGAACGTGATGGTCAGGCCCGCAACGATGCCGGGCATGGCCTCGGGCAGCAGCACCTTCCATACGATCTGGTTCGTGGTGGCGCCCATCGACTGAGCCGCTTCCACGAGGCCCTTGTCCACTTCGCGCAGCGCCGCTTCCACCAGTCGCCCGATGAACGGCACGGCCGCAATCGTCAACGGCACAACGGCAGCCGTAGTGCCGATCGACGTACCGACAATGAAGCGCGTCAATGGAATCACCAGCACCAGCAGGATGATGAAAGGAATCGAGCGCACCGCATTGACGAACACGCCGATCGAACGGTTGAACGGCACATTCGCCAGCACACCACCGTTGTTCGTCAGGTGAAGCAACACACCAAGCGGCACGCCGAGCAATGCGCCCACCAGCCCGGAAATGCCCACCATCAGCAACGTCTGGTTGAACGACGTCAGGAACATATCAATCAATTCAGACGACATGATCGATCTCCTCTACAACGACGCCCTGGTTCTGCAGATACTCCATGGCCGCGCGCACGCTGGCCGGGTCCCCGGTGGCCATGATCGCCAGCGAGCCGAATGCCTGGCCCTGGATCTCGTCGATATGACCATGCAGGATGTTGAAGTCGAGCCCGTGCTGGCGAATCGCCTGCGCCAGCACCGGCTGGTCCACGTTCTCGCCCGTGAAGGCCAGACGGTAGACATGGTCACGGCCATTGCCGAGCCGGCTCTCCACGCGTTTGAGCACGCTGACCGGCAATTCCTGCGCAATCACGTCGCCGATCATGGCGCGCGTCACCGCGTGTTGCGGACGCAGGAACACATCGATCACGCGACCCGTTTCCACGACCTGCCCTGCTTCGAGCACGGCCACGCGGTCGCAAACCTGTTTGATCACTTCCATCTGGTGAGTGATCATCACGATGGTCAGGCCCAGTTCCTTGTTGATCTGCTTGAGCAGTTCGAGGATCGAGCGTGTGGTTTCCGGATCGAGCGCAGAAGTCGCTTCGTCGGACAGCAGCACCTTGGGCTTGCTCGCCAGTGCGCGCGCAATGCCCACGCGCTGCTTCTGCCCGCCGCTGATCTGCGCCGGATAGCGGTCACGCAGCGCCGACAGTCCCACCAGTTCCAGCAGAGGCTCTACCGTGGCGGCGATTTCCTGCTTCGACTTGCCCGCCAACTCCAGCGGCAACGCCACGTTGTCGTAGACGGTGCGCGAGGACAGCAGGTTGAAATGCTGGAAGATCATGCCGATCTCGCGGCGCGCCTCGCGCAGCGCGGACTTGCCCAGTGCGGTCAGGTCCTGGCCGGCCACGATTACGCGGCCACCGGAGGGCCGGTTCAGCAGGTTGATGGCACGCACCAGCGTGCTCTTGCCGGCGCCGCTTCGGCCGATGATGCCGAAGATCTCGCCGGATGCGATGGATAGGCTGACGTCACGCAGCGCATGCACTTCCCCCGACCCGCCGGGGAATCGCTGCGACAGCCCTTGCAATTCGATCATTGGAAAACGAAAAAACGGCAACAGCGCGGGGTCTCCTGCGTTGTTGCCGTAGATATTTTTATGAAGCCCGCATTTTATGCGATCCGCTTCATACCTCAAACGAGATTTTTTCGATGGCGTTATGCATTGGCGTCATATAGACGCGGTGAAAATGCTGCAAAAGTCATTTAAGACCGATTGAGCGGAAACTACGCCTCCATCAGCACCTTGATATGTGCAAACACGCTGCGCGCCAGTGCACTCAGGTTGTAGCCGCCTTCCAGACAACTGACGATGCGGCCCCTTGCATGGGTCTTGGCCACTTGAACGAGTTGCTCGGTGATCCAGGCGTAGTCCTGTTCCACCAACCCCATCTGGCCGAGGTCGTCCTCGCGGTGCGCATCGAAACCCGCCGAGATGAACAGCATCTCGGGCTTGAACTCGTTCAGGCGCGGCAGCCAGATCGTCTCGACAACCTCGCGCACGGCCATGCCGTTCGTGTAAGCCGGCAGCGGAATATTCGACATGTTTGCCGCGAAATGCTCGGTGCCGCTGTACGGATAGAACGGATGCTGGAAAAAGCTGCACATCATGACGCGCGGCTCATCGAGGAAGGCCGATTCCGTACCGTTGCCATGATGGACATCGAAGTCGATCACTGCCACGCGCGCCAGACCGTGTGCCGCCAGCGCGTGGCGCGCGGCAATCGCCACGTTGTTGAAGAAGCAGAAACCCATCGCGCGATCCGGTTCGGCGTGGTGGCCAGGCGGGCGCACGCAGCAGAAAGCGTTCTCGATCTCTCCTGTGATCACTGCGTCGGTAGCGGCCACGGCCGCCCCCGCTGCGTGGGTGGCAGCCGCCAGCGTATGGCGGTTCATCGAGGTATCGGGATCGATGGGATAGTAGCTCCCCGCTGACGGGATGTTCGCCGTCAGGCTGGCCACGTAGTCGGGCCGGTGCACGCGTTCGATCTGGTCTTCGGTGGCGGCCGGGGCATCGCGCCGGTCGAGCAAGCCGTCCATCCCATGGGAAATCAGATGGTCTTCGATGGCCTGCAGCCGTTCCGGGCACTCGGGGTGGAAATGCCCCATCTCGTGCAACAGGAACGACGGATGCGTGTAATAGCCCGTTGGCATTTTCGTTTGCGGGTCAAGTTTGTCTCCAGACGTTACGTTAGCACAGGACGTGCCGGGTCTTTCGCGGATGCCCGAGCGCCACTGAGCCCCGCTTCCAAGGCCGGGGCCGTCGGACTTCGCATGTATCGCATCCGCTATACTCGGTCCGACTTGCAAAGGACAACATGACCGACCAACAGCGCTCCCTGCGCCGCCCCCTGCTGGGCGCCGCACTCACCGCTGCCGCATTGGGCCTGTGCGGCGTTTCTCCCAAGCTGCTTGCCGCTGGCAAGCGTCGCGTGAGCAGTACCCGGGAAGAGGAAATCGAACCGGGCCGCTATCAGAACCATCCCCAGGCACGGGCGTTCATCGACGATATGGTGGCGCGCAACAACTTCCCGCGCGCCGAGCTTGAATCGTATTTCAGCCAGGCCGTGTTCTCGGCCACCGTGGCGCGGCTGATCATGCCGCCGACAACTCCCGGCAAGAAAAGCTGGCGCGCCTATCGCTCACGCTTCATCGAACCGATCCGGATCAATGCCGGTGTGCGCTTCTGGCAGCAGAACCGCGAAACACTGCGCCGCGCCGAAGCCGAATTTGGCGTGCCGGCGTCGGTGATCGTCGGCATCATCGGCGTCGAGACGATCTACGGCCGGGACATGGGAACGTTCCGCGTGATCGACTCCTTGTCGACGCTAGCCTTCGATTACCCGGACACCCCGAACCGCGCCGCCCGCACCCAGTTGTTCCGCAACCAGCTGGCCGACTACCTGCTCTGGTGCCGCGAGACGAAGACTGACGTGTTCTCGGTGCTCGGTTCCTATGCCGGCGCGGTGGGCATTCCGCAGTTCATGCCGACGAGCCTGCGCGAGTACGCCGTGGACTATGACGGCGACCGCCATGTCGACCTGCGCAACAGCCCCACCGATGCCATCGGTAGTGTCGGACGTTTCCTGCAACTGCATGGATGGGAAGCGAACCGCCCCGTGGCCTGGCGCATCGCCAGCGATGCGGGCAGCCTGGGCGTTGCCGCCGCCGCCGCTGACGGCGAGCCGTGGCCTACGCGCACGCTGAATCAGCTCACGCGAGCGGGACTGCGTGTAGACGAGCCGATCGATGTCCAACGCGAAGGCGAAACCGGCGTGCTTGTGGTGGACCTGCCCACGCCAGACCAGCCCGTCGAGTACATGATCGGGCTGCGTAACTTCTATGTGCTGACGCGGTACAACCGCAGCTTCTTCTATGCGCTGGCGGTGTACCAGCTTGGAGAGGCGGTGAAGGCAGCGATGGGGTGAGGCGCCTGTTGTTGGCGTGGTTTTCTCCCCTCTCCCGCAAGGCGGGAGAGGGGAGAAAAACAGAGGGATCGCTACCGACTCAAGCCGGAAACACGCCCGTCGACAGATACCGATCCCCGCGGTCGCAGACCACGAATACGATCGTCGCGTTCTCTACTTCTTCGGCGACGCGCAGGGCTACGCACAGTGCGCCAGCAGCCGAGATGCCGCAGAAGATGCCTTCCTCGCGGGCCATGCGGCGGGCCATATGTTCGGCATCGGCCTGCGTCACCGGCTCCTGGCGATCGACGAACTTCGGGTCATAGATTTTCGGCAGATACGCTTCCGGCCATTTACGAATGCCTGGAATGCGCGAACCCTCGGCCGGCTGGGCGCCGACGATCTGGATTGCGGGGTTCTTTTCCTTCAGATAGCGCGACACACCCGTGATGGTGCCGGTCGTGCCCATGGCCGAGACGAAGTGCGTGATGCGGCCTTCGGTATCGCGCCACAGCTCGGGCCCGGTCGTCTCGTAGTGCGCCAGCGGATTGTCCGGATTGGCGAACTGGTCGAGGATGACACCCTTGCCTTCGCGCTCCATGGCATCCGCCAAGTCGCGTGCGTACTCCATACCGCCCTTCACCGGGGTCAGAATGATCTCGGCACCATACGCCGCCATGCTCTGGCGGCGCTCAAGGCTCAGGTCCTCGGGCATGATCAGGATCATGCGGTAGCCACGCACCGCTGCGGCCATGGCCAGCGCAATGCCGGTATTGCCCGACGTGGCCTCGATCAGCGTATCGCCCGGCTTGATGCGGCCGCGCTCTTCTGCTCGGCGGATCATCGACAGTGCGGGACGGTCCTTGACCGACCCGGCGGGATTGTTTCCCTCGAGCTTGCCAAGGATCACGTTGCCGCGCGCTTCGATGGCAGCGCCGGGAATGCGCTGCAGTCTCACCAGCGGCGTGTTGCCGATGGTGTCTTCAATCGTTTTATAGGCCATGGTGCGGGGTCGCTCAGATTTTCGTCGGCCATTGTAATGCACCCACCTTACCCGCACCGGTGGCCGGGACTTTCAGTGCGTCAGCCCTTGCTCTTCCTCACGGCCCTTGCCGAGCAGATGGTAGAGCAGGATCGCACCAAACGTCGCAGTCCCGATGCCCCCCAGCGTCATGCCGCCCAGCTTCAGCGTCAGGTCACCGGCAGCCACCGTCAACGTCGCACCCACCGTGATCAGGTTGCGCGAACTCGAGAAATCGACGTGGTTCTGCACCCAGATCCGGCCGGCCGTTGCCGAGATCAGACCGAAGACGACGATGGTCAGGCCACCGATCACCGGACCGGGAATCGTCAGGATCAATGCGCCGAACTTCGGCGAGAAACCGAGCAGGATTGCCACGGCAGCAGCCACCACGAAGATCAGCGTCGAGTAGATCTTCGTCACAGCCATCACGCCCATGTTCTCGGCGTAGGTGGTCACACCCGTGCCGCCACCCGACGCGGACAGCATCGTGGCCACGCCATCACCTATGAACGCGCGGCCGATGTACGGGTCAAGATTGCGACCCGTCATCACGCCAATAGCCTTGATGTGCCCGAGGTTCTCCGCGACCAGCACGATGGCCACCGGCGCGATCAGCAGCATCGCATTGAACTCGAAGACCGGCGTCGTGAATTCAGGCATGCCAAACCAGCTGGCCGTCGCCACGCCCGAGAAATCGATCGCCTTGCCCATACCCATCAGGTTAGTGGCAACAAAGTAGGCAAGATAGCCAGCCAGGCCGCCCAGCAGGACCGGCAATCGCCCCAGCATACCCGGCGCACGGACCGCGATGAGGCCCACGGCGAGCACTGTCAGCAGCCCCACCCATGTGTCGAGCGGCGCGCCACTGACGGCCTTGACCGCTACCGGTGCGAGGTTCAGCCCGATGGCAGCGACGATTGCGCCAGTGACCACGGGCGGCATGAGCCTTTCGACCCACGCATAGCCCACGGCCTGCACCACCAGTCCGATCACCGTATAGAGCGCACCGGCCGCGATGATGCCGCCGAGCGCCACGGGAATATTCGGATTGGGGCCGCTACCGCCGTAGCCGGTGGCAGCGATCACCACGGCAATGAATGCGAAGCTCGAACCGAGGTAGCTCGGTACGCGCCCGCGCACGCACAGGAAGAACAGCAAGGTACCGATGCCCGAGAACAGGATCGCGATGTTGGGATGGAATCCCATCAGGATCGGCGCGATGGCCGTGGAGCCGAACATCGCCACCACGTGCTGGATGCCCGCCAGCAGCGTCTGTCCGGTCGGCAGGCGTTCATCGGGGCCGATCACGCCCGTGGTCTTGAGCCGCCATTTCGGCAGGAAACCCTCGTCATGATTGCTGTCGGTACTGTCCTGGCCATTCGCCATATTGTTCTCTCCCTGTCAGCGGTATGCCTGTTTGTTGGAATGTGTCGACGCGCGTATAGCGTCCTGGTGCAGCAGGTGACGGCATGCACCTGCACGCTTTCTCAGCGATGCGGATGATACCGCGCACCCCGAACCGTGCAAATCGTCACGGCCGCCCACGATTGCCAGCCAAGCACAACGCATACCAGCCGCCACCTGTTGACGCCGGGCAGGGCGGCCGGGAAGGACAGCCCCGCCGCCGGTCAGCGGGTCGCCGCAGGCTTCTGGCTGGATGCCTGAGCCGACTTCGCTACCGGACGGGCATCCTTGCGCGTCGCCTTGGGCGCCGCTGCAGGTTTACCAAAGGTCAACCCCGAAGCTTCAAGATTGGCAGCCGACTTCGATCCCACGCCCGGCACACGATCGGCCAGATCGGCAGCGTCCTGGAATGCACCATGTTTGTCACGTTCGTCGAGGATGCGCTTGGCCGTGGCCGGTCCGATTCCCTTGAGCGCGGTAAGCGCGGCCTCGTCTGCCGTATTGACGTCGACATTGGCGTAAGCGGGACCCATGCCGAGCAGGGCCACTGCCATGCCGAGCGCCACGGCCACATCGCGCCAGCCGTCGCGGACGGCATGGAACGCTTTCGAGAGGGAATGTACGAGGATCTTGTGCATCAGGAACTCCTTTCCTTTTTTGTTGACCCGCCGTCGGATGGCAGCAGGGAAGGTCAGGATAGGTTTCCGAATGGACCTCAGAAACGGCCGGACACACAAGTTCACGACTTCCGCGCGCTTATGTGTCCGCACTGCAATGGGAGCGTTGCACTCCCAAATTCCTACGAGGTTTGCGCGCCATCAGCGTCGCACGCAAACCACATCAAAAACAACATCCGACGGGTCAGCTACGTTCCATCAACCACTTGCAGTAACGCTCCACGCCTTCCTGCACCGTGAGGAACGGTGCGTCGTAGCCGGCGGCGCGCAAGCGCGACACATCGGATTGCGTGAAGCACTGGTACTTGCCGCGCAGCGCATCGGGAAACTTCACGTACTCGACCAGCCCTTCCTGCACCATCTCGTCGAGCGAGAGCGGCGGCTTGTCGTCCGCCTCGCGCAGCGCGTTGACCACCGACACCGCGATATCGTTGAACGGCTGCGACCGGCCTGTCCCGAGGTTGAAGATGCCGGACTTGCCCGGGTGATCGAGGAAGTACAGGTTGACCCTGACCACATCCTCCACCGACACGAAGTCGCGGCTCTGCGTACCCGGCGCGTAGCCGTTGTACTCGCCGAACAGCTTCACGGTGCCCTCGGCACGGAACTGGTTGAAGTGGTGGAACGCCACCGACGCCATGCGGCCCTTGTGATACTCGCGCGGGCCATAGACATTGAAATATCGGAAGCCTACGATCTGCGACAGCGCGGTGGGCAGGCGACGACGCACCACCTGGTCGAACAGGAACTTCGAGTAACCGTAGACGTTCAGCGGCTTCTCGTAGTCGCGGTCTTCGCGGAACATGGTCGAAGCGCCATAGGTGGCCGCCGAGGACGCGTACAGGAACTGCGTGCCCTGTTCCAGGCACGCCTCCATCAGCGCCAGCGTATAGCGGTAGTTGTTCTCCATCATGTAGCGGCCGTCGGTCTCCATGGTGTCGGAGCACGCGCCTTCATGAAACACCGCGCGGACCTTGCCGAACTCACCACGCTTGAAGCGCTCGACGAACTCGGTCTTGTCCAGGTAATCGGCAATCTCGCAATCCACGAGGTTGTTGAATTTCTCGGCACGCGTCAGGTTATCCACGGCAACGATGTCGGTCTCGCCGCGATCGTTGAGGCCCTTGACGATGTTGCTGCCGATAAAGCCGGCAGCGCCGGTCACGATGATGGTCATGGCGGATTCTGGCTAGGGCGCGCTTCAGGCGCCGAACAATTCGGAATAACTGACAACAGCGGTGCCGAGCTTGCCGACGACGATGGCACCGGCGCGGTTGGCGTGCTGCACCGCTTCCTTGAGCGGCACACCGGCGCCGAGCATCGTGGCCAGCGTGGCGATCACCGTATCGCCGGCCCCCGATACATCATAGACTTCGCGGGCCTGGGCCGAGACGTGGAGTACTTCCGCTTCGGTGTAGAGCGTCATGCCCTCTTCCGAGCGCGTCAGCAGCAACGCCTCCAGATGCAGGTCGCGGCGCAGGTTCTGGGCGCGGATCGTCAGGTCCGCTTCGGTCTTCCAGGCGCCCACTACGGCACGCATTTCGGAACGGTTCGGTGTGATCAGCGTGGCGCCGCGATAGCGCGAGTAGTCATCGCCCTTCGGATCGATCAGCACGGTCCGGCCAGCGGCGCGCCCCGCCTCGACCATGCGGCCGACGTGCGTCAGCCCGCCCTTGCCGTAGTCGGACAGCACCAGTACCTGATAGTCCTTCACTAGTGCGTTATACCGATCCTGTACCGATGCCAGCACTTCGCTGGCCGGCGCGTTCTCGAAATCGACGCGCAGCAGTTGCTGCTGGTGCGCCATCACGCGCAGCTTGATCGTCGTGCTCAGCGACCGGTCGTGATGCAGGTATGGTTGCACATGGCTGGCCGCCAGCAGGGCCTCAAGCGTGCGGCCGGGTTCGTCGTCGCCGACCACGCCCAGCATGCCAACTCGTGCACCCAGCGCCGCGGCATTGCGCGCCACGTTGGCGGCACCGCCCAGTCGTTCGTCGCTGCGCTTGATCTGCACCACGGGGACTGGCGCCTCGGGCGAGATGCGCTCGACATCGCCAAACCAGTAGCGGTCCAGCATCATGTCGCCCACCACCAGCACCTGGGCCTTCTGGATCTGTTCCTGCGGAATGATGTTCTTGCTCATGAACTGTCCTTTGCGACACGCCTCGCGCCGGTCAGGCGCGGTCAGGCATACCAATCAGGGATGGGCGTTCGAACGCCCGATCGCGTGATATTCGATGCCGGCATCGGCCATGGCATCGGGTTCATAGAGGTTGCGGCCGTCGATGACGACCGGCGTTTTCAGCATCGTGCGGATCTGCGCGAAATCGGGGCTGCGGAACACCTTCCATTCCGTCACGATCACCAGCGCATCGGCGCCCGTCAGCACGTCCATCTGCGCGTCGCAGAATTGCACGCGCGCCATCCCCCCCTCGATGCCGGCCAGATCGGCTTCCATCACGCGGCGGGCCTCGGCCATCGCCACGGGATCATGCACGCGCAGCGACGCCCCACGCGACACCAGTTCACGCGCCAGCACGCGCGACGGGGCCTCGCGCATATCGTCGGTATTCGGCTTGAAAGCCAGACCCCAGATGCCGAAAGTCTTGCCGCTCAGGTCTTCGCCAAAACGGCGAATGACCTTCTCGCCCAGCACCTGCTTCTGCGCGTCGTTGACGGCCTCCACGGCCTCGAGCACGCGCATCGGCTTGCCATGAGCGCTGGCCGTACGCATCAGCGCCTGCACGTCCTTCGGGAAGCATGAACCACCATAGCCGGCGCCCGCGTAGAGGAAGCTGTAACCGATGCGCGGGTCCGAGCCGATACCCATGCGCACCAGTTCAATATCGGCACCCACTTCATCGGCCAGGTTGGCCAATTCGTTCATGAACGAGATCCGCGTGGCCAGCATCGAATTGGCGGCGTACTTGGTGAACTCGGCCGAGCGCACATCCATATAGAAGGTGCGTTCATGATTGCGGTTGAACGGCGAGTAGAGCTGGCGCATGATGGCCTGCGCATGGCGGCCGGCGGCGTCAGGCGCGCAACCCAGCACGATGCGGTCGGGCCGCATGAAATCCTCGACAGCCGCGCCTTCCTTCAGAAACTCGGGATTGGACACCACCGAGAACTGCAGGTCCTCCAGCCCGCGTGCGGCCAGTTCCTCGCGGATCACTGCCGCCACCCGATCGCCGGTGCCGACGGGCACCGTGGACTTGTCCACCACCACCTTGAATCCGGTCATGTGCCGGCCGATATTGCGCGCGGCAGCCAGCACGTACTGCAGGTCCGCCGAGCCATCCTCGTCCGGCGGCGTGCCTACGGCGATGAACTGCACATCGGCATGTTCGACGCTGGCCGCAACATCGGTGGAGAACGTGAGCCGCCCCGCCGCCCGGTTGCGGTCGATCAATTCCTTGAGGCCCGGCTCGTAGATCGGTACGCCGCCAGCATTGAGCAGCGCGATCTTCTTTTCATCTACGTCGAGGCAAAATACGGCGTTACCGAGTTCGGCCAGGCAGGCGCCGGTCACCAGACCCACATAGCCGCTGCCGATAATCGTGACTTTCATTTACTGAGGCTCCAGAACTGTGACGTTCGCCTGAATTGTCCTAGCCAAGCGCTTCGGAGCGACGCGGCGCATAAGTTTCCCAGCGGTTGCAGCCCGGGCACTGCCAATAAAACAGGCGCGCGCGGAAGCCGCACTCGCGGCACGTGTAGCGCGCCAGATTGCGCGTGCGAAGTTGCAACAGATCGCGGATGGCAGTGGTTTCCTGCGCCTGCTCGTCTGGCGTACCCACGCCGCCCGCGTCAGCGGCCTGTTTCTCGGCGGCCTGCGCTTCGAAATACTTTGTCAGCGCCAGCAGCGTCGGCTGGCGGCGCAGTTGCTCGCGCATCAGTGTTGCCGCGCCCACCGGCCCATTGACTTCGAGTTCGGTCCGATACGCAGTGTCGAGCAGTTCGGCCGCGAGGTTGCCCTTGAGCAGCCCACGCAGCCAGTCCAGCGCCTTGCCTTGCTCGCCAAGCGTGGCATACGCCTTCACCACACGATCGGCCACCAGCGGCAGGTAGGCAGCATCCTGGGATTCGATGGCGAGCCAATGCTTCAGGGCGCCCGGCAGGTCACCCGCAGCAGCCGATACGTCACCCAGCAGGATCGGCGCGCGGACATTGGCCGGATTCTCCTCGCGGGCACGGCCCAGCCAGGTGATGGCGTCTTCCGGCTTTTTCTTCTGTAGCGCGTCCTGCGCCAGTTCGCAGCAGAACTGGGCGATTTGTATGCGGTAATCCTTCTGTTCGAGTGTCTGCAGCTCGCGCGCGGCGTCGATGGCCTTGAGCCATTCCTTTTCCACTTCGTACAGTTCCAGCAGCACGCGCTTGGCCGATGCCGCATACGGACCCGACATCAGCCGGCGCAGCGATTCCTCGGCACGGTCGAGCAGACCTGCACGCAAGTAGTCCTGCCCCAGTTCGTAGAGTGCGTGCTCACGTTCGGGCTCGGGAAGGTCGGGCCGCGTCGCCAGGTTCTGGTGCACGCGGATGGCCCGCTCCGTTTCGCCCCGGCGGCGGAACAGCGCGCCCAGCGCGAAATGCAGTTCCGTGGTCTCGGGATCGAGCCGGGCAACCTCGACGAACGCATCGATCGCCTGGTCAGGCTGTTCGTTGAGCAGGAAATTTAGGCCCTTGAAGTAGGAGCGCGGCAACGCGCCTTGCTCGCTGATCAGCTGGCGCAGATCAAACCGCGCCGCCATCCAGCCAAGGCCAAAGACAAGTGGCAGCGCTAGCAGCCACCAGGTTTCAAACATCATGGATCAGACTTTCGGGCCGACTACGTTATAGGGAACGCCCGGCTTTGCCTCTGGCGGCACGGGATCGACGGGTGCCGTCGCGGCACGCACCTGGCTCAGCGCGCGACGCAGCCGCGCGGCCTCCATCCGCTGGCGCATCAGGCCAGGCGCCACGGCAGCCAGCGCCGCCACGATACCGAGCCCGAATGCGGCGAGCAGAATCAGGATCAGCGGCGCATGCCAGACCGCGCCAAAGAACAGCTGCAGGTCGGCATCGGCGGTATTGCGCAGCGCCAGCACGAACAACAGGACGAACAGGACGATGCGGAAGATCCAGGCGACGAGTTTCATGCGGTGAGGGCCATCGGAACAGGAGCGGGCATCCGGGCAGGATGCGTTATGGAACGCCGGGCGACGGATTCCCGGCATTGTAGCGGAATCACTTCCTGCAAACGGTAACCATTGGTCGCATCGGTAAACGAAAAAAGCGCTCCCGGGGGAGCGCTTTTCAACAGGCTGCCAGTGATGGCGAGCTTTCCTACGAGCGGACCAGATTCAGCTGGCTGTCGTCATGCAGCCCCGCCGGAGCGGAAGACTGCGGCGCCGACAACTGCCCGGCCTTGCCGTGCAACGCCTGGCCGTTGGAGGCCATAACGCCACTTTGCTGCATTGCCGGGCGATCCACCCGTTCGCGCAACTCCTTGCCCGCCTTGAAGTGCGGCACCCGTTTCTCGGGCACCAGCACTCGTTCGCCGGACTTGGGGTTGCGACCCACGCGAGGCGGCCGCTTGTTCAGACCAAAGCTGCCGAAGCCACGGATCTCGATACGATGACCATCGGCCAGAGCCTCGGACATCGCGTCGAGTATCGTTTTCACTGAAATGTCCGCATCCCGCAGCAGCAACTGCGGAAAACGGGCAGCCAGTTTCTCGACGAGCTCAGACTTGGTCATGGGCGGTCTCGCTGTTCGCGCGGCGCTCGTAAATTACTGGTTGTCCTGGCCCAGCTTGGCCTTCAGCAGCGCGCCCAGGTTGGTCGTACCAGCGGCGCCGGTATCAGCCTGGAACTTCTGCATGGCTTCTTGCTGGTCAGCACTGTCCTTGGCCTTGATCGACAGGTTGATGTTGCGCGACTTGCGGTCGACGTTCACCACCAGTGCGGTGATCTGCTCGCCTTCCTTCAGCACGTTGCGGGCATCTTCCACGCGGTCTGCGGAAATTTCCGAAGCACGCAGGTAGCCTTCCACGTCGTCTGCCAGTTGCACGACAGCGCCCTTCGGATCAACAGTCTTGATCGTGCCGGTAACGAGCGAACCCTTGTCGTTAGCCGAGATGAAGTTGTTGAACGGATCGCCCGACAGCTGCTTGATACCCAGCGAGATGCGTTCCTTGTCGACGTCGATGCCCAGGACGACAGCTTCCACTTCGTCGCCCTTCTTGTACTTGCGCACGGCTTCTTCGCCCGTCTCTTGCCACGACAGGTCCGACAGGTGCACCAGGCCGTCGATGCCGCCCGGCAGACCGATGAACACGCCGAAGTCGGTGATCGACTTGATCTGGCCGGCCAGCTTGTCGCCCTTCTTGTGGTTGCGGCTGAAATCGTCCCACGGGTTGGCCTTGCACTGCTTCATGCCCAGGCTGATACGACGCTTGTCTTCGTCGATATCCAGAACCATGACTTCGACTTCGTCGCCCAGCTGGACAACCTTCGACGGGGCCACGTTCT
>Ga0102589_1002945_pt1 | contig 18467 bp, 18 predicted proteins | sample AraplaMF_Col_mLB_FD_76858 | JGI IMG/M metagenome (GOLD analysis project Ga0102589, IMG submission 76858) | Arabidopsis root microbial communities from the University of North Carolina, USA - plate scrape MF_Col_mLB | ecosystem: Host-associated > Plants > Roots > Endosphere | place: USA... | reverse complement strand
GCCTCCACCGAGGCCGCGCTGCGCGAGGCCGGCTACACGATGATCCTGTGCGACACGCACGACCGGCCGGAGCTGCAGGACGACTATCTCAACGCCATGCGTTCGCAGGTCGTGCAGGGCTACGTGATGGTTGCGGCCCAGCCCAGTGCCGGCCTGCGCGACTTCGTGGAGCGCGGTGCGCCCATGGTCTTCGTGAGCCGGCGCAGCCCCTTCGGTACCTGCGCCTTCGTGGGGCCGGACAACCTGGCGGCCGGCGCCGCCGCCGCAGACTACCTGCTCGACCGCGGCATCGACGCGCCGGCGGTGGTGTTTCCGTCACGCGGGTCGTCCACGACCCGGGAACGCGTGCAGGGCTTCTGCGAGCGGGCCGCCGCCAGGGGCTTGCCAGCTGACCGGATCCGTCAGGTAGAGGCTCCCGGCATCTCGCACCTGGAAATCGGCTACGCCGCCGCGGCCCAGTTCGCGGCGCCCGGCACCTGGCCGCGCGGCGCGTTGTGCATCAGCGACCAGATCGCCTATGGGCTGCACCGCGTGGCCCGCGAGAGCGGGATCCGGGTGCCCGGCGACTGCGAGCTGGTCAGCATCGACGGCAACCCGATCAATGCCTGGCTCGCCCCGTGGCTCACCTCGGTGGAAATTCCGCACCAGGATTTCGGGCCGGTCATCGTGGACCTGATGCTGAGCCTGTGGGGCGGCGCAGCGCCACGCGAACGCCTCATGCCGCACCGCATGGCGGCTGCGCTCGAGACCTGAAACCGGCCAGGCCTGCGCCGCCGCATCCATCCCGTTCATTCAGGCGCAACGGCTTGAGCCGGGTGTACGTGACATTGGAGTGAAGCACCCGAAGCCGTGACTCGCTAAACTTTCAGCCATCAGTGAATCGCCCACCTTGAAGGGATGCCCGCATGCGCACACAACACCTCACCTACCGCGGCACGGTCTACCCCTGGCACTGCGACCATGTGGGCCACATGAACGTGATGTGGTACGTCGGGAAGTTCGACGAAGCCACCTGGAACCTGTTCCACCAGATCGGCATTACGCCCGGCTACCTGCGCGAACAGCAGCGCGGCATGGCGGCAGTGGACCAGCACATCGAATACAAACGGGAGCTCAAAGCCGGGGACGTGGTGACGGTGTACACCGAGATTCTTGAACTGCACGACAAGAAAATCCGCTTTCGCCATGAGATGCGAAGCGGCGACAGCGGTGGGAAAACAGGGGAAGTTGCCGCGGTAACCACCCTGCTGGGCGTTCACATGGACACGCAGGTGCGCAAGTCCTGTGCATTCCCGCCGGCGCTGATCCAGCAGATGCAGGAGTTCATGCTGCACCAGGCCGGAGGCCCGGCAGCTAAATGATCGCACCGGCAATAAAAAAGCGCCCCCGAGGGGCGCTTTTTTATTGGATACAGCCCATATGAGTATGGGCCGCATCAGCAAACCGGCTCAACCCTGGTGGGGGCGCTTGCCTGGGTTCTTCTTGCTGCGGGTGTGTGAGCCGCGCTCGAGGCTGATCTTCTGGCCGCGGCCGGTGGTGATGGTGTAACCCTTGGGCGGCACGGGCTTGGGGGCGCAGATGTCGGCTTCGACTCTGATTTTCTTGGACATGGAGGACTCCGGGTTAAAAATGGGCGTAATGCGTGATTTTAAGCCACTCCGGGCCTGGAGCCCCGGCGGCGCCTGATCAGGCATATAGGGCGGCCGGTGCCTGTTCCCGGGCGCACTGCTTCTGGGGCGCCGTCAGCGCGCGCGAGACGGGCTCCCAGGTGCTGGCATAGGCCGGCATCGCATCGGGCGCAAAAGCGGTGTGCGGCCAGTCTGAGCCCCAGACCATGCGCTGGCCGAACAGCGCCGCCACCTTGCGGATCACGCCATAAAGCGAGTCATACGGCGCCTGCGCGCCCAAGCGGTACCAGCCCGAGAGCTTGACCCAGGCGCCCTGCCCGGCAAGCTGCTCCAGCGCCTGCCAGGCCGGGTGGCCGGCCGCCACCTTGGCATGCATGCCCGCGAGGTGGTCCAGCACGGCGGGCACCGGGCTGGCGGCATGCAAAGCCGCGATCACCGGCAGGTCGTCGGGCGAGGCATACCACTGCACATGCCAGCCCAGCGCGCGCAGGCGCGGCGCCAGGGCGCGGAAGCTGTCTAGCGCATTCGGGCCTTCGGCCGCCCTCAGGCTGTCACCGACGGGCGACACCAGGTTAAAGCGCACGCCGCGCACGCCCAGCGCATGCATGGCAGCCAACGCGGCGTCATCCACCGAGGGCGGCAGCACCACCACGCCGCGGTGCCGTCCCCGGCCGGCGCGCAGCGCGTCAAGCAGCACGGCGTTGTCGGTGCCGTAGACGCTGGGCTGCACCAGTACCAGGTGGCCGACGCCGTGGACCCGGGCCAGCTGTTCGATGTCGGCGAGCGGCCGGTGCGCGGGCCGGTAGTGGCCGCCGGCCACCGCCGCCTGCGCGTCGAAGACGTGGACGTGGCTGTCCCAGCCGGGCGCCACCAGGTTTGCCGCCGCACTGCTCACAACTTAACCCGCGGTGATCTTGCGATCCTTGATGATGCGGCCCCATTTGGTCTGCTGGGCCTTGAGGAAGGCCTGGGTCAGCGCCTCGGGGCCATCGGGGAACACTTCGCCGCTCAGGCTGCGGACACGGCCCAGCACCTCCGGGTCGGCCATGGTCTTGCGGATGGCGGCGACCAGCGCGGCCTTGGACTTGGCATCTATACCGGCGGGCGCCATCACCGGGTTCCATTCGAGCACCTCGTAAGCCGGCACGCCGGCCTCTTCCATGGTGGGCATGTCGGGCAGCGAGCGCGTGCGGCGCCGGCTGGTCACCGCCAGCGGGCGCAGGCGGCCCGACTGGATCTGCCCCAGCGAGGAAGCCACGTTGGCAAAGAACAGCGGCACCTGGCCGGCCATCACGTCGTTCATGGCCGGGCCGCCGCCGCGGTAGGGCACGTGCACCAGCTTGACGTCGGCCAGGTCTTCAAACAGCGCGCCGGCCAGGTGCTGGGCCGAGCCGTTGCCCGAGGAAGCATAGGTGATCTGCCCCGGCCTGGCCTTGGCCATGCGTATCAGGTCCTTGACGTTTTTGGCTTCAAAGCCGGGCGTGCACACCAGCACATTGGGAAACTGCGCCAGCACGGCCAGCGGCGTGAAAGCCGTGTCGCTGTCATAGGGCAGCTTGGGGTAGAGCGCCGGATTGACGGCGAAGGAAGAGGCATCGACCAGCAATTGGGTGCCATCGGGCGTGGCGCGCGCCACCTGCCCCGCGGCAATCTGGCCGCCGGCGCCGGGCTTGTTGTCCACCAGCACGGGCTGGCCCAGGTATTCCGCCATGCGCGGCGCGATCAGGCGCGCCATCAGGTCGGCGCCGCCGCCCGCGGCATAGGACACGACCAGGGTGATGGGCTTGCCACCGGCGATCTGGCCCGCTGCGTTCGCGGCAAAAGCCCAGGGTGCGGCGATGGCCGCGCCCGTGGCCTGCAGCATGAGGCGGCGCGAGGGATTATGGGGTGTATGTGACATGGGTGCTCCGGTTTCGGTGAGGTTTGGCGAGATGTTCAGGTGATGGTGACGGTGTAGTGAAAGGCGTGGGCGTCGCCGCGCGTGTGGCGCACTTCGACGCAATGGCCGGCCAGGTCGTAGGCGCAGCGCGTGACCAGCGCGCAGGGGTGGCCCGCCGACAGGGCCAGTTGCCTGGCCTGCGCCGCCGTCAGCACGCCGAAGCCGATTTCATCGACCGCGCGGGCTACGTGCACGCCGCAGCGCTCGGCATACATCGGGTAGAGCAGATCGCCCCAGCTGCCGGCATCGCCCTCGGCAAGCCCGCCGAACAGGGACAACGGCAGCCAGATCTCCTCATAGACACAAGGCTGGCCCGACAGCGAGCGCACGCGCTGCAGGCGCAGCGCCGTATCGCCGCGCGCCAGGCCCAGGCGGCGCGCCACCTCGGCGGGCGCGACCAGCAGCTGGCGCGAAACAATGCGTGAGGCCGGGACCTCGCCCGTGCCTTCGCCGAAGCGGAAGAAACGCATCATGGTGCCGCCCGTGAGGCCGGCGCGCACAAAAGTGCCGCGGCCGTGGATGCGTTCAATCAGCCCCTGGTCGGCCAGCAGCTCCAGCGCGCGGCGCAGCGTGCCCAAGGCCACGCCGTGCTCGGCGGCCAGGGTCTGCTCGGCCGGCAGCGCACTGCCCGGCGGCCATTCGCCGGCCACCACCCGCGCGCGCAAGGCGGCGGCCAGCGCGGCATAACGGCTTTGGCCCGGCTCGGCGGGCACCACAGTGAGGGAGGGCTTGCTCATGATTGATCTAGTCCTATAGATGACTAGATCATGTCATGCATCCCGATTTGGTCTCCTAGGGTTTTCACGGAGCGCGCCGGGTCTGCAATGAGGTTTCGCACTCAGACCTACGAAGCCTCAGGGCGAACGGAGGAGAGGATTCTTCTTCACCAGCAGGGGCCGCGGAACCGGCTTTGCCGGACCGCAGGCGCAGCGCCCCCTCGGGGGCAGCGCATTACACGAAGCCGAAGGCGTAGTGAAAAGCGTGGGGGCTATTCAATCGTTGCGCCGGAAGCCTGCACAATGCCCTTCCATTTCGCGTAGTCGGTCTTGAGCAGGCTGGAGAACTGCTCGGGCGTCATGTTCTGCACCTCGGCGCCCTGGGCATGGATGGCGGCCTTCACGTCGGCCGTGGCCAGCAGCTTGTTGACCTCGGTGTTGACGGTGGCCACGATGTCCTTGGGCGTGCCGGCGGGCATGAAGAGGCCGTACCAGGTGCTGACGTCAAAGTCCTTGAAGCCCAGTTCGGCCACGGTGGGCACCTCGGGCAGCGAGGTGCTGCGGCGGGCCGAGGTGACGGCCAGCGGACGCAGCTTGCCCGACTTGATCTGCGCGATGGCCGAGGGCAGCGAGGACACCATGAGGTCCACATTGCCGGCCAGCACGTCCATCATGGCCGGGTTGGAGCCCTTGTAGGGCACGTGGCGCAGCTTGATGTTGGCGGCGCTGTTGAAGATTTCGCCGGCCAGGTGGATGGTGGTGCCGTTGCCGGGCGAGCCGTAGGTGACGCTGTCGGGCGCGGCCTTGGCCGCGGCCACCACGTCGGCCAGGGTCTTGAAGCGCGACTGCACGCCCGTGACGATGACCACCGGCGTGTAGGCCACATGGGCCACGGCGACCAGGTCCCTGGTCGGGTCATAGCTCAGGTTTTTGTAGAGCCAGGGCGCGACGACCAGGTTGTCCTTCTGGCCCATGACCATGTCGTAGCCCGTGGGCGCCGCGCGCACGGCTTCGGCAATGCCGATGGTGCCGCCCGCGCCGCCGCGGTTGTCGGGCACCACGGTCCACTTGCTGGCTTCCGTCAGCTTGGTGGCCACCAGGCGCGACAGGATGTCGGTGCCGCCGCCGGGCGGGAAAGGCACGATCAGGCGGATGGGCTTGGCCGGGAAAGGCTGGGCCTGTGCGGCGCCGAGCGCCAGCGCGAGGGCGGCGAAAGACAGAATTTTGCGAAGCATGGGGGAAGGTCTCCTGATGGGGCTTGCAAGCATAAGGCGGATCAAAAGCACCCGCATGCAGCCGGTTTTTGGCCCTCAATTTTATTCGCCGCCTTGTCTATACAAGGGCCGAACCAAGCGTGATCCGCGGGGGCCGGCTTCGCGTCCGGCGATGGGCCGGCGGCATTCGCCGCTTCCGGCACAACAACGGCCTATGTCATCGGCGTACCGGGATCAGGTATGAGCGGATCATCGCCACGAGTTCCCGCTTGATCCCCGGCGACGCTAAAACGCCCCTGCGGGCAGCGCCATGAATCACGCCTTCCATCGCGGAAGAAAGCACCTGCACCATGACCCCGGCGGCCTGGCCTTTCCCGCGGCCGGACATCGCAACAATGGCTCGATAGCGTTCCAGGTACTCGGTTTCGAACGCGCGATGCGCGAAGTCGCCCCCGGCATCGCCCGGCACCTCGTCAAGCAGCACCCGGTGGAGCGCGGGATGAACACTGTGCACCGCAACCATGCCGTCGACGAGATCATCAATCAGCTCGTGCAGCGACCCGCCCTGCCCGGCCTTTCGCAGCACCGCCAGCACGTCATCCATGTGGTGGCGCCGGATGGCATCGGTCAACACCCGTTTGTCGGGGAAGTACTGATAAATGGAACCAATGCTGACGCCGGCGACTTCGGCAACCTCGTTGGTCGTGAAGCCGGCCCAGCCCCGGTCGGCCAGAACGCGAGCCCCGGCGCGGACGATGACATCCACCGTAGCCCGGGAACGCGCCTGGCGCGGCTCTTTGCGCATCGATAACCGTGCCGCCGAAATGCGAGTAGACACCTGGCCCATCCCCCCTGAATATATGGGCATGGTACTCACATTTGCCGAACGAAAAGGACACCTGAACATGAGCGCTCTCGCATTGCTGCGCACCCTCTTTAGCTACCGCGCCTGGGCCAATGCCGAGTTCCTGGACAAGATGGAGGGCTTTGATGCCGACCTGCACGCCCAGGACAAGCAGGCCGCCCTGCGGCTGCTCAACCACAACTACGTCGTCGACCGGATATTCGCGGCGCATCTCGTCGGCGCCGCGCACAACTTTGCCGCGGACAACACGCCGCACACGCCCACGCTGGAGGAGTTGCGCCTTGCCGTGACGGCCTCCGACCGCTGGTACCTGGACTACCTGGAAACCGCCACGCCGGGGCAGTTATCCGAGTCCGTGCCTTTTGTGTTCACCGACGGGGACCAGGGGTGCATGTCACGCGAGGAAATCCTGACCCACCTTGTGATCCATAGCGGTTACCACCGCGGTGAGATCGGGCGCATCATGTCGCGGCTCTCAATCGGCATCCCATGGGATACCTTCGCGGTGTACCTGCACCAGACCGATCCTTCGCGCAGGCTGAAGATGCGGGGCGAGGCTAGATCATCTCCAGCGGAGTAGCACTGGAAGGCGGCTTGAACAGGGTGTCCAGCTCGGCCAGTTGCCCTGCGCTGAGTTCAATACCGGCCGCCGCAACGTTCTCACGCAGCCGGTCGGGGTGGCTGGTTTTAGGAATCGCGATCACACCGTCCTGCGCCAACAGCCAGGCCAATGCGGCCTGCGCCGGCGCCATGCCGTGGTTTTTGGCAAAGCGGGCCAGGCCCGCATGGCGCAAGAGGCGCGCCTGCTCTATCGGCGAATAGGCCATCACCGGCACGCGGCGCTCGCGCAGCCAGGGCAACAGGTCCCATTCGATGCCGCGCCGCGTGAGGTTGTACAGCAGCTGGTTGGCCTGCACATTCCTCCCGCCGGGCAAGGCCCACAATTCCTTCATGTCGGCCATGTCCAGGTTGCTGATGCCGTAGTGCCTGATCTTGCCGGCCTTTTGCAGCGCCGTGAAAGCCTGCAGGGTTTCGGCCAGCGGCACCGAGCCGCGCCAGTGCAGCAGGTAAAGGTCTATGCGATCGGTGCGCAGCCGGCGCAGGCTGCGCTCACATGCGGCGACCATGCCGGCCTTCGATGCATTGTGCGGATACACCTTGCTCACGACAAAGGCCTCATCGCGCCGGCCCTGCAGCGCCTCGCCGACCAGTTCTTCGGACAGGCCTTCGCCATACATTTCCGCGGTGTCGACCAGCGTGCAACCCAGGTCCAGGCCCAGCCGCAAGGTGGCGATTTCATCAGCGCGGCGCCGCGGCGCATCGCCCACATTCCAGGTGCCCATGCCGAGGGCGGGGACGGCTTCGCCGCAGGGCAGCAATACGGTTTTCATGAAAGCCATCTTAGCGCCGCAGCCGGGGAAGACGGGCGTACCCAGGTCATTTCAGTGATGCGCTTATGGAATTAATCCAGACCGAAGAATTCATGTTTCCAGCCGCCCTGCGACGTAGCATGGCGTGGCTTTCATTGCGCCACGGCGCCCACACGATGGAGAGAAACATGAAGATCATTCGCAGCAAGGATTTCACCGCGGCACGCGCCTGGGGTGCGATGACGGTGGCGAACATGCAGGGCATCACCACCCGGCTGCACTGGACGGATAAACCCTACAAGTGGCATATCAACGAGGGAGAAGAGGTGTTCGCCGTGCTCGACGGCCGCGTCGAGATGCGATACCGCGACAACTGCGGCCAATGCTCGGTGATGCTGGAAACCGGCGACATCTTCTTTGCGAGCGTGGGCACCGAACACATCGCTTCACCGGTGGGCGAGGCCCGCGTGCTTGTCGTGGAGGTGGAAGGCAGCGACTGAGAGCCGTTCACAAAATCCTCCTGGCGTTGTTGCGCCGCCTTGCCGTGCTGGTGCACTGTCTGCGGCGGCGCGCCTAGCCAGGAACGCTTCGCTGGATTTTCTGAACGGCTCTTACCCAACACGCGTTCACAAAGCCGCGGGCAGCGGCAGGTTGACCAGCAGATTCTGCGGCTTGAGCCTGAGCACGCCGCCGGCGTCCGTCATCAGCCCCAGGTACACCGGCTTGCCGGCCACGTCGGCGCGCATCTCGCGCGGGTCGGCAAAGTCGAGCCGGAACAGGCTGAGCAGCCGCTGCAATCGCGCCGGCTCCACCTCGCGGCCCTCATACAAATCATTGAGCAGGGCCGTGGCCCCGGCGTCCAGCCCCACGTGCCAGCGCCAGGCCTCGTCATCCACCTTTTGCACCGGACGTATGGTGACGGCCACGCCCAGCAGGTGGGCCACCCATTTCTGCAACACACTCGCCAGCGCCTTGAGGCCCGAGTGCGCGCGCACCAGGGTCAGCACCAGGCCGTGGCTCAGCTCATTGCCCACCTCATGCGTGAGGTCCAGCAAAAAGCGGTGGCTGTCGGCCTGCTGCCAATAAGCGACCGCGTTGTCCTCATTGAGCACCTGCAGCTCGATGGCGGGCACAGGCGCCCCCGCCTCGGCCAGGAAGCGGCCGAAGTCGCCCACACCGCCGGTTTCATGGAGCATGTCCAGCATCGCCAGGTCGCCGCTGAGCACCCTGCCCCCTTCGATGCTGATGCGCTGTGGGCGAAAGAGCATTTCGGCGGCACGCAACTCATAGGCATCACCGCAACCATCGAGCAGGTTGCGCAGCATGGCCTGTACCAGCAGGTCGACGAAGAGCGGCGGTATGTCCACACGGCCCGTGCCGTCGCGCGGGAACAGGCTGAGGTAATACGCCTCCAGCGTGCCCGCGGCCAGCAGGCCGTCGCGAAAGCGCAGGAAGTGCGCATAGTTGTCCCGCGCATTCTCATCCTGTAGCGCCTGCAATTCGCCGGGCGCGACCGGCCTGGAGGGCGAGGCCGCCAGCGCGGCATGCAGGGCGCGCTCGGCGTCGCAGGACTCGGGGACCAGGGCTAGCTCGGGCCGCGCCAGGAAGAGCCGCAGGTAGTTGTCGGTAGGCTGCAGCCAGCCGCGCGGCGTGCGGCGCAGGTGCTGTAAGCCGCTGGAAGGCCAGAAATCTTGCATGGCGGCATCGTCTCACATTGTTTTACGTAATTTCAGGCGGGGCCATTACATCCTGTTTCATCGCCCGCGCGAATCGCGCAATCTTTACCGCCTGTTAGCACTCCATCCATCTACGGGCGCGTTGTCATGGGTATGGTGGTCTTTAACCGTGAACAGGTTCTCATAGGCCACAGCCTCCATCCGGCCTCATCACCGACCCACGCGATGAGCCCTCAACGACAGGAAGAGAGCGTGCACCATGACCCGCATCGATAACGAAACATTCCGCGACGATCCCAGCCACGCATTCCGGGGCTTTCGCTTCTCCGACCTTTACTGGTACCTTGTGCTGACGGCGGTCGCTTTTGTGCTGGCGCTGCTGCAACCCGTCGCCTGGGCGCAGCAGCCCGCACCGCAGGCTGAGGCCGTGGATCCGCCCGGCCGCGTAGCCCGGCTCAACCTGGCCGAAGGCGCCGTGAGTTTTGCGCCCGGCAATGCGGGCGACACCTGGACACCCGCCGCATTGAACCGGCCGCTGACCGGCGGCGACAGGCTGTGGACAGGGCCCCAAGCGCGCGCCGAACTCTACGCCGGCTCCACCGCCGTGCGCATGAACAGCCAGACCAGCCTGGACTTCCTCGCGCTGGACGACAACACCACCCAGCTGCGCCTGGCCCAGGGCACGGTCAGGCTGCGCGTGCGCCAGCTGTTTGACGGCCAGCGCCTGGAAATCGATACGCCCAACCTGGCCTTTGTGGTGTCGCAACCCGGCGACTACCGCCTCGACGTGGATCCGGCCGGCGACACCACGCGCGTGATCGCACAGTCCGGCGGCGGCGTCATTTACGGCGACGGCGCGGCTTCGGTGAACCTGGCCGCCGGCCAGCAGGCCAACTTCAGCGGCACGCAGTTGGTGCCGGCTGGGCCCGGCGCCTCGCGCCAGGATGCTTTTGACCAATGGGCCGCCAGCCGCGACAGACTCGAAGACCAGTCGGTGTCGGCGCGCTATGTGCCGCGCGAAACCGTGGGCTACCAGCAGCTCGACAGCTACGGCAGCTGGAGCCAGGACCCGAGCTACGGCGCTGTCTGGATTCCGCGTGCCGTGCCCGTCAACTGGGCGCCCTACCGCATGGGCCATTGGGCCTGGGTCTCGCCCTGGGGCTGGACCTGGGTGGATGACGCGCCCTGGGGATTCGCGCCCTTCCACTACGGCCGCTGGGCGCAGATAGGCCCGCGCTGGGCCTGGGTGCCCGGGCGGCTCGCGCCGCGCCCCGTGTACGCGCCCGCGCTGGTGGCCTTTGTGGGCGGCAGCAGCGGCGGCGTGAGCTGGAACATCTCGATAGGCGGCGCGCCGCGCCCCAGCGTGGGCTGGTTCCCGCTGGCACCCGGCGAGGCCTTCCGCCCGGCCTACCGCGTGAGCCCGCGCTACGTCACGCAGGTGAACAACAACATCGTGGTCAACAACACCGTCAACGTCACCAACAATGTGACCAATGTCTACCGTTACCAGCGCCAGCCCGCTGCCGTGACGGCCGTCAGCCGCGAGGACTTCGAGCGCGGCCGGCCGGTGCGCGCCAGCCAGCACGCCTTAAGCCGTGCCGACCTGGGCCGCGCGCAGCTCGTCGCGGACCGTGCAGCATTGCCGCAACGCCCGAGCCTGGCAGAGGTGCGCGAACGGCAACGCCCCGTGGCCGCAGCCGCCTTGCCGCCACCCACAGTGGCCGCCCGGCCGGTGGTCAGCAGCCGCGACGGCAGGCATGACGAGCGCCGCGACGATAGGCGGGACGCCCGGCGCGATGACAACCGGGATGAAAGGCATGCCGGCCCCACCGCGCCAGGCGGCGTGCAAGCCCCACGCACCGCACCCGCGCCGGATCGCACTGCCCTGGAAGCCAGCCAGCGCGCACAGCGCGAGCAACAACGCCAGCAAAGAGAGCAGCGGGAACAACTGCAGGCCCCCCAACTCGAACAGCAGCGGCGACAGGGCGAGGAGGCCATAGGCCAGCGCGCCTTGCGCGAACAGGCGCAGCGCGACGCGCGGGCCCGCAACGAGGCACAGGAGCGCGCCCAGGCGGCCAATGCCGAGGCCCGCGCCGCCGCCGACCGCCGCGCCGCCGAACAGGCACAGCGCAGCCAGCAGCAGGCCCAGCGCGAACAGCAACGCCAGCAAAGGGAGCAACAGGAAAAACTGCAAGGCCCCCAGCTGGAACAGCAGCGCCGCCAGGGTGAAGAAGCCATAGGCCAGCGCGCCCTGCGCGAACAAGCCCAGCGCGACCAGGAAAACGCGCGCCAGCAGCAAGCCGCGCAAAGGCAGCAACAACATATGCAGCAGCAGATGCAACAGCAGCATCTGCAACAACAACAGCAGCAGCAGCAACGCGCACAGCAGGAACAGCAGCACCGGGCGCAAGCGCAAGCGCAAGCGCAAGCACAGGCCCAGGAGCAACAACAGCGGCGGCAACAGCAACAGCAACAGCAACGTCAGCAACAACAGGCGCAGGCGCAACAACAGGCCCAACGTGAAGCCGCCCAGGCCAGGGACACCCGACAGGCCAATGCACGCGACTTCCGCGGCGACGGGGGCCCCAATCGCAATCGCGAACAGTAAGTAACAAGTCAGAGGGCTTTCACAAACGCCCTCTGCAACGCCCTCAGGGTTGCCCATCACGCAAAACTACCTAAGGGTCAGACCCGGTACTGCTCTCCCAGGTCGATGGCTACGATGACCAGTTGTGTTTCGCGGGCCTGGCCAGCGGCTGCTAACTGCCGCGACGTCTTCGCGCTCCGTGACTTCAACCCCTTACCTGCCGGAGAGCGATGTGTCCGTGGAGTTCATTCTCGAAACGCGAGGGCTGACCAAGGAATTCAAGGGTTTCGTGGCCGTCAACAATGTGGACCTCAAGGTCCAGCGCGGGCACATCCACGCGCTGATAGGCCCCAACGGCGCCGGCAAGACCACCTTCTTCAACCTGCTCACCAAGTTCCTCATACCGACGCGCGGCAGCATCGTCTACAACGGCGCCGACATCACCTTTGAGCAACCGGCGCAGACCGCAAGGCGCGGCATCGTGCGCTCCTTCCAGATCTCGGCCGTGTTCCCGCACATGACGGTGCTGGAGAACGTGCGCGCGGCGCTGCAGCGCAACCTGGGCACCTCCTTCCATTTCTGGAAGGCCGAAGACACTTTGTTTCATCTGCACGGCCGTGCCCGCGAACTGCTGGCCGAGGTCGACCTCAGCGCCTTCGCCGACGAACTCACCGTGAACCTGCCCTACGGCCGCAAGCGCGCGCTGGAACTCGCCACCACGCTGGCGCTGGAACCCGAGCTGATGCTGCTGGACGAGCCCACCCAGGGCATGGGCCACGAAGACGTGGACCGCGTGACGCAGCTGATCAAAAAGGTGTCGGCCGGCCGCACCATCCTGATGGTCGAGCACAACATGAACGTGGTGTCGTCCATCGCCGACCGCATCACGGTGCTGCAGCGCGGCGCCATCATTGCCGACGGCCCTTACGGTGAGGTCTCTAAAAACCCGCTGGTGATCGAGGCTTACATGGGCACCGCGAACACAGAGCTCCAGGGAGCCCACTAGATGACGAAAGAGCTTCTCAAAATAGAAGACCTGCACGCCTGGTACGGCGAGTCGCACATCCTGCATGGGGTGAACCTCAGCGTCAACGAAGGCGAGGTCGTGACCTTGCTGGGCCGCAACGGCGCGGGCCGCACCACCACCATGCGCGCGATTGTCGGCATGACGGGTGCGCGCAAGGGCTCCATCCGCATCAACGGCGAGGAAGCCGTCAAGCTGGCACCGCACAAGGTGGCGCGGCTGGGCGTGGGCTACTGCCCCGAAGAGCGCGGCATTTTTGCCAGCCTCACGGCCGAAGAAAACCTGATGCTGCCGCCCACCATAGCCCCGGGCGGCATGAGCCTGGACGAGATCTACGCGATGTTCCCCAACTTGAAGGAGCGCGCCGGTAGCCCGGGCACCCGCCTGTCGGGCGGCGAGCAGCAGATGCTGGCCGTGGCGCGCATTTTGCGCACCGGCGCGCGCCTGCTGCTGCTCGATGAAATCTCCGAAGGCCTGGCGCCGGTCATCGTGCAAAAGCTCGCCGAGATGATCCTCACGCTCAAGGCCAAGGGCTACACCATCATGCTGGTCGAGCAGAACTTCCGCTTCGCCGCGCCGCTGGCCGACCGCTTCTACGTGATGGAGCACGGCCGCATCGTCAAGCAGTTCGCGCAGAGCGAGCTGGCCGGCAACATAGGCATGCTGCAGGAATACCTCGGCGTCTGACGCAGGCTGCGCCCAAATCCCTTTCCCACCCTTTCGATTTCCCCCGTTCACCCCATCCATAACAGGAGACACCATGAAACTCAAAGCACTTGTTGCCGCACTCGCCGTCGGCCTCACCGGCGCCGCCTTCGCGCAGAACACCGGCCCGATCAAGATCGGCATCATCACCGACATGTCCAGCCTCTACGCCGACATCGACGGCCCCGCCGGCGCGGAAATGCTGAAGTGGGCGGTGCAGGATTTCGGCGGCAAGGTGCTGAACCGCCCCATCGAGGTGCTGAGCGCCGACCACCAGAACAAGGCCGACGTCGCATCGTCCAAGGCCCGTGAGTGGATCGACAAGGACGGCCTGCAGATGCTGATAGGCGGCACCAACTCCGGCACGGCGCTGGCCATGTCCAAGGTCACCACTGAAAAGAAGAAACCCTTCATCGCCATCGGCGCCGGCTCCGCCCGCCTGACCAATGAAGACTGCTCGCCCTACACCGTCCACTACGCCTACGACACGGTCTCGCTGGCCAAGGTGGCCGGCTCCGCCCTGGTCAAGGCCGGCAACAAGAGCTGGTACTTCCTGACCGCCGACTATGCCTTCGGCTACTCGCTGGAAGGCGACGCCTCCAAGGTCGTGAAGGACAACGGCGGCACCGTGGCCGGCACCGTCCGCCATCCGCTGAACGCCTCCGACTTCTCCTCCTTCCTGCTGCAGGCGCAGTCTTCCAAGGCGCAGATCCTGGCACTGGCCAACGCCGGTGGCGACTTCACCAATGCCATGAAGGCCGCCAAGGAATTCGGCATCGGCAAGACCATGAAGGTTGCCGGCCTGCTGGTGTTTATCAACGATGTGCACAGCCTGGGCCTGGCCAATACCGAAGGCCTGCAGCTGGCCGACAGCTGGTACTGGAACCAGGACGACGCCTCGCGCAAGTTCGCCAAGCGCTTCTTCGACAAATACAAGCGCATGCCTTCCAGCCTGCAGGCGGCTGACTACTCCGCCACCATGAACTACCTCAAGGCCGTACAGGCCGCCGGCACGACCGACTCCGACAAGGTGATGAGCACGCTCAAGGGCATGAAGATCGACGACTTCTACAACAAGGGCCAGATCCGCGCCGACGGCCGCATGATCCACGACATGTATCTGTTCCAGGTCAAGAGCTCCAAGGAGTCCACCACCCCATGGGACTATTACAAGACCGTGGCCAAGGTGCCCGGCGAGCAGGCCTTCACCACGGTGGCCGAATCCAAGTGCGCGGCTGTGAAGAAGTAACGAAGAACTGACGAAAGAAAAAACGGAGAAGAACGAGGGGTTTGGTCCAGCCGGTCATTTCACAGCAATGCGGAAATGACCGGCTGCTTCCTTAAAAATCTCTCGCCCCCGCCACGAGCAACGGTATTGGTGTCCTGACAGGTTCCCATGGAAATTTTCGGTATCCCCCTGCAAGCGTTTATGGGCCAGCTGATGCTGGGCCTGGTCAACGGCGCTTTCTACGCCATGCTGAGCCTGGGGCTCGCGGTGATCTTCGGCCTGCTGGGCATCGTGAACTTCGCGCACGGCGCGCTCTACATGCTGGGCGCCTTCGCCGCCTGGATCATGCTGGACCAGTTCGGCATGAATTACTGGCTCGCGCTGGTGCTGGCGCCGCTGGCGGTCGGCATCCTCGGCGTGGTCATCGAGCGGCTTTTCCTCAAGCACCTGTACAAGCTGGACCCGCTCTACGGCCTGCTGCTGACCTTCGGCCTGGCGCTGGTGCTGGAAGGCGTGTTCCGTGAAATCTACGGCGTTTCGGGCCAGAACTACAACGTGCCCGACCTGCTGGCCGGCGCCATGGACCTCGGCTTCATGCGCCTGCCCATCTACCGCGCCTGGGTGGTGGTGGTGTCGCTGGTGGTGTGCCTGGGCACCTGGTTCCTGATCGAGCGCACGCGGCTGGGCGCCTACCTGCGCGCCGGCACCGAAAACGCGCCGCTGGTGCAGGCCTTCGGCGTCAACGTGCCCATGATGGTGATGCTGACCTACGGCGCTGGCGCCGCGCTGGCGGCCCTGGCCGGCGTGCTGGCCGCGCCCATCATCCAGGTCAACCCGCTGATGGGCTCCAACCTGATCATCGTGGTGTTCGCCGTCGTCGTGATCGGCGGCATGGGCTCCATCCTCGGATCGGTCGTCACCGGCCTGGGCCTGGGCATTGTCGAGGGACTAACCCGCGTGTTTTACCCTGAAGCTTCCAACATCGTGGTGTTCGTCATCATGGTCATCGTGCTGATGTTCCGGCCCGCCGGCCTCTTTGGTAAAGAGGCTTGACTATGAGCGCCCTTTCCACCAAAGCCGCCAACATGCTGCGCATCACCTACCTTGTCCTGCTGGCTTTTGCGCTGGCCGCGCCCTTCCTCGGCCTCTACCCGGTGTTTGTGATGAAGCTGCTGTGCTTCGCCCTCTTCGCCTGCGCCTTCAACCTCCTGCTGGGTTTTACCGGCCTGCTGTCCTTCGGCCACGCGGCCTTCTTCGGCTCGGCGGCTTATGTCACCGGCTGGTTCATCAAGTCGCAGAACTGGACGCCCGAGCTGGCCCTGCTGGCCGGCGCGGCGGCGGCCGGGCTGATCGGCCTGCTGGTCGGCTGGGTGGCCATACGCCGCCAGGGCATTTATTTCGCCATGATCACGCTGGCGATTGCGCAAATGGTCTACTTCGTCTGCCTGCAGGCGAGCTTTACCGGCGGCGAAGACGGCCTGCAGGGCGTGCCGCGCGGCAAGCTCTTCGGTCTGCTGCCCCTCGAATCCGACATCTCGCTGTATTACGTGGTCGTGGCGATATTCGTGGCCTGCTTCCTGTTCATCTCGCGCATCGTGCATTCGCCCTTTGGCCAGGTGCTCAAAATGATCCGCGAGAACGAACCCCGCGCCATCTCGCTGGGCTACAACGTGGACCGCTACAAGCTGCTGGCCTTTGTGCTGTCGGCCGCGCTGGCGGGCCTGGCCGGTTCGATGAAAACACTGGTCATGGGCTTTGCCACGTTATCCGATGTGCACTGGTCCATGTCGGGTGAGGTCATCCTCATGACGCTGCTGGGCGGCGTGGGCACCTTCTTCGGCCCGGTCATGGGCTCGGGCATCGTGATTGCGCTGCAGAACCTGCTGGCCGACAAGGTCGGCTCCTGGGTCACCGTGATCATCGGCGCGATCTTTGTGGCCTGCGTGCTGGCCTTCCGCAAAGGTGTCATCGGTGAGTTGCAGGCCTTCCTCGAACGCCGCCGCAAAGCCGCCAGAGCCGCATCGCAGCAAGCTTGAGCCGCGGCGCATCCAGCAAGGAAACGAAAAAGCGCGCAGGCCGCAGGCCCTGCGCACTTTTTTGTCGGCGCTCAGGCGCCGCGAAACTCGCGCCGGTAGGCTGAGGGGGAAGTCCCCAGCGTTGCCGCGAAGTGCTGGCGCAAGGACACCGCCGAACCAAAGCCCGCATCCACGGCGATCTGCTCCATGCTGCGGTCCGTTGACTCGAGCTGGCGCTGCGCCAGGCCCAGGCGCTGGCTGGTGAGCCACTGGCCCACCGTGGTGCCCGTGACCTGCCGGAAGTGGCGCGTGAAGGTGCGCCGGCTCATCAGCGCCCGCGCCGCCAGCGCATCCAGGCTGTGCGGCTGGTCCAGATTCTTCTGCACCCAGGCCAGGATATCCGACAGCCGATGGCCGGCGCCCGTGGCCGGCAAGGGCTGCTCCACATACTGCGCCTGCCCACCCTGGCGCTGCGGCGCCACCACCATACGGCGCGCCACGCGGTTGGCCGCCTCGGCGCCGTAATCCAGGCGCAACACATGCAGGCAGCAATCGATGCCGGCGGCGGTTCCGGCCGAGGTCAGCACGTCTCCATCGTCCACATAGAGCACATCGGGCTGCAACCGCACTTCGGGATAGCGCTCGGCAAAGGCGGAAGCGAGCGCCCAGTGCGTGGTCGCCGGCCGGCCGTTCAGCAAGCCCGCCTCGGCCAGCACGAATGCGCCCAGGCACAGGCCCACAATGCGCGCGCCGCGTTTGTGCGCGGCCTGCAAGGCCTTGAGCAGGGCCTCGGGCGGGCGCTCCATCGGGTCGCGCCAGGAAGGCACCACGATGGTCTGCGCCTTCGCAAGCGCGCCCAGGCCTTTCTCAATGCTGATGCCGAAGCCGGAGGTGGTGCGCAATGTGCCCGGCTTTTCAGCGCAGACCACGAGCTTGAAACGCGGCAGGTCGGCCCCCGAAAAATCGTTGCCGAACACCATGCAGGGCACCGACAGGTGAAAGGGGCTGATGCCGTCAAACGCGACCACCGCCACGCTGCCGTCCTGGCGGGCGGTCTTGGGGGTTTTGACGGGTTTGGCGGCTTGACGGCCGGAAGGCAGCGCGCGAGATGGCATGGCCCGATTCTATCGCATGTTGGCATTTGGGCCACTGTCACGAAAACCCATGCCGGCCGACAATTCATCCATCAGCAACACCCGCTGTTATTTTTCAGGAGCCTTTCATGACCCAGAGCAAAACCCAAGCACCACAGCAACAGCAACAGCAACAGCCATCACAAGCTCCACGCCGCGCCCTCGTCGTCATCGATGTGCAGATGGAATACTTCAACGGCGGCCTGCTGATCGAGCACCCGCCCGTGGCGCAGACGCTCCCCAACATTGCCCGCGCCATGGACGCCGCCCGCGAGGCCGGCATCCCGGTGGTGGTCGTGCAGCACAGCGAATCCCCCGCCGCCCCGCTCTTCGCCAAGGGCTCAGCTTCTTGGGCTCTGCACGAAGC
>Ga0102589_1002943_pt1 | contig 18473 bp, 16 predicted proteins | sample AraplaMF_Col_mLB_FD_76858 | JGI IMG/M metagenome (GOLD analysis project Ga0102589, IMG submission 76858) | Arabidopsis root microbial communities from the University of North Carolina, USA - plate scrape MF_Col_mLB | ecosystem: Host-associated > Plants > Roots > Endosphere | place: USA... | reverse complement strand
GAAGAACAGTAATTCTACACATACTAAACATGCAACAAACCAAAGCGTTCCATTATGAATACTTCCAGCTGAATCTCTTATTGCATAAAAAGTTCCTAGTATAGGTGCATATAAAATATCAACTTTAGCGTCACCTGTTAACCCTACGATGAATTTTAATACCAGCCACAAATAAGTGATTAAAGAAAACCATAAATACGGAACAATTAACCCTTTAAATTTTTTCGTAAAGAATGTTTTAAAGGGCGCGTTATCACTACTAAATAAGTAACCAGATAAAAAGAAAAATAAAGGAACATGGAAGGTATAAATATATTTTTTGATTTCATGGGGTAATTCCGTATGAGCAAATATAACCAATAATATTCCTAGTCCTTTTCCAACATCAAGCCAACTTAGCCTCTTCCCACTCAAAGCGTCCACCCATTTCTGGAAATATTTTTATTTTATAAGTGTAATGAGTATAAATTAGCTCGTCTATAATATTGTAATATCTTGAAATGAATTTTTTAAACGATTGTACCACCGTTTGCTCCATTTCTAGAAACACTAAGGTCTTAAGATGCAAAGTCACCTTCTATATAAACGTTTACTGTATGTTCGATTTGATATTCTTTGTATTACTTAAGAATATGCAAATTCACTTCAACACACCGCTTAAAAAGTTAAATATGTTGAAGTCCTATTTGATTATGTCCGAATATAAGAACCTGCATTCTATATCTAACCAAAATAAACAAGATGGCTATAGCTCTATACAAGCTGTTTTTTCACTGAGTTTTTAATACAGTATTTTTCATTGTATTACCAATTAGCTGGTGATTATATACTTACCTATATTAAATCCAATATTATATCTCCACTTTTCCTCTGTTATACTTGAATTTACGAATATAACTTAACCCTAATTGAATTAATTTATAATTATAGATTAATATCATAAAAATTAAGATTATATTAATAAGATAAATCCACAAATTATCAAACATAACATTAGCAGTAGCTCCAATTAATAGAATTAAAATTGTCACGAAATAATATTTTAAATCAAAATTGTACCATAATTTTCTTGAGATTAAAGTTCTAATCCAAAAGAAAATTATATACGATACTCCTGTTGCAATTGCTGCACCCACAGCTCCTAATTTAGGAACAAGTAAAATATTTAAAATAACATTAGAAATTGCTGCTACAGTAGAAATCCATATATTATAGTGCGTTTTACGAGAAAATGGGATTCCCAATGCTGTTGTATTACTTACTGTATTCATAATAGGATAAAACAATAAGAATGGAACAATTATCGCTGCTTTTGAATACTCAGGTGATAAAATTGCTATAAATAAATCTTTAAACAGTAGTACGCCTAGAAATAAAAGAGCCATAAGGAACATTAGAGATTGACTTACTATGGTGAATTTTTCATTTTCCACCCCTTCTTTTTGCCAACGATAAGATACTGGTGACCAATAGGATATAAAGATAGACTGTATAATTCCCAATACTCCAATTATCTTCATTGCAGCAAAATATATACCTACCTGTTCATAATTTGTATACCTTTCTAAAAAGATACGATCACTAGCTGTTAAAACCCAGCCTATTATTGTTGCAGGTATCCAAGGTAAACCAAATTTAAGCATTCTCTTAGTTAACTCTTTATCAAAATAGCTTCTTTTAAAAACTAATTCCTTTCGGGAATATATAATTAAAATTATATCTACCACTATTTGCCCTAGAACAGTTGCTAATACAATAGAAACATATGATTTTGACCATACTGTCAAAAAGGCAATAGTTAATATCATTATATTTAATCGCAAAAATATATTGAATGCTGAAAATGCTAGTCCTTTTTCTTTCATTCTTATATTTAATAATAATAAGTTCTCAATTGCTACAAAAGGAACCCAAAGAGCATAAATGTAAACAATGATATTTAATTCTGTTTCAAAAATTAATTTTGCTACTGAATCTGCAAATATTAATGAACTTAGACTAATAATACACGCTAAGACTAAAGGTAAAGCTAACGCATTAAATAAAACTTTATGCTTATCTTGGTATTCGTTATACTCCCTAGCGTAGGCATGATCCATTCCAAGATAAAGAAAGGATGTAGTTAGTGTTTGTACCAGCATAAACATTGTTGATTTTCCAAATTCTTCAGGAGAAACTAACCATGTTGTTATTGGAACTGTTAGAAAACCAATTAACGCCCCACCCAGTGGTCCTATAGCAAACTTCAATAAGCCACTTAAAAAACTTTCATCTTTATTTTTTTTATTCATCTTATTCTTATACCCTCTTGGATTTTTAGTATGTTAAAATATAGTTTTGGAAAATGATAAGCTAGTACAAAAAAGATTGACTTTTTCACCTTTTCCCTATTAAACAAGAGACGATTATTGTTAATCTTTTTCATATCCCCTCTCATTTTATCAATATATTTTTTCTTGTTAGTTTTATCCAGATTTTTCATTTCTTTAAACATTATTAAATATAGCTCTTGAATGTATAAAAAATAATTCTGCTTTAATTTATATGAAAAAGAAAGATTATAGTACATATCTATATTCTTATTCCATAAATCAAAATGTTTATCTGAGAAATTCTGACTAGTAATTGAATCGGGATTTCCAACATTATATTTATACAATCCCTTAGGTATTAAAAGTATATCTTCAGCCTTTTTGATCCATTTGTATATTGTTGCGACATCTTCGTAATAAATATTTAATGGGAAATATAACTCTCTATTTAATCCTGTTTTTAATAAGTCTGTTTTAATAATCTTTGTACATGCGTGTGACCTATATTCCTGAGATTCAAACAGCTTTCTTAAACCTTCTTCACTATCCATAAGTATTTTTTCTTTTGGACTAAATGAGCTTAAAGTTTTCGCTTCAAAAATTGCATCTATCCCTATAATTAACAAGTCGGGAAATTTATAATTTAATATTTCCTGAGTAAGAATAGATACATAATCTTTAGCAATATAATCATCACTATCCACAAAACAACAATACTTCCCTTTAGCTAAGTCGATTCCTTTATTACGAGCTGCACTTAATCCTTGATTAGTTTGCTCAACATATACTATATTTTTAATTTTTTCTTGATATTTTTTAACAATATTTCTACAGTTCCCGGTACTACCATCGTTCACAATGATAACTTCGTAATTATCATGACATTGAATAAAAAAAGAATCCAGACAATTACTCAAAAATTTTTCCGTATTATAAACCGGTACTATAAAAGAAAAAAGATATTCTTTATTCATAAGGATCTTCCACCAACCAAATGTAGTTTTAGTTTTAACTTTTAGGCTCAAATCAATTCCAATATTTCCTTAATCTTATCATCATTTGTAAATTTCACCTTATGACTGCCTTCGACTGCCTTCTTTTGAAATAATGAAATTTCACTTAACATTTGTACCATTCCTTTTTGTATTCCCTCAATAGAATTCTCTACAACCATTCCATATTTTCCATTCTCAACTACCGCAACTGCACCTGTTTCTGTTACCATTACAGGCTTCTCCAATGCAAGAGCTTCAACTACAACTAATGGGTAGCCCTCAGTACGAGATGAGGAAACAAAAAACTCGCAACCTCCAATATATTTATATGGATTTTTAGAAAAGGGAATAAAAATCACTTTATCTTGAATATCATACGTCTTTACTAAATCTTTTAATTCTTCTTCTTTTTTTCCACTACCCACTATAACTAATTTCAAGTCATTTATAGTTCCTATTTTTAATAAATTATTATATGCTTCTATTAATCTATCAAATCCTTTTTCATCTGATAACCTTCCTACAGTACAAATATATGGAAATTTAAAATCAATTTTTTCCTGAGATAATTTTTGTATTCTTTGATAATCAGTAATATTTTTTATAATTCTATTTCTTTTATGATTTTCTCCAAATTCATCTTTATATCCTATATAACATTCTTCTGATACAAACACTAACTCGTCTAGTTTATTATAAGTTTCTAATTCATGACCTCTACTTGAAAAAAACTTAGTCGTATAATCCAGTTTTTTTAAATTGGCATGTATCCAACCAATTCTTTTCACATCTTTATTCTCATTTATAGAAACGATTTTAGCAGGTAATCCTTCAAGAAACGCAATTTCAACATCAAAATTATCTTTTAGTCTTTTGTCTATTAACTTCCTTAGTATCTTTCCTTTTCCCATACATAAAAATGTGAAAAATAATTTATTAATAACACTTCTTCTTTTTGAAAAATCTCTATTAATAAGCTTAATAAACCTAACCTTACTATCAAGTTGATCTTCTAACACACCGCTAAAGACAGTACAAACTGTTACAGAATAATTTTCACCATAATTGCTTTCAATTAAGTTAGCTAAATCTACTAATACTCTTTCAGCACCACCACCGCCTAAATTTTGTGCAAAAAAAGCAATCTTCTTCACTTATTTCAACTCCTCGGTATCATCTTCTAAAATCATTTTAATCTAATAAATTAAGATGATTTATTATTACCTTTAATATACTTTGAGCCTTAACAGAACACCAATTGGTATCTTAATTATAAAATCTTTCTCCGTCCTTCTTTACTATCTTGGCAGGTGTTCCAACCGCAATATAATTGCCACCGATTTTAGAATTATTTCTAATATTAACTTTTTCAAAAACTTCCGCACCCGATGTTACTAAAACATTGTCACCTCTAATAAGATTTCCCGGTACGGTATAATCTATTTCAAATTGTTGATTAATCGAACAATTGCCCTCTATTCTTTGAGCAGATACTATGGTACTAAAACCATGTTGAATATATACTCCTTCTATATATAAAGTATTTAAGGGTCTATACAATACTTGTAAGAATTATGCTATCAATAAATTATGCTTCTTTATCCTGTAATAAAAAGGTTTCTAAATTCAACTGAATTAAGCACTAATCAAAATGAATTAAGCTAAGATGAATAGTTAATTCTCCATAAACATCTTAAAAACCACGAAATAAAATCTTCTGCGTTGTCTGATTAAAAATATATACGATAACTTCCAAGATGAAATGCTCACTATAAATCTTATTTCATTTTTTCTCTAAATAGCATTGCAGCATAAATCCAGAATATCGTATATACAAAAAATGAACTCAACAAAACTGGGTTATAAAAACTAAACAATACATTTACAAAACTCATTAACAATACTGTTAAAGCTATAAAAGATTTTGTTTTTTTGTATTTCATTAGGGCATACATAAAAATTACAAAATACGTAACAACAAAGAGGAATATACCTACTAATCCACTATCTACATATAACCATGGAAACAAGAAAAAATTATACCTTAGAAACCCATATTTAATAAATACTTCCCCTGCTATAATGGCATTGCTACTTGGATATGTTGTACCTACCCCTGTGCCAAATAATTGTTTAATACCACTATCCAAAATATAAGAGTTTATTGAATCGATAAAATTAAAACGGTTAATTGAATATTCGCCATCATATGCTGAATCTACCATATATTTCTGTATAAAATCTCCATCTAAAAAAGAAGCCTGTGTAGGATACAAACTTGCATATATCGGATATATTAAAAGTAATGCTCCAAAAAACAGCCCAATAACCAATAAGGATGAAACACTTCTCTTTATAAAAATAAAATATACAATTATAATGACTGGCACATATATAAATAAGACTTTAGTTTCATTCAAAGCGGAAATAAAGATAATTGTTAAAGCAACCAAAAATACTATAGTGTTTGAAGCTTTTCCTTTATAATTGTATGCACAAACAATAGAAAGAAATAGACAATAAAAATATCCGGCTATCCCAGTTCCCTGATAACCAAAAAAGCCTGTCATATTATCTCCATTAACATTTCCAGATAGAAATTGTAATATAGTATAAATAATATTAATTATAAAAAATATAGCCAGACCTAAATTTAAATTATGCAAGTTGTCCACTGTGAAATTCTTACTATTTATTACATAAAGGTAAACTAAAAGATAACCAAATTTTATAAATAACGCATATAAAATTGCTGCTATCTTAAACTCATATTCAAAACTAAAGAGTGGGACCAGGCTCAATATAAATACTGTTGCTGCTATTCCCATTATAAGTTTATCTACCTTAAAAGATTTATATTTTAATAAAAGCCTAATCCCCATTATTACCAATAGTGCATGCGTAGCATAATATAGAAATCCAAATGTGCTATTTAAATAAAAGTAACTTGAAAGTACAGTTACTATAATAAACAACCTTATAAATGTTCGATCTTTTATTAAAAATAAAATAACTCCTGCAATAATCATTAAAATTAAAATTTGAGTATATAAAACTACATTTTTAGTTGTTTTTATACTTAAAAATAATGAAATTATTTGTAGAAACAAAAAACTTAATATTATATATCTGCTACTTGAAAATTTTTTAATCATATATTTTTGAACCCCATCAGTTAATTTATACCCTCAGCTATTAGATATATTACTTATATAAACAGTCATTATTTAATCATTGTTCCATTCACACAAATTAAATTTTTAAATTGATTTCATTTAAAAATTTATAAAATCGATTTTCAATTTTATCCCATTCATAATCTTGTACTGTTTTTGATATATTAGAAGTATTATATTTAAAAATCTCTTTTGAAAAATCTTCCATAGCATTAACAAGACTATCCATATCATCATTAACTAGTATTCCGTTATTTTCATTTATAATTTGTGCATTTGCCTTAGTATTTGTACCAATGCACATAATCCCATTTATAATATATTCATATGTTTTAGTAGGGGGCTGTACATCATAATAATCTGTTATGGGTACGTATGAAAATCCTACACTTGCCTCTTCAAAAAGATGTATTATTTCATCATGTTGTTTTCGACCATGAAATATGATCCCCGTTGGATTCTTCACACTCTCTATAGCTTTTAATATAGATTGTTGAGTTTTATTAGTATTTGAAAAACCTACAATATCAAATCTAGTTTTAATCGATCCCCTTACCTTTGAATGAAATATATCGTACGCTTTAATAATATTTTCAATATTTCTATTTTCAAAAGTACCAACATATAGGAAATTAATCTTTTCTTTACTTAACTTTTTTTGGGTCACATCTACAATTTTATTGGCCCCTAATGGTAACAATGTATAACTGTCTATTTTTAGTCGTTCAGCTACTAAGCCTGAGATAATAGTTACATGATTAAAAAACTTTGCTGACCACTTCATTACTTTATCGTAACGTGTTCTTTTCTTTTCATTTTCAAGTACAGAACAAGTTCTTATATCCATTATCCATACCGTTTTTGGAGTCAGTTTTTTCAAAAACAATGGAATATTACCACAGTATTCAATTGTCCCACTAATAATAATCCAGTTATAATTTTTTCTTCCTTTTATAATGGATTTTATTATCTCGAAATTATAGTTAATGTAGTTCAAACCTTTACCTTTTTGTTTAATATAATTCACTTTTACATTCTGAGGAGAACTGATCTTTTGAAAGCCTTGATCTAAACACAAGACATCAACTTCTACGTTTTGTTCAGCAAGATAATTAATCATCTTGAAATAGTCTGTATTATAACCATATTGACTCTTCGGAACAATTAAGATTTTTCTCATTAAATTATACCTCTTATAATTTTTATCTTAAAACCTCTATACTTTGCTCACATCCTGATATAAACAAAGAACTTGATTGATTGAATTATAAATATTATAATTCCCTTCAATTTTTTTTCTATTATTTAAGGATATTTCCCCTATTATCTCCGGTTCATTTAACAACTTCACTATAGAATTAGCAATACTGTCTACATCCCCAGGATTAACTATAATTCCATTGCTTTTTTTTACAACACCGGAGATTGATCCCACATTCGTAGAAATTATCGGTAATCCATAACTCATCGCCTCTAAAATGGACATTGGCATTCCCTCAAAGTAAGAAGGCAATACATAAATAATACTTTTCCGATAAATTTCTTCGATTTTTTCGTCTTCAGAAATCCAACCTGGTATAATAAATAAATCATTTAAATTCAAGCTAGTGATTTTCTGTTTGATCTTTTCAACTTCACCATCACCAGCTAACACAAATTTATATTTGTTGTCTATTCTTCCTTTTAGTTTTGCTCCAACTTCAATTAAATCGTAAGTCCCCTTTTTAGGAGATAAAAGGCCCATTGCTGTAATATAAATTTTTCCGTTTTGATTTTGATCAAACTCTTTAGGAAATACAGCATTTTCTAGTGAAACTACCCTGGTGCTACAAATAGATTCATAGTATTTTTTCCACTCATACCCTAAGGCTATAAGCACATCTGCCTTATTTAATGTATCAGTGATTTTCTCCTTATACGCCTCTGAACTTTCACTATAGAATTGCTTAAAATAACCTCCATGCATATGAATAATAATTGGAATACCTTTGCGAGAAAAAAGATTCACAATATACATCTTTCGAATAAAACTGCCCTTATACGACATATGAATATGCGCTACATCGTATTTACGATTTAATACATTAAGTTGGAAAAATAATTTTATATATTGAATTGTGAAATAAAGTATATTTACAAAGTGATTGCTGCCATAATAAGTTGGAAAATATTCTAGATTTGTTTTTTCATTAAGGCCGGCTTGCATATAATTTTTTACCACTCTGGTAATCCCACCTGTTACGCGTAAGTGAGATCCGATCATGATAACATTCATTGATTCACCTTTTTCTAATATTTTTATCGATATGTTTTTACCAATAAATTACACATTAATTTTTAAATACAAAGATTAAGCATTCTCCATTAAAAATGTCTCAAGTATACTGATGATATTATTAGTATTCGATTCGTATTTTCTAAACTCCATATCTTTTACGGCTTCCAATGCACTTTCTATTTCATTAACATCTGAAATTCCATATATTAAATTAGAGTTTGTGAATTGCTCTATTATTTCAAACTGATGATTATCTACATGTTCACCATGTTCTACAGTTCTAGGAACACCAATAACCTTTTTTTCTTTTTTTACTCCATTAATAATAGATCCTGTTCCTCCGTGAGTAATAATTGTTTCACTCTTCTCCATTAAATTTAAAAATTCTTCCTTATTTAAAAACTGCTTGTATGAATAAAAGCGTGGTTCATATGTTGAGTAACCAATTTGAGCAAACACTTCATCAGATTTTATTTTTTGTTCTTCAACCAAACGGTCAATTTCTTTTAACAACCTGTCAAATTGAAACTTTTGGGAACCTACTGTAATAAAAATCAATATATTCCGCCTCCGTACGTAGCATCTGGATAAAACTTTTTCATATCTTCCCATTGTACTAAGAACAAATCTGCGTACTTATACATTAACTTACCAGTAATGGTTGGAGAAGTTATCTTAGAGAAGGACTCAATAAATATTAATTTTTTCTTGAACAACTTGGCTAATAAACACATTGGTACTGTTGCCAGTGCACCAGTTGAAATGACAACATCTGGTTTTTCTTTTAATAAAATAATCAGAGTTTGCACAAATAAAATTATAAATTTTAAAAAGAAGGTAAATTCTCTTCTATTAATTTGAATTACATCATAATGTTTAATATCTTTTGAGTTAAATTCATAATTTGTTTTTTCCGTCAAAATAAAACTTTCATTTTTTTTCATCATAGGATAGAGCATCATTAATTGTTCTAAATGTCCTCCTGATGAAGCAGCAAAGCATATTTTCAATGTTCTCCCTCTTTCACTGATCAATCATAAACAAATGGTAACATTACTTATTTTCTATTTATTAGTTTCACCTAATCTTTATATTATTTAGATACAACACTTAAGAGTTTTTTATGCACTGACGCCCTGCCTATTGAATGGTAATTGATATCACTATTTTGAACATCTTCTATAGCAAAACAGTTTCTACCATCATATACGTTAGCCTCTCTCATTTCATTCTTAAATTCTTCTAATGATATAGATTTAATTTCATCCCATTCTGTTAAGATAAATACCAAATCGGTGTCCTTAATAGCTTCGATAGCATCACTTGCATACTCTACTTCACTAGGTAATACTCTTTTAGCATTATCCATCGCAATTGGATCGTAAACTTTTACATGTGCTCCCATTCTTATTAATTCTGGAACAATAACTAATGAAGCAGCCTCACGAATATCATCTGTATTTGGTTTAAAAGCCAACCCTAATACACTTACTTTTTTTCCTTCTAATGTTCCAAAATCAACAACTGCTTGATCAAGCAATTTACGTTGTTGCTTATTGTTAAATTCAATAACTGCACGTAGCAAACTAAAGTCATACTCAACATTTTCAGCGATCTTTTTTAGTGCCTTTGTATCCTTAGGGAAACAAGAGCCTCCGTAACCAATACCCGCTTTTAAGAATTGATGGCCTACACGACTATCTAATCCCATTCCTAACGCTACTTGCTCTACATCTGCCCCTACTTTTCCGCATACATTTGCAATCTCATTAATAAAACTAATTTTCGTAGCTAAAAATGCATTAGATGCATATTTGATCATCTCTGCACTACAAATATCAGTTTCATAAATATCAATACCAAAAGGCTCATTAACCTTACGTATTACTGCTGATGCTTCCTTACAATCAGCACCAATTACAATACGGTCTCCGTTAAATACATCATAGACTGCAGATCCTTCACGAAGAAATTCTGGATTTGATACAACTTCAGCTTTAACACCTTCTGGTAACAGTTTATTTAATTTGCTTTTAATGTAATGGTTCGTCCCTACAGGTACGGTACTTTTCGTTACCACAATCACGTCCTGTTGAACATTTTGAGAAATTTGTTCAACAACTTGATTAATATAAGTTAAATTTGCAGTTCCATCTTCATTTTCTGGGGTACCTACTGCAATATAAATAATATTCACTTCTTTAAATGCTTTGAAATGATTAGTAGTAAATCTTAGACGCCCTGCTGCGATATTTTTCATCATTAAAGTATCTAATTCAGGTTCATAAATAGGTGATTGTCCACTTCTCATTTTTTCTACTTTTTGTTCATCGATATCTATACAGATAACATTATGTCCCACTTCTGATAGACCGACGCCTGTAACTAACCCTACATAACCAGTCCCTACTACTGCTATATTCATATTAGTGTATCTCCCTTGCAATCATTCTTTTTTGAATACGAGTTAGAGCGTATGCTATAACTTTTTATTAACTATGTATCCTATTGGTTATTCTGATGTATATTCCATGCTATTAAAAAGCATCTTTAGATCCAAATAACACCAAAACCGTTTTAAACATCAATTTAACATCAAACCATAAACTACGATGTTGTATATATGTTAAATCTAGTTCAACCATCTCTTTAAACCCAACACTATTTCTCTCCGTCACTTGCCATAGTCCTGTACACCCAGGTGTAACCAGTAACCTCTGCTTATCATAATAAGTATATTCTTTGACTTCTCTTGGTAGCGGTGGACGTGGCCCAACTAAACTCATCTCACCTTTTAAAACATTTAATAATTGAGGTAATTCATCAATGCTTGTTTTACGAATAAATTTCCCAATCTTTGTTACACGAGGGTCATCTTTCATTTTAAACATCGCACCAGATACTTCGTTATGTTGTAATAACTCTTTTAATTTCTCTTCTGCACCAGTTACCATAGAGCGGAATTTATACATACCAAATTCTTTTTCGTTTTTCCCAACGCGGTTTTGTTTGAAAAAGATCGGACCTTTTGGATCTTCTAGCTTAATGAGTAGTGCAACGATAAGAAAAATAGGTAAAAGAAGAATAAGACCACATAATGCACCTACTATATCCATTAAGCGCTTCATAAATAAATATAACCACCTTTGATTTACCTCTTCAGCAGCAAGTAATTCATTTTTCTTGACCGTTTCACCTGATACTTTCATTAAGGCCACTGCTATTCCACCTCACCCTTTATACATATACATTTTCTTTTTGTACAAGCTCATTCATATATTTAATTAATTCGTCTTTTAGCTCATCGTGCTGAAGTGCCATTTCAATTGTCGTCTGAATAAATCCTAATTTCTCGCCAACGTCATAACGTTTACCTTCAAAATCATATGCAAATACACGTTGGATTTCATTTAATCTTTGGATCGCATCCGTTAACTGAATTTCTCCACCAGCCCCTGTTTCTTGATCCTCTAGGAACATAAAAATTTCTGGTGTTAATACATAACGTCCCATAATTGCGAGGTTTGATGGCGCTGTTCCCTGCATCGGTTTTTCAACAAATCTGCTCACCTGATAACTACGCCCTTTTTGTTCTAGTGGATCGATAATACCATAGCGATGTGTTTCATTTTCTGGAACTGTTTGGACACCAATTACCGATGACTTTGTTGCTTCATATTGATTCATTAATTGACGTAAACACGGTGTTTCCGCTTGAACAATATCATCACCAAGCAATACGGCAAATGGTTCATTCCCAATAAACTTACGTGCACACCATACTGCGTGTCCGAGTCCCTTTGGTTCTTTTTGTCTTATGTAGTGAATGTTAATTTTGGAAGAAGCTTGTACTTTTTCAAGCATTTCATACTTCCCTTTTTCTAATAAGTTCTGTTCCAGTTCAAAGGAATGATCAAAGTGATCTTCGATTGCACGCTTCCCTTTACCAGTTACAATAATAATGTCTTCAATTCCAGATGCAATGGCTTCCTCCACAATGTATTGAATCGTTGGCTTATCAACAATTGGTAACATTTCTTTTGGCATTGCCTTTGTCGCTGGTAAAAATCTTGTCCCCAGTCCAGCTGCTGGAATAATTGCTTTTTTTACTTGTTTCAACTTTTATAGCCCCCTAAACTGATATGTAATAAAAGTTCTAGCTATATCTTCTGCATTCCTAAAAGATATGGCTAGAACTTTTAATAAATTAATATAATAACAGGCATCTAACCCGGCCTCACACCATGCTTTTGACAACAAACGCGTCTAAGGTATAAATTTACTCTACCCACAGCATAGCCGAGTGTCTCCATTGATATTGGTTAGGAGGCATCACCAAGTTGTTTTCTCTTTAAAAGAGACCGAATATTTTTTTTCGTCTTATTTTCTCGGGTTCTTCTCGATAAATCATTTTTCCACTTATTAGTTCATATGTATTTTCCTTGAAGTAGCACAATGTAGGACTCCCAAATGTTTTCCCTACTGTTTCATACGCAGCTTGCAAGTGAAAGGAGCGCGTTGTTGTGTTATGAGCATCTGATGATATGACATGTGTTAAATGATGCTCAATAAGTTGCAATGAAAACTTCTTGATTTTCTTTCCGAACTTCCCTGTCACGCTTCCTGCGGTAATTTGTGTTAGTGCCCCTTGATTGACGAACTTATACAACACATCGGGGCGTTCAATAATTTCCATATTCCGTTCTGGATGAACAATAACCGGCGTGATCCCTTTCACACGTAATTCATATAACATTTTTTCTGCATAGCGCGGGACATGGTTTGCTGGAAATTCAATTAATATATATTTATCGGTACGATTCAGTGTAACAATACGTCCCAAATCATAGTCCTCTAATAACTCTCCGTACAACCTGATTTCTTGACCAGGTAAAATGGTTAAATTGATATCTTCTTCTTTTAATCTTTCATTTAACTGCTTTACCTGATGAAGAATGCTTTCTGCTAGATTCATATAAACCCCATTTTGGTGATGAGGAGTAGCAACGATTGTATGAATTCCTTCTTCGCATGCTGCCTTTGCCATTGTAATGCTGTCTTCGATTGATTGTGCTCCATCATCGACATTAGGCAAGATATGACAATGTAAATCAATCATTCTATTTCATCCCCTCTCCACATATTCTTCACATACTGAATATAAGAAGAAAAGATGAATGTTCACCTTTCCTTCTTTTGCATTTAGTTAGAACCGTAATAGTAATATTCGGATCCATTTTGTTCTTTATCGTTTAAGACAACGCCAAGTAATGTACCTTTTGCGCTATCTAATGATTGTTTTGCTTTAAGTGCCGCCTCTTTTTCTGTTGCACCACTTCGAATAACAAGTACAGAAGCATCACATTGATTTGCCATAATTTGTGCATCTGTAACTGGTAAGATTGGTGATGTGTCAAAAATGACAAGGTCATACGTGCCATAAGCTTCTGAAAGTAAATCTTTCATCGAGCTTGCACCCAGTAATTCCGCTGGATTTGGTGGGATTGGACCACATGGTAAAAATGTTAAATTACCGATTTTCGTTTGTGTCACACATGTTTCTAGTGTTTTACTACGTGTTAATACGTTTGTTAAGCCAAATATATTATCCACTTGCATCATTTGATGTAATGCTGGTCTACGTAAGTCTGCATCGATAAGTAATACTTTCTTACCTTGCTGTGCGAAAACAATTGCAATATTAGCAGCCGTTGTTGTCTTTCCTTCACTTTGATTCGCAGATGTTACGATAAGAGAACGAATCTTCTTATCAACAGATGCAAATTCAATATTTGTTCGTATATTTCGGTATTGCTCTGACACAGATGATTTTGGTTGTTCATATGCAATCAGCTGACGGCGAGCACGTAATATTTTTTTCTTAAGAACCAATTGTATGACCCCCTACTCTCTTCGTTGCTGATAAACTACCGCTCTTTGTGCCATCTTCCTCCATATGAGAAACGACGCCAAGAACTGGTACACCAAGTTGTTTTTCAATATCTTCTTCTTTTTTCATCGTGTTATCTAAGTACTCTAGTAAGAATGCAATTCCAACAGAAGCCATTAATCCAACAACAAATGCAATTGCTATATTTAACTTTTTATTTGGTTTGATTGGTGACTGACCTTCTGCTACTTCTGCTTTTGATAAAATCGTTACATTATCAATACTCATAATTTTTGCAATTTCACTTTTGAATATTTCCGCGGTTGTATTTGCGATATCACGAGCTAGTTTTACATCTTTATCTTGAACTGTAACTGCTATTACTTGTGAATCTTTCTCATTTTCTACATTAATTTTTCCATTTAACTCTTGAGTAGACATGCCTAACTTTAATTCACTCTTCACTTTATCTAAAATTACAGGGCTTTTTACAATGATCTTATATGTATTAGTTAATTGCACATTGGTTTGCACTTCATTATACTGAATGATTTTCTCATCTTGTTTCTTTTGGTTAACAAGAATTTGCGTCGAAGTCTGATAAATCGGCGTTATAAAGTAGAAACTTACAATCGCGCTTACAAGTGCTGCACCAATCGTAATTACAAGGATCATAACTAATCGTTTTCTTAAAATAGCAAATAACTCTTTCAAACTTATTGTTTCTTCCATGCCTTCCTCCAGCTTTCAATAATTTGTTATAAAAACTTCCGAAAATAAATAATTTGTCAGGTTTTAAGCTGACAACAAAAATCTGGTATCTAGTCCTAAAGTTGTTTAGCGATAGATAACTATTTAACATATTACATAACTTACATTAGTATAGCAAGAATGGTTGAGAAAATTGTTGGAGAAATTGACAAATACTATACTACCGAATCTGACGAATTTCGACACAGTTTTTAATGTATAGATTTTCATTTGCTATATACTGTCGATATATGGGGATTATTAGTATTACTAGTGAATATACCATTGATTGATCTGTGTATTTATACTATCTTATTTATAAAAATCTTACCATTGTTGATTTTTATTTTGTTTTTCCTTAATATTTCGATATCTTTTTCAGACTTTAGTTGATAAACTTTTTTTTCGAAAGGCCCCTATTTTTTTAATCAAACGTTTGTTTAAAAGTAAGAGAACTTACCTATCGACAAATCCTCTTACCTTTCGTCCATTTCTTCATAATTCGCTTCAATAACAATAAAAAAGATGAATGACCATACTCTCTTCATTCATCTTCCAACGTAAAGTTATGTTAACAAATCTTTATTCTTTCTTATCACCAATTGCAAATGTGATTTCAGCTTCACAAGCAATTTCACCATTTACAGTTGCTACTGCTTTTCCTTTTCCAATCGGTCCACGGACACGTGTCATTTCGACTTCTAGGCGAAGTTGATCACCTGGACGAACTTGACGTTTGAAGCGGCAGTTATCAATGCCAGCAAAGAATGCAAGGCGACCGCGATTTTCTTCCTTCTTCAGTACCGCAACAGCACCCACCTGCGCTAATGCTTCTACAATTAGAACACCTGGCATCACAGGATAATCTGGAAAGTGTCCATTAAAGTATTCCTCATTTGCCGTTACATTTTTAATCCCAACCGCACGCTTTCCTTCTTCTACTTCTAAAATTTGATCGACTAGTAGAAATGGATAACGATGTGGAATAATTTCTTTAATCTGTTGAATATCTAGCATATCATTCTCTCCTTATATACCAAATTGGTCATACCACCAACGCACTGTCCTTATTATCCCATTCTCCATTGTTTTTGTCACGAAAAACAAGAAATGCTTTCTACCCAAAATATCTATTAGGACTATTCATACAAAAAAGATACACCCTTTTCCCTTCGCTAATCGGCATAACAAAATAATAGCAATTAACACGGAGGTTGGAAAAAGGTGTATATCAAAGTTAGGGAGAGGAAATATACATTATTTCCCTCGTATGTCGTATTCATAGCTCATTATAAAGGACAAAAATAAGAAAGAAAAATTTAATATTTACTCCTTTTTACCATTATCCCCTTAATTTTCTACAAATTTCTACAAATTTCTTCATTTTTCTTATATTATCTTAAATAACATATCTAGAAATTAAGATTCGTAATACAGAACACCATGCTTTATAAAAAAATAAATCTTCGTGGATTAGCCTTTAATAAAAACCCTATAAAATATCATCACAAAAGATACATTTATATTTTACAGAAATATCCAATATTACATATGAATTCTTTTAAATCTATTTAACAATACATAAGAATAAAGTATAACTAATAAGAAATTGTTGCTTTTCCTTGTTTATCTATTAAATAAGGCATTCCGGAGTATTTGAGAGAAAAACTCAAATGAAATAAAAAGAAATACTTATATAATATTCTTCACTATCTCTCTTTCATCTCCTCAAATCGTTTCCCTTCTTAATTACTTATATAAAATTAGTAGCAATTCAAAATACCAACAATTCATTAGGCACTACCTCTCATTAATCACTGACCATAAAAATGTCTACAAGGTGCTTCAAAATATATTATCACAACTACACTAATAAACCTTTATATACAAAAAGCAGCGAGACCTCTAGTCCTAAAGACAAGGGGTCTCGCTGCTTTTTGTTATATGGTATAAATAAAATCAGGTTCCATGTTAAATTATAACACGGATGCTTATACATATATATATATGGTATATTAATAAGCCACAAAAAGTATTTCTAATTTTTTTACTGGTCACACAATTAAATTAAGCTCATATTTCCATAAAAAGACCAGTACACATATACCAATTATCCCCCGAACCATAAATAATCAAATTGTGTTACCGGCCCGAAAGAAATAAAGGCAGTGTATTCCTTAAATTTATAAAAAATAATTGTGACTAGTCATATTTAAATGTTTACCTTAGCCTGTTGTCCAAGTAGACTACTAAATAAACCACTTTCATCTTTTGCCAGTTGTGCGAAACTACCGTGTTGAATAATTTGTCCTTGATCCATTACAATTACTTGGTCAGCTTTACGTATAGTAGATAGTCTATGTGCAATGACAATAATTGTCATGCTCCCTTTCAATCTTTCCAATGCTTCTTGTATTTTCGCTTCATTTTCAGCATCTAACGCACTTGTTGCCTCATCTAACACTAAAATAGAAGGCTTTCGAAGTATCGCTCTAGCCAGAACAAGACGTTGTCGTTCTCCCCCTGAAAGTTTGACTCCCCTATCGCCAATCAGTGTATCCAATCCTTGCGAGAGCCTGCTAACAAACTCAACGGAAGCAGAAAATTCCAAAGCTTCCCAAAGCTGCTCCTCACTTGCATTTGGTTCAACCATTCTCAAATTGTCCCTTATACTAGCATTGAATAGAAATGGATCTTGAGAAACATAGCTAATAGATTTCCTCAATGATAATAGGTCCTTACTTGTCAACAGTTTGTTATCTATTAATAACTGACCGCTCTCCGGCTGCATAAGTCCCATTATGATATCAATTAATGTACTCTTTCCAGCACCGGAACGCCCTGAGATAGCTGTCATACAATTTGCAGGAATACGTAAATTAATATCTTTAAGTGAGTACACAGCATTTTCTTTATTGTAGCGGAAAGAGATATTTTGACACTCAATAGATTGTTCTATCTGCATAGGATTTATACAATCATAATCCTGCTCTATATCTTGCAATTCTATACTTTTCTTACACTCTTCCTGTAATTGCAGCAAATCTTTAAAAGCGGGAAGATTCGCTGCAA
>Ga0102589_1002941_pt1 | contig 18485 bp, 17 predicted proteins | sample AraplaMF_Col_mLB_FD_76858 | JGI IMG/M metagenome (GOLD analysis project Ga0102589, IMG submission 76858) | Arabidopsis root microbial communities from the University of North Carolina, USA - plate scrape MF_Col_mLB | ecosystem: Host-associated > Plants > Roots > Endosphere | place: USA... | reverse complement strand
GGTATTTCCACCAGCCCGTAGAGCGCTTCCTCCCCCAACGCCAGAACGGTTCGCAAAGCCGCGTCGACCAGGACTGTTGGCGACGAATTCCCGAACTCACAATGGCAATCGACGCCGTGACCGCTGCGGGTTGCCGCGGCCAGATAGATCCGGCCCCTTGGATTTCCTCGCTCGTCGGGGACAGGGCCGGTTACGCCTGTGACGGCTAGGGCAAGGTCGGCAGCGGTGCGGTCCAGCACGCCCTCAGCAAGAGCCCGTGTTATGGGGCGTGAGACTGCTGAATGCGTTTCGATCAGAGCAGCAGGCACGCCGAGTAAATCGGTTTTGGCCGAGGCCATATAGGTTACAAACCCGCCGATGAGGACATCTCCGGCGCCGTCGCAGAGCGCCAGGCTGTTGGCGAGAGCTCCCGCGCTACAGGACTCCGCACACGCGACAGTCCGTTCGGTAGCGACGAGCGCTGAAATGAGCCGCTGTGCGAGATTCGCAAGCTGCGGCAAGGTGGAGCCAGGCAAGGCTTCGAGCGAGCGCATGCGCCAAGCGATCGAGAGCGTCATTGACCTGCCTCCTGGTTAGCTGCGCTTTGCGCCCGTTTGAGCTGTGCGCGCCTGCTGAATTTCGCCTGCAGGCGCTCCAACTCGTCTTCGTCGAGGTCTTCCAGGTCGAAGAGTTCATCGCGGGCGCCCTTGATCGAGCTGATCAGCTCGTCGAGCTTGATCTGGACAGCTGTCATCGCCCGGTTCTGGCTCGTCTGAACGATCAGGAAGGTGATGATCGTGAAGGCCGTGCTGGCCACCAGCTGCCAGGTCGAGCTGAACCCGAACCAGGGCCCGAGCAGCAGCCAGACGACCATCGCGCCCAATCCCGCGAACAAGACTGGTGAGCGGCTAGTCCAGCGAGCCGCAGCCTGAGAGAGTTTGGTGAAGCGCGAAGGTTCAGCTGCCCCTGAGGACAGCACGTCGTCACCAGGCTGATGGTTCCTGCTCACTTGATCCCCGGAACGCTGCAATTCGGCTTCTCGCGAGCCAATGCAGCGCGGTGCTCATAGTGATCGCGGATCTTTGTGAGCTGCTCTTCGTCGAGCTCCTCTAGATCCATCAGCTCCTCACGTGCGCCCTCGAGTTTGAAAAGCAGTTCGTCGAGTTTGATCTGCATGGCCGCCGTATCGCGGTTCTGGCTGTTCTGGATAATGAACACCATCAGGAAGGTGATGATGGTCGTCGAGGTGTTGATCACCAGCTGCCAGGTGTCGTTGAAGCCGAAGAATGGGCCGGACGCCGCCCAGATCAGGATGACTGTGAGCGCAAGAAACGTCGTTGCCGGCTTGCCGGCGTAACGCGCGACCGCTTGCGACATGCGGCCGAAGAAGGAGGAGCGTCCAAGGGTTGAGATCGGGTCTGATTTGTCGAGCATGGCGTTCTCGGAACGAAACGCGGCTCCGGGTGACCAGAGCCGCGAGCACGTCAGGCAGCTTTCGCCTGGGCCTGCTTGTTGATCTTGGTCTCGCCGAGTTTCGAGAGCGTCTCGTCGGTCTTGACTTCTTCTCTCAGCGTCTGATCGAGGAGCTTCACGGCGTTGCCGTGGCCGAGCTGCTCGGCCCACGCCTTGAGCGTGCCATAGCGCGAGATCTCGTAATGCTCGACTGCCTGGGCGGAAGCGAGGAGGCCCGCGTCCAGAGCGGGGCTGCCCTCGAATTCCTCGATGATCGACTTGCCTTCCTCGATGATGCCGAGAATAGCGTCGCAGGTTTTGCCGCGCGCGGCCTTGCCGATCATGTCGAAGACATCGCCGAGCCGCTCGACATGCGTCTCGGTTTCGTCGCGATGCTTCTCGAAGGCTGCCTTCAACTCAGGCGCGGTTGCGGCCTTCGCCATCTTGGGCAGAGCCTTCAGGATCTGCTTTTCTGCGTAATAGATGTCCTTCAGCGTATCCAGAAAGAGATCATCGAGGGTCTTCGGATTGGTTGGCATGGCGCGCTCCTGATGCTCGTGGCGGCATTGAAAACGCAGGGAGGAGCGCTGCGTTTCGGATTGAGGCGCGTCGGTGCGGTCGCGTACACTCTGAGCCGACGGATTGAGCTGAGGAACTTGCCTGGGCCCCCTAGGGTTGACCGGTCCATGGACGCCTCTCTTGCCTCGTGAGCCGAGCTCGGCTGACGGGGCGCCTTTATTCGTCGCAGAGCGCACAGAAGCCTTACTGGGGCCGGGTTCCTCTATCGACCTCTGAAGAGCCTGCGTCCGCTTCCGACGTGTTGCTGGGGCGATGGCATAGCCACGGTTCCTGAGGGCTTTGCTCGATAGCGGTGCACTCTGGACGGGCTGTGCTGTCCCAGACTCAGCGCCACATGCCGCGCATCTTGGCGCGAACGTCGATCTTCGGTCCCGTCGATGGTGTGGGCTCGCTCGCACGCGGCGCCAGAGGCCAGGCGCGTCGCTGGAAATGCTTGAGCAGATTGTTCGGGATGAAGCGCGTGCGCGCCGCATAGACGTGCCGGTCGCCGGTCGATGACTGGCCGTGGGTGAAGAAGCGTTGTGGCACCATCAGATGCAGATCGTCCTTGGCTCTGGTCATCGCGACATAGAGCAGCCGGCGCTCCTCCTCGATCTCGTCCTTGGCACCAGCGCCAAGATCGATCGGGATGCAGCCGTCGACCACGTTCATCACGAAGACCGACTTCCACTCCTGCCCCTTGGCCGAATGGATCGTCGAGAGGATAAGGTAGTCCTCGTCGAGATGCGGCACGCCGGCCTGGTCGCTGGTGGCGTCCGGCGGGTCGAGCGTCAATTCGGTCAGGAAGCGCTCGCGCGAGGGATAGCCGCCGGCGATCTGCTCGAGCTGGAGGAGATCGGCCTGGCGCGTTGTCGCATCGTCATGGATGCGCTCCAGATGCGGCTCGTACCAGAGCCGGGCCTGCTCGATCTCGGCCGGCCAGCCCGACCTGCCGGAGCGCAGCGCCTCGATCGCCTCGACGAACGCGGCCCAGTCGTCTCCGGCGCGGGCCGGAGCGGGCGCATCGCGCAGCGCTTCTGCCCCGTCCGGCGCCTGCGCCAGATGCTCGATGACGCGCTGGGCCGAGCTCGGCCCGACGCCGGGCATGAGCTGCATCACGCGGAAGGCCGAGACCCGGTCGCGCGGGTTCTCGACGAAGCGCAGCAGCGCGAGCAGGTCCTTGACGTGGGCGGCGTCCAGGAATTTCAGCCCGCCGAACTTCACGAATGGGATGTTCCGGCGCGTCAGCTCGATTTCGAGCGGGCCGCTATGGTGAGCGGCGCGGAAGAGTACCGCCTGCTGCTTCAGCACCGCGCCGGCCTCGCGGTTCTCCAGCACCTTCTCGGCGATGAAGCGCGCCTGATCTGCTTCGTCCCGGACATTGACCAGCTCCGGCGCGGCGCCGGCGGCGCGATCGGTCCAGAGGTTCTTGGTGAAGCGCTCGGCCGCAAGATCGATCACCGCATTGGCGGCACCAAGGATGGCCTGCGTCGAGCGGTAGTTCTGGTCGAGCGTGATCACCTCGGCCGGCGGCGAGAAGGCCAGCGGGAAGTCGAGGATGTTGCGAACCGTTGCGGCGCGGAAGGAATAGATCGACTGCGCGTCATCGCCGACCACCGTCAGCCCGCGGCCATCGGGTTTCAGCGCCAGCAGGATGGAGGACTGCAGCCGGTTGGTGTCCTGGTATTCGTCGACCATGACATGGTCGAAGCGTGCGCCCAAATCGGCGGCGAGGTCGCCATCGGTCATCGCCTGCGCCCAGTAGAGCAGCAGATCGTCGTAATCGAGCACGTTCTGCTGCTGCTTGGCCTCGACATAAGCCGCGAAGAGCTGCTTCAGTTCCTCGGCCCAGGCGATGCACCAGGGATAGGACAGTCGCAGCACATCCTCGATCGGCTGCTCGGCGTTGACGCAGCGCGAATAGATCGAGAGGCAGGTCCCCTTGGTCGGAAAGCGCGCCTCGGTCTTCGAGAGGCCGAGCTCGTGCCGGACCAGGTTCATCAGATCGGCGGCATCCTCGCGATCGTGGATGGTGAAGGCGGGATCGAGCCCGATCTGCTCGGCGAGATCACGTAGCAGCCGCGCGCCGACGCCATGGAAAGTGCCTGCCCAGTTCAGCGCATCGACCGCGACGCCGGCGCCATCGCCCATCACCCTGCGGGCGATGCGCTCGACGCGGCGGATCATCTCCGAGGCGGCGCGGCGCGAGAAGGTCATCAAGAGGATGCGCCGCGGATCGGCACCGCAGACAAGGAGATGGGCGACGCGATGTGCCAGCGTGTTGGTCTTGCCGGAGCCCGCCCCTGCGATGATCAGAACGGGCGCCGCCGGCGCCGCGCCGTCGCCATAGGAGACGGCCCGCCGCTGCGCTGGGTTGAGGCTGTCGAGATAGACGTGCGCGTTCATGGTGATTCGATCTGCTGAAGTGAAGGGCAGCACGGGTTGAAGGCGTCGGCAATGTCGAATGACGGCCATCGGATTGTCGCGGGCCCGCTCGCGCAACGCCCGGTCGGCTTGACTCTCTTGGCCAATAAGTTCTCATTATGTTCTCATATCCGAGGACGAAAATCTGCCAGGCTGTCGACGCCCTCGGGGGTGCAGCGTTCGCTCGGTGGCGAGCCGCATACCCGCGCCAGTTGCTCCCAGCCGACACACTTGCGGTTTGGCCCACGGTAGCCAGGGCCGCCACGGCTTCCGCAGCCAGAGGCCGCGTCAGCAGATGCGACGGCCAACAGCATCGCCAAACTCGCCAGCATGTGCGCTTTCCACATGCCTGCCTCCGAGGTTTGAGAAACCAGTTAACCGCTGGGCGGCTCCTGCACCGCATCGAACACATGAACGTCGGCGCCAACGCGAACGCGGATCTGATAGGCCTTCTGTTTGGCGTCTCCGGCCGGAGGCGCAATGCCGACCGTATCGCCGTACCATTCTCCGGGCAGCAACGTGTGGTCCTTGATGTACTCGTTTCTCAAGGCCAGCCATGTTCTCCTGCTCCTCAGCAATCGAGGATTTGATCGTTGCTGCATTTTGCGCAGAGGCATTGGCCGAGGCGATAGCGGCTGCCGCAGGACTGTAACCAGTCGCCGTGGCCCCAAACTTGATCAGGCCCCTGTTCTCGCCATCACCGGCATGCAGTTCCACGATCTGAACGAGACCTGCACTGCGAGAAGCGTCCGGGTCGGCCAGGAACCGATCAGCTCTCCCGTGCCTGATGGATGAGGCCCAGGCGAACGTCGAGCTCGGGCGCATGGCGGGCACGCGGATGAGCAAGCAGCAACGCGCAAATGGCGGCCTGAAGGCAGGACGGCGGGCCGCGATCCGTATCGGGGTGTCCGGCTGGACCTATGCGCCGTGGCGGGGACATTTCTATCCTGAAGGGTTGGTGCAGAAGCACGAACTGGCCTTTGCCGCGCGGCAATTCCCGGCGCTGGAGATCAACGGCACCTTCTACGGACTGCAGAAGCCGGACGCTTTTGGCCGCTGGGCGGAGGCGACGCCCGAGGGGTTCGTCTTTGCGGTGAAAGCCTCACGGTACATCACCCATATGCGCCGCCTAAGGGAGATCGAGACGCCGCTCGCCAATTTCCTCGCCTCCGGGGTGCTTCGGCTGGGGCCGAAGCTGGGTCCGCTGCTCTGGCAGTTCCCGCCGAGCTTTCGGTTCGATCCGGAGCTGATGGCGGATTTCCTCGCGCTACTCCCGAAGGACACGCGCGCTGCAGCAGCCTTGGCGCGAAAACACGATGACAGGCTCGAAGGAAGGGCTTGGCTGCGGGCGGACACGATGCGGCCGCTCCGCCATGCGATCGAGATCCGGCACGAGAGCTTTCGCGATCCGACCTTCGTCGGCCTGCTGCGCCGGCACGGCGTCGCGCTGGTCTGCGCAGATACGGTCGACTGGCCCCGGTTGATGGATCTGACCGCCGACTTCGTCTACTGCCGCCTGCACGGTTCGGCGGAGCTCTACCGCTCACGCTATGAGAGGGCGGAGCTCGAACGCTGGGTGGCACGCATCGAGGCCTGGGCACGCGGCGACCCGATGCGCCATGGCGAGTTCGCCGGGGATCCCGAGGCCGCCCCCGCGCAGCCGCGGGAAGTCTTCCTGTTCTTCGACAATACCGACAAGCGCCATGCACCGGGCGATGCTGCTACGCTTATGCGAATGCTGCACCTGGTCTGGAACCCTGAAGAAGGCTAGCAGGCTGCCTGAGCGCTGTTCTTTCTGCCGGCGGCAGACTGCCCAAACGCGAGTGGCGCGATGGGGAACAATCCGGTGGCGCGGGACGTTGCGCGGTCCGTGATGAGCTTGTCTTCGCGCCTGAACGCATTCTGGAAAGAGGGCCGATCGCGGCGTTCTGCGATTCCTCAATCTTCGGCTTCGTTGTTCTGCCCCGGCCGCAACTGCTTCGATGTGGTGAAAGCGGGACGCGCCGGCATCCTTGTCGACGGCTGCGACTATTTCCGCCACCTAGAAAGCAGCCTTCGCCAGGCGAAGCAGTCGATCATCATCATCGGTTGGGACTTCGACGGCCGTATCCGCCTTCGACCGCAAGCCGACGAAGGGGATTCTCCGCCCCTCGGCCTGCTGCTGCGCGCACTGGTGGAGGCAAGGCCGGAACTCTTCGTCCACATCCTGATCTGGAGCACCTCAGTACTCCACGGTCCGAGTGCTATCCCACCAGCTCTTTTCGGCAGTGACTGGGAACATCACCCGCGCATTCAGCTCAAATTCGACACACGGCATCCGTTCTACGCTTCGCACCATCAGAAGATCGTCTGCATCGATGGCGCAGTCGCCTTCGTCGGCGGCATGGATCTCACCGTGCGGCGTTGGGATACGCCAGAACATCTGGCCGAGGATCCACGCCGAATCGACTGCGATGGCGAGCCCTATCCAGCCGTCCACGATGTTCAGATGATCTTCGATGGCTGCGCGGCTTCCGCGATATGTACGATAGCGGCGGAACGTTGGCACGGCGCGATCGGAGAGTTCCCTGACTCAGTGGCGGCCCAATGCAACCCGATCGGCGACGGACCTTGGCCGGATGATCTGCAGCCGGATTTCCGCGATGTGCCCGTCGCGATTGCGCGGACCGAGCCGGCCTATGCCGGGCGCGCCGAGATTCACGAGTCATCGACGCAGGCCCTCGACATGATTAGGGCGGCTGAGCGTTCGATCTACATCGAAGCCCAATATCTGACCGCGAAGACGATCGGCGCAGCGTTGTCGCGCCGGCTCAAGGCTTCCAATGGGCCGGATATCGTCATCGTGATGACGCAGGAATCCCGCGGACTGCTCGAACGTTTGGCCATGTCGGAGAACCGTGATCGCCTGCTCCGCCGCCTGGCCCGGGCGGACCGCTTCGGCAGGCTTCGCGTCTTCTACCCGGTGGTCCCCAGTGAAAGCGGCGGCAAAGTGGAGGTGCTGGTCCATGCCAAGCTGATCATCGTCGACGATCGGATGATCAGGGTTGGCTCCTCGAACCTCAATAATCGTTCAATAGGCCTCGATACCGAATGCGATGTCGCGATCGAAGCCGGTAGCTCGGAAGAGCGCAGAACCATTGCCGCTATTCGCAACCGGCTGCTGGCCGAGCATCTTGGTTGCTCGACCGCCGATGTCGATGCTGCGATCGCGGCCGACGGGTTGGCGACCGCGGTCGATCGCCTCAATCACGGACCTCGTGGACTCAAGCCGTTTGAGATGGGCAGGTCCGGCAACCCGTTTCGCTCGCTCCCGGGAACGCGCTTCCTCGATCCTGTGCGGATGTTCCGCTTGCCCTGGCCGTTCCGCTAGCGCTTTCGACCCGACGCAAGGGAGAATGTCAGCAAGGCGGCGCCCGGCAGCAACGGTACCAGGAAATACACGACACGGAAGATGATCAGCCCGGCGACAACGCCGGCACCGGGCAACACCGTCGCCACCACGGCCTCGATGACGCCGAGTCCGCCGGGGACATGGGCAATCAACGAGGCGATATTGGCCAGCACATAGCTTGCGGCGACATCGGGGTAGGAGACCTTGCTGAGGCTCGACAACGCCTGATGCAGACATGCGGCGACGAAAACGAAATTCAGCGGGCCGATGACGAATTGCGCGGCCGCCAGCCGCGGGCTCGGCAATTCGATCTCCCAGGAGCCGATCCGCCACCGGCCGCGTACGAAGACGCAGAGAACGAGATAGCTCGCAAGTATGATGATCAGCCCGATGGCCATGGCGAAGACGGCGCTGGGCGACAGCCCGGTCAGCTTCACCGCGAGGTCCGTGCGCATGATGAGCGCCAGCGCCGCGAGCGCGCCGAGGCCGATGCCGACGGTCATTCCGCAGAACAGGATCACCTTGGCGGCGTCCCCAGCGCCGAGCCCCCATTTTGCGTAGAAATGATAGCGGATCGCGCCGCTGCTCAGCGCTGCCAAGCCGATATTATGGCCGAGCGAGAGGCTGGTGAACGAGGCCAGAGCCGCCTGGCGGTAGGGAAGGGGCTTGCCGGCATATCGTAGTGCCAGAAAGTCGAACAGGGTCAGGCAAACATAGCTGCACAGGGCGAAACCGAGCGCTGCCGTAATCCGGGCCGGAGCGGCCGAACGGAGCAGTCCGCTCAGCTCCGCATAACTGTGGCCGCGCAAGGTCCTGTAGAGCAGGTAGGCCGCGAGTAAGATCGCTGCCAGCGCCAGCATCGCCCTGAGGATGGCCGGCCAGCGTCGGTCGGCTCGCTTCTGCTCGGTGGCGTCAACCGCCATCGGCATCGACAAGACCGGTCCTGTCCCCCTCGGCCGGGATGTGCAGCCGCGCAACCAGCGGCAGGTGGTCCGACGCGGCGCTGGTCAATGGCGACTGTATGACCGCAGCACTGGTGACCTCGATGTCGTCGGAGACGAAGATGTGGTCGATGCGCAGCAGTGGCCGTCGCGACGGGAAGGTGGGCGCGGGCCTGCCTTGCGTTCCCGCGAGATGGGCGTCGCGCAGCCTTGCCGCGAAGCTGCGATAGACCGAGCCACGCGGCAGGGAGTTCAAGTCGCCGAGGACGGCGTAGGGCGGACGGCACCGTTCGATCCAGTCGCTGCCGAGCAGGGCGGCGGCCTGTGCCAGCCTCTCCCGGCGGCGCAGTCCGAAATGGGTGTTGATCACCTGCAGCCGTGCGCCGCCGATTGTAGCCTCGATCCAGATGGCGCCGCGTGGCTCGGAGGACCAGAGATTGCGCAGGCCGGGCAGGAGGCCGGCTTTGACGAGGCGCGAGGGGAATCGCGTCAGCACTGCGTCGCCATATTGCTCTTCCGCGATCCGCAGCGCTGGGTGGAAATAGCGGGCGAAGCCGAGCTCTTCGGCGATGACCTGGGCCTGGTCGATTCCGCCGCTGCGCAGCCTGCCGACATCGATCTCCTGCAGGGCCACGATATCGGCATCACAACCCGCGATCACCTGAGCGATGCGTTTCGGCGACAGCATTCGATCGGTGCCGAGGCAGCGCCGGATATTGTAGGTCGCAAGGGTTATGGGCACCTGGGCCGGCGACTGCGCGGAGCGGGACATCTGCACTAAATCCCCGAGCGCGACCGAAGTTCACCTCTGGCGAGCAGGTCACGGTCCGGACCAGCCTGCTGAACCGAGATCAGTTCAGTCTCAGTCGCGATGCGCGAGATTGCCGGGCAGGCCCAAGAAGGGCAGATCGTCCTCGGTCATCAATTCGCCGCCGCGTACCGGCTCATTCCGGCCTCCGGTGAGTGAGGAGACCGAGTGCGAAGGCGCCGAGCTCCTGGCGAGCGCTTGGAAATTCGGCTTTGAGGCTTCATCGCAGAGCGCCTTGACGTGCCTTACCGACCTGGTCGGGGCGGCGACCGGATCAAGATCAGATGCGTCCCATGGCGCAACAGTTTGCTGCACCCGCCGAGCGGCTACAGGCAGCCCGATTGGAAGCGGTGACGCGGACGCGCTGGCGCTTCGTGGAGATGCAGGGTCGCAGATAGGTCAGCGTCTGCAGGTCATCCAACCAGGCGCATTACGTGTGACGGGGCCGCCGATCCCGTCGCCAGCACATCCGGCGCTGCGATTGCGTTACTTGGAACTGGATCGAGCAGCTCGGGTTCTTGCACGAACAAGGACAGCTTCTCATCGACGCGTTGGCGTCACGATCGCGAGTCCACCGTGGAGATTCAGCATTGCTTCGATCGACGTCCGCTCTCCAGCTTCATCCTGCTTTACGTGCTGATGTATGGAGCATTCGGCGTTGCCTCGCCATTTTGGCCGCGCTTCTTCGAGTCGCGCGGATTGAGGCCTGAAGAGCTCGGCGTATTGCTTGCGCTCGGGACCGCGATACGCCTCGTCTCGGGTCCCCTTGCTGGCCGTGTGGCGGATCGGCTCGGGGCGCGCCGAGCAATCCTTGCAATCTGTATCATCATGTCAGGGCTACTTGCTCTTGGCCTCTTGCCGGCTGAGACTTTCTGGCTCCTGCTGCTGGTCAGTGTTTGTCAGGCAGCCACGTTGGCGCCGGTGACCACTCTGGCGGACGCGCTCGCGCTGCGCGAAACCAGCGAATCACGAAACGCCCACGGGCGGCGCTTCGAATATGGATGGGTGCGCGGCGCAGGTTCGGCGGCCTTCATCGCCGGCACACTCGTTGCCGGGCAGATCGTGAGCACGGCGGGACTGTCTTCCATCGTGCTGGTGCACGCAGGCCTGCTGGCCGCCTCCGCCACCGTCGCCTATCTTCTGCTTGGGAGCAAATCTCGTGAGGAAGAGCGAGCCGAGCCCGCTGCTTCCTCATTCGCGGGCTTCGCACCGCTGCTTCGCATAGCATTGTTTCGTCGGCTGCTCTTGGTTGCCGCGCTTATCCTCGGCAGCCATGCCGTGCACGACGCCTTCGCCGTGATACGATGGAACGCTGCTGGTATCGGCCCGGGAATGGCTAGCTTGCTCTGGTCGCTCTCGGTGGCAGGCGAAGTAATCGTCTTCTTCCTGGTCGGTCCATCCTTGGTGGCGCGCGTTGGTCCAGCCGCGGCTGCAGCGATTGCTGCCGGCGCTGGTATTCTGCGGTGGGTCGTGATGGCGCTGAGCGCTGCGCCGCTTGCACTTGCGATCGTGCAGCCGCTTCACGGTTTCACCTTCGCCCTCTTACATCTAGCTTGCATGCGGCTACTCACGCAGGTTGTGCCGCCGCCACTAGCCGCCACGGGCCAGGCCATCTATGCGCTTGCCGTTGCTGCGACGACGGCCCTTTTGACATTCGCGGCCGGCGCCCTCTACGCCCGCTGGGGCGCCGCAGCGTTCTTCGTGATGGCCGCCCTGTGCGCTGGGGCGTTGCCGTTGACGTCTGGACTGCGCGAGCCCGCTCCCGTTGATGCCAAATCGCCACACCGCAATCGATGAACCCTATGAGGGGCGTCCGCGTTGTGGGGTTCAGGCGGGGTGAGGCAGTCTCGAAATCCAGAAGGAATTCAGCGAGATGCGGATTGCTCAGGTTGCTCCTTTGGCGGAGGCCGTCCCCCCCAGGTTGTATGGTGGCACCGAAAGAGTGGTGTCCTGGCTAGCGGAAGAGCTCGTCATCCAAGGACAGGACGTCACCCTGTTCGCGAGCGGTGACTCGCGTAGCAGCGCCAAGCTTGTCGCGGCCGCGCCGGAAGCGCTGCGGCTGGCTGGCATTCGCGACCACACGGCCAGCACACTCGTCATGCTGGACGCAGTTCGACGCCGCGCGGACGAGTTCGACATCATCCATTTTCATGTCGATCTCCTCCAGTTTCCGCTGTTCAAGGACCTGCTTCCGAAATGCGTGACGACGCTGCACGGACGCCTGGACCTGCCCGACTTCCATCCAATCTTCCGAGCCTTCCCCGACATGCCGCTTGTTTCGATCTCGGACGCCCAACGGCGCCCGTTACCGCCAGTCAACTGGCTTTCGACGATTCATCACGGTCTGCCCGAGAAGCTCTATCGCTTCGGCAAAGGGCCAGGCGGTTACCTTGCCTTCCTGGGCCGAATTTCGCCGGAGAAGCGCCCGGACCGAGCGATCGAGATCGCAAAGCGCACCGGCGTGCCGCTGAAGATCGCAGCAAAGGTCGACGCGGCCGACCGTGACTATTTCGCCTGCACGATCCGCCCGCTGCTCGATCACCCGCTCGTCGACTTCATCGGCGAGATTGACGACGCGAAAAAGGGCGAGTTCCTGTCCGGAGCTTCGGCTCTTTTATTCCCGATCGACTGGCCAGAGCCGTTCGGGCTGGTCATGATCGAGGCGATGGCATGCGGAACGCCGGTCATCGCCTGGGCCGAGGGCTCCGTTTCTGAAGTGATCGATCACGGCCTTTCCGGCATGATCGTATCCTCGCTCGAGGAAGCGGTCGAAGCCGTCGGCCAGGTTCATCGGCTGGACCGGCGCGCCGTGCGCGATTGCTTCGAAATGCGGTTCACGGCGTCACGCATGGCGGCAGACTACATCGTGACATTCGGAAGGATGCTGGACCGGCACCGTCCGGCGCCGAAGCCACCGACATCTTCCCTGGTCTTGCCGCCCTCCTATCAGGAGGCGCATGGTATGGCGACCGGCGCGGGGGCAAATCCCTTGCAGTCGGCCTGAACCGGGGCTGTTCCAATGCCCGAAAGCAGTCGCGCCTCAGCGCAGATCGCGCCCGCGCAAAGCGGGCCTAACCTCTGGTCGGAATATGAGATTGAGGCGAAGACCTCACTGACCGATCGCGTCCTACGCAATCTCAAGCACGGCGATGCCTTCGCGGTGATGGACGCACATGGCGACATCGGAACGGTCAGCGAAACGGCGGAGGGTCTGTTTTACCGGGACGCACGCTTCCTATCGCTGCTCGAGTTGCGGGTGGAGGGGAAGCGCCCGCTGCTCTTGAGCTCCGCCGTGCATGAAGACAAGGCCGCGCTGTCGGTCGAACTCACGAATCCCGATCTGCGTATCGGCGAGCTCAGGCTGCCGCGGGACACCATTTTTCTCCACCGCACGAAGTTCCTATGGCGGGCAGTCTGCTATGAGCGGATCAACATCAGAAATTTTGGATCCGTGCCGTTGCGACTGCGCATCGATCTGCTGTTTGCCGCCGATTTCCACGACATGTTCGAGGTCCGCGGAACGCAACGCCTGCGACGCGGGGCCAATACGGCGGAAGTGATCGGCCCGGATCGGGTCGAGTTCCGGTATGTCGGCCTTGATCAGATCGAGCGCCGGACCGTCCTCGAAGCGAGCCCGGTTCCGGTGGCGATCGACCGCCATCGTATGACGATGGAAGTCGAGCTCGGACGGGACGAGCAGCGCTCACTTTTTCTGACCGCCTCTTGCCTCGATGCGTCCGTGAAATCATTGCCGCCGGTGAATTTTCTCGCAGCCTACCGCAACACACGCCGTGCGCGGCGCGCCGCCACGGCCCAGATCGCCACAGTCACGAGTTCAAACCAAGCGTTGGACGAGATGCTCTGCCGGGCCAAATCCGACGTCTACACCCTGATCACCTGGGGCGAGCATGGCCCGTATCCCTATGCTGGCATACCCTGGTTCAACACCGTCTTCGGGCGCGACGGCATCATCACGGCGATGCTGATGCTCTGGATCGATCCGGAAATCGCACGGGGGGTGCTGCGCACGCTTGCTGCGACGCAGGCTCAGCTCGTCGATCCGGATGCAGACGCTCAGCCGGGCAAGATCCTGCACGAGATGCGGCACGGTGAGATGGCGAGGCTGCGCGAGGTACCGTTCGGGCGCTACTACGGCACCATCGACGCGACGCCGCTCTTCGTCATGCTGGCTGGTCAGTACCTGGAACGGACCGGCGACATCGCCACGATCCAGGCAATCTGGCCCAACATCTGCGCGGCACTGCGCTGGCTCGATGACTATGGCGACCGTGACGGCGATGGGTTCATCGAATACGCCCGGGCTCGCCAGAGCGGACTTGCAAATCAGGGCTGGAAAGACTCTCACGACTCGGTGTTCCACGCGGATGGCAGCGATGCGCCCGGGGCGATCGCCCTCTGCGAGGTGCAGGCCTATGCCTATGCCGCCAAGCTGCATGCTTCTGGGATGGCGCGCCGGCTCGACCACGTCGACATGGCTTCGAGACTCGTGGAAGAGGCAGAGTGTCTGCGCGCCAACTTCGAACGCGCATACTGGTGCGAAGAACTGGGGACCTATGCGCTCGCTCTGGATGGCGACAAGCGGCCGTGTCTCGTTCCGGCATCGAACGCCGGGCACGCTCTGTTCGCCGGCATTGCGGCGCCGGATCGGGCGAAGCGGGTTGCGGTGAACCTGCTTGCGCCCGCTGCCTGCAGCGGTTGGGGCATTCGTACCCTCGCGGTGGGGCAGCCCCGCTATAATCCGATGTCCTATCACAACGGCTCGGTATGGCCGCACGACAATGCGTTGATTGCGATAGGGCTCGGCCGGTACGGTCTCAAGACCGAGGCGAGCCGCGTGTTCGCAGCCATCTTCGACGCCGGCAGACATCAGGACATGTCGCGCCTGCCGGAATTGTTCTGCGGCTTCACCAGGAGGCCGCATCGCGCGCCGACGCCTTATCCGGTCGCCTGCGCGCCGCAGGCCTGGTCGGCGGCGGCGGTCTTCGGCCTGCTTGGCGCCTGCTTGGGTCTCCAGCTCAAACATGAACAGGATGAGATCCAGTTCCATGAGCCCGTCATGCCCGATTTCCTCGACGAAGTCGTGATCCGCAACCTGCGGCTCGGCGCGTCGCGGGCGGATGTGAGGCTCCATCGCTACGGCTCCGACGTCACCGCCAATGTTCTGTCGCGCGAGGGAAGCGCTCGAATCTTGATCTCGAAATAGCTGCCGGGCGTAACGGCGAGCGAGATCAGATTGAGCGTGACGAAGCCCCGCTTTTCGTCCTCTCCATACGCGACGTTCGGGGCGCCCAACGTCGCCTTCATCCCGGCATGGGCGCTCCGGGTTGGAGAGAGCAATGCTGACGATGAGCTTCACCGTTGCTGCAGTGCCCACATGGGCACTTGCAGATCAACGTGCACGTCGCGCCGCGCTGGCTGCAAGTTGACCTTTAGAAACGAGGCTATCTGTTGTACGGACACGTTTCCTGCGACAAGCATGCGCCATTCGCGGACATTAGCGGGCGGACCTTCCGGGGAAACGGTGTCTCAGCTTCGGTGAGGCTTATTCGCAGCGATTGGTGCTTGGCGCCAGGTTTGGCGAACTCACCCCGCAGGCGCGCACCTCCCCACCGAAGCTGTGTGGACATCTGAGCGCTGCGGAGGCAGCCAGAAACGGCTCCATCGAACGATATCGAGCTATACGCCGACCTTTGCCAGCACGTCGGCGCGCAAGAAGCGCTCGATGAACAGCATGAACAGGACCGATGGCACGAGCAGGATCAGCGCCGTGATCGACGCGACCTGATAGTTGCCGCCCATCGCAGCATTGTAGAGCAGCAGCGGCAAGGTCGTGACCTGCGGCACGCCAACGAAGAATGTACCGGTGAATTCGTCCAGCGACTCCAGAAACACGAAGATGCCGCTCGCGATGATTCCGGGCGCCGCCAGAGGCAGCGTCACCGTGGCAAATGTGCGCAGTGGCGAGGCGCCGAGATTGCGCGCCGCCAGCTCGAGGTCCTTGTCGACCGAAGCGAACGCCGCGGCGGCGATCCAGACCGAGTAGACCAGGCCATGGGCCGCATGGACGAGGACAACCGCAAGGACCGTGCCGTTGATGCCGATTTGGTAGAAGCCCCTCGCGACATTGATGTAGATCGCGACCGATGGGAAAGCCTGCGGTAGCAGGAACAGAACCATGAACAGCGCCCGCATCGGCAGCTTCAGCCGCGCTAGTGCGTAGCCGGCCGGAATCGAGAGCGCGAGCGCGACGACGACCGTCAATACCGCGATCCACACGCTGGTGCCGAGCGAAGCCATGGCGTCGCCGGTCGGGCGGAAGACCTGCTCCCAGTAGCGCGTGCCATAGCTGACGGGGAGCTTATAGGGCGTGTACCAGCGCTCGGCGACCGACCACAATGCGAGGTTCGCGAGCGGGCCGATCAGAACGAAGGCGAAGGCGGTGAGCAGCGCCGCGGCGAGCGCCGCTCTCGCAGTCGAGGCGAGGCGGATCATGGTGCCGCCTCCGTCGACATGCCGCGTTTCAGATAGAGGATCGCGGCGCCGGCGCTGATCAGATAGGTGATCACGCCCAGTGCGTTGGCGGTGGCGTAGTCGCCATAGGCGTTGATGCGAAATGCCATGTCGACGGTCAGCATGGTCGGCTGCGACCCGGACACCATCAGGGGCACGGACAGCACCGAGAGCATCGTCACGAAGGACAGGACCAAGGCGACGAGGAGTGTTGGCATGACCTGCGGCAGCGCCAGCTCGATGAGTACGCGAAGCCGCGAGGCACCCAGATTGCGTCCCGCTTCAAGGGTTGCCCGGTCGATGGAGGCCAGTGCCCCGGCTACGAGCAGGGCCACGAACGGTGTCTGCTTCCACACGAAGGTCGCGATAATCCCGCGCCAGTCGAGAAAACTCGTCGCACTCAGCGGCTCCATCAGGCCGAGCGAAACGAAGGTGTTGTTCATCAGCCCGTTCTTAGCAAGGAAGGTCCGCATGCACTGCGCCGCGACGATAAAGGGAATGAACAACGGCCAGCGATAGAGTGCCTTGAGCGTGCCGACGATCCAGGGATTGTCCCCGAGCGTCAGGGTTCCTGCGATGGCGATCGCCGCCAGCGCTGTCAGAAGGCACGACGCCAGCACGATGATTACTGTGAAGACGATATCACCCGAGTAGAGCTCGTGGGCCTTGGCGAACCATTCCAGCGTCAAGGTGCCGTCGGCCCGCGTGAACGCCGAGACCAAGGAAGAGCCGAGCGGATACAGAAACAGTGCCGCGACGAGGAGAAAGCCCGGCGCAATCAGGATCAGCGCCAGCTGGCGTTGGGACAACATGGGCAGCAACGCCGAGCGAGAGGGAATGATGGCCCGACTTTCGTCGGGCCAGGGCTTGATCGGGGCGCGTTAGTTCGCGACCTTTTTCTCGTAGCTTTCGAGAATGTCGTTGAAATAGGGCGCGATCGGGAACGCCTTGGCGTTTTTGGAAAGATCAGTCGGCGTGATGTCGCTGAACAGCTTGTTCCAAGCCGCCTGATCGAGCTTGCCCTCGAGGTTCTTGGCGTCGATGCCCGGATACCAGTTGAATTTCTTCACGATGCCATCCGCCTGGACCTGCGGGCTGGTGGCGAGCGCGATGAACTCCTCAGCGAGCTTCCGATGCGCCGTCTTCTCCGGAACGGCATAATACATCGGTTGGCCTGGCATGCCTGGGGCGGCAAGCTTGAGCTTCATGTTCGGCGGCAGTTTTCCGTCCGCCTGCCAAGAATAGAACATGTCGACCCAGACCGGCCCGATGGCGATCTCACCGCGGTTCAGCATATCGAGCGTGCCGGCATTGCCGGGCGTGATGACGACGTTCTTGTTGAAGTCCTTGAGATCGGCAAGCGCGCCATCCCACGAGGCTTTTACTGACGGATCGTAAGGTCCCTTGATCAGCTGGTCCGCGTCGCCTCCGAAGGCATAGACCCAACCTGCCACGAACGCGACGCCGGACATTCCACCCTTGATGCCGTTGTAGCCAAACTGCTTGGGGTTCTTCTTCGCCCACTCCCTCAGTTCCGCATAAGTGCCAGGCGGCGACTTCACGAGATCGGCGTTGTAGGCGAGCGCGGTCTGCGACTGGAACATCGGCAGCACGAATCCCGAGACGTCGGCACCGAGCGAATTCCGCGCTGTTTCGCTGGTCACGAGCTTCGCGGTGTCCACCTTATCGGTGTACTTGGCGAGGAGGCCTTCCTTCACCATTGTCCCGGCGGCCTTTTGGTGGATGACCACGACATCGAAGTCCGACGAGGCGGCGGTCTTTTGCGCGCCGAGCTTCTCGTAGATCTTCTGCGATCCGGAATCTCCGGCGCCGGTCCCGACGGAGACGACCTTCACGCCCGGATGCGACTTCTCGAACATCGGCCCGAGATAGTCCTTCACATAATCGACCATGTTCTGGTCGCCGGCCGTTGCGACATTGAGGGTCTGCGCGGACAGCGGCGTCGCCACCATCAGCGCTGCTGTGGAGCATACAACTGTAAGAATGCGCATGAGCTGACTCCCTGTCAGGCGATCCCAGCCTCGGATGCCGGGAAGATGTGGAGGCGTTGCACAGGAATACGTATGCCGACCTTCGTTCCGAGCTCGTGACGGGTGGCGTCGTCGACCGTGATCTGCCGGCCGGCTGCTTCCACCCGGTAGCGATAGACTCCCCCCGGATAGGCGCGTGCGGCGACGAACCCGGGCACCAGCAGATCGCCGGAACCCGGTGCGTCGGCCGCATCGAGACGCGCGACATCGTCGCGGAAATAGGCAACTGCATCTCCGGCCGGCAGGGCGGCAGGTACCCCGATAGTGAAGCCGACCGAGGCGTCGCCCGCCCTGAGCGAAGCGCCCTGTTCCGAGCGCTCGACATGGACAGGCAGAACATTCTCAGCGCC
>Ga0102589_1002940_pt1 | contig 18492 bp, 17 predicted proteins | sample AraplaMF_Col_mLB_FD_76858 | JGI IMG/M metagenome (GOLD analysis project Ga0102589, IMG submission 76858) | Arabidopsis root microbial communities from the University of North Carolina, USA - plate scrape MF_Col_mLB | ecosystem: Host-associated > Plants > Roots > Endosphere | place: USA... | reverse complement strand
GTTTGGGTATTACCTGATGGATCAAACAAGAATCGTTTGCCTAAATAAGATGTTTCTAAATACACCTTTAATAGTTTCATTTGCAAAACTCTGTTGTCTTGTATTATTGGGCGCCAAATCGCAATGATGTCATATCCAAAGACTTCATTCATTGCTAAAGCAAATATAAGGCTACGGTTAAGACAATAATCCAATAATGTTCTTCCTGTAGCGCCTACTCTAATTTCATTTAAAGGCAAGTCTACGAAATCGTATTTCAACTGCACTTATCTTCCCTCCTTAAAAACTATAATCTTGTTTTATTCGTCATTGTTATTATTTATTATGCACTGTGCCTATATAGCTAAAATTTCAAGGGTACCGATATACAATATGCCCCCGCTCTCCTAAGTTCCTGTTCTCCTGTTCCACTATAAAATAACTTGTGAGATTTCAATGTATGAAACTTGTGAAAAAAACATGCCTGAAAGAATATCAAAGCGAAACTCCTGATCTTAGGAAATAATTTTTCCATTTTATTTACTTCTTTGGATATAGTCCTTGTTTCATTGCCTTCATATGGCATACACATATCTCCAAATTATTGAACGCCTCCTGAAAATGCATTAAAATCAACAATGATTAGTATTTTCTAGGAAGCCAGCATAATGAATAAACGGGATTGAAATATAAAAAACCAGCATCTATTTTGAATTGCTCAAATAGATGCTGGTTGATTCGTTTTATTACTGGCGAGACTCTGTCATTTGCTTCCAAACAGAACCTTTTGCTTCCTCACCCTGTTCGATGCGGGCAATCGCCATTTTTACTTGTAGCTTTACTTCAAATTCTTTATCTTCTGCAGCAACCTTTAATGCCGCCAATGATTTCTCAGTGCCGACCTCATATAAGTACATAGCTGCACGCCAACGAACAAGTTTGTTTTTATCCTGTAATGCTTGCTGCATCGCGTCTTCAAATTCTACGAAGCCGAGGTCACTCATACAATCTCCTGCAGTTCGACGTACCGCTGCACTTTTGTCCTTTAATGCCTTTTCTAAATATGGAACAACTTCTACATCTTCAATCATTCCTAAATAAACGGTTGCAAGTCGACGGATAGACATTTGCTCATCTTGTAACGCCAAATCTAAAAGCGGTAAATCATCTAGCTCTGGATCCGCCATTTGGTCAAGCAATTGGAAACGTTTTTCCCATTCTGGTTGCTTAAACTGTGCAACAGTAATTTTTAGCTTAGCTGGCTTTTTAATAGTTTTCTCAGAATCATTAATCGTTGCAATAATCTCCGCTAAGCGTTCCTCAGAATATGTCACATCGATTTCTTGTTTTACTGCTTCCGCAATTTCCTCTAGCTCTCCATAACGTACGCCATAGTCAATCCATTTACGTTGGAAAATATAATTTTCATCAACTGCTGTTTCAATAATTTTATTGAAAGCTTCCACAAAGCGTTCACCACAGCTTACACGGTGCTCGCTTTGATTATCAAATACTTTTACTTGAAGTGGTACTTGCTTATAAAATTGCACGTGAACATACACTTCACCATAAAATTCATTGGCTACTTGTTCTTTGTTTACGTCCTGTACGTCTTCCCCTAACACTTGGCGAATGCTTGCTAAAATACCTTCCCATGCATACTTTGCGTTACGCTCAACGGCGAAGAAATCTGCTACATGATAAACGCCTTTAACACCTTCAATTGCTAAAATGGCTGCTGCTTCACCAGTTGCTTCATCTTTGTTATCCTTTGTAAAATTATAGCTTTTGCCAAAAGGTAACTCCGTATCAACGACAATCTTCATAGAATTAGGACTTGGTGTCGGTTCAATTGTAATAATCTTCATGTCTATCGCTCCTTATCCGTTTACTATTTCATCTAAATACGACCATCTTTCAATAAGGTGTTCATATTGTGCATTTAGCTCATCCAGCTTCGCCGTTAATTCCTGTAGCTTTGTAAAGTCAGCACCAGAGTTGGCGATACCTTCTTCTGTCTCCATAATCGCTGTTTCCGTCTTTTCTATTTCATCAGCGATAGTTTCCCATTCTTTTTGCTCTTTAAAAGATAATTTTTTCTTATCTGATTTTGGCTTTTCTGTCTTTGGTTTTTCGACTTTTGGAGTCTCTACTTTTACAGCTGCTTCCTGTTCACGCTTTAGTAAATATTCACTGTAAATATCAAGCATCTCTTCAACATGCCCAAGACCATCTAAAATCCACAACTTTTTCGCAATTCGATCTAAGAAAAAGCGATCGTGGGATATAGTTATAACGACACCTGGGAAATGCTCAATGAAATCCTCAAGCACACCTAATGTTTCAATATCTAAATCATTTGTAGGCTCATCTAGTAACAGTACGTTTGGTTGCTCCATTAATAATCTTAATAAATGCAGACGTTTACGCTCACCACCCGATAATTTACCGATAGGTGTACCGTGAGCATTGAGTGGGAATAAGAAACGCTCAAGCATTTGAGCAGCCGAATAACGTACACCCTCTGCATCTGTAATATCATTTGAAGCTTCTCGGATATATTCAATCATGCGCTCATTTTCATTCATTTTAGGTAAAGTTTGTTTGAAATGGGCTAACTTCACTGTCGAACCAACAAGAATTTCACCAGCATCAGGTGACAGCTCGCCTGCTAGCATGTTCAATAATGTTGATTTTCCTACACCATTAGCCCCGATAATACCGATTCGATCGCCCTGCTGTAGTAAAAATGAAAAGTTTTCAAGGATTTTTTGATGGCCAAATGCCTTTGAAATATTTTCAGCCTCTAAAACCTTCCGACCTAAACGCGTTGTTGCTAAACCGATTTCAAGAGAAACATCCTCAGATTTACGCTCCAAGTTCTCCTCTAAGTGCTCGAAGCGCTGGATTCGTGCCTTCTGCTTCGTAGAACGCGCTTTCGCTCCACGACGAATCCATTTTAATTCTGAGCGATAACGGTTACGGTCTTTTTGTGCAGATGCCGCTTTCATTTCCTCACGAATTGCACGTGCTTCTAAATAATCCCCATAATTCCCAGTATGTCGGTATAATGTTTGATCAGCTAGCTCGTAAATATGAGTAGACAGCTCATCTAAAAAATAACGATCATGGGTAATAAATATAACTGCTCCCTTTAATCGTAACACCATTTCCTGTAGCCACTCAGTTGACTGCACATCCAAATGGTTGGTAGGCTCGTCCAATAAATAAAGATCTGCCGGCTCAATTAATACTTTTGCTAAGGCAACGCGCTTTTGCTGACCGCCTGAAAGTGTTAAAACTTCTTTATCAAACATTTCAATTCCAAGCTTCGTAAGCGCGGTTTTAGCAAGTGCATTGACATCCCATGCCTGCTCCTCATCCATACGATGTTGCAAACTAAATAACGTTTTTTGTAAGCTTTCTGAAGTCGGGTTTAACGCAAGTGCAGCAACCGTTTCTTCATATTCACGATTTAGTTTTAAAATAGGTGAATCCCCTGCAAACACTGCCTGTAACACAGTTTCTCCGCTTTCAAAAGTAGGCTCCTGTGGTAAATAAGCTACACGGTATTTATTTGGGCGGTCAACATTCATTGCATCCGCTTCGACTTCACCTGCTAAAATAGAAAGCAATGTAGATTTACCAGTACCATTAATACCAATTAACCCAGCTCGCTCCCCTTCATAAATCGTAAATTCAATATTTTGAAAGAGCGTTTTATCGCCCACTGTTTTCGTTAAATTTTGTACTATTAAATGACTCATTACACTTGTCCATCTCTTTCATTTAGGTGTTGTTTAGTGCCAATACTACTTTTTATATGTAGTTTATTATTGATATCCATTTTTATCATAACACCAAATGACAGGTAAACAAAGGACAACAAACTCTTCTTAGCTATCTAAAAAACGCCTTCTCCATTAACTTCAAAATGAAGATGAGCGAGGGTATGTAAAAAACTTCTTAAAAATCTCGAAAAAAAATCCGGATAGAACATAATTCTATCCGGATACAGAAGCTAATTATTTCACCAATAACCTAGAAGCTTCCACCATAATCCTCCTACTACAACAAAGATCAGAATGGTAACAACTGATACTACAAATCCAACTGTCCACCATTTTTTTTGATCAATATAACCTGCACCAAAGAAGACCGGTGCTGGACCAGAACCATAATGAGTAGTGGCGCCAAATAAATTACTAAACGCCGCTAATAATATAGCTGCTAACATGGCAGGTGCTCCCGCTTGCAACATAACAGATAAAAATGCTGCATACATCGCACTAATATGTGCAGTGGAACTCGCAAAGAAATAATGAGAATAGAAATAAACTAAAGCTAGTATGACAACAGCCCATATCCAACTATACCCAGATACAAGTCCACCAACTTCATTACTAAACCACGGAATCAACCCTAGTTTGTTCATAAATGATGCCATCATAAATAGCGTTGCAAACCAAATTAGTGTATCCCATGCTCCTTCTTCCTTTTTAATATCTGCCCATGTTAATACATCTAACAATAACAGCAATGAAAGACCTATAAGAGCTGCAGTAGTAGCACTAATGCCTAAGTAGTCTCCGCCAATCCATAACGACAGCACAACTACAAATACTACAATCATTCGTTTTTCTGAACTTTTCAGAGGACCAAATTCCTCCAGCTTCTTCTTAGCGATAGCTGCTGCCTCTGGTGTTTCCTTGATTTGAGGCGGGTAAATTTTATAAATTACATAAGGAACAACGATTAAAGCCGTTAACCCTGGAACTATCATCGCCATTGCCCAACCAAACCAAGTAATAGTTACTCCAGCTGAATCACTTGCTAGCTTAACAATTAAAGGATTCGCTGCCATAGCTGTCATAAACATAGCAGACGTTATTAAATTCCCTTGAAAGCCTACTTTTAAAAGAAAGGCACCCATCTTACGCTCTGTCCCGTCTTCTGGTTTAGATCCGAAAGTATGAGATAATGACTGGATGATTGGGAATATAACACCACCTGCACGAGCTGTATTACTAGGAATAGCTGGCGCTAATATTAGGTCACTCGCTAGTAAAGAGTAAGACAGACTTAAAGTTTTTTTCCCAAAAAGACGAACAAATACATAAGCAATTCGTTCCCCTAGTCCCGTTTTAATAAATCCCCGAGAAATAAAGAAGGCAATAACAATTAGCCAAATGGTTGAATTACCAAAACCGCTTAATGTCTCTTCAATAGTTAATGTATTTGTTATTGCAATCATAGCCATAGCAATAAATGATACAGCTCCCATTGGTAACGGTTTCGTTATAAATCCTATGATGGTCGCAACAAAAATAGCAAACAGATGCCACGCTTTTTCCTCTACCCCTGAAGGTACTGGACAAAACCAGATAGCCACGCCAACAGCAAGGGAAATGAAGAAAGGAATCCATTTGACTGCGCTTTTTGTTTCTTTCATGATGTTAAAACTCCTTTGACGGTTACCCCAGTGTATTTAAAAGGAGATTTCTCCCACGATTTATTATTTGAATTACCTAATTCAAGTTCCCCATTGTCGAAAAAACATTAGTAATTATATATGCTTTATGTAATGAATGAAAAGAATTTTAACTTATTACTAAGAAAAAAAATGATCTGATATCAGAAATATTTACCTTTTTGTTCAAATTATTGGAAAAAAGATACTTTTCATTAAAGGTAGCATGTGCAAGATTCATTGAAAAGATACACATAGCGTAAAAAATCCGTTGCCTATTGAAATAGACAACGGATTATTTTTTAGTATACTGGAATATTACTTACCTATTTCATTTTGTAATTGCTCTAAAAACTGTACCATAAATTGATGGCGTTCATTTGCCATTTGCTTGCCCTTCTCTGTTATCATTAAATCCTTCAGCAATAATAGCTTCTCATAAAAGTGGGTAACTGAAGATGTATTTTTATTGCGATATTCCTCTTCTGTCATATCCGTACGAGCATCCTCTTCCTTATCGTAAAGCTTCCGACCTTTTGCTCCACCAAAAGCAAATGTGCGCGCAATACCGATTGCTCCAATGGCATCTAAGCGATCTGCATCTCGTACTATTTTCGCCTCGATAGAAGTTGCTTCTAGCTCATTGCCACCATTAAACGACACTTGTGCGATGCAATCTCGAATATGTTGCTTCTTCTCCTCGCTCAAAGACAGCTCGGCAATTAGCTTATTCTCTTGCTCCTTGCTATCGGTATACTTTTTATCACTAACATCATGCAACAGCACAGCAATTTTCACGACCTCTGCATCGGCCTCTGGCTCCGTATGTAAAATCGCTAACGCATTTTGATAAACACGTTCAATGTGTTGAAAATCATGACTAGCATCAAATTGTTCGTAAATCCCTCGTACTTTGTCCATTAAATTGTTCATATTCTTAGTTCAGTCCCTTCATACTTTATTATACGGTATTGCTTAGACTAGTTGTTAATTAAGTAACCTCCGTGCTTAATAAAATAACAACATGATTAGTTGATTTCAATTGACAAACTTTTCAGAATATTGTAGGATAAATGTACAGAACAATTATTTTTGTTCTGTTGGCTCACTATTTCAGTGATGTACAAGAACTATGTTTTGACAGATTAAACAACTTCAGCGGGCTTTACAATTGAATACCGTGTTGAAAGATGACGTGCGTATAGTGAAAACCAATCATCTAAAACAAATAAAAGTGAACACTTTCCCTTAGAAATTCTTTGTTTTAACCCGCATAGTGAATGTACATGACGAGATAAGTGAACAAACAATTACTTGTTTTCACGACCAAGAAAGCTTTGAGCAAATGTCGCAAGCGTGTGATATTTTTATCATTAATCGATGTTACCTTCTTCTATTCATTATCTTGAATATGTGTGAACGTAACTCCTCCCATTAATGGCAAATAGCATACCAGTTACTTGCCAACATTTTGCGAAAAGTTAAATCATTAGAGTCGTGCTAACAAAACTAGAGAATTCTTTTTTAGGCAACAATTTTTCCGAGTTATATTTAAGCCGTAAATGAAGTATTAAGTTATGAAGGAAGTAGGAACGATAGTTATGTTATGTAATACCAACCCGCTGAAGAAACAATAAAAGCTGCCCATCTTATTTTTTGTAGATGATGCAGCTTTTATTTTTCTTCATTTTCATTTTAAAGACATTCTCCTATCTCGCTTTCGTGATTTTTAATTAGCCTTTCTCTCACCTTCCAAAATCAGTGGATAAGAGCATGAAAAAGGCACCATCGTCCTAAAAACCACTATTTAGATTAACTAAATTGCCTATTTAATGTTTTCATCCTCCTATCCAACTTAGGATCAGCATACAAAAACAAGACAGCTCATATATTCTAGTATGAGAGGATGATCATGTTAAAAAGCTGGTTAGTAAATGTAAACCTGTTAGAAAATATATATCAAATATCTATAGCATTCCTACTCTTATGTTCAATTTTTTCTGTGAGACTTATAAAAAAATTAAAGCGTGAAAGAAAACTTTCTTTTTTTGAGAATATAATGAATATAATCATTCGAATTGCAATTTTTTTATGGTTAGCTAGTTTCCTCCTTATTGAATATGGGGGCTATTAATTTTCTTCCCCCTTTTTCACAAGAACTATAATGCCTGGCATAATTCTGTGACATCCACATGAGGCTTACCTTCTTTCATCGGATGTTTGGACATTCTCAAAAAAAAGTTAAAAAAGCTGCCCCTCATAACTTAAAGGAGCAGCTTTTACATTTATATCTTCTTTTGTATTTTTTAATCTAGAACAATCCTACTGCATGTCCTTCATTATCCACGTCCATACGTAAAGCAGCTGGTGCTTTTGGTAAACCCGGCATTGTCATAATATCCCCAGTTAAGCAAACTAAGAAGCCTGCACCTAGTTTAGGAATGACTTCGCGAATGGTGATTGTAAATCCTTCTGGACGTCCTAAAAGACTTGGTTGGTCTGATAAAGAATATTGCGTTTTCGCCATACAAATCGGTAGAGCATCCCAGCCAAATTTTTCGATTTGGGCGATTTGCTTTTTCGCTTGATCGGTAAATTGCACATCTTTCCCACCATAAACTTTTTGCACAATTGTACGTACTTTTTCCTCAATAGATTCTGTTACATCATATAAAGGTGAGAAATTATTATCTTCATCAAGAACAGCTAGCACTTGTTCAGCTAAGCCTAGACCACCTTTTCCGCCTTCCTCCCAGACATTTGTACGTGCTATACGAACATGATTTTCTTTACACCAATTCAGGACTGCTTCTAACTCAGCCTCTGTGTCCGTAATAAAACGATTCAAAGCAATAATCGGTTCTACGCCAAATGTACGAACTGTCTCGACGTGTTTAGCTAAGTTTTCAATTCCTTGTAGAAGTGCTTCAACATTTTCGCCGACAAGTGACGTTTTCGCTACACCGCCATGCATTTTTAATGCACGAATTGTAGCTACGATTACAACTGCACTTGGTTTAAAGCCCGCTTTACGCGCTTTAATATTCATAAATTTTTCAGCGCCTAAATCTGAACCAAAGCCTGCTTCAGTCACAACGATATCTGCCAGCTTACGAGCTGTTTGTGTCGCCATAATCGAGTTACAGCCGTGTGCGATATTGGCAAATGGTCCACCGTGAATAATGGCAGGTGTCCCCTCAAGTGTTTGTACTAAGTTTGGTTTGAAGGCATCTTTTAATAATAAAGTTAAGGCCCCTTCTACTTGAAGATCACGCACGAATACAGGTTCACGGTCAAATGTATAACCGATTACGATACTTGCTATACGTTCACGTAAATCTTCAATACTTGTAGCTAAACAGAAAACTGCCATAATTTCTGATGCAACAGTAATGTCAAAGCCATCCTCACGTGGCATCCCTTGAACAGGACCTCCGAGACCCACAACAACTTTACGAAGGGCGCGATCATTTAAATCCATTACACGTTTCCAAATTATACGGCGAGGGTCAATGTTTAGAGCATTTCCTTGATGGATATGATTATCAATAAATGCTGATAATGCATTATTCGCAGTCGTAATCGCATGAAGGTCACCAGTGAAATGCAAGTTAATATCTTCCATCGGCACAACCTGTGCATATCCACCACCTGTTGCACCACCTTTTACACCCATTACAGGTCCTAGTGATGGCTCACGTAAAGCAACAACAACATTTTTATTTAATTGATGAAGTGCATCAGCAAGCCCAACCGTTACAGTTGATTTCCCTTCACCCGCTGGAGTTGGACTAATAGCTGTTACCAATACAACTTTTGCATCCTCACCATGTGCTGTTATTTTTAATGGATCAATTTTTGCTTTGTAGCGACCATACTGTTCAAGTGCATCCTCTGGAATACCTGCAGCTTTCGCTATTTCAGTAATAGGTTGCATAACCGCTTGATTAGCGATTTCCAGATCTGTTAAAGGTTGTTTTTTCGTTGTCATTTGGCATCCTACTTTCTATGTTGTTAATTTCCATTATAGACTTAATTGTGAAAAAAATCATAGTAAGTTATCCAAGTATTTCGACAATCAATTGACAACTTTGCTCAATTCATGTATGTTCTAAATGAAAATGCATTTTTTCACATTTTCACAATTTATGTCACGACTTAATTGATTTTATTCTACATTCAAGCGCATGGGAGGCGAATGCTTATGCAACAAGGAATCGTAAAGTGGTTCAATAATGAAAAAGGTTATGGCTTTATTGAATGTGATGATGGAGAAGATGTATTTGTACATTTTACGGGAATCCAAGAGGAAGGCTTCCGTACACTTGAAGAAGGTCAAAAGGTATCATTTGATGTGGTGGAAGGCAATCGAGGACCACAGGCGTCAAATGTTGTGAAAGCATAAACTCAAAGGAGCTGTTCGATGGATGAACGGCTCCTTTTTTTAGATGCTCTAAATTGTATTAGCGCCGCTTTTTCTTCTAGACATTATAACTTCAGCAATTGATCCAATAAAAAGCTCCTGGAAAAACTAGCGTTTCCTTCGTTCTGTCAGTATCCTTAAGTGTAACCCCAAACGCCCCTTCATTTAAATGACCTAGTGTCATTGTAGCTGCAGCGACTTCGTCATAAAAATCCAGGCGAATATTTGGTAAATGTAGGGAAACACACTGTTCTTGTTGTTCAGGCTCTGGTAGCTGTAATACTTCCCTCCATAAATTTACTGTACCTTGCACATTTTTCACATAAAATTGGACAGATTCCATCGAAATTGTTCGATTCGTATCAATGGCTCCATTTGCTTTTAATTGTGCAACACGTTCCTCATCTGTATCAGTCCACTCAATCAAAAACGGAAAATCAATTGCCTGCTCTGGCTTCCCAAAGTGCAATAACTTCCATTCTATTACAGAGCCATCTGGTCTTGTACGACTACAAGCATCAGGTCCATATACTTCAAATCCAAGTGCACGCAAACGTTGTGCCTCTTCGTCAATATTTTTTGTACGTAATGCAATTCTTGAAAAACCATAGCGCTCATTAGCACGCTTAAACGTATAATGTAGGGAATAGGGTAATTTCACTGCATTTTCAAATAAATTACGATCATAAATTGCTATTTGCTCAATATAGTTTAATCCAAAGTAGCTTAACGTATTGTATGTCCCCCACATTGTATGTTGACCACCGTTAACTGTATGGATATTACGTTTATTTAAGAAAACCTTCGTATTTTCTGGTGATTGAACTTGATGAACTAGATGGTCAAAAAATAAAGTCATGACTGAACCCCCTTTTTTCTCTATTATATACTTTACCTGTTAGTTTTGTTGGTTTAAAATAAAATTTAGAATATTACAACTATATAGAAGTTACTATATTTTATGATATCTTTTTTTAAACGCTCTGCAACAAAATGATTTCGATGCTAGTAGTTCATCAAAATCATTTTTATTTCCATAAATCAATGAAGAGGTGATTAGAATGACAGACAAAGTAGCTGCTTTTAAACTAGCATTAGGTAATTATCCAACAGGTGTTACGGTTGTCACTGCTTGTAATGACGCAGGTGAACCTATTGGCTTAACTGTCAATTCCTTTGCGTCAGTTTCCATAGATCCACTCCTTATTTTATGGTCGCTCGATAAAAAATCACAGCTACATCCATATTTTACAGTTGCTCAAAAGTTTGCTGTAAATATTTTAGCGAGCAATCAAGAACACTTATGTACGCTATTTTCAAGTAAAATTCCAGACCGTTTCGCCCAGGCTAAATGGTCAACCACTGCTTTAGGTCTACCGATTTTACATGATACTGCAGCCATTTTACAATGCAAAACAGCTCAGCAAATCGATGCTGGAGATCATACAATATTTATCGGGCATGTCCTAGAAATTGAAAATGCACAGAAGGAACCTTTACTGTATCATCGCAGACATATTGGTGAAATCCCAAGTAGTTTTTATGAATAGGCTATTGCAAGAAGAATTTACGCAAAACCAGGATGATTTGTTGTAATCATCCTGGTTTTTGACGTCGGATTGTTGCTTTTTTATTAGGTGTGTTTCTAGAACAATCCAAATGATAAGTCCCTGATGATTTAGTTTAGCGGAAATAGATTCCACAGAGCCTATAAATACTTGTTCAACAATCAATCATTATACCGCTTACTTTTTCTGTGGAAATCTCTGTTTTTCAAGTCTGTTAATTTGCACAATGACACCATCTTGAATCGTAATGTTTACTTCTCCAAATTCCAAATTTTGAATTGCCTTTGCAATTGCCTCTAGTTTTTTGTCATCTACCTTTGCCTGTTGAGTCATCCGATACACCCCTTCTTTTTAACATATTTTGAGGCCAACACATCAATCATAGCCCGCTTATTCCTTGGGAAGCTCTACTAGATTTGACCTATTCTATTTGTTATCGAAGAAGCTTCATTTTGGCCAAGTCCTCTACCACTCCCGATAAGAGAAATACGTTTCTTGGAAATAATTCTATAATTCAGAAAACCCGATGTCAATATAAATATTACAAAACTTAGTTGTTTACTAAGAAATAAAGGAATATGAAGTATGTCTATATTTATGCCAGTAAGTATCACTATAGACTTCACAGGGCAAAAATAAAAACTGCGCAGATCAATTCCTCTACACAGTTCTTGTTTTAATCATTTATAAAAGATCCATTAATGCTTTCGCCGTCTTTTGCTTGCCCATAACCTTTATCGCTTCGCCTTTAGCCGGTACAATCCAGTGTGGCTCATCTCCACCATATAAAGATTGTGAGCTATTAGCTACCATAAACTGAGCATTAGCTGTTTCCATCCGTAGACGTGCGCGGGACAGTAAAAATTCCTCTTCATCTGTTGCCTCAAGTTTAAAGCCCACTAAAGTTACTTTCGGCTGCCACTCTTTTATTTGACCTAATACTTTAGGTGCCTTTTTAAAGTGAATGATAGGCGGCTCGTCAGATGGCATTTTACCTGATTCCTCTATTAGATTGCCAGATTGGTCATACACTTTGTCAATGAGCCAATCAGAACCTGCAGCTGCCATAATAACGATATCTACCTGCTCTTCCTGAACTGCATGACGAACTTTCTCGCCTAAATCTTCAATACCTTCAAATCGAATGGTACGCATTTTATCTTTGTTCGCAGGTAGCTGTGCAAAATAACCATGCATATACAATACATTTGCCCCAGCCATAAGTGCCGCTTCAGCTAAATAACAGCCCATCGACCCTTTCGATAAATTCGTATGCCCACGCACACGATCCCATTTTTCAAGTGTTCCCCCACTTGTAATGAGTACGGTCTTGCCTCGTAATGTCCCCATACACTCACCTTTTTTCTAATCAATTTCGCCTTGGCGTAATTGTAGCTGTCGCTTTGCTTTCGCTACAGAAAACATTTGCCGCTGACGCTTCGCTTTCGCGCAGATAAACAATGCGTTCGGATTTTGAATTGTGCCTGCACAATTCATTCCTTTAAAAATCCGTGTATCCGCCGGAGGCTTTATCTTCATTCAGTAGGTGTTTAGACACCCACTGAAAAAGTAATCAAAAGTGCATTCATCTCACCACCTTTAGAGGTGGTAATCTTCTGTAGCTGCCGCTTTGCTTCCGCTACAAAAACCATTTGCTGAATGAAGATAAATATACAAATACTATTTTAACGTAATGCTATGTTATGCTTCAATGTTGTTTTTATAGGGTTAGTCGCTCCCCTAAGAGTTTAATTCATATTTTGCTCTTTTAACCAGGAACTTAATATTTCCGCAAATTTCTTTGTCACTGGTGATGCCTGGTGTTTCATAGCTATTCCTATTGTACGATAGCCACCTTGTTTTAAAGGTATAGCTTTTATCGTAGGAGGCAAGTTATACGTCACTAATTTCGGTAAAATACTAATCCCAAGCTGGTGAGCAATCATCGAAATGATCCCTACCTCTTCCGATAGTTCAAAGCGAATATTTGGCTTCACGTGATATTGTTCTAACAGTACTTTTACATCATTTGTCCCTTTGTATGAAGTCATGATAAATGGCACGTCTTCTAGTTCAACAATATCAATTTCCGCTTTATTATAAAGTGGACTTTTATCGGAGACAATACACAGCAATGGATCTTGCTGAAGTTCTGTAAACTGATACTGCATAGACTTTTGACCATTTAAAAATCCTGCATCAACCTCTCCACTTAATAGCCATTGTTCAATTTCATAATAATCTCCCTCACGTAGTTCGACTTGTATACCGGGAAATTGATTGTCCATAATACGAACAATTTCCGGCATCCAGTTTGAGGAAATACTTGAAATTACACCGATTCTCACTTTCCCTCGAGTAACGCCAAGTATGTGTGCGGCTTCTTGCTGTAACAGTTCTTGTGCATCTAGGACATGTCTCATCGCCCTCAGCATTGTATTACCTTCACTCGTTAACGTGACACCTGCTCGACTTCTGTGAATGAGTGCAAAGCCGAACTCCTTTTCTAAGCTTGAAACAGCATGACTTACAGCAGATTGGGTTAATCCTAATGCATCTGCTGCTTTTGTAAAGCTTGCTACCTCAGCCACTTTATTCAAAATCTCATATTTGACTAAACTCATCGCCTTGTCCTCTATATACATGAATTTTTTTAATACTAACCATTATAAACATTCGTTTTACTAATCACAATACAAGATATATAGTAATTTTTAGAATAAAAACTGTTTTAGTACACAGATTGTAGGTGAGCAAATGAGTATCCAAGGAAAAGCAAATTTATTGATGGTTATAGTGACAATGTTTTGGGGCTTATCTTATACCTTTATGGTAATGGGACTTGAAACATTGGCTGTTTATAATGTGGTGGCATTGCGTTGTATCATCGCATTTTTCGTAGCTGGTATTATCTTTTATAAACGCATGATTAAAGTCGATATTAAAACATTAAAATATGCAGCTATACAAGGATTTATATTATTCATCGTATTCGTTCTAAGCTTATTCGGACTAGAAACAACATCGGTATCAAATGCTGGTTTTATTTTAAGTCTAACAGTTATCCTAGTCCCTATTTTCAGTAGTTTTATTGAAAAGAAATTACCTTCAAGAGCAGTTAGCTTTGCGATTATTTGCACAATGATTGGGATTACAGTTTTAACAGCACATGGCTCATTTACCTTTCACAAAGGAGATATTTTATTAGCCATCACTGCATTATGTTATTCGTTTTACTTACTGTTAAACAGTTCATTTACACGGAGTGTTGAATCAATTTCTTATGGCATTTACCAGCTTGGTTTTGCTGGACTTTATGCACTTGTATCAACATTTATTTTCGAAACACCAACACTTCCAAATACAACGACTTCTTGGATTGCTATTATAGGACTTGGTGTCATTTGTAGTGCATTTTGCTTCGTAGGTCAAACTGTTGCACAACAGTTTACTTCTGCTACAAATACAGGACTAATATTTTCCTTAGAACCAATTTTTGCAGCCATGTTTGCCATGATGTTTATTGGTGAAGAAATAACTGTAAAAATAGTAATAGGTGGTAGCTTTATTCTAATTGGAAACTTTGTTGCTCAATTGGAGCATCTCCATGTATTACGCTTTATTAAAAAACCTGAACATGAAAAAGCTATAAATTAATTCTTACTATACAAATAAACAGAGTGATGCATGTGCACTCACTCTGTTTTGATTATATTTAGCTCTAGCCCTAGTTACAAGGGGATCAAGAAGAATGCAATCATCTATTATGCCGTCATATGTCCAGTTGAATGCTCAGCAAATAATACGATGACACCTTGTTCTACGAGATGAGCATAGTAAGCTGTTTGCCCCTCCGTAAGATCAAATCGCTTTAGACCTTCTTTTACAGCCGATTCACCGGTAAACCAAGACTTAAATCGATCCACCCAATTCCCTACCTCATGTGTTTTTACATTAGCATCCCATTTTATCCCCTCAAATTTGCTTGGATCCTTTGCAATAACGTAAATATCCTCTATTTGATACTCCTCTAATCGCATACTTTCTAAAATATGAAGCATTTCTTCCCTTGTATGGGCCACTTCAATTTGTGGGTTTTGTTCATTTATCATGCTCAATTCCTCCTAATTTGTATGGCTTACTAGGTATCTACCCTTCCTATTCAAGAATAAAACCATTTTACCCTTTCTTTTAACGAACTGTAATATTTGTTATATTTTTGTGATACATGTTCACATTTTGAAACAATGGTCTTGTACTTTTATAAAATGTTAAAAAATAGGCGACGAGAGCATTAAAGAGTTCCCATCGCCTATCATATACTTGTGATTATTAATGTCCAAGGAAGGCCTTCAGCATCCATGTATGCTTTTCCAGGGACTGGTACATAGAATTTAGTATATCCTCTGTTCGATCGTCCCCTTCTTCTGCCGCAAGCTCCATTGTCGAATTTAAAGCTTTCATAAGTTTTTGGAAATCTGCAATGATTGTAGCTACCATTTCCTCTGTCGTCTCATTCCCTGTCGCTTCCTCTACAAAGGATAGCTCAAGATGTTCTTTTAACGTAGCAACTGGTTTTCCATCCTTCGATAGGATACGTTCTGCAATTTCATCTAGATTTAACGTTGTTTCATTATATAATTCTTCAAATTTTGCATGTAGTGTAAAGAAAGCATTCCCCGTCACATACCAGTGATAATTGTGTAATTTCGTATAAAGTACAGACCATGTAGCAACAAGTTTATTCAATTGTTTGTTTAAGTTTTGTGTCATTATTTCTCCTCCAATGTGCCGTGTTCTAGCCATTAGTATGCGTTGCAAAGTATGCTAGCTATACACACATTTTTTCATTGACACAAAAAGGCCATTTGTAGATACAAAAAAAATACAAAACCAAAACATTTTCCGCTCATAGCAGTCCTAAAAAAAACGGTGGATTCCATCATTGGACGTTTAAAAATCACAACAAACCTAATAAGAAATTGTCATTTACAATTAGACTACTTTAGTTCCTTACGAATTTCTTTTATCTTTGCAACTGGAAGCTTTGAAGCCTCAGCAATCCACTCATCGTCAGCACCTGTTTCAATTAAACCACTGATTATTTGTTTTATGGTTTGTTCAATCCCTTGTTCAAATCCTTCTTGCCTTTCTAATTCCAAAACTGCAGCAAGTGTAGGCGGTAAATCTTCTTTATAAAGATTCAAAATCTCTTCCTCCCCTTTAATTTCGTCTTTTACATCTCTTACAAGCTGCTCAGACATAGATTTTGGTAGCTTTAATAAATAATCAATGAAGTAAAGAAGCGCACGTATCTCTGCTCGTTCACCATTACTTAATAACCATACTTCTCTTAGTAATGCTCTTTTGTAAGCAATACGGTGGCTCATTTCGTTTTTTGTTTGATTTAAATAAATCGATGCAAGTAAAGCTTTACTAAACAGCTTCGGTGATTTTTTTAATTCTTCTTCATCAAAATCAGACACGACATACTTGTTAAAAGTGTACGTTATTTCTGTACCAAAATATTTATCATGATACTGATTCGTGCTTTTTGTACTCTTATTTGTAAAGATAGCAATAGCCACAATCTTCTTACCGTAACGATCATTGATACGATAGAAATACTCAAACATCCGCTTCGCAAAATGGACTTCATCTACAGCTTGTATTTCCGTATGAACAAGTATCCACTGCTCTTTACCACTTTTTAGATGAACTTTCGCAATCTGATCAGCTACTTTGCGCCCTTGACGATGCTCAATAATTTCTTTGAAAAGCTCTTGCTGTAAAAACTCAACTTGCTTAGAAAAATCTACTTCTGCATGTAAGTCTGGCAAAAAGAACAACAAAAAATCTTCAAACAAATCCGCAATTAACTTCTTCCATAGATTATCTTGATTCACGTGACTTAGCTTATACACATTTGGTTTTTCCAAAACTAGCTGCATTATAATTACATCCCTCCTTATCTTTAAATCCATTATAGCTAATACGAACATAAGTTTCTACATTATTGTTATATTTTTATGAAGATTAAAACTATTCTCTATAATTATTTCACTTTCCGAAATAGTTTCGTTATAATGGAATCACTTACTTAAAAGGGGTGTTAATTAATGGATATATTACCATTACGAAAAGATGTGCCAGTAGAACAAACATGGGATTTAACAGATTTACTTGAAAATGACGCGGAATTTGAGCCATCATTAGCGAAGTTAGTGGAGGATGCGAAAAATTTTGAACGCACATATCAAGGTACAATTACAGATGCCCAAAAGGTAATCGATGTTTTAATAGCTTATGAGGCACTGTATGAAAGCATAATTCCTATTGGTAGTTATGCAAGCTTAAATAATTCAGCTGATCATACAGATAACGAAGCCCAAATGCGTGCTGCAAAATATGGTACTGCAGTCGGAAAAATAAGTAGTACATTTTCTTTTGTACGCAGTGAATTACTAGCACTAGATGAGTCTATTTTAGAAGAAGCTGCTACATTAAACCCTAATTATAAAGTCTATATAGAGGAATTATTAAAACAAAAGCCTCATCAGCTACATCCAGAAGTAGAAAAAGCACTAGCTGCATTCAGCTCTACTTTTGATGCACCTTATGAAACGTATAATACGGCAAAGCTGGTTGATATGCATTTCGGAGAGTTTGAGGCAAATGGCGAAAAACATCCACTTAGTTTTGTATTATACGAAAATGACTGGGAGTTTGACGCTGATACAGAAGTACGCCATGCTGCATTCCAAGCATTTTCAAATAAATTACGCGATTATCAGCACACAACTGCGAAAATCTATAACACACACATTCAACAGGAAAAAACAATGGCTGATTTACGTGGCTTTGATTCTGTCATTGACTATTTATTATTTGATCAAGATGTTGATCGTACCCTTTATAATCGTCAAATAGATCTGATTACGAAAGAGCTTGCACCTCATATGCGCCGTTATGCAAAACTTATTCAACAAGCAAATGGCATTGAAAAAATGACATTTGCTGATTTAAAGATTGCCCTTGATCCAGACTTCGAT
>Ga0102589_1002933_pt1 | contig 18541 bp, 16 predicted proteins | sample AraplaMF_Col_mLB_FD_76858 | JGI IMG/M metagenome (GOLD analysis project Ga0102589, IMG submission 76858) | Arabidopsis root microbial communities from the University of North Carolina, USA - plate scrape MF_Col_mLB | ecosystem: Host-associated > Plants > Roots > Endosphere | place: USA... | reverse complement strand
GAATCATATTTAAAGATGTTGTAACGGTAGACACCGCATACTCAACTCGAAGTGGTACACCTGCTTGTTTAAACATATCAATAATTGGTGGTTCGTATCCTCCCTTAAATAAAATAATTGGTTCACCTTCTAAATCATTTATTGTAATAGCTTCTTTCTCACAAAGAGGATGATCATCCCGCAAGACAACAACCATTTCTCCTTTTGTTAACGGTACAATCTCCATTTCTTTATTGGGCAAAATAACAATTCCTACATCAATTACACGTGATAATAGCCACTCTTCCACTTCTTTAAGAGTTCCTTCATAGAGAACCAGCTCTAAATTCGGATATTTTTCGCGAAAGATATTAATCATTTTAGGCAAGAAATATGCTGATGCACTTGGAAAGCTTCCGATTCGAATTGTCCCAACTTCATGCCCTTTCTCCATCGCAACCTCTTGTTCTATTTTTTCAACGCCACTTAAAATTTCCCGAAAATGAACAAGAATCCGAGTTCCTACATCAGTCAGAATTAGACCTTTTCTTTTATCACGTATAATAAGCGTTACACCGAGTTCTGATTCAACACTAGAAATAGCATGGCTCACAGCTGGTTGTGTCATATTCAAAACTCGAGCTGCCTTCGTGAAACTTCCTAGTTCAACTACCTTTACAAAAACTTGAAGTTGTGTGATGGTCATAACAAATTACTTATACTCCTTATAAAAAAGATTCATTTTATTTATCGTGTTCAATATCATATCATAATGAAATGCAATACAACAAGGGGGTATTATCATGACACAGCTTTCACGAACAAAAACGGTCATGCTCCTTTCATTTCTCGTTCTTATGTGGGGGATTAATTGGCCCTTATCTAAATTCGCCCTGCATTATACACCACCCGTATTATTTGCAGGACTTAGAACAGTAATTGGAGGATTCATTCTACTTATTTTCGCATTGCCTAAGTACAAACAATTACATTTAAAAGAAACTTGGCATTTGTACTTTATTTCAGCTTTACTCAATATTATTTTATTTTACGGTCTACAAACTGTAGGACTTCAATATATGCCTGCAGGACTTTTTTCCGCTATTGTATTTCTCCAGCCTGTCTTACTTGGAATTTTCTCTTGGATTTGGCTTGAAGAAGTAATGTATGGCTTAAAAATCTTTGGTCTTATTCTTGGATTTACAGGCGTTGCTGTTATTAGTTCTAGTGGCTTAACTGGACATATTTCTATCATCGGTATTTTTCTTGCTTTAGGATGTGCAATAGGCTGGGCGCTAGGGACCGTTTTTATAAAAAGAACTGGGAACCGTGTAAACGCTATTTGGATGGTAACCCTTCAACTCATTATCGGTGGCTTCTGCTTAATTGGGCTCGGTTCAGAATTTGAAAGTTGGTCTAGTATCGCTTGGAGCGTACCATTTGCAATCGTACTACTATTCATTTCAATCTTTGTAATTGCACTGGGGTGGCTTTCTTACTTTACACTTGTCGGAGCTGGCGAAGCGAGTAAAGTTGGAGCCTACACATTTCTTATTCCGCTCATCGCAATTATTGTAAGTTCTATTTTCCTACACGAAGCGATTACAATTAGCTTATTTATCGGACTATTGTTTATTGTCATAAGCATTTGCTTTGTAAATATAAAACCAAAATCACTCCTAACAAAAGAAGCGGCTGAGCCTAAAAGATGTTAATCAAATATAAAGAAGAAAAGACCTATAAGATGGTAAGCTCTTTCTTTATTACTTTTTAAGACGTAATACAAATATACATGTACCGAGCGATACTATAATAGAAAGAATCGATTGTCGGAATAAAGAATCTACTATTAAATAAACCGGTTACGACAATAATAATAACCGCACATATTGCCCATGGTGAAAATCTTTTAATGGCATCCCAATATAACGTCCATTTCCCATTCTTATGATCTTTAGATAAAAGAGGTATACTTGCAGAAAATCCTCCAATCCATAGCGAAGCTGCAAATAAATGTTTAAATTCCATAGTTACAGCAATCTCTTTTATACTTTAGACCATATACATGACTATTCATTGCTTTCATAATAAGTAATCCAAACCAAAAAGGTATTACGCCAATGCGTAATACCTTTCATTACTCTTCCTAAACGAATTCTACAACTTTTTTCATGCATATCACTACTTATTAGCTTTTGCTACGCTAGAATGAATTTCATTTTTCACTCTTAAATGACTAATACCGTATCCAATAAATCCACCAATAATAGCTGGGAATATCCATCCTAGGCCTACTTCTTGCATTGGAAGAAATTTAGTAAATACATGATTCACTACTTGGATATTCACTCCAGCTGCATTTAATCCATCAAATAAACTTATAATAAACGTTACTAGTAAGCTTACTTGATACACTTCCGTTCTCCCTTTAAATAATGAATGGAAGAATGTTAAAAAGATTAGTACAATCGCTAATGGATAAATCGCTGTTAATACCGGAACAGAAACTGCAATCAGTTGTGTTAATCCTACATTTGCAACAATTGCACTAAAAACAGATAAAATAACAACAATTTTTTTGTAAGATACCTTTGGAAATAGTTTATGGAAAAATGAAGAACATGCTGAAACAAGTCCTACACTAGTCGTTAAACAAGCTACTGTAATCATTAATCCTAATAGAATTCCACCATATGAACCAAAGTAGTAGTTTGACACTTTCGCTAAAACTGCCCCACCATTTTCTAAGTGCCCCAGTTTTGCTACGCTTGAAGCTCCCATATAAGAAAGCGCCGTATAAAGAATTGCTAATACTGTCGCTGCAATCATCGTTGCTTTTGCACAAACAACCATAATTTGCTTTTTCGTTTTTGCCCCTTTTTCTTTAATAGCGTTAATGATAATAATACCAAATACGAAAGATGCAAGTGTATCCATTGTTAAATATCCTTCTTGAAACCCTTTGAAGAATGCATTAGATGTATATGCTTCAACAGGTGCTTGCATATCCCCTATCGGATGAATGAAAGCAACAATTACTAAAATTCCAATGAACGTTAACTTAATTGGCGTCAAGATTTTTCCAACAATATCGACAATTTTCGCAGGATTGAGCGAAAAAAAACAAGTAATACTAAAAAATATTATTGTAAAAATAACTAAAGCCATAGAACTTAAACTTTCTGGTACAAAAGGCTTAAGACCAATTTCAAAGGAAACATTACCCGTTCTCGGTATTGCAAATAATGGACCAATTGCTAAATATAGAACTGTTGTAAATACAATTCCAAAAACAGGGTGAACACGACTTGCCAGTGATTGTAAATCCTCTTTTCCTGAAATTCCAAATGCTAATACACCAAGTAATGGTAGTCCAACCCCAGTTACTAAAAATCCCGCATTCGCTGACCAAATATTTGTTCCAGCTGATTGACCTAACATTACAGGGAAAATTAAATTTCCTGCTCCAAAAAAAAGAGCAAATAACATTAATCCGATAACTACTATGAACGAAAAAGGTACTTTATTCGACATGATACAACCTCCATTACAAAATCAATTATTTCATTTCCATTTTTAACTAATTGAAGATTCTGAATATTTAACTAGTATATATTTTATTATCACTTATTATAGTCTTAAGAATAATATATTTCAATACTATTTTTTGAATTTTTTAATTAAATTCGCTTTCAGTATAAAAAATTGGAGAAATACTACAAATTTCATTCGCATTACAAAGTTATACTAAACTACTTTACTTGTAAGTGCATATCTATCTCATCTTTCTTCATGTGATAAAATTTCATTCACACTTTCAGCTTCTTTCATAATTATTTCTAATTTAATAATATTTTCCACGAATTAAAAACACCTAAAAAATAATGACTTTTCCTAAAATAGATCCCCTTCATATTTTTTACATTTCCCTCTTGTTTTTCATAATTTCTCCTCCATTAGCCTAAGTGTGGAGAATAAGAGCTTTTTTATATACAAATAATAAACCTCAAGGAGTTGTTGACATGAATTTGATATTAAATATTATAGGGATTTTCATTGTATTATTAGTAGTTTTCTTATGTTCACCTAATAAAAGAAACATAAAGTGGAAACCAATCATTATTCTGATAATCCTTGAACTTTTTATTACATGGTTTATGTTAGGCACCAAATTGGGAAGTATCATAATTAATAAAATTGCATCATTTTTCACTTGGCTCATTTCATGTGCGAATGAAGGTATTCGATTTGCGTTTCCATCAGCTATGGAAAATCAAACAGTTGACTTCTTCTTTAGCGCATTACTTCCTATCATTTTTGTTATCACTTTTTTCGATATTCTTTCTTACTTTGGAATCTTAACTTGGATTATTGATAAAGTAGGTGCAATCATTTCAAAAATTTCTCGTTTACCAAAGTTAGAAAGTTTTTTTTCCATTCAAATGATGTTTTTAGGAAACACGGAAGCTCTTGCTGTAGTTCGTGACCAATTATCTGTTTTAAAAGAAAATCGTTTGTTGACTTTTGGAATTATGAGTATGAGTAGCGTCAGCGGATCTATTCTTGGTGCCTATCTATCAATGGTGCCAGCAACATATATTTTCAGTGCAATTCCTTTAAACTGTATAAATGCATTAATTTTAGCAAATGTTTTAAATCCTATAGCAATCACTAAAGAAGAAGATATTGTTTATTCACCATCAAAAGAAGAAAAAAAAGATTTTTTCTCTACCATTTCAAACAGTATGTTAGTGGGGATGAATATGGTTATTGTTATTCTAGCCATGGTTATTGGATATGTAGCATTAACAGCATGTTTGAATGGTATTTTAAGTTTTTTTGTAACAGGTTTAACAATTCAAAAAATCTTCTCTATTATCTTTAGTCCCTTCGCATTTTTACTCGGTTTATCAGGAACTGATGCTATGTATGTCGCTGAATTAATGGGGATAAAAATTACAACTAATGAATTTGTTGCGATGATGGATTTAAAATCACGCTTACACTCTTTACATCCGCATACTATTGCAGTTGCAACAACATTTCTAGCCTCTTTTGCTAACTTTAGTACAGTTGGTATGATTTATGGGACTTACAATTCATTATTTGGTGCAGAAAAATCAGTAATTATCGGTAAGAATGTTTGGAAGCTTCTTGTTAGTGGAATGGCTGTTTCCTTATTAAGCGCTATGCTTGTGGGGCTTTTTGTATGGTAAATGAATACAGAAGATACATGACACCTTTACATATAAAATGAAATTTTAATTAATGTGGATCTTCATCCCCACTGATTATTAGCCCTCACCAATCGGACTTTTACAGGCTGTTGATTCCCACCTAACTTCTTAAAGAAAAGTGGAAGTGGCTCGTCCAGAATGTGAGGAGGATGGAGCTTCTGACGTAGAGGTGTTTTTTACCTCGCAGGAAGAAGCGAAGCCACTGGAACTGGACAATGCTTTCGCTCAGTTTTGAGGTAAGGGTCTTACTACCCGCGAATAGCGGGATGAAAATTATGTAAACTATGCAAGAAACGAGGGAATATCTACTAGACCCTTTACACACAAATACTTAGAAAAAAAGGTGTTACGATATTATCGTAACACCTTTTTTCACTTTTCAAACACAAAGTTAATTTTATTATCTTTCCACTCTAGCTTCGCATCGAATGCTTTATCGTTTTTCTTAAACCCTTTAATTAAATCTGTCTGTTCACCTTTTAATAGCTTCGTCATATTTTTTTGTGAAATTGTTTTTCCTAATATTTTTTTGGAGATAGTGAAATCACATTGAGTTGTATTATAATTTGAACAACCGTAAAAAGTCGATTTATCAATTACATCCCCATCGCATTTTTTACATCTTCCTACTTTTTTACCTATTGTAAATTTCGATCCTTTTCGTTCAATTGACTCTACATTCAATCCAGTAAAATCCCATTTCTCAGACATTTCAATCGCATCTTCAATAATTTTCGCCGATAATTTTTTCGTTTGTTCCATAAAGGTTGCTGGTGAAGCTGTACCTTCTCCAATTTCAGCTAGACGCTGTTCCCACTTTGCCGTCATTTCTGGAGAAGCTAAAATTTTATCCCCAATTGCGGTAATTAATACTTTCCCTTTATCCATTGCGTATACTTGGTTTTTCTTAACATCAATATACTTACGATCTTTCAGCATTGTGATGATGCCAGCACGAGTTGCTTCTGTACCTAAACCTTCCGTCTTCTTTAATACTTTCTCAAGCTCTTCATTATCTAAGTACTTTCCAGCCGTCTTCATTAATGTAATGAGTTGTCCTTCTGTGTAACGCTTTGGCGGCTGCGTTTTTCCTTCTTTCACCTTCACCTTTACAACTTTTCCTTGCTCACCTTCTGCTACGATTGGAAGAATGGTTTCATCATCCTTATCATCTTGGAAAATAACTTTGCGCCAGCCTTCTTGAATTTGCTGTTTCCCTTTTGAAATAAATTCAGCACGGCCATCAACAAGTGTTGTAATCGTTGTATAGTCAAAGATCGCAACCTCATAATGAGCCGCAATGAGACGCCTTATAATCATATCGTAAATTTTCTTTTCATCGCCAGATAGTTTACTTGGATTTGTCACTTGTTCTGTTGGAATAATTGCATAGTGATCTGTAACCTTCTTCTCATTCACATATCGCTTATTATTCATAATGGATTCAATCGGCGCTGGTAGTAACTCTTTATATTCATCAAACTGGCTTAACTTTTGTAAGATATCAGGAAACGTCGCTGCTTCACCTTGCGTTACATAGTTAGAATCAGAACGTGGATAAGACACAATTCCTTTTTGGTATAAAGCTTGCGTTATATCAAGCGTCTTTTTCGGCGAAAATTTAAATGCTTTATTCGCTGTTGCTTGCAGTGATGATAAGTTAAATAGAAATGGGGGCTGAAACTCTTTCCGCTCTGTTTTCATTTCCTTTACTTCGGCCGGTTTATTTTGGCAAAATGCTGCGATTTTATTCGCCATATCAGGATCTTTTAAACGGGACTCATTATCTTGCTCCCATTTTCCTTCATATTTCTTTCCCTCTATATTAAAAGTTGCAAACACTTCCCAAAACGGCTCTGATTTAAAGTTCTCTATTTCTTTTTCACGTTTCACAATTAAAGCTAATGTCGGCGTCTGTACACGACCAGCCGAAAACACATCATTCATTCCTTTTTTCTTTAACAAAATACTAAAGACACGCGATGCATTCATCCCAACCACCCAGTCGGCACATGATCGTGTGTATGCTTCATAGTACGTATTGATTGTATCTGCTTCATCAAGTAAATTTTTAAATCCCTGGTAAATCGCTTGCTTCGTTAAGGAGGAAATCCATAAACGCTTCATCGGTTTTTGCACGTTACAAAGATTGATAATATTTCGTACAATTAATTCCCCCTCGCGCCCTGCATCGCCTGCATGAATAATTTCTGTCACTTGCGGATTATGTAACAACTGTTTTACAACATTAAATTGCTTATACTTTGATTTTGTAACTTCAAATTGAAAGCGTTCCGGAATCATTGGTAATGTATCAAGTGACCATTTTTTCCACTCAGCGTGATAATGTTCCGGATTACATAACTGCGTCAAATGACCAATTGCCCATGTACAGTAAGCTCCATTTGGAAATAACTCATTTGCTTCCACTTCTAAATAACCATCTTTTCGGCGATATTTAAATTGGGAAACAAGGGCCAAACCTTGATCTGGTTTCTCGGCAATAATTAATTTCATTTTATAACTCCCTATCTAAATTCCAGTATTGCTTCAATAATATCTCTTCAATTTTCATATAAACTCTTTAAAACCTTCACAAATTTTCACATATAAGTATAACCTACAACTTTGTATACTCTACTATAGACTTCTAATATTATACGCTTAATTTTAGTACCTTCACAATAGGAACTCATTATATAACATATTACTAAAAATTCTAAAACAACATGAAAAAGGCGCCACAAATTAGGCGCCTTCGTTCTTCTTATTTTGCAACAATCTGTCTATCCTTCACATTTGGATTGTGTACTCTCATGAAATCCTCAATCTCTTCAACAGTTCTTATTATATCTTTTGACAAGTTTTCATATCCATTTTCAGTAACTAAAATATCATCTTCAATACGAACTCCAATCGTTTCTTCCTCAATATACAAGCCGGGTTCCACTGTAATGACCATACCAGCTTCGAGCACTCGGTCTTTGTACGAACCTACATCATGAGTATCTAAACCGAGGAAATGGCTCACCTCATGATAATAATAGTTGGAGAGTTCGGAGTCTTCTTGGATTAAACCAATTTTCTTGCACTCTTCGGCGAGCACCTTTTTTGTATGTTCATTTAGTGCAGCAAATTTTAATCCCGGCCTCACGATCTCAATTGTTTCCCTCAGTGCTTTTAACACAATATTATAAATCTGTTTTTGGCGATCTGAAAATGTTCCACTTGCAGGGAACGTATAACTGATATCAGCATTGTAGTAATCTTTCTGAGCTCCAAGGTCAAGCAGTACAAGATCGCCTTTATTAATTTTGGAATCATTGTCCTCATAATGCAGCACTGTTGCATTTTTCCCACCTGCTAAAATCGTATTGAATGCATGATTCTTAATACCAGCTGATTTTAGTGTAAAATCAAAATGAGCTTCTAATTCATATTCCATCTGGTCCTCTTTCGCATGCTTAAGTACATTGTAAATACCTTCTTTTGTAACCATAATTGCTTCTTTTATCTTTTCAATCTCTTCCTCAGTTTTAAATACGCGCAATTCAGATATATTCGGATAAACGTTCCCGATTGAAAGGTGTGGATAACGTTCCCTTACATGTTTAGCGAATGCTAATGTCCGTGTCTCTGTCCCTGCCCACTCACGACATTCTAAATCTAAATATACGTGTTTCACATGTTCTGTAAAAAACGTTCGCGCAATTGATGATTCAAAACTGTCTAAGTACACAATCGTTTTTATACCTGAAATAGCTTCTGCTTCTTCTTTTGAAATTGTTTTGCCTACCCATTTTTCAAGAACTGGATCTGCCTTCTCAATAAAAAGCATTTCTTCTACTGTTTCGCCTACTTTTTTCAACACAAAAATAACGTTCGCCCCATCAATACCGGTCATATAATAGAAGTTTCTGTTTGGCACAAATGTATAAAGGTAATCAGCCGACTTATGAGGCGCCTGTCCGGCAAATAGAATCGTAACAGATTCATCCGGCAATGTTTCTGCTAACCTTTTTCGATTTTCAATAAAAAATGATTGCTTCATAACAATCCCCCTTAAGTTCTATGAATCTCCTTAAAACTGTCTATCCAGTTTATTTAATTGTATTATCGTTATAATTTTCCGTCAATTCAATACCTATCGATAGACTCGAACAGGTCGAGATAAATGATGACACAAGACTGTTTTTCATAGCCTAATACTTAAAAATATATTGCACTTCTTAAATGAAATAATAATACAATACCAATCACAAATTAAAAGGCCACTTTTTCATAAAGTGACCTTTTTGTAAAAAACGATTGAAATTACCTTTTACTCCACATCATATCCTTGATCTTCAATAACTTCTTTCATTTTTTCTACATCTACTTTTGTATCATTATACTCTACATTTACAGTTCCCTCTTGTAAATCCACTTCAACATTTTGTACTCCTTCTAACTCCGTAAGTGCATTTGTTACTGACATTTTACAGTGATTACATGTCATTCCTTGTACGTTTAATGTGATTGTCATAATAAATTCCTCCATTTAATTTATATTTTAACGCGTTTCAAGCGAAGCGCATTAGTCACAACAGATACTGAGCTAAATGCCATCGCTGCCCCTGCTACCCAAGGTTCTAACAATCCAGCCGCAGCTACAGGAATTCCAATTGCATTATAAAATAAAGCCCAAAATAAATTTTGACGAATATTTTTCATTGTCTTACGACTTAACTCAATTGCTTTTGATATATGAGATAAATCCCCACCAACTAGAGTAACATCTGCTGCTTCAATCGCTACATCTGCACCAGTTCCAATGGCCATACCGATATCAGCTTTCGCAAGAGCTGGTGCATCATTAATACCGTCTCCCACCATTGCCACTCTTTTTCCTTGCTTTTGTAAATCATCTACAATTTTAGCTTTATCTTCTGGTAATACCTCTGCGTATACATGATCAACATCAACTAGCTTCGCAATCGCTTCAGCTGTACGTTTATTATCCCCCGTCACCATGTATACTTCAATTCCTATTTCTTTTAATGTTTGAATCGCATACTTTGAGCTTTCTTTTACTGTATCAGCTACAGCGATAATTCCAGCAAGTTTCCCATCAATTGCGACAAGCATTGCTGTTTTACCTTGATACTCTAATTCTTTCATGACTTCTTCATGCTTTGATATTTCCACTAATTGTTCATTCATTAATTTACGTGTTCCAACAAGAACCTTTTTGTCTTCAATATTTGCCTCAATACCATGACCTGGAATTGCTGAAAACTGTTTTAAATCTTTCAATCTAATTTCATTTTTCTTTCCATATTCAACAATAGCATGTGCTAATGGATGTTCAGAAGCACTTTCAGCTGAAATAGCATAATCCAGCATGCCTTTTTTAAATTCTAGTACATCAGTAACTTCTGGTTTCCCTTTTGTTACTGTTCCCGTTTTATCAAGTAATACCGCATTGATTTTATGCGTTCCTTCTAAGAATTCACCTCCTTTAAATAGAATTCCTTTCTCTGCTCCCTTTCCTGTGCCAACCATAATAGAAGTTGGTGTAGCCAGACCTAACGCACACGGACAAGCGATGACAAGGATCGCAATTCCAACTTCCAATGCTTTTGGTAAATCCCCTGGTGTGATAAAGAAATACCATACAATAAAAGCAATTAAAGCAATAACTACAACAATTGGAACAAAAATACCTGAAATGATGTCTGCTAATCTCTGAATAGGTGCTTTAGAGCCTTGAGCTTCTTCAACAATTTTAATAATGCCTGCTAAAGCTGTATCTTTCCCAACCTTGTCAGCCCTAATAGTCAGAACACCATTTGCATTAATAGTCGCGCCGATAACAGCGTCTCCCTCTTTTTTATCAACTGGAATAGATTCTCCAGTAATCATAGACTCATCAACAGAAGATATCCCCGAGATTACAATACCATCTACGGGTATTTTTTCACCTGGTTTTACAATAATCGTATCTCCAATAACTACTTCTTCAAGTGGTATTCGTATTTCTTGACCATCACGTACAACAAGTGCATCTTTAGCCTGTAAACTCAATAATTTAGAAATTGCTTCTGTTGTACGCCCTTTGGCTAATGTTTCAAAATATTTCCCAACTAGAATTAATGTAATTAAAACTGCACTTGTTTCAAAATAAAGGTCAGGAACATATGCAGAATTACTCAATGTTTTCAATGCTTCATATAAGCTATAAAAGTAAGCTGCTGATGTTCCTAAGGCAACTAGTACATCCATATTCGCACTTTTGTTTCTAAGAGCACGATAAGCACCTACATAGAAATGGCCACCAATATAAAATTGAACCGGTGTTGCTAGTAGAAGTTGAAACCATGGATTCATTAAAATATGCGGCATTGGTAGACCTGTATCAAATGGCATATGCCCAAGCATTGTATAGAGTAAAGGTAAAGACAAAATAATAGAAATAATAAGTTGACGCTTCTTCTCCTTAATTACCTCCTCTTTTCTCTCTGAATGATCTACATCTTCACTACGTATTTGCCCCTTATACCCTGTCTTCTTTATTTTTTCTAAAATATTTTCTGTAGAAATTAAACCTTCATTATATTCTACAACCGCACTGTTTGTAGCTAAATTAACAGTTGCATTCGAAACTCCTTCCATTTTGTTTAGCACTTTTTCAATTCGGGTTGCACAAGCTGCACATGTCATTCCTTCAATATCTAAAGTAACTTTTTCCTCTGCTACGTTATAGCCTAGTTTTTCAATTTTATTTTTTATATTTGAGATTTCTTGTTTTGATGAATCATATTTAATACTTGCTTTTTCCATAGCTAAATTTACGTTAGCTTCTACCCCCTCCATTTTATTTAGTACTTTTTCAATCCGGGTTGCACAAGCTGCACATGTCATTCCTGTAACTCCAAGCGTAACATGTTTTTGTTTATCCATTGTATACCCCTCCTATTTTGAAAACTGTTTAATGACACTCATTAATTCTTGAATAGATTCATCTCCATTTCCTTCATGAATTGCCTTTGCTACACAATGTTTTGTATGACGTTCTAATAATGAAAAACCCACCTTATTTAAAGCTGCATTAATCGCTGAAATTTGGATTAAAATATCAACGCAATAACGATTATCTTCAACCATTTTTTGAACACCACGTACTTGACCTTCAATACGCTTTAAACGTTTTATAACATTTTGAATTTCCTCTTCTGTTCGAGGAACCATTTTTGAATTTGTTTCATTACCTTCACAATGCCCCATCCATACCACCTCAGTTATAGTAATCATCGTTCTTCAAATACATTATACGGGTAAGGGGTATAAAATGCAACTGGATATAATCCTATTTTTGAATTTTTTCAAACATATACCCCTTCAACCTACAAAAAGAAGCCTACTGTTATCAGTAGGCTCTTAAGTATTTCTATCCTATAACAAACACAATTATTGTAACGCTTTTTGTATATTTTTAACTCGCTTTAAAGCCACCACCTAATACATCACGTACATCATGAATAACAACGAACGCATTTTCATCTTTTTGGCTCACGACTTTCTTTAATTGCATAAGTTCTTGTTTATTAATGACAATATATAATACTTCTTTGTTATTTCCTGTGTAACCGCCCTTTCCATCTAATACTGTGACACCTCGTGTCATATTCTTCATAATTGATTCTTTGATCATGTCTGGATAGTTTGAAATAATTGTTACAGCAGTCTTTGTATTCAATCCTTCTACAATAAAATCAATAACCTTTGCACCTATAAATACCGCTACCAGCGTATACATAGCCTTTTCCTGTCCGATAATAAATACTGAACCCGCAATAACTACGATATCAATAATTAATACACCTTTCGCAACGCTCCAGCCTAAATATTGGTTTGCTAGTTGTGCTATGATTGCAGATCCACCTGATGTACCACCTGCACGGAACATAAACCCTAAACCGATTCCAACAAAAACACCAGCGAAGAGAGCCGCTAATAATGTATCATGATTTACTGGAGTCGCAATATCTTCTGTGATATATAAAAAGAAAGATGAAGATACAATACCAAGTATTGTATATACCATTGTTTTCTTATCAAAAAATTTATACCCAATTGCAAGTAATACTGCATTTATTATAAGGTTTACAGTACCTGGTGACCAATCGAACAGATAATATGTAATAACTGTCAGTCCGATAATTCCACCTTCAGATAATCGATTTGGAATAGCAAAAAAGTTAATTCCAATCGCAAACAATAATGATCCAATTACGACAAGCGCTATTTCTTTTACTCTTTCGTTCATTACTTTTCCCCCTACCTATCCAATACATATGTTTTTCAGCCTAATTTCATCTCAGAGAATCAAGAGAATTTTTTCCATTTCTCTGCATGCTTTTCTATCATTTCAATTAATTTCTTCATTGCAGGAGTTAACCATTTACTTTTATGATATGCCAATTCAGTAGTAACGAAATCTTCACTATACTTCCATGGTAATACACTTAGCTTACCCTGCTCGATTTCTTCTTTTACCGTTATAAACGGTAAATAAGATATCCCTAGCCCACACATAACAGTTTGCTTAATCGCTTCAATACTCCAAAAATGAATATGAGAACAATTAATACCATCTTCTTTAATTCGTCTTTCTAACAAATCTCGATAACTCCCTGGCTCTGTAAGTAACAACATTTCCCCTTCTAAATCAGCAGGATCAACGTTCATTTTTTTCGTTAAGGGATGTCTCGGCGGAGCAATAAGTACAATCTTCTCTTGAACAAGAGAATGAGTAACGATGTCTGCCCCAAGTTGTTCCGGATGTGTAAATAATGCGAAATCAAATTTCCCTGATTTTAATTCATTATGCAACTCTTGACTCTCTGATGGTTGTAAAATGATATGAACTTGTGGATACTTCCTTTTAAATTCATATAAAACAGCAGGTAATCGATAAATCATTAAAGATTCATTTGCTCCAATACGTATTGTTCCTGACGATTTACCGTTCATTTGAGATGATTCCAATGCTTCATTCGATAATTCTAATATTTTATGTGCATAAGAAAGCATATGCTCTCCTACCTCAGTTAAAATTACCTTTTTGCCAAGACGATCAAATAATGGATTTCCTATCTCTTCTTCTAATGATCTAATATGATTGGTGATTGTCGATTGCGTATATCCCAGTTGTTCACCAGCCCGTGTAAAGCCACCGCTTTCCGCTACAATAATAAAAGTTTTCAAATGGCGCAGCTCCATACTTACTCCTCCTGTTGTACGATCATTCTTTTGTGTTATATAAAGCTAAACTATAAATCCCTGATATTTTTCTTGTTATATTCATATTTCCATAATAATAAAAAAGATAATATGTAAATTACATAGTTTTCTTCTAAAGCGGAAATGTAGTCCAGTATTCACCAAAACACCAATAAAAATAATAATTCTCATGAAATTAGTTGGTTTTAGTAACAACCTCATTATATTTTCAACTTAATCAATGCTCTAAAAAAGCATTAATTCCTATACTCATGAAAAAGCCGCTTCTTTGCACTCACCTAATCGCTATTATATATTTAGAATACAAATAAATAAAATGAATTATTTTAATAGAAATCATTTATAAAAATGATGGATGAATCTAATGTAGCACAGTTAGACACTCTTCTTGGAGAAAAGAATGTCTTTTTCATTTACAACTATTGACATAATCAAAAAGAAATATTAAAATAACTATAAATTAGTAAGTTACTAATTTATAGTTAAATAACAGAGGTGAAGAAAATGAAACATATATTATTTCGTATTAATGAATTGGCAAAAAAAGAAAGAATTTCAGGACTTCAAGAAATTGAAAAACAAGAACAGCAAATGTTAAGACAAAGCTACATGAAGGAATTTCGCGGGAGTTTAGATTCCATTTTATTAAATACAACGATTGTAGATCCTAACGGAGAAAATGTTACTCCACTTGCTTTACAGCATGCACAAAATCGTATGAACGTTAAAAAATGAGATCTAAGATCGATGCAAACGACCAATTTTACAAAATCGTATCAACATAAAAAGAGCCCAATTTCTAAATTGAGAAATTTTGGCTCTTTTTATAGTATAGACATAGTTTCATACGTACTACATTGTGATTTAAACACCATATCAATCCTCATATTCTTGTCTCACCTGTTGATAATTCCCCCATGTATCTACATCAAAAAACATTCTCTCACTTTCCGACAACAATGAAATTCCATTTATCGTAGGCTTCATAAAAATCGCGCGTGCTCCTTCATCCCCTTTCAACGTTTGAAAAAGTGGAAATACTTTCTTTGTAAATAAAACAGGCGGTTGCCTTATTCCCCTATAACTCGCTGCTACAAAATGAATGTTTTTATTTTGCTCATAGCAACCTATTATCTTATTAATAAATTCAGCTGTCACAAATGGTTGATCAGCCAGAAGGACCATCACTCCATCAACATTCATTCGTTTCGCCTTCTCAATACCGCATTGAAGAGAGTACGACTGTCCTCTACAAGCATTTGGACAAGAAAGAATGTGCACATTTTCACGGTGCATTCTTTTTAACATCCAAGCAGGCTCATTCGTAACAACAATAATATGTGAGAGCCTTGAAGAAATTGCTGCTTGTAACGCTAGGCTCCCAAGTGGTTCCCCTTGTAATGGAAGGTGTAACTTGTGTATTCCGGGTCCCATCCTCCGACTGTTTCCAGCAGCTAAATATATACCAGCAATCTTAATTTTACTTCCCCCTTAATTCTTGAACAATTTCAGCTATAATACTAATCGCAATTTCAGTTGGTCCTTTTCCACCAATCGCAAGCCCTACCGGAGAATGAACGTTTTTAGGTATCGCCTTTCCTTCTAACAGACGAGCAGTGCGATGACGTGGACCTAGAATACCGATATAGCGAACACATTGTTCCAATAAAAGTTCGATCAATTGTTGATCACGCTGAAAATGGTGAGTCATAATCACAACAAAATCTTCTTTTCTTAATAGAAGTTGTGGTACAACCTCTTTTGGAAATCCACTTATACAAACATCTGCACTCGGAAAACGTGCAGCATTACATAACGATTCTCTCCAATCACAGACTGTTACAAAAAAGTTTACTTCTTTTGCAAACCGAACAAGCGGTTTTGCATCCTCGCCTGCTCCAAAAATACAAAGCCTTGGCTTTGGTGTAAAGTGTTGATAAAACCATTTACCGTGTAAACCATGTAAGGAATGAATTGGAAACAAAACTTCCTCATTCCCAAACGTGTCACCATTCTCACTAATAAATAAAGTCTGTATTAAAGAAATATTTTTTATCATTCGAACTGAAATACCCTTCTTAAGGTATTCATATAGTGTTTGCAAAAAAACTTTGTACTCTTCATCTATATACTCAACTAATATATGAATGATGCCATTACATCCCATTCCCCAAGATAAATCATCTTCTGCCCTCGTATTAAATTGATGAATAGACCATGTTTGATTCTCCATTACTTCGGCTGCATAAATAGAAACCTCTTCTTCTAAACAACCTGCACTTAACATTCCGACTTTTGTTCCATCTTCACAAAAAAGCATGATAGTTCCCTCTTTACAATATGCAGAACCTTCCACATGAATAATAGTTGCTACGGCACACCGTTGTTCACATGATAGTAGGGCTTCTAGTACAGCATAAATAGAAGTCATTATTGATTCTCCCGTTTCTTTTGTAAGACAGATTTCACAGCTTCTTCAATTTCTTGATAACTTGTGCACCGGCAAATATTAGAACTTAACCATTCTTCAATAACTGAATCATCCATGTCCATTTTTTTTGTAACGAGCGCATGACAATTTATAATAAATCCAGGCGTACAATATCCACACTGAAAAGCCCATTTGTCTTCAAAAGCTTGCTGAATAGGTGTTTCCCGTAAGCCTTCAATCGTTGTAATCCGCTTACCAATAGCTTCTACGGCTAACATAATACAAGACTTAATTGGTAGCCCCTCAACAAGAACGGTACAAGCACCACAATCACCGTTTTCACATCCTGGTTTAGCTCCAGTTAGACCGAGGTTATGTCGTAATGTATATATTAACGTATCTGCCATTCTGACAATCACTTCTCTATCTTCCTCATTCACATGAAGAATAAATTGTCCCTTTCCCATTACTTCACCCCTTTAAGCTTCATCAGCACATCATAAAGCACATGTCGCAAAATAAATATACGATAAGCACGCGAACCTCGTATATCATCTAATATAGGTGCAGGAATATGAAAAAGGACGTGCTCAATTCTCTTCTTAACTGGTATACTTCCATCATTTAACACCGATTCTACCGCGAGCGACCGAAATGGAAATGCGCACAATCCACTAAATGCGATTCGAATATTTCCATCACTTTTTAACGCAGCAACCGTTACAAGTGGGTAATCAATTTTCTCTAATTGTCTTTTTTTTACACTGTAATAAGGAGATTCTATATATTTTTGATCAGTAATAATTTGTACAAGAAACTCTCCTTTTTGCAATTGTAACTTCTCAATAAAGGCCTCCTGTGCCCTTATATATTTCACACCTTCTTTTCCTGCAACAACAAATGTACTATCCGCTAGTAAAAATGGGAGTACCGCTTCTCTATATATAATTTTCCCTGCAATGTTGCCACCAAGCGTAATTTTATTTCTTGCTGTGTGATCTGCAGCTCTTCCGGCAGTTTCTCCAAGAAGAGGGAATACTTTTTCCTCTTGAACTTTTGTTAATGTTAATGTAGCTCCTAGAATAAGCTTTTGGCCATTCCATTCACAAATGTTACATTCGGGAATATCTTTTAAATCAATGACCGCTTTCGTGACAATTTGTTGCAGACGCCCCATTGTAATAATTTCAGTGCCTCCTCCATAATAAATGGGCCTCTTTTCCTCTTTATCCAGCTGATGAAATAATCGGATTGCTTCTTCAATAGAATTTGGACGATAATATTCAAAATCAAATGGTATCATATACACCATTCTCCTTTGTTTGTTTTACTTTCCAAATCAATTCAGGATTAATAGGTAATTGACGAAGTGAAATACTAGCTGCAATAGATAACGCATTCGCTAAAGCAGCGGGCATACCGATAATTCCATGCTCACCAAGCCCTCTTGATCCAAATGCAGCTTGATCATGCGGTACTTCCACAAATTCAGCAATGTATTTTGGGTGTTGCCCATAATGCATCACTTTATAAGAACGAAACTGATTATTAAGAACTCTCCCATACAAGTCATAGTGAAATGTTTCTCTCGTCGCAAAACTTAATCCCA